>Ga0209716_1000326_pt1 | contig 47226 bp, 40 predicted proteins | sample COGITO_mtgs_1205_FD_184811 | JGI IMG/M metagenome (GOLD analysis project Ga0209716, IMG submission 184811) | Pelagic marine microbial communities from North Sea - COGITO_mtgs_120531 (SPAdes) (version 2) | ecosystem: Environmental > Aquatic > Marine > Epipelagic ...
CTAGTACGAGAGGACCGGGTTGGACGAACCTCTAGTGTACCTGTTGTGGCGCTAGCTGCATCGCAGGGTAGCTATGTTCGGACGTGATAAGCGCTGAAAGCATCTAAGCGCGAAACACATCTCAAGATGAGATCTCTTTTAAAGGTCGTTAAAGACTATAACGTTGATAGGCTACAGGTGTAAAGTCAGTGATGGCAAAGCCGAGTAGTACTAATTACCTGTAAGCTTTTAATAATAACACTTTGTTTTGTACTTTATGATTATTATATTTTGAAATACTATGATATTTAACGCTTCGGTGACTATTGCATTAGGGTCCACCTCTTCCCATTCCGAACAGAGAAGTTAAGCCTAATAGCGCAGATGGTACTAGGGTAATACCTGGAAGAGTATGTCGTCGCCACTTTTTAAAAAACCTCCTTAATGGAGGTTTTTTTTTGTCTTTTTATTAACAACCCATTTATTTTTTGACTCTTTTAACTATTTTCGCCAACAAACTTTTTTAAATGTCAAAAGATAATTCTATAAAATCTATTTTAATTATTGGAAGCGGTCCTATAGTTATAGGCCAAGCATGTGAGTTTGATTACTCTGGTTCTCAAGCATCAAGATCATTAAGAGAAGAAGGAATTGAAGTCACACTTATAAATTCCAATCCAGCAACTATTATGACTGATAATGTTGTTGCAGACAATATTTACTTATTACCTCTTGAGATTGAATCTATAAAAACTATATTAGAAAAACACTCTATTGATGCTGTTTTACCAACTATGGGTGGACAAACCGCTCTTAATTTATGTATAAAATGTGACGAAATAGGAGTATGGGAAGATTATAATGTTGATATTATAGGTGTAGATATAGATGCTATTGAAATTACTGAAAATAGACAAGCTTTTAGAAAACTAATGGAACAAATAGATGTTCCTATGGCACCACAATCTATTGCAAAATCATTTCTTCAAGGAAAAGAAATAGCACAAGAATATGGTTTTCCTCTTTGCATTAGACCCTCTTATACTTTGGGAGGTTCTGGTGCTTCCTTTGTTCATAATGAAAATGAATTTGAAGCTCTTTTAAATAGGGGACTACACGCATCTCCTATACATGAAGTAATGATTGATAAAGCTGTAGTTGGTTGGAAGGAATTTGAGTTGGAATTGTTAAGAGACAATAACGACAATGTTACCATTATTTGTTCTATTGAAAATATGGATCCTATGGGGATACATACTGGAGATTCTATAACAGTAGCTCCAGCTATGACGCTAAGTGATAAAACATATCAAAAAATGCGTGATATGGCTATAAAAATGATGCGTGCTATTGGTGACTTTGCTGGTGGATGTAATGTTCAATTCGCAGTCAGTGATGATGAAAATGAAGATATTATAGCAATCGAAATAAACCCTAGAGTCAGTAGATCTTCAGCTTTAGCCTCTAAAGCAACAGGATATCCTATTGCAAAAATAGCTGCTAAATTAGCTATTGGTTATACTCTAGACGAATTAGATAATCAAATAACCAAATCAACATCTGCATTTTTTGAACCTACATTAGACTATGTTATTGTAAAAATACCTAGATGGAATTTTAATAAATTCAAAGGATCTGACAGAAAATTAGGTCTACAAATGAAATCCGTTGGTGAGGTTATGGGAATTGGTAGGTCTTTTCAAGAGGCTTTACAAAAAGCATGTCAGTCATTAGAGATTAATAGAAATGGTTTAGGAGCTGATGGTAAAGAGTTAACTAACCAAGATGAAATATTAAAAAGTCTTGAGTTTCCAAGCTGGAATAGGCTCTTTCATATTTACGATGCTTTTAAACTTGGAATACCATTTAAGAAAATTCAAGAAAAAACAAGAATTGATGACTGGTTTTTGAGGCAAATTAAAGATTTGATAGATTTAGAAGGTGAAATTGGAAAGTTTACTATTCAAAATATAACATCAGATTTATTTTTTGAAGCCAAACAAAAAGGATATGCTGATAGGCAAATTGCCCATCTTCTAGGTTGTCTAGAAAGCGAGGTGTTTAATAAAAGACATGATTTAGGGATAAAAAGAGTTTACAAATTAGTTGACACTTGTGCTGCTGAATTTAAAGCTCAGACTCCATATTTTTATTCTACTTTTGAAAATGAGAACGAATCTATTGTTTCTTCTAAGCCAAAAATCGTTGTTCTTGGATCTGGACCAAACAGAATTGGACAAGGAATAGAATTTGATTATTGCTGTGTACATGGAGTTCTAGCGGCTAAAGAATGTGGTTACGAAACTATAATGATTAATTGCAACCCGGAAACAGTATCTACAGACTTTGATACCGCAGATAAGCTATATTTTGAACCTGTTTTTTGGGAGCACATATATGATATTATTCTTCACGAAAAACCTGAAGGAGTCATTGTACAACTGGGAGGTCAAACAGCTTTAAAACTTGCAGAAAAACTTGATAGGTACGGTATAAAGGTTATTGGCACATCTTACAAAGCATTGGATTTAGCAGAAGATAGAGGGAGTTTTTCCAATCTTTTAAAAGAAAATAATATTCCTTATCCAAAATTTGGAGTTGTTGAATCAGCAGAGCAAGCTATAGAGCTTTCTAGAGAATTAGGATTTCCATTACTCGTAAGACCAAGCTATGTTTTGGGTGGAATGAAAATGAAGATTGTAATTAATGAAGAGGATTTAGAGCATCACGTAGTTGATATTTTAAAGGATATGCCTGAAAATCAAATTTTATTAGACCATTTCCTTGACGGAGCCATTGAAGCAGAAGCAGATGCAATTTGCGACGGTGAAGAAGTGAAAATAATAGGAATAATGCAGCATATAGAACCTGCAGGGATCCACTCAGGTGATTCTTATGCTGTTTTGCCACCTTATAATTTAGGTGATTTCATTATTCAACAAATTGAAGAATATACCAATACAATTGCAAAAGCTTTAAAAACAGTTGGTTTAATCAATATCCAATTTGCAATTAAAGATGATATGGTATATATAATTGAAGCAAATCCAAGAGCATCTAGAACAGTTCCTTTTATTGCCAAGGCCTATAAAGAACCTTATGTTAACTATGCTGTTAAAGTTATGATGGGCAAAAAGAAAGTCAAAGATTTCGATTTTAAACCTCAGAAAAGCGGATATGCTGTTAAAATACCAGTTTTTTCATTCGACAAGTTTCCTAATGTAAGTAAAGAATTAGGTCCTGAGATGAAGTCTACTGGTGAGGCAATAAGATTTATTAAAGACTTAAAAGATCCTTTCTTTAGAAAAATATATTCTGAAAGAAATTTGTACTTAAGCAAGTAACTTTAACTCAATATAAGAGTTGTTTTCTTTAATATTTTCTTAAATTAAATTTATAATAAAAATTCATGAGCAAAATTAATTTGAAACACTCTTTGAAGCATCTTTCAGCAATAATTATTTTTGTTTTAATTTCAGTTGTCTATTTTTCTCCTGTTCTAGAAGGAAAAAAAATCTTTCAAAACGATAAGGTTCAATACAAAGGAATGTCTAAGGAAATTTTTGACCACAGAAGTCAATACAACGAAGATCCTTTATGGACAAACTCCATGTTTGGTGGTATGCCTGCCTATCAGATATCCGCTGAAAGTGAAGGTAACTTAATTAAAAAATTTTATAGGGTCTTTCAACTTTATCTACCCCACCCTATAGGTCTTTTATTCCTATATTTATTTGGATTTTATTTTTTACTTGTATCTCTCAAAATTGATTATAGATTGGCTATAGTTGGAGCAATTTCTTTTGGCTTTTCATCCTATTTTTTTATAATTCTGGAGGCAGGCCATAATACCAAAGCGCACACTATTGGATACATGGCACCTCTGTTAGCTTCAGTTTTAATGGTGTATAGAGGAAAACTCTTAGTTGGGACAGCCTTGACAGCTTTGGTGACAGCATTAATGATAAACGCCAATCATTTACAAATCACTTATTATTTGATATTGTTGTTACTTGTTATTGGTATAGTATTCTTAGTTAAATCAATAAGGGAAAAAAAGTTACCACTCTTTCTTAAACAGTCTTTTTTTTTAATACTTGCTGGATTCTTAGGAGCGATCACATGTTCAAGTAAGGTTTTATCAACTTTAGAATATGGTGAAGAAAGTATTAGAGGACAATCAGAATTAACCTCTAACAATGAGGTGAAAACCAGCGGATTGGATAAAGATTATGCAACTGCGTGGAGTTATGGAGTTTTGGAATCTTTTACTTTGTTAATTCCAAACTTTCACGGAGGAGCCTCCAATGGTGAGCTTGGTAAAGAATCAAATACTTATGAGCTTGTGAAAAATAACCCTCAAGCAAATCAAATTATAAAAAAACTTCCTTTGTATTGGGGTTCTCAACCTTTCACTTCTGGCCCAGTTTATGCTGGTTCCATATGTTGTTTTTTATTTGTATTGGGTTTTTTTTTAGTAAATACTACTACTAGAATATGGGTTGCTATTGTTTTTCTACTAATGCTTTTTTTAAGCTGGGGAAAAAACTTTATGCCTTTAACGGACTTCTTTTTAGACTATATACCTGGTTATAATAAATTTAGAGCTGTGTCTACGACGCTGGTAATTGTTGAATTATTAATACCATTTCTTGGTATTTTAGCACTTAGTAAAGTTATAGAAGATGGTAAAACAAATAAAATTTTAAATTCTTTATATTATAGTTTTGGAATAACTGCTGGTTTATGTTTGTTATTTGCAGTTTTCTCAACTTCTTTTTTTGATTTTAAAAGTGCTAATGATTCAAGTTACGGTGAACAACTTTCAAATGCTTTAGTATTAGACAGAGTTGTTATATTTCAATCGGATGCTATTAGGTCTCTTGTTTTTATAGTATTGACTTTTCTAGCTATTTGGCTTTTTCTTCTTAAGAAAATCAAACCATTTCCATTATACTTAATAATAGGTACATTAATCATAGTTGACATGTGGGGAATAAATATTAGATACTTAAATACAGAAAATTTCACAGAAAAAAGAAAAATAGATCAACCTTTTACACCTTCATATGCTGATCAACAAATTTTTCTGGATAAAGACCCAAATTTTAGAGTATTTAACACGACAGTAAGCACATTTAATGACGCTTCGACTTCTTATTTCCATAAATCTATTGGTGGATACCATGGAGCAAAGTTAAGACGATATCAAGAACTTATTGATTTTTATATTTCTAAAGGGAACATGAATATTCTTAACATGCTTAATACAAAGTATTTCATTGTTAAATCTGACAAGGGGCCTATTGCCCAACAAAATAAAAATGCCCTCGGTAATTCATGGTTTGTAAGTGAAATAATCAAAGTGGAAAATTCAGATAAAGAGATTGAATTATTAGGACAGATAAATGTACGAAATCAAGCAGTAGTTGACGATCGTTTTATAACTCCTGAAAAAATAGCCTTTGACTCTTCGAGTTCTATAAGTTTAACATCTTATAAAGCAAATCATATTATTTATGAAGCTAGCGCTTCTGAAAATCAATTTGCTGTATTTTCTGAAATTTATTATAATAAAGGTTGGAATGCTTACATAGACGGTAAACTTGTAAATCATGTAAGAGCTAATTACCTCTTAAGAGGTTTAGAAGTTCCTTTTGGAACCCATAAAATAGAATTTATATTTGAACCTTCCACTTATTACATAGGAGAGAAAGTTTCTCTAGCAAGTTCTGGGCTACTAATCTTATTATTAATATTTGTTGGATACAAAGAAATAAGTCAACTTTACAAAGAAGAATAATTTTTTTTTACTAAAATTTATCTTTTATAAAGCCCTTTAATGTTTTGTAATTGTTTTTTACAAAATCCGTTTATATCATCAGAAACTCGCAATACAATTATTAAAGTCCAGAATATTAAAGTAATAAACGAACCTTTAATTAAAATAGAATAAAAAGGATTCTCTATTACTGAGATAAATGAGGTTATGAAAAAAACTAAACCTCCAATAAAGAATGTTTTTAATAAATTATAATCGAAGGGAATATGCTTAATCTTATTATTTATAAGTACTAATCTAAACGTATTGATGGTAATTATAGATATACATGTTCCCATAGCTGCCCCAACAGACTTATATATAGGAATTAGCCACCAATTGGTAAGTATTACCAATAAAGCGAGTCCTCCAATAAAATATGAATTGTATTTATAGAATTTTGAAGTTGCAATAATCTCTGTATTTAGCCCAGTTATCATATCAAATAATGAACCAACTCCAATAAACAGAATAATTAGGACTCCTTCTTCGTATTCTTTTCCAACTATTTCTATTATACTACTGTTGTTTAACCAGATACCTAAAAATAAATATAGACCAATGATAGAAAGGTTTAAGACACTTTTAGAATATATGTTTTTAATATTTTGAATGTCATTTTTCTTCCATGATTCAGCTAAAACTGCAGTAGAAATTCTTTTTAAAGGTCTAGCAGGAATACTTACAAATACCCCATAATAAAAAAGAGTATAGTAGATTCCTGTATACTTGTCTCCAATCATATTACTTAACATTACCCTATCTATCATTGAAGCAACAATTGCTCCAGCGCTTCCTAAAATACCATAAAAAGCAATATTTATAATTTCAGATTTATGTTTTCTTACAAAAGAAAAATTGGTTTTAATTAAGCTGTTAAAATTGATTTTACTTATTAAATAAATCAATGTCAGTACTCCAGAAAAACACATGGCAAAGGTGTATATCCAAACAAACTGTTGATAATGAATTACTTTGACCCCAATTAATAATATTCCAAAAGAGATTAAAATTCTTTGAAATAATTCTTTTGTGATAATTCCAAATAATGATTTGAATTCCATTCTAAGAAAAGTATCACCTAATCTAAAAGAAATATTAAAAATTATTAATGGAATTAGTAAAATATAATATTGATCAATTTGAGAGCCCCTATTAGATTCAATAAATAAAACATTTGAAAATAATACTATGGCTAATGTGGCCAAGATACTGCCAATGATAATAATAATAATTGTAAATATTATGAGGTTACTTTTCTTGTTTTCAGCTACTATCTTTGGAAACAACCTTACTAAAACATTGGGCCAACCAAGAGAGAAAATTGTACCAAAAATTTCTGACCAGGCAATAAGTATAGCTATTAATCCTATTTCTTCTCTTAACAGGAATTTTGGTTGTAAAAAAGCTATATTAAAATAGCCTATAAAAATCCCTAAATAAATTAAAACAGCACCTATAGAAGATTGTTTTTTAATGATTCCCAAAATAAATTATTGTATAATTAATTTTTTTTTGATCAATGTCGCAATCTCCATATCAAATTCACTATGTATTTCAAATGCACTTTTTTGATCCAATAAAATATGACCAACCTTTCCAGACAGCATTTTATTGTTCTTTTCAAAGTTTTTTCTAGTGCTTACAGTAACTCCACCTGAATGAAAATACAGCATTTCTCTCTCCATTTTTGTAAACTTTTCCATACCTAAAATAGGACTCATACCATTACCATTATGTCTATAAAGTAGTTTATTAGTATTTCTTACACTTATTAAAGAATCTGCATTAAAAAGAACCATAGTATTAATAGCATCATCAATTTTAGAAGGTTTTAAAAACGGAAATTCTATGGCTAAGACAGTAATAGCTTTAAAATCTAAATTTTTAAACTTTGCAACTATTAAATCAAGAGTTGAATTTAAGTCTACATTAATTCTGGTTTTTGATTTGTCTCTGTAAAAGAATGATACTTTTTCAATTCCCGAGTAATTTTCATATATTAAATCTTGAACTTTTTTGTCAGGGCTTGTTACAATAACATTAGAAATAAAATTGGACTCAAGAGCTTGATTAATTTTTTCTTCTAAAAGGGTTTGTTTTCCAAAAGACAATCTATAAATATCATTACCTTCTCCTCTGACTGGGATAATAGCAATTGATTTTATTTCTTTATTTAACTTTTTAACATATTTTGAATTAATGGTAGCTCTTGTATCTAATATCCTGTCTTCATTACTTGTTAAATTCTTACCATGTTTTCTGTAGTTAAATAGTGGCTCATTAATATTTGTCACTTTGAATTGGCTGGTAAATTTAACCCATAATTCATATCCATCTTGACAACTAAAACTTTCGTCATAACCACCAACCTCTTTAAGAAAAGCAATTCTTATCATTGTGCAAGCTCCGTGAGCAGCTTGATCAAATAAAGAAACTTCATTATCAAAGTCGTGCCTTTTCTGGCGTTCAAGGACCTCACCTTGAGCGTCTACAATAAAATAGTCTGGAAATACCATTCCAAGTTCATTGTCATTTTCATGTTTATCTAATAAAAGTTCCAATGCGTTTGGAACAAAATAATCATCAGCATCAAGTCTGATTATATATTTTCCTCTTGCAGCTCTTAAAGCAATATTGTTGGTGACATTTAAACCTTTATTTTTTTGATAAACAATTCTTACATTATCTACATCTTTATATTTTTCAATGATTTCTTTAGAATTATCTGTAGAGCCGTCATCAATTATAATAAGCTCGAATGATTTTTCTGTTTGATCTAAAACACTTTCTATCGCTTGTTCTATAAACTTACCATAGTTAAAATTGGTAATATAAACTGTAATTAAGAATTTCTTTTTATTCATTATTAGTTATTCGGAACACCAACTAGAGTAAGTCCATCTGAAAATTTTTCTTCATCAATAAATTGTTGTAAGTTCATTTGAAAGTCACCTGTTTCAGTCAACACTTTATATAGTCCAGTTTGGTTTCCTAACTGCATAAATGTTTCATAGACATCCATTCCATAGTACCATGCAGCGGTTGGTTTAAATTTAGACCTCAAATATAGCTCTGCTGCTGAGGCATCTGTAAAAAGCATTATGTGTCCCATAGGATCAATATGTCTTATAATAGTTTCTGCATTTAATCTCTGTGAAGCAGAACTTAACGAGTTCCATCTTGGAATCTTTGATATAACCATTCCTTTGTTAGATTCAGATACTATTTTATAAGCAGTATCCAGTATTTTTCCTGGGAACGGAGTATGTTCCAAAAGCCCCCAAAAAGTAACTAGGTCGTATCCTTTATAATCATCAATCACATCAAAAAAGTTTCTTCCATCCAATTCAAACCCCCAAATTTCTTTTGCGAAATCTCTGCTTGATTCACTTAATTCTACTCCATCAGCATGGATTCCGTCTCTTCTACATGCTTCCACAAAATGTCCTGCTCCTGATCCTACATCTAAAATTCTTTTTGGCATTTCTCCATATTGTTTGAAATAAACTTCTTTAACCCATTTTAACCATGGAACTGCAATTGAGTTAAGTCTGTATTCAGCAGCTTCTTTATCAGTATATGTTGCTGAATAGGTTACGTCATTAAGATAAAAATCACTAATGGCATTTTCAGTAGGTCTTTTTCTAAGATAAACATGACCAGTATCTGGAGTTTGAACGTATTCGGCATTATATATTTTAGATACTAATTTTGTTTCTTCAGTACTTATCCCAGTTACTGGACAAGATTTTACTAATTCCATTTCTGGAGCTGAGTAAAGTTCTGTTCTTGATGATTTGTAATAGTCTAGCTGCTTTTTTATTGTATCAATCAAATTTTTCTTTAAAGCAACTAAATTTGTTTTTTTTCCTAAATATAAATCTATCTCATACTCTTTAGATTGCTCCTTCTCATTCCTTATCCAAGTTTCTTTATCTCTTGGGCTTCTTATACTTAATGAAGATTTTCTATTCCAACTTAACATATTTCTTATTTTAAAATTTTATAATCGAGCTTTTCGTGTTTTTTGACTTCTTTTGTGAGTTTTTTTCCAATTACTTTTTGATAATCTCTAGCGTCTATACCATTGTTAGGCCTTAAAGCAATCAAATCACTGTCCTTTAAGATTGTTCCTTTAGGTAAGTCTTTAATTGGATATAATGCACGTCTGAATGTTTTAACATGATCCCCTTCAATTAATAATGGTTTTTTAACATGATCCCCTTCAAGTAATTTAATTTTTTTAATATTATCTATTAATTCTAGAACTTCATGTTTCGTTAAAGACACCTTATGGTCTCTAAATTTCTTTTCTTCTCTGCTGTCAGTAAAATGAAATTCTAATATTTTAGCACCTTTTGCAACGGCAATTTCTAACGCATAACTTCCTTCAGTATGGTCAGAATATCCTACTTCACATCCCAGAGTTTTTTTGTAAGTTTCTAGAATATTGAGATTTGCATCTGAAAAGGGGATAGGATACATTGAGGTGCATTGTAGTAATGCTAACATATTTTTATCCTTGTAAACTGGATTAATTTTTCTCATAAAATCAACTGTATCAACCACTTCTTGTAGATTTGATAATCCAGTTGAAAGAATAATTGGTTTTCCGATTTTACAAGTTTTTTCAAGGACTGGGTAAGCCGTTAGATCCCCAGAACCAATTTTATATATTTCCATATACTTATCAATCCAAGAAATGGAGTCCATGTCCCAAACAGATGCCATAAATTTCACTTGACTAGCTCGACACATTTCAGCAAGCTCAATATATTGTTCGTTAGTTAATTCAAACTTCTTGAAATGTTGATTTCTTTGTGGGTTTTCTAATTTGCTAACTAAAGTATCTCCGGTATAAATCTGATATTTTATATAATCAACATTAGACTCTATTGCTAACCGAGTTAATTCTTTTGCATACTCAAAGTTCCCTTCGTGATTTCCGCCAATTTCTGCAATTAGTAAAATATCATTTTTACCGTTCCAATTATTCATCTCTAATATTAAAATACAAATCTATTAAATTAGATAAACTATAATCAATTCCAGAGAGTTCTATTTCTTTTATTAGTTTTTGTGCATTTTCAAAATCTTGTTTGGTGTCAATTGCTAGATTTATTCCTTTAGCTCGTAGTTCTTTAGTATTGTAGATGTAATAGCTCTTAATTAAATGTGGAGATTCATATAAAACTAATGTAATATGTTCTTTGTAATTAGTAGTATTTATATGTTGAAAATATATGTTTTGGTAGTTTTCTCTATGTAATGACTCAATGCTCATCCCAAAAGGATAAGTTCTTCCTTTAACATTAGTAATGAAATCATAATCTCCCGATTCTGAAATTCCTAGAACTTCTTTTAATAAATCTAAATCAATAAATAAATTATCTCCATTAACTCTAATAATATAATCCGTTCCCAATTTATCCCCAGCTTTTAAAAATCTTTCTGCAGCATTTTCTAAGCTTCCTCTATATAATTGGATATTATTTTCTTCACAAAATTCTTGTATTACATCGTCAGTTTCTTCAATTGAAGTTGCTACAATAATTTTATTTGTTGGAAAAACTTGATTAATTCTTTTGTATATCCTTTCTAGAATTGTTTTACCTTCAATTACCTTTAAAATTTTCCCGGGTAATCGAGATGAATTATATCTACAAACTATTACAACCCCTACACTTTTCACTTTCTATTTCCAATTACCTTGGCAGGAATACCTCCAACAATTTGATTTGATTTAACATCGCAGTTTACTATTGCTCCTGCAGCTATTACAGCACCATTTTCAATCGTTACTCCAGCAAGTATTTTAGCTCCGGTACCAATCCAAACATCGTCACCAATTTTCACAGTAGCAGTTGTATTGTCTTGACTATTTATATTAGTCCCTTTTTTAATCTCATGATTACTATCAACAATATATGTAAAAGGGGCAATAAGACAATTGTCACCTATTGTGATTTTTTCAGAAGCAAAAATAAATGAATGATAGCCTACTGTTGTATTTTCTCCAATAGATATTTTTGCATTTTTATTGCAAGAGCAAATCCTTACACCTTCTTTTATAACTATTCTATCCCCCAGGGAGATGTTTTCTGGAAAACGTAAGAATCGACTATTTTTTTCAAAAAATATTTCTTCACCACAATTTTCTAATTTTATTTTGTAATAATAATACCTTAACCAATGAAAAATATTTTTATTCAAATGTTTTCTTAACTGTCCCATTAAACTATTTTTTCTCTTTCGAAAGCATCAATATAAGAATTCTCAGTTAGGTTAATTATTTTTGAATTATATATTTCAGCTAAATCTTTTAGCTCCCAGTAGGATCTGAAAGCATAATAAAATTTCACAAGAACTTCATGTAGTCTTCTAGTTTTTCCAGAACCTCCCCAATAAACAGGTTTCTTCTTGTCACTTAGCAAAGAAGATCTATTTTTAAACTCAGATCCATAAAAGTGTTTTTGGCCAATCAAAACATTATTATTATTATCAACAGAAACTTCTTCGAGCCAAGAATGATCAACACCAGATAAATATATTTTAGAATAATTACAATTTAGTCCAACAACAATTGAAGGGACAATTACATTATGAGGCCTAGGTAATCCTAAATAATTCTTTATTAGAGGAAAAATGAGTTTTGAATTGCCTTCAAGAGGGGTTAGGTTGATGTATCTAATTTTGATTTTAGTATTTTTCAGCATTTTTATTTTCCAGTTCTTATCATTCATTGCAATAGCAGGTACGTAAAGAACCATGTCCCAATAACACCGATCTACCATTTCATCAAATAATTTCATTCTATCAGAATCCCATTCTGAATTGACATCACCTTTCCAATATTCAGTAGAAATTATCACATACTTAGATGGTTTGAAATCAGTAAATAAATTAGATGCTGCAAAATAATTGACCCCCAAACAATCTTTGTTTTTTTTAAATCGAAGCAACTTTTTAGCATCTTTTTTAAGCGAAGGTCCGTTACCTAATATAAGAAGATGTTCTTTGTTTTTGAAGTCGTACTTTTTAAAGTTGAGAACTCTAAATTTTGAAAGTACTAATGTCTTAATAATGGAATAAATAAACTTCAAAAAAATTATTATTAGTTTTAAAATTTAAACTTAAGGTTAATAATGTCAGTTTCAAAAAAAATAATTGATTATCCTCTTTTCATTTTTATAACTAGTAACGTTTCAGAAATATTAAGTATGAAATTAGTCGTTATTAAGTTTATTTATCATAACAAATATTATCAATTTATTTTGTACAAATAATTTATACTATTTTAGTTGAAACTAAGATCAAAAAGAGTTTACAAAATGATATCAATTGTAATATGCACCTATAATAGACAGGACTATCTTCCTAAATGTTTGATGCACCTTAAAAATCAAAATTGCAGTTCAGAAGATTTTGAAATCATATTGATTAATAATAACTCAACAGATAAGACAGAACAAATTTGCAAAGGTTTTTTGAAAGAAAATCCGGACTTAAATATAAACTACTTTGTAGAAATTAATCCTGGATTATCTTTTGCTCGTAATAGAGGAATTAAAGAAGCAAAAGGTTCCATAATTTGTTTTATTGATGATGATGGTTTTGCTATCCCTGAATATGTAAATATCATTTCAGATTTTTCAACAAATATCAATTACAGCAAATATATTGCCTTTGGAGGCAAAGTTATTCCTTGTTATAATGAAGGAAAAGCACCTAAATGGATAAGTCCTCATATCAGCGGATTAGTATCAGAAGTTGACTTAGGGAGAAAAGTAAAATTATTTTCAAAAAAATATCCAGCTGGTTGTAATATGATATTTAGAAGAGAGTTTTTTGAAAAGTATGGTGGTTTTAATACTGATTTACATACTAGAGGAGACGATAAATTTATTTTTTTAAAGTTAAAAGAAGTTGGTCACAGGATCCTTTACATTCCTTCATTAATAGTATCCCATTTTATCGATGATTATAGACTTGAGAAATCATTTATTATAAGACTTTCAAAAATAATTGGACAAAGCGAAGCCATACGCTTAAAAAATAAAAATTTCCTTAAAAAACTCTTAAAGCAAGGCGAGTACTTGTTTAAGCTTGGAGCCGCTTTACTATTGTCACTTTCTTATATGGTAAAAGGACAACTTTTGAAAGCAGGATATATTATTCTTGTACGATGGTTTGTTTTTGTTGGTTATTACGTAGATAAAAAGTTGTAATCAGCAATAAAAATGTCAAGATTAGCTCCGGATTTAACTAAATTGCGTACTTATATTGAAACACTTTATGATTGATTTTAATAATACAAAATCTGCTTTCGCCCATCATTCTAATTGGGAACTAAAAAAAGCCTTTTATTTATTTTCGATTATTAAATATGGAATCTTAGTAAAGCTTGGAAGTTACTTTCTTAAAATCTGTTTTAAACTAAGATTTCCAATTAAGAATCTGGTGAAGAAAACTATATTCAGTCATTTTTGTGGTGGTGAGAATATAAATGATTGTGAATTAAAAATTAATCATCTTTTTTCTTTTGGAATCGGTACGATTTTAGATTATTCAGTTGAGGGGAGAGAGAATAATGCTGATTTCGAGAATACTAAAAATGAAATCATTAAAACTATTTTATTTGCTTCTGAAAATCAAAAGTGTCCATTTAGTGTTTTTAAAATAACTGGTCTTGGTAGGTCTTCATTAATACAAAAAGCGAGTCAAAATCTCAATATTTTATTAGATGAAGAAATTGTAGAATTAGATAACATCTCCAATCGTATCGACCAAATTTGTGAGACTGCATTTGAACATAAAGTATCTGTTTTTATTGACGCTGAGGACAGTTGGTATCAAGATTTTATTGATTCTCAAGCAGAAAAAATGATTTTAAAGTATAACAATGATCAGCCCATTATTTATAATACCATTCAGTTATATAGACATGATAGATTGAATTATATGAAAAATCTCATAGCTAAATGTGAGAAGAACACTATTTATTTAGGTTTGAAGTTAGTAAGGGGAGCCTATATGGAAAAAGAAAGAGAGCAAGCTGAAAATTTAAACTATACCGATCCTATTCACGTAAATAAAAAAGCAACCGATCTAGATTTCAAAGCTGCTGTAGAATATTGTTTTAAGAAAATTGATTTTGTCAGTATTTGTGTTGGAACTCACAATGAGGCTAGTGTCTCACATTTGACACAATTGATGGAAGATAATAATTTCAATAACAACGACAATCGAATTTATTTTGCACAGCTTTTGGGGATGAGTGATCACATAAGTTTCAATCTTTCTAATAAAAAATATAACGTTGCGAAATATGTTCCTTATGGACCGATTAAGGAAGTGTTGCCTTATTTGATAAGAAGAGCAGAAGAAAATACTTCTGTTGCCGGACAAACAGGTAGAGAATTATCATTAATAAAAAAGGAAATAAAAAATAGAAAATTACTTTAAATATTTCATAGGCGTCTTCGTTCCTTTTATACTACTTGAATATACCCTAACGGCACCAACTAAGATTTCTGCTTCAACATAAATTGGAATTCTATTCAAGTCGTTGCTTACAAAAACGTTCATAGATTCGTCAGCTTTGAAAATAGTTCCTTCTATAAGGTTGGCTTGAAAATGTATGCATTCTACGACTTTTTTATTTTGACAGGTCACTTTTTTAATTCCTTTATAAATTATGTATAAATCCTTAAAAATCTGCTTATCTAAAATAACATTCATAGGAATTGTGTCGTCGATGGTGTACTTGTTAAAATTAATAGCTCTAGAAAAGTAAACAGAACTCATGATGTCATAGCTGCAACTAATAATATCTATAGTATCTGTTTTTGAATTTTGTCTTCTTTTTTCGTCAACTACTGCTTTATTGTTGTTGTAATTAAATTGATAGTCATAATCAAGATGAAAATCTCCTTCTCGAACTCTTCTTATGAAGTGAATAGGTAACATGGTTTTTTTAGAAATGAAACTGGCATATTTGTCTCTAACTTTGAAAAACCAATCATAATTTTTCAGAGTTCTTCCTTTCCCTTCAACATAAAAACAATCCTGATTTTTATAAATAGAATCTTTAACGATGAACCTAGATCTACCTGCAGTTACCCATGTTTTACCCATCAGATATTCTATGTTATATATAACTTCTTCGCCTCCTTTAAAAGGAACATTTTTAATGGCACAGTTTTGCTGGGCTAAAATATTAAAGACCAGGAAATTTATAATAAATAATAATATTTTATTCTTCTGCTTTATTAACAAATGCAGTTATTTTGAGAATGGTATTTTCAGGGCTTGTATTGGCAGATACAGTTACTGTTTTTGTTTGTTTACTACCAGCTTGTCCTTTAGAAGGTCTAAAGACAACATCTATATTTCCACTTTGACCTGGTAATATTGGTTCTTTTGGCCAATTAGGAACTGTACACCCGCATGATCCCTTAGCATTGGATATTTTCAAAGGTTCTGTCCCAGAATTAGTAAAAGCAAAGGAATATTTGTTTTCAGAATTTACTTCGACATTTCCAAATTCATGTTTGTCATTTTTGAATTTCATTTGTGTTTTAGGTAATTTCTTTTGAGATGTATTTAACTGTGGAGTCAAAGGACTTTCCATCATGTTTTTCTCTAGCTTATTCAAATTGTTTTTAGCAGATGGATCTCCAGAAACATATGTCTTACTCTCAGATTTTCTAAATAACGGTTCTTCGTTTTTAGCGTTTAAGCTATATAGAGAAATGAAAATGGCTGCTATAGAAATAGCTAATGATATATTGGTTTTGTCTTTCATATTTATGGAATTAATTAATTAATTTAGAAAAAGCTTGTTCGTTATTAATGATTTCTTTGGCTTTTTGCAATGAAGTATTTAATTCATTAATTATTTCGTAAAACTTTTTGTAATCAAACAGGTCTTGAGCCATATTAGCCTTTAATCGTATTTCTATTGTTTTTTTGGACTCTTCATACTCATCTTTATTGAATTCAACCCCTTCTTTTTTAGCAAATTCTATAAGTTCTTGTAGTGCTTTTTTAGATTCAAAACTAGATTTATATTTCTTGAAGTTTGGGTATTTTTTTTCCAATTGACTTCGGTATTTGTTAACATAGTAAAGAGAAAATTGATTAAAAATACCTTTTCTAACTAGTTTGCTAAAATAGGGACTGGTGCCGTTAGTATCTAAAGGAACAAATATATCAGGAACTATACCTCCTCCACCATACACTTTTCTACTTTTAACTAAAGTAGAAAAAACTTGATCTTCGTTGTTTTTAATACTGTCTTTATTAAAAGATTCTCCAGACTTATAACGACTGTATTTTTCTTTTCTGTAGGCCATAGAACCTCCAGAATATGATTTCTGAATACATCTTCCACTAGGAGTATAATATTTAGAAGTTGTAATTCTTACCTGAGTTCCATCTGGAAGTTGTATGGGTTTTTGAACAAGTCCTTTTCCAAAAGTTCTTCTTCCAAGTATCAAACCTCTGTCCCAATCTTGAATAGCTCCACTAACAATTTCACTTGCACTAGCACTTCCTTCATTAACCAAAATAATGATTTTACCTTTTTCAAGTAAACCATTTTTATTTCCAGAATAAATTTTTTCAGGAAACTTTCTACCATTGGTAGATACTATTTTTTTATTGCCAGTTAGCATTTCATCAGCTAAGTCAACTGCTGTTTTCAAATATCCTCCACCATTATTTTGAAGATCTAAAATTAGATTATCCATTCCTGAATTTTTAAGACTAAAAACAGCTTTTCTGATTTCATTTACGCTTGTAGAAGAGAAATTATTCAGTTTTATATAACCAGTATTATCATTTACCATGTAAGAAGCATCTACGCTGTAAATTGGTATCTTATCTCTTGTGATTTCAAAATCAATTACCTCATCACTTATTCCTCTTTTAATTCCCACCAAAACTTTAGTTCCTTTATCCCCCAAAAGTCTATCACGGACCCCGCTATTTTTCATTCCAATTCCGGCAACCATCTCGTCTTGTATTTTAATGATTTTATCGCCAGCCATTAAACCAACTTTTTCAGAAGGTCCACCTGGAATAGCTTGAACTACCAGAACAGTGTCTTTAAAAATTTGAAACCTTATCCCAACTCCAGTAAAGGAACCTTTTAGAGGAGCATTCATATCGTGTAAGTCTTTTAAAGATATGTAAGTAGAATGAGGGTCTAGCTGCTCCAGCATATATCGGATTCCGTTTTCCGTTATTTTAGATTTTAAAACACTATCTGGGTAAACGATATCAAATAGCTTTAATCCATTTTCAAAATTATTAACATAGGAATTAGGGGATGAATTAGGAATAGGTATAAGACTAAAGTTCGATTTCTTTTTTCTTTGCACTTTAAAATCTAAAGTGTCTTTGTCCCTAATTAATTTAATATTTGAATAGGAATTAGAATCACCAACAGTGAGCTTGAAAAAGTCTGAATAGTAATATACTTCACTCAACTTATTTCCATCAATACTTAATACCTGGTCATTACTTTCTATATTAATCAAGCTTGCTCCTGTTTTTGAAAATACACTATCAACTAATACCTTACCTTTTTTGAATTTCACAGTAAAACCAAGTGCTGCTTTATCGGATGACTTTAAATTTAATAAACTAAATGTGGAGTCATGCATGTATAGTGGCATAGGTTTGGTATAATTATACATTCCAGTAACTAAGTTTTCTTGGACGTGATTTATATCTACATCTTCGACATACATTTGTTCAATTAAGAATAAAAGTCTTTGTATTTTAACATCTGTAGATCTACTTTCAAAATCTTGAGAAATTAAATTTTTAACTAATAAAATAATTGATAATAGTATGTAGTGTTTTATTTTCAGAACTCAAATTTAATTAAAGCAGTTGTTAAATTTATTTAAATGAATTTAATAATGTTTAGAATTAATCATTTTTTATTTAAATAAACTATTGACTTCGTGTCAAAAAATGCGTCCTTGAAAAAATTAGATATTTCAATAATTTTAAAATTATATTTTTTTGATATTTCTCGAATTTCTTCATCTAAGTTTCCACCTTTTAAATAGATGATTCCATTTTTAATGTCATTGATGTTTTTGGTACTGATATTTTTAGAAATCCAAGGACAAAATTTATCCAGTCTTGTTACTGCTCTACTAACAACAAAATCAAACTTTTTTGTTAGTTTTTCAGCTCTTAAAGCTTCAGCTTGGACATTATTTAATTTTAATCCATTGACAACTTCATGTACTACCTTAATTTTCTTAGCTATCGAGTCAACTAATGTAAAATTAACTTGATTAAAATAAATTGCAAGTGGAATGCCAGGAAAACCTCCCCCAGTCCCTACATCTAAAATATTAGAACCCTTTTTAAAATCAATATATTTAGCAATTGATAGAGAGTGCATTACATGCCTTACATAAAAGTTTTCAGTATCTTTTCTACTTATCACATTGATTTTAGAGTTCCATTCTAAATAAATTTCCTTTAAAATATGAAATTGATGTAATTGTTCTTTATTAAGATTTGGAAAATAAGTTGCTAATATTTGGATGGAATTAGATGGTTTCAATACTATGTTTCATTATGTTGTAAAGAAATTCTCTTGCTCTAAAAAGTTGAGCTTTTACTGTTCCTAATGGTAATTTGAGTTCGTCAGAAATCTCATCATAACTCATTTCTTTGAAGTACCTCATCTCTACCAAAACTTCATATCTAGGTTTTAGCTTTTTAACATACTGTCTCATGAGCTGTATTTTCTGGTCGTTCATTGCTATTTGCTCAGGAGTCATGCCTTCACTTTTTATCTCAAACATAAAGCCGTCCCCATCTTCATTGGTGATTCTGTTATCGATAGACATTACATTTTTCTTCTTTTTTCTTAGAAAATCGATGCAATTATTAGTTGCAATTTTAAAAAGCCAAGTACTAAAGGCGAAATTTGGTGTGTATTGGTGAAGTCTGCTAAACGCCTTTCCAAAAGCTTCTAGAGTAAGATCTTCTGCATCGTCGTTATTATTCACCATTTTAAGAAGCATATAATAAATAGAATCTTTGTATTTATCCATAAGTTCGGCAAAAGCTTGTTGGTCTTTTTGTTGTGTAGCTCTTATAACCAAAGCATAATCTTTTTGTGCCTTTTCTGAAAGGTGAGAACCATTTTTTTCTATTTCCATTTAAATGATGTTCTTCTTTTTAATTTGAAACATTGGACGACAAATTAGTAAGATGATTTCATAAATTGGATGCACCCATAAAAGATCTTTACACATTAAAACCTTGAAAGGTTTGTATAAGATTATAATCGTAACAATATAATTGGTTAAAAAACAAACAAGAATTTCAATTTTTGAAGGTTGTATATAAACGGATAGAAATAAACAAGTATAGAAAGCTAATGAACTTAAATATTGAAGACTTAAAAGGGTTTTATCTCTAAATTTATACTTGAAATTTGTTGTGTGGTGTCTTCTTTTTTGAAAAAGCCAATGTTTCCAAGTCTTTTTAGCACTAGAAACAGTCAAGCTATTTTCAGTGAAAATGATTTCAGTATTATTATTTTTTGCGGCTTGATTTACAAATAAGTCATCATCGCCTGAACCGATATGATAATGTGATTTAAAACCTTCATTAAAATAATAAACATCTTCAGTATATCCCAAGTTTCTTCCAACTCCCATGTAAGGAATGTTAGCTTTAGCAAAGCTTAGATAATTCGTAGCAATGAAGGCTGTGTCAAATCTTATAATTCTATTTAATAATCCAATATCTTTCTTGTAAATTCCTGCACCTAATACAATTTGTTTTTCTTTATTAAAACCCTTACTCATTTCCTTAATCCAGAATTCAGATTTCGGGTAACAATCAGCATCTGTAAAGAGAAATTTTGAATATTTTGCTGCTTTTATGCCAAGAGTAATAGCAAGTTTTTTACCAAAATGATCTGTTTGGTTGTCTGGAATATTAACAATCTTAAGATTCTCGTATTTCTCTTTTAACGCATCTAGATATTCTTTACTACTGTCCCAAGATCTATCGTTAACTACTACAACTTCAAAATTTTTATATTGTTGATTAAGTATTTTTATTAGGTTTTTTTTTAAATTTTTAATTTCATTTCTTGCACATATTATAACCGATATATCTATTTCATTGTCATTTTTATTTTCTTTTAAAAAAAGCAACCTAGAATTAAAATATAGTTTGTAAAGTAATTGTATTGTAAAACTTGCAAAAAATAGCACGTAAATAATATTTAGATACTTCATGTTATAAATAGAGAATAAAGAGTTAAATCAAAACTATTGCTTAATTAAGATATTCTATCTTTACCAACTACTAGTTTATTCACAGTTTTATGAACTTTACATTAAAATCAACTGACAAACAGTCCAAAGCTCGCTCAGGACTAATAACTACAGACAATGGGACCATAAAAACTCCAATTTTTATGCCTGTGGGTACTGTTGGGACTGTCAAGTCAGTTTCACAGAGCGATTTAGAATCTCAAATAAAAGCACAAATAATTTTAGGAAACACCTATCACCTTTATTTAAGACCAGGAACAAAATTATTAGAAGAGGTAGGTGGTCTTCATAAGTTTATTTCGTGGAATAAGCCAATTTTAACAGATTCTGGCGGTTATCAAGTGTATAGCTTGTCGGGTAGAAGGAAAATTACAGAAGAGGGTGTCAAGTTTAAGTCGCACATTGACGGTTCCAGTCATTTTTTTTCTCCTGAAAATGTTATGAAAATTCAGAAGTCTATAGGTGCAGATATTATTATGGCATTTGACGAATGTACCCCTTATCCATGTGATTATAGTTATGCAAAATCTTCAATGGAAATGACCCACAGGTGGTTGAAAAGATGTGTAGATGGTTTTAATGAAGCTCCTAATTTGTATAATTACTCTCAAGCATTATTTCCTATTGTTCAAGGAAGTACCTACTCAGATTTAAGAAAGAAAAGTGCTGAAGTAGTAGCTTCGTTTGATTTGCCTGGAAATGCAATCGGAGGTCTTTCAGTAGGAGAACCTCATGATTTAATGTACAAACACACAGAAGAAGTTTGTAATATTTTACCAACTTCTAAACCAAGGTATTTAATGGGGGTGGGAACACCGGCGAATTTATTGGAGTGCATTGCTTTAGGTGTAGATATGTTCGATTGCGTTATGCCTACTAGAAATGCTAGAAATGGTATGTTATTTACAAGTGAGGGTTTTATAAATATTAAAAACAAAAAATGGGAAAATGATTTCAGTCCCATTGATGTTAACGGTACTTCAGAGATAGATGCTAGATATTCTAAATCGTATCTAAGACATTTATTTGCATCTAAAGAAATGTTAGGCCCTCAGTTAGCAAGCATACATAATCTTGCTTTTTATCTATGGTTGGTGAAGGAAGCGCGAAAAAGAATTGAAGATGGAACCTTTACAGACTGGAAAAATAAAATGGTGAAAAAACTCGTTATCAGACTTTAGTAAAAAACATGAAGAAGTTAGATTGGTTTATTGTTAAAAAATTCTTGGGTACTTACGTATTTATGATAGCTGTTGTGATGAGCATATCCATAATTTTTGATGTTTCTGAAAAGTTGAAAAACTTCATGGATCCTGAAAACGATTTAACTTTTTATAAAATCATTACTGAATATTATCCTTATTTCTTTATTCATTATGCCAACTTATTTTCTTCCTTAATTATCTTTTTATCTGTATTGTGGTTTACAAGTTTTATGGCACAACGATTAGAAATTGTTGCAATTCTAAGTAGCGGTGTAAGTTTTTGGAGATTTTCAAGACCCTATATTATTGCTTCTACTTTTTTATTATTGATCTCAGTGTTAATGAATCATTACGTAGCTCCTTTTGCCAATAAAAATAGATTGTCTTTTGAAAATAAATTTACTCGTTACAATGTTAATTTTAAAGATGTTCATTTAGAGATAAATCGAGGGACTATTGTGAGCTACAGACAATTTTTAGGAAACACTACTACTGTTAGAAGGCTTTGGGTCGAAGATTGGAAAGAAAATGAAAATGGACAGTGGAAACTCAAGAGTGATATGCAAGTTGAAAGAGCATATGGAGATAGTTTGCTAAATAATTGGAAGTTAAAAAATGTATTTATTAGAAAAATAGGACTTTTAAATGATACTATAATAACTAAAAAAATTATTGATACAGTGCTGCCTTTTAATGTAACGGACTTAGGTCAAAGATCAGAAATTACTTTTGCAATGACCACACCAGAACTTATTGAGTACAAGAAAAAAGAAGAAGCTAAAGGCAGTTCGACTGCACATATAGAAATAAGTAATCATGAGCGTACTGCTTATCCCTTTGCAGCGTATATTTTAACTGTAATTGGAATTTCTGTTGCTTCCCGAAAATCTAGGGAAGGTGTAGGTAAAAATTTAGTTATTGGTCTTTGTTGCGGTCTGGTTTATGTTTTTTTTATGAAGATGACTACTGTAGCTGCAATAAATGTTGGGTGGAATACCTTGTTAGCTGTTTGGTTTCCAAATATTTTGTTTTCAATTGTAGCAGTTTATCTTTTTTATAAAAGATTACAATCTTGATTTTTTTACAGTTGGTTAAAATCTTTAAACCTTAATTTCTTATTTCCTGTTTCTAATAGTATTTGATAAGTAATATTTGAAATTTTAATTGTTCCAGAATATTGTGGATTTAATTTTTTAAATGGTAAGGAAGTATTCCAATCAACATTAAAGGATTCTAGATTTTTTAGAAAATCTTCTGTATTTAGTGGGCTATTTCTTAGTTTAACTATGAAGGCTTTAGTAAATTTTTTCTCCATTTTGGAAAAGCGATTAGTTAAATTAACTTGGTCAATATGGATGATGCTGTCTAATGAAAGAGAATCATTTTTTAAATTAAAGTTGATCTTGTTCAGAGAAAGAACTCTGCAAAGACTGTCTTCAAATGAAACTCCAAAACATGCATGAGCTTCTTCATATTCTATTACATATTTTTTAAGAGATGAATCTGTTTTACTCTTAGAGAAATTAACATCTCCATTTATAATAATATCAAAAATGTTTTTTGAAATGTCTTTTTGATAAGTCTGCTGATTTTTATCTGTGTATATTCTAAGTGGATTTTCAAGTAAAAATTGCTTTACTTTATTTTCAGGTAACCAATTCCAACTTCTGTCCTTGAAAATACTGTAAACTAAAAACAGACCTAAACTAAAACCGATAAGGTAAAATTTAAGTCTGTTTGAGAATTTCATTATAATCCAACGGAAAGTTGGTTTTTAGTATCTGTAATATTCTGGTTTGAAAGGTCCTTTACTTTCACACCAATATAATCTGCTTGATCGCTACTTAAAGACTCAAGTTCAACACCGATTTTAGATAAGTGAAGAAGTGCCACTTTTTCATCCAAATGTTTAGGTAACATGTAAACTTCATTTTTATAATTCTCACTATTTTTCCAAAGTTCTAATTGAGCTAAAGTCTGATTGGTAAAGGAATTACTCATTACAAATGAAGGATGTCCAGTTGCGCAACCTAAATTAACTAATCTACCCTCGGCTAACAGGATAATATCTTTTCCCTTGAGAGTGTACATGTCTACTTGGGGTTTGATAGTTGTTTTAGTATCTCCGTGATTAGAGTCTAGCCAAGCCACGTCAATTTCATTATCAAAATGACCAATATTGCACACGATCGTTTTGTCCTTCATCAATTCAAAATGTTTGCCCTTGATGATGTCTTTATTACCAGTTGCAGTCACAACAATATCTGCTTCTTCAACAGCATTCTCCATTTTTTTAACTTCAAAACCATCCATAGCAGCTTGAAGTGCACAAATTGGATCTATTTCTGTAACAATGACTCTAGCACCAGCACCTTGAAGAGATGCAGCTGAACCTTTTCCAACATCACCGTAACCAGCAACGACTGCAACTTTTCCAGCCATCATTACGTCTGTCGATCTTCTAATGGCATCAACTAGTGATTCTTTACAACCGTATTTGTTATCAAATTTTGATTTGGTTACAGAGTCATTGATGTTTATTGCAGGCATTGGAAGTGTTCCATTTTTCATTCTTTCATACAGCCTATGTACACCAGTGGTTGTTTCTTCAGAAAGTCCTTTAATATCTTCAATTAATTCTGGATAGTTATCCAAAACCATATTTGTTAAATCTCCTCCATCATCTAAAATCATGTTCAACGGCTTATTGCCTTCGAAAGCAAACAATGTTTGTTCAATGCACCAATCAAATTCTTGGTCATTCATTCCTTTCCAAGCGTAAACTGGAATCCCTTCGCTAGCAATTGCTGCTGCTGCATGGTCCTGAGTTGAGAAAATATTACAAGAAGACCAACTTACTTCAGCACCTAAGTCTTTAAGAGTTTCTATTAGTACAGCTGTCTGAATAGTCATGTGAAGACATCCAGCAATTCTAGCTCCTTTTAAAGGATTTTCACCTTTGTATTCTTCTCTTAAACTCATAAGTCCAGGCATTTCTGCTTCTGCAAGTCTTATTTCTTTTCTTCCCCAGTCGGAAAGGCTAATATCTTTTACTTTATAAGGGACAGTTTTTTCCATTTAAATTAATTTTTGGCAAATGTAACTCTATTGTCTAAATTAAAAAAGTGTGAGGATAGATATATTATTTTGTTTAAATTTTTTTAGAAAAAACTGGTAAATCCTAAATGTATCTTACCGGTTCTTATTAGGAATTTATCTTCCATTTTCCTTCCCAATCCATAAATAATGGTTAGAACTCCATTATTCATCGCTATATTAGATCCAAATCCGATGCTGTTGTAAAGTTGTTCTTCTGTTAATAATGCTGTTTTAGACTCGGTTAATGCATAATCTGAAAAGAGGAAAATATTAGAGTTCTCATCAAATAAATACCTTAATTCTATATTGGACAATAAGAAAGAACTTGTGTAAATAGTCTCTTCGTCAAAACCTCTTATTGTTTTATAGCCACCAATTCTTGCAAATTCGTTTTCAAATAGTATTTCATTCTGAATGGTGGCTGCAGTAACTCCAAGTTTAATGGTGGCTTTCTTTTTCAACCTAGTGTAAGACACGAGTTTTAAATTCGCACTGAAATTTGGTGTTCTGTAAATGTTATTATTGATGGAATCAGTATTGAAACTTTCTTTCCAGCCGTAAGATAAATCACTAACAACTGAGAGCCCTTTTGTTGGATTATTTATTCTATCTAACTGATTAAATTTAAATGTAAATCCAAAACTATTTGTAGAAGTAGAACTGTATTCAATTCCCAATAGGTTAGTCGAATTATTTAATGTTAGTAATATTCCAGCTGAAAAATTATTTTTCACTTTATAATTTAATTCAAATCCTCCTTTCAAATTGAAGAAAGAAGTATCTTTTTTAATCATATCAAAACCTCCAATTAATCCAAATTCTGAGTTGAGTATATACGGAAGATTAATCTCTGTGATCAAATTCTGTGAAGCGTTAAACATCCGTCGCCAATTAATATTAACTGTTTCTCCAAATTTTAATGAATTTAGGAGATTTAATGCAACGTTTCCAGTGAATTGTATGTTCCCTTCATTATCGGGCTGTACACCAATTAAGCCGTTTAAGCTGTTTTTTGAAACAGGTTCTGCGTATATATATATATGGGCTAAATCATTGATAAATTCATATGCAGCAGGTTTTAATTCTTTAACATACCCAGTATTTTTTAAATTTTTACTTATGTCGTTTATTTGGCTCAAATTAAATCGATTTCCGATTTTTAAGTTGGATGCTTTAGAAATGAGATTCCATTCCTTCTTTGAAAGTTCTGGGGTAATTAATGTGTCTATTTTTACTAGTGGTCCGCTTTTTAATAGACATTTTATTTGAAAATTATTTTGATTAATAGCCGTATTTTCAAAATTTATTTCAGCAAATGGAAATCCATTATTATTCATTAATTTGACCCAATTATTTATTTTAGTTTTAAAACTAATCGGGTTAAAATATTTATTTTTTGTTTCAAAATTTTGTCTCAATTTTAGATCTATATCTTTAGGATATGTAATTGATATTTCATTGCTGTATATGATTTCCCCTTTACTTAGAAATACGTCCATGTTGGAATTAAAAACTCTTGTGGAATCGATAAAAGCTGTGAAATAGCCATCCTTAAGGTGTGATATTAATATTTCGTTTTTAATTTGTGTTGGAGTTTTATCCTTAGACAAATACTCTTTTAAAAGAACATTTTCATTGTAGATGGCAACATTTCTAATTTCTTGTCCAAAAATTAAAATCTTGAAACAACAGATAACAATTATTAATATATTACGATAGAAAATTACCAAATAATTTTTTTAATTCCGTGATTTTCTAGGTACTTATTTGCCTTAGAGAAATGCTTGCAACCTTTAAACCCTCTGTAAACTGATAAAGGTGAAGGATGTGACGTGCTGAGTACTAAATGTTTGTCAATGTTTAAAAGTCTCTTTTTTTGTTTTGCATTATTTCCCCAAAGAAAAAAAACAATATTTTTTTTTTGATTTGAAATTTGCAATAATATTTCATCAGTAAATTTATTCCATCCAATATGGGAATGAGAATTTGGTTTATCTCTTTCGACAGTTAGGCTGGTGTTTAAAAGTAGTATTCCTTGTTGAGCCCAAAATTCTAAATTTTTTTCAGTTTGAGGAAGCTCATTAGTATCTGAATAAATTTCAGAAAACATATTTCTTAAGGATGGTGGAGTTTGAGTTGTTCTATTCACAGCAAAGCAAAGTCCATTAGCCTGTTTCTCTCCGTGGTATGGGTCTTGTCCTAAAATCACCATTTTTATTCTTGTAAAACTTATTTTATTAAATGCGTTAAAAATATTTTCTGGAGCCGGTAATAGAATATTTTTTTTGAAGCTTTTGTTCACTTCAATTAGCAACTGATCGAAGTAGTTTTTATTGAATTCTATTTCCAGAATATTTCTCCAATCTTCGGACACATTATTAACTAATAAATTCCTATTTATCATTATTTATCCAAATAAACGTTTCTAATTTATTGTTGTTATACTAATTTTAATATTTTTGTTCAAAGTAAACATTTATAACAATGAAAAAATTATTTACAATTATATTTACAGTATCAACAATTACTTGTCTTAATTCATGTTTCCTTTTCAAGCCTGTTCAAAAAACTTGTCCTGCTTACAGTGAATATCTAAAATCAAATTCTGATAATACTTCTGAAACTTCTGTAATCAGTAAAGAATCTGTCACTAAGTCTTAATTAAAGTTAAACTTTCCTTTAAACAGTTTTTCTTGTATCACAAATTAGTTATTTTTGTTTCACTGATGAAGCTGAAAGTAATCGTATTATATTTTATTTTTTTTCATTTATTCTTAATTACCATTTGTCGTAGCCAGGTTCCACAGCAAGACAAAATGATGGTTAGAATTGTTAAAGAAACTTGGATAGGTGCTGTTTTGCAATCCAACGGTCTTGGCTTGAATTACAGTACTTCTAAATTTAGCACTTATAAGAAGAAAAAGTTGTTTAATATAGATCTGATTAATATCAGCCATGACAAAGAATACAAGATTTTTGGTTCTTTTGATGAGAGTGCTAAAAAATTTATTTATGGAAAATTAAATTCGCTATTTGCCCTAAGAGTTGGGTGGGGACAAAGAAAAATAATTTTTGAAAAACTTAGGGACAATGGATTACAATTGTCTATGAATTACTCTTTAGGTCCCTCAATAGGTTTTTTAAAACCAGTTTATTTAGAGGTTTTTAAATACAACAATACTGGACAAGTTATTGGTATTTCCCTAGAACGCTACGATCCAGAACTTCACAACTTTTACAATATCTATGGAAGAGGTTCTTGGTCTGCTGGAATTATGTCTACAAAATTAAATCCAGGTGGGTTTTTAAAATTTGGTTTAGAATTTGAATTTGCAAATACCAGAGAAATTATAAATGCACTTGAAGTTGGTTTGTCCATAGATGCTTTTATGAATCCGATTTCAATTATGATAAACAATAGTGACCGAAGGTTTTATCCTTCTATTTATTTAAGTTGTTCTATTGGAAATAAATTTTATTAATGAGTAGCGAAACCATTACCAAAACTAAAAAGCCAAAATGGCTGAAGGTTAAATTACCCACTGGAGAAGATTACAAAAAAGTAAGAAATTTAGTTAGTGAACACAAATTACATACTATTTGTGAAAGTGGTAATTGTCCGAATATGGGTGAATGCTGGGGAGCAGGAACTGCTACATTTATGATTTTAGGAAATGTATGTACTAGATCTTGTGGTTTTTGCGCTGTTGCTACTGGAAAACCAGAAGAGGTAGATGTTTTTGAACCTGGAAGAGTTGCTAATTCTGTAAAATTAATGAATGTTAAACATGCAGTAATTACATCTGTTGACCGTGATGATTTGCAAGATGGAGGATCAGAAATTTGGGTAAGTACAGTGAAAGCTATCAGAAGACAATCTCCAAAAACTACATTAGAAACTTTAATACCAGATTTTGCTGGCAAATGGGAAAATCTCCAAAATATTATTGATGTAGCTCCTGAAATTGTTTCTCACAACATTGAAACTGTAAGACGCCTTACAAAAACAATAAGAGTTCAGGCTAAATATAACAGAAGTTTGGAATTGTTACTAAGGTTAAAAAAAGGGGGCATGAAAACAAAGTCTGGCTTAATGCTGGGATTGGGAGAAACTCACGATGAAGTATTGGAGACATTAGAAGATTTAAGACAAGCAAAAGTAGATATTGTTACAATTGGTCAATATTTACAACCGACCCCAAAACACGCACCAGTTGAAGAATTTATAACTCCAGAGTTGTTTAGTAGCTACAAAGAATTAGGACTTAAGATGGGCTTTAGATATGTAGAGAGCGGCCCTTTAGTCCGGTCGAGTTACCATGCTGAAAAGCATTTGTTTTAATTTGTTCAAGTTATTTTTTATAATTTTAGCTTAACATTTTACTTAATAATTTAATTATTTGTATTTTCGGATAATAATGAAATAATAAAAAAAATGAAGAAATTTATTATAATACCTTTTGTAATCCTATTTGCTTTTCTAACATACCTAAATATGCCAAGAAAATTTAATTCTGAAATCAGGAATTATACTTATAAAAATATTAAGGATTCTAAAGCACAAGCCAGTGCCAATGATGCAATCGACTACAATAATAGCTTATACAAAGATGTTATCACCAACAAAATAGAAATTAGCAAGTTGGCAGCTGCCAAAGATGAAGTAAGACAAAGAATGATGAGTAGGTCAACAAATCTCGCTTTTATTGAGGAAGGTCCTGACAACGTTGGGGGCAGAACAAGAGCTATTGCCATGCATCCTGACAACTCTGAAGTTATGTACGCTGGTTCTGTATCAGGCGGTTTATTTAAAACTACTAATGGTGGTTCCAATTGGAACCGTGTACAAGAGTTTGACGACACTATGGAAACTAGTGCTCAAGGAACAGGTTCATTAGGTATTTCTTCAATTGCTTTTTCAGGGACTGGTGATCTTTATGTAGCAACAGGATGTTCCAAGTTTGAAGGAGGTATTATTGCAGGTGATGGACTATGGGTTAGTAAAAATATCGATTCTAATTCACCAACATTTACCCAAGTTAGTGGAACTAACAATAAGGAAATTTTCAAAGTTGTTTCAGTACCTTCAACTTATGGCGAGGTCTATTATGTAGGTGCAAATATTGGTCTAAAGAAGATCGATAATTTAAATGCAAATCCCTCCGGTGTCTCTGTTACTGGAATTCCTACCAACGCAACTATTGGAGATGTTAAAGTTTCTGAAGATGGAAATGTGATTATATTAGGTGTTGATCAAGGTGGTGTAAGAACCTGGATTAGTTATGATGCTGGATCAAGCTGGACAAACTTACATTCAAATGGTGAGTTAACAGGTACTGGAATGCTCAGGTCAGAATATGCTATTTCTAAGTATAAAAATTTAAACAACCCAAATAATCCTTCTGATTCTTCTTACGTTTTATATGCATTATTTGCTAATTCTGCTGGTCAATTGGGAGGGGTTTTTAGATCTGATGATAATGGTGTTGACTGGGTACAGATAGCTCCAGCTTCAACTACAAACTTTTCTCCCCTTAGCTCTACAAGGTCCAACCAAGGAGGTTATAATTTAGTTGTTAGTTCAACAGCTGATGGTGAAGAATGTATTATTGGCGGTATCGATCTTTGGTCATGGATACATACTCCAAATTCTGTTACTGAAAACGGTCAGTGGTATCCAATTTCTAGTTGGTGGGCCAGTCCTTCAATGCCATTTTATGTTCATGCCGATAATCATAGATTATTTTGGAAGAACGATTTCACTTTGATGGTTGGTAATGATGGAGGTGTTCAGGCAAGGTTTGGTGCTTCTGGACCAAACCAACTCACAACTGTCATTAATAAAGGTTACAGTGTGACACAATTTTATTCTATGGGCTTTGGTGGTGATGGTTCTGTTATTGGTGGTGCTCAAGATAATGGAACTCAATACAAAAATAATTCATCATCTTATTCCAAAGAATTTGCTGAAGTTTCTGGTGGAGATGGATTTGAATGTGAAATATCTTATTTGAACAGTGATGCAATTATTACAACCGTTTATAACGGTTCTATTTCAAGATCTAGTGACAAAGGGACTACAAGTCAATCTGTTCCAGCTCCTTGTACTGGAATTGTTGGGCAAGATTGTGGTCCATTTTATAATGCGATTGCTTTAATGGAAAACCCAGAAGATTTAAATACCCAAGATTCAGTTATTTACGTACCTAGCCAAGATATGGATGCTGGAGATACTATTACTTATTTTAGTAGTTCTTTTGGAATTCCTATTAAACATGTATTAAGCCAAAATATTAATGTGTATGATACCATGAACATAGTTGGAACTGATACTTTCATAACAGTCACAGGTGCAGACACCTTAACACTACCTGATTATGTTCAATCATATTTTATAACTCAAAATGACGCATCAGTTTACATAACAAGAGATATGATGAGATTCACAACCAATCCAGAATGGTGGAGATTGTTTAATTACAATAGCAGCATAAAGAGTTTTGAAATATCTCATAATATGGATTATGCCTGGTGTGGTAATTATGGAAGTCTTATAAGAGTTTCTGGTTTGGCAAACGCTTATTCAAAACAAGCTGCAGATTTGGCTTACAGACCATCTCCTTCAGATACTTTAATTGAAATTGCTTCAGGGAATATAGTTACGGGATCATTTGTAAATCAAATTAATTTTGCTAATGATGGTGACTTGTATACTTACAAAAATGGCTCACCTATTCAATATACAGTTCACTATGAGACAGTGTACAATGTTTCTGGAAGAATCGAAGATATTTCAGTAGATCCATCAAACCCTGACAATGTTTGTATTGTAACAGGTGGTACTTCTTCCAGCCATGTTTTTTACTCAACAAATGCAACAGCTGATAATCCAACATTCTCATCAATTGATGGTGATCTTCCAGATATGCCAGTTTTGGGTTGTATTATTGAGAGAGATCCTACCACAGACATAATTGTTATTGGTACTGCATATGGTGTATTTACTACTGATAATATAAATGGTAATAATACTAATTGGGTTGCCAATAATTCTGAAATTGGAGCGATACCAGTTTATGATATTTGTCAACAATGGAGAGATTGGGAAGATCCAATGGAAGGTGGTTATAGAAAAGTAAATAATCCAGGAGCAATTTATGCTTGTACTTATGGTAGAGGTATTTGGAGAGCAGATAATTTATTGTCCATCCAAGAACCAATTGAAGGGAATACTTCTATACAAAATATATCTTCTACTAGCATTTATCCTAATCCAGTTTCACAAAACACCAATCTTTCTTTTGATTTAAACAAATCAAGTTTAGTGAGTATTTCAATTTATAATTTGAGTGGAAGTTTAGTGAAAACTATATACAATAATGTATTGATGAATACGGGAAACATTAACATTCCTTTATCTACATCAGATTTATCTATGGGAACATATCTAGTGGTAGTGGATTCAGACCAAGATAAAAATGTAGTTAAATTTGTCAAGTATTAAATTATAATAAAATATTTTTTTCTAAAAGACCTTGATATTATCAAGGTCTTTTTACATTTACAAAAAATTTAAATATGAGTAAAATTAAAGTAGGTATCAATGGTTTTGGAAGAATTGGAAGAATGGTTTTTAGATCGTGTCTTCAAAGAGAAAACGTTGAGGTTGTAGCAATTAACGATTTGTTAAATGTAGATCATCTGGCATACCTATTGAAATACGATTCAGTTCATGGAATATGTAAAGGAGATATTACAGTTGAAAATAATCAGTTATATGTAAATGGAAAACACATTAGGATCACTGCAGAGAAAGATCCAAGTCAATTAAAATGGAACGATGTAGGTGTAGACGTTGCACTCGAATGTACGGGGATTTTCACAACTCTGGAATTAGCTCAGAAACATATTGATGGCGGCGCAAATAAAGTTGCTATTTCAGCTCCTTCTAAGGACGCTCCGATGTTTGTTATGGGTGTAAACCATCATGATGTCAAATCTTCAGATTTAATAGTTTCAAACGCATCTTGCACAACGAATTGTTTGGCACCATTAGCTAAAGTATTAAATGATACTTATGGAATAGAAGAAGCTTTAATGACTACAGTACATGCAGCAACAGCTACTCAGTTTACAGTTGACGGTCCTTCTAAAAAAGATTTTAGAGGCGGTAGAAGTTCTTTAGTCAATATAATTCCTGCTTCTACAGGTGCAGCAAAAGCTGTAACCAAAGTGATTCCAAGTTTAGTTGGTAAAATTACTGGTATGGCATTCAGAGTTCCTACTGCTAATGTATCGGTTGTAGACTTAACAGTAAAGTTAGGTGCTAAAACATCTTATGAAGAGGTAATGAAAACCTTAAAAAGTGCCTCTGAAAATGAACTAAAAGGAATCCTGGGATATACAGAAGAATTGGTTGTTTCACAAGATTTTATGGGAGACGCTAGAACATCTATAGTAGATGCTAAAGCTGGAATTCAACTAAACGATAGCTTTTTTAAACTGATCTCTTGGTACGACAATGAGGCTGGCTATTCTAATAAACTAATTGACTTAGCATTACATATAAATAGTTTATAGACCTTTAAACTCCTTGAGATTTAATTCATTTTCTTCAAGCACTGCATAAGTGTTGTGATCAATCCAGTCTCCAAGATTAATATATTTACTTTTCATTCCTATTTTGTGATCTATAGGTAAATGTCTGTGACCAAAAATAAAGAAATCAATACTGTTGTTTTTTTTAAGTTGTTCCCTACAATATTGTATCAACCACTCTTTTTTTTCACCTAGGAATGGCGGACTGGCTTTCTTTTCATTGTCTTTGCTGTATTGCGACCAGTAACGAGCAATAAAAAAACTTAAATTCGGATGAAGTCTGGCAAACATCCACTGACAGAATTTATTGGTAAAAAACTTTTTGATGAATTTATATTTTAAATCCCCAGGACCTAAGCCATCGCCATGTCCGATCATTAAAGTTTTACCATTTCTTTTAATAGTGATTGGGGCTTTGATTATTTCTACTCCTATTTCATTTTTAAGATAGTCAAACATCCACATGTCATGATTTCCAGTAAAAAAATAAATTTTTATTCCATGGTCAATTAATTGAGCAATTTTTCCTAAAAATCGAATATTTCCTTTTGGAACCGTAAATTTATGTTCGAACCAGAAGTCAAAAACATCTCCAACTAAAAAAACTTCTTTTGCATCTTTTTCTACAAAAGATAACCATTTAATAATTTTTTCTTCTCTCTTTTTTTCTTCATTAGACGAATAACTACCTAAATGAAAATCTGATGCAAAATATATTTTAGATCTATTTTTTATGGCTCTATGGTTTTTTTAAGATGAAACGGATTTATATTATTTAGATTGAAAATAAAGCTTATTCTCTGTAATATTTTTAAGTTATTTAATGACGCTCCAAAATTATTAGAGTATAAAATAGGGAGATAAATCCCAATTATCTCTTCATTTACAGCAATTCTTGTAAATATTCCTGCATTGTATCCCCAATTAACTTTATTTTCTCCCACGTTTGATTTAAATACTCCAATATCAGTAAATATACCAATTGGCAATTTTGGGATGTCAATTTTAAAATTATTTGAAATCATCCAATTGTTACTTTTTAAGGTGGTATCCATTAATTTAAATCCTCCATATGAATTATCATTCTGCCTTGAAAAAAATTTATTTTGATTACTAGAATTTCTAGCTAAATAAGTGTTATCGTATAAATAATCCATTTCTCCATTTTTCCCACTTAGGTAGAACGAATATTGTTCTGAAATATGTTCATTAAAATGATATCCTGCAAAAAAACGCCATTTTATTTTATCATAGCTTTTATTATAAGATTTTTCAATTTTAGAAGTTAATTGTATGCTATTTACCAAGTTTGAATTTTCTTTGAATCCATATATGTAGTTTATTTTCAGTTCTTTAGGTTTTAGAATTTGTCGGTTTTTTATATGGTATTCCATCTCACCATAATATTGTTCTCTGACTTTTCTCTTCGGCGGATTTGTAAATATTCCATCAGCCACATAGTCATCTATTTTCAAAGTTCTTATTTTGATGTTTTGAAATGGAGAGGTTCTTAAGTTTTTAGTTTTTAATCTAAAATCAGCAAATATTTCTTGTTTGGTCCATCTTTCTTGTGTGGAAAGACTTATATGTTGGTTATGAAAACTTTTAATTTTGTAGCCTAATTGAATTCTTGGAAATAGTCCTTTTGTACTGATATTGCTCTGGATTTTTCCAGAGCCAATTATTTTTTTAGAGCCCAATCCGTAAAGTGGGTTTATTAACCATTCTATTTTTTTATCTTTTATTGCACTATTATACATGGCCATACCTATCATTGTTTTATCATAAGCATTACCAGCAATTATTGGTGAATAAAAAATATTATTTTCTATATTATTGTTAATTGTAATTGGTAGAAATTTGAATTTTATGGGTTTGTAAAGTTTGAACATGCCCTTAGTCCTAGCTAGGTGGTTCTTGTAATTAAAATCTGTAGTTATCACATTATAATCTATAGCTATCTTGGAAGGTTTCTTCCTTGTTTTGTAAACAAATGATGTGTCTTTTTTAAACCCTTTGATCCATTTTTCTGAAATTATTTCGTTGGAATCATCGATCATTTGAATTGGGATAGGGGAGGTATATCCTGTTAAGTTTTTTAACTTGATCAAGTATTCTTGTTCATTTATTTCAGCTATTTTTTTAAACGAATAGTCAGTTTTTTTGGTGGTTTTAATATAATCTTCAAAAAACCAGTCTAAGTTTTTTTTACTTATAGTTTTAAATACTTTTTGAATATCTTTTGGACTAGGATGTTTAAATCTCCATTGGTTAAAATATTCGTTCATACATTCATCAAATAATTTTTCTCCTAGGTAACCTTTAAGATAATGAAATCCAATTCCTGTTTTACTATATACCATTCCTCCATAGTTGATTTGAGTAAAATCCTTGGATCCCATTTTTAAAGGTTGATCGTAATTCCTCGATGCATTGAATTGGTAAGCGATATGTTGAATTTCTTTTTCCTCAATTGGAATACTTATAGAGATTCCTCTTTCTTTCTTTTTTTCTTCTTTACTTTCATATCCATTTGGATATTTTTCTTCCATATATCTAATTTCAATATATGTATTTAGTCCTTCATCCATCCAGGCATTGTCCCTCTCATTATTTCCTAAAATTCCATAAAACCAATTGTGTCCAACTTCATGAATAATTACAGTTTCTAATGATTGATGACTTCCAGATGTGCCAATTACTGTGATGTTTGGATATTCCATACCTCCTCCGGCACTTATGGTTCCGTCTACTGCTGTTACATGATTATATGGGTATTCTCCTACCCATTTAGAAAAGTACTGAGTAGCATCATTAATATATTCAATAGAATGTTTCCATAATTTGGCTTCACTGTTTGTAAATAATGACCAAGTTGTTATTTCTTTGCCGGTGTTTGGAAGGATTACCTTTCCTTTTAACACGTGATACCTCTTATCTGCAAACCATGCAAAATCATGTACATTGTTTTGTACGAATCTTAACGTTTTAGATTCCTTACTGCTTTTGGGGAACGACTTGACTTTTTTACCAATACTATCCCTTACAGGTAATTTGTTTTTATGAAAAAGTCTTTCAGTAATTTTAGCTTTTTTATTTAAAAATTCAATTTCTTCCTTATTTTGAAGATCCCCTGTAGACATAAGAACATAGTTTTTCGGAACAGTAATTGAAACATCATAATTTCCAAATTCAGAATAAAATTCTCCTTGATCTAAATACGACATAGGGTGCCAACCATTATTGTCATAAACTGCAGGTTTTGGAAACCATTGTGTAATTTGGTAAGACTGACCAATGTGTCCGAGTCTTGATAATTTACCTGATGGAATTTTAACTCTAAATGGTGTAGTAATGGTAATAGAGTCGCCCGAACTAATAGGCTTTTCAAGATAAATCACGGAAATATCAATTTTTCCATCTAAGTAATTCCATTTAATCTTCTGTCCGTTCACCTTATAATCTAGAGAGTCAATAAACCCTAATTCTTCATTTTCTGCATATTTAAACTCAGCGCTACCATTTTCATATTTTTGTTGGGCTAGTTCTGTGAAACTATTTTTGTAAGCATTAGGCCAAAGATGGATTATTATAGAATCCAATTCTGCTGTAGAATTATTATGATATACTATTTTTTCAAATCCTTTAAGGTAGTGGCCATCATCATCAAGTTCTACATTGATATAAGTATCGACTTTTTGTTGAAAATAATCCTGAGCATTAAAAATTAGCACATTCAAAAAAGTGATTATAACAACAATAAAGTATTTCATTAATTTTTAAAGTATTTCTGATAATTTTTTTTCTAACGCTTCTCCTCTCAAGTCATAACCAATGATGACTCCATTTTTATCTATAAGAAATGTTTTCGGAATACTGGTAATTCCATATTTTTCTCCTGGTGTAGATTTCCACCCTGTTAATTCACTTACGTGGTTAGGCCAGCTTAATTGATCTTGCTTTATAGCAGCTAACCATTTGGATTTTTCTTGATCAAATGAAACGCTAAAAACAGTGAATTTTTGGTTTTTATATTTGTTGTAAAGTTTAACAACGTTTGGATTCTCTGCTCTACAAGGTCTGCACCAAGAAGCCCAAAAGTCTAGTAGTACTACCTTTCCTCTTAAGGAGTTTAAACTTATAATTTCTCCGCTGGCATTTTCTAGTGCAATTTCTGGAGCCTCTGACCCAATACTAATTCCCATTTTTTTTCTTTGTCCTTTTTCTTTTTTGAGTCTTGACTTTTCATTTTTTATAAATTTTTGTTGTTGATTGGCATTTTCTATAGCCTTATTTATTTCACTCAAATATTTTTGATTTTCAAATTGATTGAGGATGATATTTTTGATAATAAATAATTCTTTTTGAAATTCAACTGGGCTTTGTATTTCACCCAACAACATAATTAGCGAAGGTGATTGTTTATTTTCGTTTATAAATTTTTTTAAATATTCTTGATATTTAATAATGACATTATTTTTCAAAATTATTTTTTCTTCATCTAACGAGTTGTTAATGGCTTGTATCTTACTAATAATATCGTTTCTGTATTTAAAATGATTTTGAAGAATTATATTACAGGAATCTCCAGTTACTTCTAAGTTTTCATAACTTCCATCTTTGAACAAAAACTCATTGCTTTTATTCGGCAATCCAATAAATAAAATACTTTTCTTAGGCTCGGTTCCAACTAAAAAAATATCAGCACCACTTAATTCAATATTAAATTCATGATTTATTGAGTTTGTTTTTGACGAATCTATTTTTACTGGGTTATTATTGACAATTTTATATAAATAAATTACCTCTTTTGTTTGTTGTATGAAATCTAACTGGAAAGAATTTTCAGAAGATTTATTCTGACAACTTATGATAGTTAGTAATGCAAATAAATTTAAGATTAATTTCATATTTATTGACTTAGTAATTTATTAAGTATTTGTGCTGTTTTTTTTGGATCTGCAGTACCATTGGAGGCTTTCATTATTTTTCCCATAAAAAAACCAGTCAGTTTTTTTTCTCCATTTTTTAGTCGTTCACTTTCCGAAGGATTTTCATCAATTATTTTAGTCACTAGGGATAATAGGTCATATTCACTGTCACTGCTTATCCAATCATTTTTTTCAGCAATTGACTGAGGATGTTCATTGGGGTTTTTAATCATTTCAGGAAATAATTTCTGATTAGCCAGTGAATTAGAAATCAGGTTTTCATCTATCATTTGTATTAACAATCCCATTTTTTCGGCTGATACTGGAAATGAATTTATTTCAATAGCTTGTTGATTTAAATAGGATTTTATATTGACCATAACCCAATTAGCTGCAGTTTTAAAATTGGTCGTAAACTGAACTAATTGCTCAAAATATTGTGCTATTTCTTTCTGTTCGATTATTACTAGAGCATCGTAATTAGAAAGTCCATAGTTTTCAGTAAACTTTTTAAATAACTCGTTTGGTAGAGCAGGCATTTTAGATTTAATATCTAATAAATGATTTTCTTCAATTTTTATGGGGTTTAAATCGGGCTCTGGAAAATACCTGTAATCATGTGCAGCTTCTTTCTTACGCATAGCACTTGTTTTTCCGCTAGGTGCATCAAATGTGCGAGTTTCTACTTTTACTTCATCACCACCATCTAAAACCTTTGCTTGTCTTACTATTTCATAGTCAATCGATCTTTGGACATTTCTAATGGAATTGAGATTTTTTACTTCTACACGATCTCCAAATTTTTCACTTCCAATTGGCATAATGGAGATATTTACATCACATCTCATACTCCCTTCTTCCATATTACCATCACAAATTTCCAAGTATCTTAATAATTTCCTTATTTCGGTTACATATTGATATGCTTCTGTTGAAGTTCTTATAACAGGTTCCGTAACAATTTCCAAAAGAGGAACTCCAGCTCTGTTTAAATCGATAAGGGTATTGAATGGATCTAAATCGTGAATACTTTTACCGGAATCTTCTTCCATATGAATTCTGGTCAACTCAATGTTTTTAGTTTCATTGTTTTCTAAACGAATTAATATTTGCCCCTTTCTACAAATAGGTGTTTTATCTTGAGTAATTTGATACCCTTTTGGTAGATCCGCATAGAAGTAATTTTTTCTATCAAAATGCATCCATTTGGTGATTTCACAATCTAATGCCAATCCGAGTTTAAGGGCATGATTAATTATTTCTTTATTGAATTTTGGAAGCGTTCCAGGGTGACCTAAAGAAACTGGCGAGGTTCTTGTGTTTGGAATTGCTCCAAATTCATTACCATCCCCACAGTAGGCTTTAGATTTAGTATTTAATTGGGCATGTATTTCAATTCCAATTATGGGTTCATATTTTAAAAGGACACTTTCTAAATTCATTAATTATATAGATTCAAAGAATTTTTTAATAAGTTTTGTAAGAGAGGATTCAGATTTTATTGCAACATTTTGAACATCTTCGTGAGTAACTTTTACAATTTTACCAGTTACACCAAGGTCTGTTATTACAGAAACTCCAAAACAAGGAATTTTCATGTGTCTTGCCGCAATAACTTCTGGAACTGTACTCATTCCAACGGCATCTGCTCCTATTTTACGTATATATAAATATTCGGCAGGTGTTTCAAGTGTTGGGCCAGTTAGTCCTGCGTAGACACCCTTAACAATTTTAATGTTTAATTCTTTAGCGATAGCTTCTGCTTTTTTTATAAGTTGCTCGTCGTAAGCATCGCTCATGTCAGGGAATCTTGTTCCTAATTCTTTAAGGTTTAGACCTATAAGTGGATTGGTAGGGAATAAATTAATATGATCGTTAATGATCATGATGTCTCCAATTTCAAAATTAGGATTTACTCCTCCAGATGCGTTGCTTACAACTAGCTTGTTAATTCCTAAAAATTTCATAACTCTAACTGGAAAAACTACTTCCTGCATCGTATAGCCTTCATAAAAGTGAAATCTCCCCTGCATGGCAACTACATTTTTACCACCGATCTCTCCAAAAATAAGTTGTCCTTGATGGCCTTCTACAGTTGAAATAGGAAAATTAGGAATATCTTCATAGGGAATAGCGTGTTTAATTTTTATTTCATTCACCAAGCCTCCCAAACCAGTGCCTAAAATAATACCTATTTCTACTTTGAAATTAGTTTTAGCTTTTAAAAAATCGCTAGTTTCATGAATAAGATTCAACATAATCTTTAATTTTTTTTTCAAATTTATCCTTATTCCACAAAAAATCAACCGATACCTTCAAATAGTATAACGGAAATGACGATAATTCTTTAAACTCTCTTAATTTTTGGGCATCTTTCTCTGTAGTTAATATAATGGAGTCTCTTGTTATTTCGTTATAATTACTTATTATTCTTTTAACATCGGATGTATTGTAATTATAATGATCAGAGTACTTTAAATGCCTAGAGTTTACATTCAATGTTTTAAGATATTTTAGTATTGGTTCTGAATTTGCTATACCAGTAACTAAGATTACAGATTTATTATTGATATTTCCTATTTTAAGATGATCATATACTGAAATAATGTGATCGTATTTAATTTTTGTAAAAAACACATCTTCGCAATTTAATTTCTTTTCTATATCAATTGCTTCTTTGACTTCTAGACTTTCAGGGCATTTAGTTACAATTACACAGTCAGCTCTTTTTACACCTTTTCTATTTTCTCTTAGTTTGCCTAAGGGCATTATATAGTCTTCAAAAATTGGATTGTTGTAGTCGCATAATAAAATATTAAAACCTATTTTAACAGAACGATGTTGGAATGCATCGTCAAGAATAATTGTTTTTATTTTGGGAAAATCCTTTATTATTTTCTGAATTCCTTTTACTCGTTTGTGGTCTACTGCAATGATTTGATCAGGGAAATTATGTTTAGTTTGCAAAGGTTCATCTCCAACTTCAAAAGATTTGTTAGAAAGTTCTACATATTTAAAATTTGTAGTTTTCCTTCCGTATCCTTTTGAAAGCACAGCTATATGATTTTTTTTTGAGAAAATCCTTCCTACATATTCGCAATGGGGTGTTTTTCCAGTTCCACCTACTGTGATGTTTCCAATTCCTATTACCGGTAAATTAAACTTAGTTTCTTTTAATATACCACTATCGTACAGGCGATTTCTGCTATCAGTTATAAACCAGTAAATTAACGATAATGGTGATAATATCCATTGGAACCATTTCATTGTTTTATATTTGATTTTTATTGATTTATGAAAGTTAAAGACGTAACCAATTACTTAGAATCCATTGCTCCTTTAAATTTGCAAGAAAGTTACGATAATTCTGGTTTACAAGTAGGAGATTTGAACAGCGAAATTAATGGAATTCTTGTTTCTTTAGATGTGACTTTAGAGGTTATACAAGAAGCAATCGATCAAAAATGTAATCTAATTGTTGCACACCACCCAATTATTTTTGGTGAACTTAAGAATATTACTAACAGTTCTTTGACTGGTAAGTTGTTGTTAAGAGCTGTTCGAAATAAAATAAATATTTACGCGATTCATACAAATTTAGATAACGTATTTGACGGGGTAAATTCTAAAATTGCTGATGTTATTGGTTTAAATAACACTAAAATACTTCGTCCCAAAAAAAACCTTTTAAAGTTGTCAGTATATGTTCCAAAAACACATGCTGATATACTTTTAGATTCTTTATTTAACTCAGGTGCAGGTCATATAGGGAAATATAAAAATTGCAGTTTTAAATCTGATGGCTTAGGAAGTTTTTTGCCAACTTCTGGAGCAAAACCTTTTAAAGGAAAAGTTGATTTACTTGAAATTACTGAGGAAGTTAAAGTGGAAGTTGTACTGCCAAATTATTTATTACACGACGTTATTCACGCCATGAATAATGCACATCCATATGAAGAGATTGCACACGACATCTATCAAGTTTTGAATAATTCCAACTCAGGATCTGGAATGTTGGGTGAACTTTCAAACGAACTTTCTGAGCAAGACTTTTTAAATTTATTAAAGGTTAATTTTGGTGCCGCAGGTATAAGACACACTAATTTTTTGAATAAAAAAATTAAAAAAGTTGCACTATGTGGGGGTTCCGGAAGTTTTTTACTTAAAGATGCTATTAAAGAAAAAGCAGATGTTTTCATTACTGGTGACTTTAAATATCATCAGTTTTTTGAGTCAGAAAACAAGATTTTAATCGCCGATATTGGGCATTATGAGTCAGAACAATACACAATTGATTTAATAAGTGATTTTTTAATGAAAAAATTTACTAATTTTGCAATCCGTTTAACAACTGTTAATACGAATCCAATAAATTACTTATAAAATGGCTAGAACTAAAAAATATACACCAGAAGAAACTTTAAGATCGTTATACAATCTTCAATTCATTGATTCTAGAATTGATAGCATGAGAGAAGTTAGAGGAGAATTACCAATGGAAGTAAACGACTTAGAAGATGATATGGCTGGGTTAAACAAGAGGTTAGATAAAATTGAAGAAGAAACCGGAGACCTAAATCAGTTGATTTTAGAAAAGAAAAATATTATTGAAGAATCAAAAATCGCGATTAAAAAATATCTAGAGCAACAAAAAAATGTCAGAAATAATAGAGAATTTGATTCATTAAGTAAAGAAATTGAGTATCAAGAACTCGAAGCTCAGCTTGCAGAAAAAAGAATCAACGAAAATTCTAGCAGAATTGATGATAAAAAAGAAGTTCTTGACGAAGTCACAGATCAACTTAAGTCAAAAGAAGAAGCTTTAGAAGCTAAGAAGAATGAACTTAAAGAAATTGTTTCTGAAACAGAAAGAGAAGAAAAGCTCTTGCTTGAAGAATCAGAAAAAGCTTCTAAATCAATAGAAGATAGATTTCTAAAGGCTTATAAAAGAATTAGAGGTGCTTCCAAAAATGGTCTAGCTGTTGTACCTGTAGAAAGAGGCGCTTCTGGAGGTTCATTTATAAAAATACCACCGCAAGTACAGTTAGATATTGCAGCTCGAAAAAAAATCATTGTTGACGAACATAGTGGCAGAATCTTAGTAGATGCGTTACTTGCTGAGGAGCAAAGTACTAAAATGAAAAGAAAATTAAATAAAGTCTTAAAGACCAGCTAGTTTTTTTATTTTCTATTAGCTTTCCTTTTCTTTTAGTAATAGTTATTTTGGACTTTCAATACTTATATTTATGTCATCTAAAGGTTTAATCAAAAGAAGTGAGGATTTTTCAAAATGGTACAACGATTTAGTTTCAAAAGCTGATTTAGCTGAACATTCTGATGTTAGAGGTTGTATGATCATTAAACCTTATGGCTATGCTATTTGGGAAAAAATCAAAGACCAGTTAGATTTAATGTTTAAAGAAACAGGACATCAAAATGCTTATTTCCCATTATTTATTCCAAAATCTTATTTAAGTAAAGAAGCAGACCATGTAGAAGGTTTTGCAAAAGAATGTGCTGTAGTCACTCATTACAGACTTAAAAACGCTGATGATGGAAGTGGAGTAGTAGTAGATCCAGATGCTAAATTAGAAGAAGAGTTGATTGTAAGGCCTACTTCTGAAACTATCATTTGGAACACTTATAAAAAGTGGATACAATCTTACAGAGATTTGCCAATTTTAGTAAATCAATGGGCCAATGTTGTAAGATGGGAGATGAGAACAAGGTTGTTTTTAAGAACCTCTGAATTTTTATGGCAAGAAGGCCATACTGCTCATGCAACAAAAGAAGAAGCAATTGAGGAAACAGAGAAAATGTTGGGTGTTTACGCAGACTTTGCACAACAGCATATGGCTATTCCCGTAATAAAGGGTTTAAAAACAGAAAACGAAAGATTTGCTGGAGCTGAGGAAACCTACTGTATTGAAGCCTTAATGCAGGATGGAAAAGCCCTACAGGCAGGAACCTCTCATTTTTTGGGTCAAAATTTTGCTAAAGCATTTGATGTTACTTTTGCTGATAAAAATGACAAACAGAATCATGTCTGGGCTACATCTTGGGGAGTTTCAACAAGACTTATGGGTGCCTTAATTATGACTCACTCCGATGATCAAGGTTTGGTTTTGCCACCAAAATTGGCTCCAATTCAAGTAGTTATAGTCCCTATTTATAAAAATCCAGAGCAATTAGATCAAATTGCTAGTTATGCTAAGGAATTAATATCTGAATTAGTTGGAATAGGAATTTCAGTAAAGTTTGACGATGATGATAACAAAAAACCAGGTTGGAAATTTGCTGAATACGAAATGAAGGGGGTTCCTCTAAGAATTGCAATTGGACCAAGAGATATTGAGAATAAGACAGTAGAACTTGCAAGAAGAGATAACTTATCAAAAACTACTTTGAGTCAGACAGATCTTTCTCAAAAAATATCTAAACTTTTAGAACAAATCCAAGAGGATTTGTTTAAAAAATCTTCTGATTTTTTAAAAGAAAACATCACTTTTGCTTCGACAGTTGAAGAAATGAATGATATATTGAATTCTAAAAGTGGCTTTGTTGAGGCTTATTGGAACGGAAACTCTGAAACAGAGCAAAAAATTAAAGACATAACAAAAGCAACAATACGCTGTATTCCTTTAGAAGAAAACTCTACAGGTAAATGCATAATTTCAGGAGACTTAAATTCAAAAAAAGTACTTTTTGCAAGAGCTTACTAATTATAAAAAATGGATTATCAAAAAAATCAAGATTTAATCTTTAATTTAATCAAAGATAAAGGTGTTTTAAAACAAGATGTTTTTAGCAATATTATTTTGAATTTTAAAATTTTGAAGGGAGTTCTTAAAGAAATTGGTGACGACTTAGAAGATAAGATGTCCAAAGTTGACGACAGAGTTATTATAGAATACAAAGACTCTGGTGAGTTTGAAGCGCAATTAAGGGTAGCAGGTGATTTGCTAATCTTTCAAATGCATTCTAACGTTTTTAAATTCAGTTTAGAAAATAGTTTATGGAAAACTAGCTATTTATCAGAAAATCAAAACAGAGGTTTCTGTGGGTTAATCAATGTGTATAACTTTTTAAATGATTCCTTTAAGTATAACAGATCTAATGATTTAGGATATTTAATTGGAAGGTTATTTATTAATCACGAAAATCATTTTATGGTTCAGGGGAAACGACAATTAGGTTTCCTATATAATGACTTTATAAATGCTACAATTGATAAAGAAAAGTTAAAATCGATTGTCCAATCTGCAATATTATATTCACTAGATTTCGATTTATTAGTCCCTAGTTATGATCTGGTGAATCAAGTTTCTGTAAATCAAGTACGTCAGGTTGGAGATGATTTAAAAATGAGAACAGCCAAAAGGTTAGGATTCGTATTTCAAAACAATAATGATGAGATATAATTAATTTTTTGTGAAATAGATTTGATTTTTTTTTGACTAACTGAAAAAAAAACTAAATTTGCGCTCCATTAGTTGGAAACGGCCCGTTCGTCTAGGGGTTAGGACGCCAGGTTTTCATCCTGGAAACAGGGGTTCGATTCCCCTACGGGCTACTAAAAATAAAAAATATGGCAAACCATAAATCTGCATTAAAAAGAATAAGGTCTGACAAAGACAAGACTCAAAGAAATAAATACCAGCATAAATCTGCTCGTTCCGCTATTGATAAATTAAGAGCAACAACTGATAAGAAAGAAGCTGGTTCTTTACTTCTTTATACCCTATCTATGATTGATAAATTAGCTAAGAATAATATTATTCACAAAAACAAAGCAGCTAATTTGAAGTCTCAATTAACTAGAAAAGTAAACTCACTTTAGTTTATTCAAATCTAATAGAATTTAAAAGAGCTTTACGAAGCTCTTTTTTTTTGACTAATTTTAAAACTTGCGTTTCCTATTTTTTCTTCTTTTACTTTGTAACTTTTGCTTTTCCCAAAATAGTAATGAATTTTTTTTAGCTGAGTTAATTCAAGATTACGTTTCTTTAAAATATCCTAAAGCACCTTTAGATACCTTCATTTATATAGGTGTAAAGCGTCAAAAATTATATGTAATAAAATCAAAACAATTGGATAGGGTATTTGATATTTCTACTTCCTCTAAAGGATCTGGCAATAAAATAGCATCTTTTCAAACTCCTTTAGGAATGCATTCCGTTCATGAAAAAATTGGTAGTGGAGCTGCAATAGGAACTTTGTTTGTAAATAAAAAAAATACTTATAAAATAGTAACTATAGAC
>Ga0209716_1000328_pt1 | contig 47151 bp, 39 predicted proteins | sample COGITO_mtgs_1205_FD_184811 | JGI IMG/M metagenome (GOLD analysis project Ga0209716, IMG submission 184811) | Pelagic marine microbial communities from North Sea - COGITO_mtgs_120531 (SPAdes) (version 2) | ecosystem: Environmental > Aquatic > Marine > Epipelagic ...
AGTTCCCTCACGGCGTGAAAGCTTACAAGTTGGTCCGAGATATCTAGCCATTTCTTATCTCCCTTACACGCGACGTTTTTTCGGTGGACGACAGCCATTATGGGGCACAGGCGTCACATCGGTAATGTTAGTAATTTTGTATCCAGCATTGTTGAGTGCGCGTACCGCAGACTCACGACCAGGACCAGGACCTTTGACTTGAACGTCAAGATTCTTCAAACCATAGTCTTTTGCTGCTTCGCCGGCGCGCTCTGCGGCGACCTGAGCTGCAAACGGGGTGCTTTTACGTGATCCACGGAAGCCAGATCCACCTGAGGTAGCCCAGGAAAGTGCATTTCCCTGACGGTCAGTGATCGTAACAATCGTGTTGTTGAAAGAAGCATAGATGTGGGCGATCCCGTCTATAACTGTCTTTTTGACCTTTTTACGGGCCGGTTTAGTAGCTGCTTTTGCCATTAGAAATGATCCTAATTATCTTTTTATGGGACGACGCGGGCCTTTACGGGTACGCGCATTCGTCTTAGTACGTTGTCCACGTACGGGCAAACTACGTCGATGACGCAGGCCGCGGTAGCAACCCAAATCCATCAGACGTTTAATATTCATGCTGTTCTCTCTACGGAGATCACCTTCGACTTCGTTCTGCCCTACAGCAGCACGCAGCTTGTCCAGTTGACCTTCGTCCAGTGCAGAAATTTTTGTGTCTTCTGCAATGCCCGTGTCTGCACAGATCTTCTGGGCAGTTGGGCGACCAATACCAAACACATAAGTCAGTGAAATCACTGTGTGCTTGTTATCTGGAATGTTGACACCGGCAATACGGGCCATTCACATTACTCCACTATCACTTTGGGTTTAATCAGCACTTCCGTCCCGTTGAGCAGTCGTTCAGACCTGCTAAAAAGGCGCGGTAGAATACCGATAGATCTATCAAAAATCAACCAGATTATCCCTGGCGCTGCTTATGACGAGGCTCGACACTACAGATAACACGAACCACACCTTTGCGGCGGACAACCTTACAATTACGACAAATCTTTTTAACCGATGCGCGTACTTTCACAGCATCACCTCTTTATTTACGGCCAACATTTTTAAGGTTGGCCTTCTTCATTAGCGAATCATATTGTTGCGACATTAGATGTGACTGCACCTGAGCCATAAAATCCATTGTTACAACAACCGCAATCAACAGTGATGTACCACCTAGGTAGAACGGCACATTAAAGTACACATTCAAGAACTGGGGCATCAGACAGATCAGAGTGATATAAATACCACCAATCAGAGTCAAACGCGTGGTCACACTATCAATGTATTTGGCAGTCTGATCTCCCGGACGTATACCGGGCAGATAAGCACCACCTTTTTTCAGGTTATCAGCCACTTCTTTGGGGTTGTACATCAACGCCGTATAGAAGAAGCTGAAGAAAATAATTAATGCGCTAAACATCAACACATACAATGGCTGCCCAGGGCCAATCAGTAGCGACACGTCTTGCAACCAAGCCGGCGCGTTTACCCCAGAGCCAAACCACTGGCTGATTGAGGCGGGAAACAACAGTAAACTGCTGGCAAAAATTGCCGGAATCACGCCGGCCATATTCACTTTAAGTGGCAGATGTGAAGTTTGCGCGTTGTAAGCTTTGCGGCCCTGGCGCTGAGCATAGTTAACTGTCAAACGGCGCTGACCACGCTCAATAAACACCACAAAGTAAACTACAGCCACTGCAATAATAAGTACAACCACCAGCATCAGAGGATTGAGGTCACCCTGACGCGCTGACTCCAAGGCCTGACCAATGGCTCCAGGAATACCAGCCACAATACCGGCAAAAATCAGCATGGAAATACCGTTGCCTATACCACGCTCGGTAATCTGCTCACCCAGCCACATCAGAAAAACTGCGCCGGCCACTAGTGATGCCACTGCCACGGGCAGGAAGAACTCAAACCCCTCGTAAGCCATACCCTGAGCTCTAAAGCCCACCGCCATAGCCATACCCTGAATCAGGGCCAGAATCACCGTACCATATCTGGTGTACTGGTTTATCTTGCGGCGACCACTGTCACCTTCTTTCTTTAACTGCTCTAGCGCAGGTACTGTAGCCGACAGCAACTGCATAATAATCGAGGCCGAGATATAGGGCATCACGCCCAGAGCCAAAATACTCATTCGCTCCAGTGCACCACCGGAGAACATATTGAACAGTCCTAGATAGGTGCCCTGATTCTGTGAAAACATATCTGCCAGACGATCTGGGTCAAAGCCCGGAACTGGAATATGGGTGCCAATGCGATAAATGATAATGGCCATAAACAAAAAGCGAAGGCGAGCCCAAAGCTCGCCCAATCCTTTCTGGTTACCCACCGGCATAGCACCTGGATTCGCCATTAGGCTTTCTCTTCAACCTTGCCGCCAGCGGCAACAATTGCTTCCGCAGCACCTTTGGTCGCACCAATACCCTGCAGAGTGACTGCTTTAGTCACCGCGCCAGAGTTAAATACCTTGGCTCGGGAAATACTGTTATTAATGATGCCAGCTGCGCGCAGGGAATCTATGGTTATGATTCCGCCTTCAACTTTATCCAGCTCTGACAGACGGATCTCTGCAGTCACTGCCGCCAGACGCGAAGTAAAACCAAACTTCGGGAGACGCTTCTGCAGTGGCATCTGACCACCTTCAAAACCTGGACGAACTGAACCGCCAGAGCGTGACTTTTGACCTTTGTGACCACGGCCGCCAGTCTTACCAATACCGCTGCCGATACCACGACCACAGCGCTTGCCTTCTTTAATTCGACCCGGAGCCGGGCTAAGGGTGTTTAGACGCATCTTATGCTTCCTCAACCTGCAACATATAGTTAACTTTATTGATCATGCCGCGAACCGATGGAGTATCTTCTACTTCTACGGTGTGGCCGATACGACGCAAACCCAAGCCAGTAAGACAGGCTTTATGGTTTTGCAACCGTCCAATTGAACTCTTAGTTTGAGTTACTTTAACTTTTTTAATCTTCGCTTTTGCCATGATCCACTTCCAATAACTGACGCGCGTTATGCCGTCACTTAGTTCAGAATTTCTTCTACAGATTTACCACGTTTCGCCGCAACATCTTCCGGAGACTTCATATCACGCAGTGCCTTAAAGGTAGCGCGAACTACGTTTACCGGGTTAGTTGAGCCGTAGCATTTTGCCAGTACATCCTGCACACCAGCTAATTCAAGCACTGAGCGCATTGCACCACCGGCAATAACACCAGTACCCTCTGAGGCTGGCTGCATATAAATCTTTGATGCAGCATGGATGCCCTTGGTTGGGTACTGAATAGTGGTACCGTCCAGGGATACGTCGATCATATTGCGACGCGCTGCTTCCATTGCCTTCTGAATAGCCATTGGCACTTCGCGAGCCTTGCCACGACCGAAGCCAACTTTACCGTTGCCGTCACCCACGACTGTCAGGGCAGTAAAGGCGAAAATACGTCCGCCTTTAACCGTCTTAGCCACACGGTTAACCTGAACCAACTTCTCCATCATGCCTTCAGCTGCAGAATCTTTCTGATCTGTAAGAGCCATATTTTCTACCTATTAAAATTCTAGGCCGGCTTCACGCGCGGCATCAGCCAGTGCTTTTACACGGCCGTGATATTTAAAACCGCTGCGGTCAAAGGCAACTGCCTTAACACCAGCAGCTACTGCGCGCTCGGCGACTAATTTGCCCACAGCTGCTGCAGCATCGACATTGCCGGTACTGCCACTGCGTAAATCTTTCTCTAGCGTCGATGCGCTAGCCAGAACCCGGTCACCCTCTGCGGCGATAATCTGCGCGTAGATATGACGTGGAGTACGGTTGATACACAGTCGTGTAACACCCTGCTCGCGGATTTTCATACGTACGCGTTTTGCTCGGCGCTGACGTGAAACTTTTTTATCGCTCATCGTATTACCCTGTTACTTCTTCTTGGCTTCTTTACGTCTTACATATTCACCAGTGATGCGAACACCCTTACCTTTGTAGGGCTCTGGCGGACGGTAAGCGCGAATCTCAGCTGCGGCCTGGCCCAGCTTCTGCTTGTCCGAAGACTTTAATACCACTTCAGTCTGACTAGGAGTCTCAGCACTAACACCCTCTGGCAACTCATAGACCACTGGATGAGAGAATCCCAGTGTTAGATTGATTTTGTTACCCTGTACCTGCGCTCTGTAACCAACACCCACAAGTTCAAGTTTTTTCTCGAACCCTTCAGATACACCGGTCACCATATTGTTGACCAATGCTCTTGTGGTACCGGACATAGCGCGCGCAAACTGATCTCCACTGCGGGCGGCAAACGTCAGAACATTGTCTTCCTGTTTGATTTCCACTTGGGGATTGATCGGCATGGCCAATGTACCCTTTGAGCCCTTAACAGAGATCTCTTCGCCACCAAGCTTTACTTCAACACCTTTGGGCAGTTCTACTGGGCTATTTGCAACTCTAGACATTTTTCTTTCCTATCAGAATACGGTGCACAGCACTTCACCACCGATACCGGCAGCTCTGGCAGCGCGATCAGTCATCACACCTTTACTGGTGGAGATGACGGCAATGCCGAGACCACTGCGTACCTTGGGCAAGTCATTAGTACTTACATACTGACGTAAGCTGGGCTTGCTGATGCGCGCAATCTCTTCAATAACTGGACGGCCTTCAAAATACTTCAGCTCAATAGTTAGGCTGGGCTTTACTTCTTCACTGACACTGAAGCTTGCAATGTAACCTTCGTCCTGCAACACCTTGGCAACTGAAGCCTTGAGCTTCGAAGCTGGCATAGTCACTTCTGGGTGACTGCGGTGATGCGCATTACGAATGCGTGTCAACATGTCTGAAACTGGATCTTGCATACTCATATCGTTTGGCTCCTCAACTTACCAACTGGCTTTAACCAGCCCCGGAACTTCACCGCGCATCGCTGATTCGCGCAGTTTGTTTCGGCACAGGCCAAACTTGCTGTAAACACCGTGAGGACGGCCAGTTACTCGACAGCGGTTGCGCTGACGGCTGGGGCTCGCATCACGAGGTAATTTCTGTAACTTCTGCTGTGCTTCCCAACGATCTTCGTCAGAGGCCTCAACATTGTGAATAATTGCTTTAAGCTCTGCGCGTTTAGCGGCGAACTTAGCGACTGTCTTGGCGCGCTTTGCTTCGCGCTGGACCATGGATACCTTTGCCATCTATCTACTACCTCAACCTTTCAGCGGAAAGTTAAAGGCACGCAATAAAGCTCGGCCTTCGTCGTCATTGCGCGCAGTGGTGGTAATAGTGATATCCAAACCGCGCAACTTATCAATTTTTTCGTAGTCAATCTCAGGGAAGATGATCTGCTCATTTACACCCATTGAGAAATTGCCACGACCATCAAACTGCTTGGGGCTAATGCCACGGAAGTCGCGAATACGTGGGATAGCTATACCTACCAGGCGCTCCAAAAATTCGTACATACGGTCAGCGCGCAGAGTCACCTTAGTGCCAATCGGCCATCCCTGACGAACCTTAAAGCCAGCGATAGACTTGCGTGCATTGTTGATCACTGGTTTCTGCCCTGCAATCAGAGTCAGGTCAGCCACTGCATTTTCCAGAGACTTCTTGTCACCAATCGCCTCGCCCACGCCCATATTCAGAGTAATCTTAGTAATGCGAGGGACTTCCATCACATTAGCCAGACCCAGCTCTTCTTTCAGCTTGGGAGCCAATTCGTTTTTATATACTTCTTTCAGCCTTGCCATTTCGGTTACCTGTTTACTTAAGCGTCTACGGCTTCGCCGTTGGACTTAAAGATACGAATCTTTTTGTTGTCTTCTTGAACCTTAAAGCCCACTCGGTCTGCTTTATTGGTCGCGCTATTAAAGATAGCCACATTAGAGACCTGAATAGGTGCTTCCTTCTCGATAATCCCACCTGGAATACCAGCCTGAGGATTGGGCTTCTGATGCTTTTTAATCATCTGAATACCAGACACCAGCAGACGGTCGTTTTCAAGGACCTTAATTACCTTGCCGCGCTTGCCTTTGTCTTTACCGGCGATAACAACAACTTCGTCGTCACGCTTAATTTTCAGCATTGCCATTTCTTAATCCTCGCTTACAGCACTTCAGGTGCTAGGGAGATAATACGCATAAACTTCTCTGTGCGAAGCTCGCGGGTTACCGGCCCAAAAATACGTGTGCCAATAGGTGCATTGTTGGCGTTGAGCAATACTGCAGCATTGTCATCAAACTTGATCAAGCTGCCGTCCTGACGACGCAAACCTTTCTTAGTGCGAACCACTACTGCACTCATCACCTGGCCTTTCTTTACCTTGCCGCGGGGAATCGCTTCTTTAACGGTAACCTTAATAATGTCACCAACCCGAGCATAGCGACGGTGAGAACCGCCCAACACTTTAATACACATCACCCGACGTGCACCGCTGTTGTCTGCTACATCAAGATAACTTTCTGTTTGAATCATTTTCTACTCCGAAACCTTCGCTTTACGCAGACTTATTCTGCAGCAGCGCGCTCGTCAATATTCACCAGTTTCCACGACTTGTCCTTAGAGACAGGCCGGCACTCTGCGATCGTTACCAGATCGCCTGTATTCGCATCATTTGTTTCATCATGCGCTTTAATTTTGGACGACTTGGTCAAGATTTTCCCGTACACCGGGTGCTTAACACGTCGCTCAATCATCACGGTGATGGTTTTATCCATCTTGTCGCTGACAATACGACCGGTCAGCGTTCGTGAACTTGTTTGTAGTTCAGACATAATTATTCCCCTGCCTTCTGGTTAATAACAGTCTTGAGACGCGCAATATTACGGCGCGTTTCTTTAACCTTGTGGCTTTCGTTCAACTGGCCAGTGGCGTGCTGCATACGCAGCTTGAACTGAGCTTTTTGCTCTTCGCCCAGAGCTGCCTTCAACTCATCTACTGACTTTTCACGCAATTCGCTAGATTTCATCTTTACATCACCGTGCGTTTAACGAAGGTAGTTGCAATCGGAAGCTTGGCCGCGGCCAAAGCAAATGCTTCGCGAGCCAACTCTTCACTAACACCTTCCATTTCATAAAGTACTTTGCCTGGCTGAATTAACGCCACCCAGTACTCAACATTACCCTTACCTTTACCCATACGCACTTCAAGTGGTTTGTTAGTAATCGGCTTATCTGGAAATACTCGGATCCAGATTTTACCACCACGCTTAATGTGTCGAGTCATGGCACGACGAGCGGCTTCGATCTGACGAGCAGTCAGACGACCGCGCCCAGATGCTTTGAGGCCAAACTCACCAAAGCTGACTTTGCTGCCGCGCTGAGCCAGACCACGGTTGCGGCCCTTGTGCATCTTGCGGAATTTTGTACGTTTCGGTTGCAGCATTTCGCTTTACCCTTATCGCTTGTTTCTTGTGTCTTGTGTCTTGGCGGGAGCTGTACCAGCTTCCTCACCACCCAGAACTTCACCTTTGAAGATCCAGACCTTTACGCCGATAATTCCGTATGTGGTATTACCTTCGGCAGTTGCATAGTCAATATCGGCACGCAATGTGTGCAGAGGTACACGACCTTCTCTGTACCATTCTGAACGAGCAATCTCTGCACCGCCCAGACGACCACCAACTTGAATTTTCACACCCAGAGCACCGCCGCGCATGGCATTCTGAACTGCGCGCTTCATAGCGCGACGGAACATTACACGGCGCTCCAACTGCTGTGCTACGTTCTGCGCAACCAGGTTGGCATCCAGATCAGGCTTGCGTATCTCTTCGATGTTGATATGCACCGAACAACCCATCATCTTGGCGATTTCATTGCGCAGCTTCTCAACATCCTCACCCTTCTTGCCAATAACAATACCTGGGCGGGCTGTGTGAATGGTGATGCGCGCGCTGTCTGAAGGGCGCTCGATATCAACGCGACTTACTGACGCATGATCGAGTTTCTTCTTAACAAATGCTCGAACCTTAAGGTCCTGATTGAGCTTGTCCGCATAGTCCTTTTTACCGGCATACCAGGTCGAGGTATGCTTTTTAACAATACCAAGACGGATGCCAGTTGGATGTACTTTTTGACCCATTGAATGGTCTCCCGAACCTAATTCTACTTTTCAGAAACTTTTACAGTGATGTGACAGCTGCGCTTAAAAATTCTATCTGCACGGCCCTTTGCTCTTGGCTTGATTCTTTTCATCGTCATGCCTTCATCAACAAAGATCGTTGACACTTTGAGCTCATCTACATCAGCACCATCGTTGTGCTCTGCGTTGGCAATTGCCGACTCGAGCACCTTTTTAATAATGTCCGCACCTTTCCTGCCGCTGAACTGCAGAATTTCTAATGCCGACTCAACTGACTTACCGCGAATTTGATCTGCTACCAGGCGCGCTTTCTGCGCTGACATTCTGGCACCTTTTAATTTTGCTGCTACTTCCACAATCAAAACCCTCTTTTAGCGCTTGGCTTTCTTGTCTGCCACGTGGCCTTTATAGGTACGTGTCGGAGCAAATTCACCCAGCTTGTGGCCAACCATTTCTTCGTTGACCAAAACAGGAACATGTTGACGACCATTGTGGATAGCGATTGTCAGTCCAACCATATCTGGCAGGATCATAGAACGACGCGACCAGGTTTTGATGGGTCGACGCTCGTTAGCGGCTACCGCTGCCTCTACCTTTTTAGCCAGGTGAAGGTCAATGAATGGTCCTTTTTTTAGAGAGCGTGGCACGTTTGCTATCCTCTTTTAATAATCTAATCGGCGCTTATTTGCGACGACGAACAATGTATTTATCAGTGCGCTTATTCTTGCGCGTCTTATAACCCTTGGTAGGCATTCCCCAGGGAGATACCGGGTGACGACCACCAGATGTGCGGCCTTCACCACCACCATGAGGGTGATCTACCGGGTTCATTGCCACACCGCGAACGGTTGGACGAACACCGCGCCAGCGCGAAGCACCAGCCTTACCCAATGAGCGCAAGCTGTGCTCAGAGTTACAAACTTCACCGAGCGTGGCTCGACAATCAACTGGAATCTTACGCATCTCGCCACTGCGCAGTCGCAGAGTGGCATAGGCACCTTCACGGGCAACCAGCTGAACCGAAGCGGCGGCACTACGAGCGATTTGCGCGCCCTTGCCAGGCTTCATCTCAACACAGTGGATAGTTGAACCCACAGGGATATTGCGCAGAGGCAAGCTGTTACCTACCTTGATAGGTGAGTCTTCACCAGATACCAGAGTGTCTCCAGCTGAAACACCTTTGGGAGCGATAATGTATCGACGCTCGCCGTCGGCATAACAGAGCAAAGCAATATGTGCAGTGCGGTTGGGATCGTATTCCAGGCGCTCAACCTTGGCAGGGATACCATCTTTGTTGCGCTTAAAATCAACAATGCGGTAATGCTGCTTGTGGCCACCACCAATGTGACGCACGGTAATGCGACCAGCACTATTACGACCACCAGTTCGTTTCTTAGGCGCTAACAGCGGCGCATAGGGGGCACCTTTATGTAGATCAGGAGTAACTACACTGACTACAAAGCGACGGCCCGGGGAGGTTGGTTTTCTCTTGATAACTGCCATGATTAACCCCTTACTCCGCTACCGAAAAGTCAATATCCTGACCTTCCGCCAATCGTACATAGGCTTTCTTCCAATCGCTGCGCTGGCCCATGCCAGTGCGGGTGCGACGAGTCTTGCCCTTTACATTAACTACACGAACAGCCTCAACCTTGACTTCGAAAAGCTGCTGCACAGCTTTCTTTACTTCAAGCTTGCTGGCATCTGTAGCCACCTTGAATACTACCTGGGTTGCTGCACCAGACGACATCGCTGATTTTTCAGTGATATGTGGACCTAGCAACACTTTGAAGAGTCTCTCTTGGTTCATGCCAAAATCTCCTCAAGTTTTTTCAGCGCTGCGACGGTCACCAGCACCTTATCGAAATTAATTAGACTCACTGGATCAACTGCCGCTGCGTCGCGGACATCAACCTTGTGTAGGTTGCGCGAGGACAAATACAGATTTTGGCTGACTTCTTCAGTGATAATAAGCGCTTCAGTCAAGTTGAACTCTGCCAGCTTGGCAATCAGACCCTTGGTCTTTGGCTCTTCAACATCAAAGCTCTCAACCACGATCAGTCGCTCCTGACGCGCCAGCTCTGAAACAATAGAGCGCATTGCAGAGCGATACATTTTGCGGTTTAACTTTTGGCTGTGATCCTGGGGCTGAGCAGCGAAGGTTACGCCGCCGCCACGCCAGATTGGCCCGCGGATAGTACCGGCACGCGCTCGGCCTGTACCCTTCTGACGGAATGGCTTGCGACCACCGCCGGACACTGCTGAGCGGTTCTTCTGAGCGCGAGTACCCTGGCGGGCACCGGCAAGAAATGCCACAACGGTCTGATGAATCAGATCCTGGTTAAATTCTATGCCAAAAGCAGCTTCTGAAACCTCGACGGTTCCTTTGTTACCTTTGGGTGTCGCTATAGCTAGTTCCACGGACACTCCCCTTAAACCTTAACTGCCGGACGAACAACAACATCACCACCAGGAGCACCGGGAACGGCACCTTTGATCAGTAATAAATTGCGTTCGGCATCGACGCGTACAATTTCTAGATTCTGTGTAGTAACCTGCTCTGCACCCATGTGGCCTGCCATCTTCTTGCCTTTAAATACACGGCCAGGAGTCTGGTTTTGACCAATCGAGCCAGGAGCTCGGTGAGAGATTGAGTTACCGTGAGTCGCGTCCTGCATGGTAAAGTTCCAGCGCTTGACGCCACCTTGGAAGCCTTTACCTTTTGAAGTTCCGGTAACGTCTACTTTCTGACCCTGCTCGAAACGCTCTACAGTTAGCGCACTGCCAACCTCGAATGCCTCATCGGAAGCTTCTGAACGGAATTCCCACTGACCACGACCAGCTTCAACACCCGCCTTGGCGAAGTGTCCTGCTTGGGACTTAGTTACTCGGGAAGCTTTGCGTGATCCAGTAGTGACCTGAATAGCTGAATAGCCATCGGTCTCTGCGGATTTAATCTGGGTAATCTGATTAGGCGTCGCCTCTACCACTGTCACAGGGATAGATGCACCGTCTTCGGTAAACACACGAGTCATTCCGCATTTGCGGCCGACAATACCTATACTCATTTTTTTAACCTCTTAAGCGTACGGGGCTCTTACCCGCTACGGCTGCCTATTTCAAGGCATTACACTTTAGTGTTTGCCCGGCATTTCTGCCGAACCGCTACAGTCGTTATCAGCTGAGGCTGATTTGTACTTCAACGCCAGCAGCAAGATTCAATTTCATAAGCGCATCAACAGTTTTTTCTGTTGGCTCGACAATGTCGATTAAGCGCTTGTGCGTGCGTATTTCGTACTGGTCGCGCGCATCTTTGTTTACGTGAGGAGAAATCAAAACTGTGAACCTCTCTTTACGCGTTGGCAACGGTATTGGCCCGCGGATTTGCGCGCCTGTACGTCTCGCAGTCTCAACAATCTCTTGAGTTGAGGTATCGATCAGCTTGTGATCGAAGGCTTTAAGACGAATCCTAATGCTTTGGTTTTGCATGTTAGCGAAACTCCGCTCTTTCTTATAAATTTCACGGCTAGGCTGCTATTTGCCGACCAGCCCCGAAAAAGGAGCGCGAATTCTAGAGCCGCACCCCGGGACTGTCAAGCAATTTAGCGCCTGTAGCCATTCTTTTTTATCTGCTCGGGCAAAACTAACGCTGCCAGAACCCAGAGGTCAAAAAAGGGGCTCTGGGAGCCCCTTTTTCTCTGGTCTTACTTATTACTCAATAATCTTAGCTACAACACCAGCGCCAACAGTACGGCCGCCTTCACGGATCGCAAAGCGCAAACCTTCTTCCATCGCAATCGGATGAATCAAAGTCACTTCCATCTGAACGTTGTCACCTGGCATTACCATCTCTGTACCTTCTGGCAATTCACAGGCACCGGTTACGTCAGTAGTACGGAAGTAAAACTGTGGACGATAGCCTTTGAAGAATGGCGTATGACGACCACCTTCATCTTTCGACAACACATACACCTCAGAGGTGAACTTGGTGTGCGGCTTAACTGTACCTACGTGAGCCAGAACCTGACCACGCTGCACTTCTTCACGCTTAGTACCACGCAACAAGATTCCGCAGTTCTCACCAGCGCGACCTTCGTCAAGCAGCTTGCGGAACATCTCAACACCTGTACAGGTCGTCTTCGCTGTATCAGTGATACCAATAACTTCGATCTCTTCACCAACCTTGATAATACCGCGCTCAACACGACCGGTTACAACTGTACCGCGACCAGCGATGGAGAATACATCTTCAATGGGCATCAGGAACGGCTGATCAATCGCACGAACTGGCTCTGGGATATAGGAATCCAGTGCTTCTACCAGCTTCTTAACGGCGGTAGTACCCAGCTCATTGTCATCCTTGCCTTCCAGCGCCATCAGCGCTGAACCAACAATAATTGGCGTGTCGTCGCCTGGGAACTCATACAGATCAAGCAGCTCACGCAGCTCCATCTCAACCAGCTCCAACATTTCTGTGTATTCTTCTGAACCAACGCCGCCACAGTCTTCTGCAAGCAGGTCTGCTTTGTTCAAAAATACTAATACGTAAGGTACGCCAACCTGGCGAGACAGCAGGATGTGCTCACGAGTCTGTGGCATCGGACCATCAGTCGCGCCACATACCAGAATCGCTCCGTCCATCTGCGCAGCACCGGTGATCATGTTTTTAACATAGTCGGCGTGACCTGGGCAGTCTACGTGGGCGTAATGGCGAATCGAGGAATCATACTCAACGTGAGCCGTTGAAATCGTAATACCGCGCTCTCGCTCTTCAGGGGCGTTATCAATCTGATCAAACGCTTTCATCTCGCCGCCGTACACTTCTGCACAGACGCGAGTCATCGCAGCGGTCAAAGTAGTTTTACCATGGTCAACGTGACCAATGGTGCCTACGTTCACGTGCGGCTTATTTCTTTCAAACTTTTCTTTTGCCATCTCAGTGTCTCCTCAGCAGGCGTTTCAACTTTAAAACCTAAAATTTGGTCGCATAATTGGCACCGAAATTAATGGTGCAATACGCAAGGGTCGCCATCTTATACTGCGCTTCAGCAGAGTCAACGCCCTTTGAGTCGAAAATGGCTTTTTTTAACGTTTTTTCGGTTTTTTAACCATAAATACAGCGCTTTTTGCGTCAAGAACCGGTGTTCCAGCCCTGTTTTATAAAAAAGCCGCTATATACGACTATTTTTGCTCTGAACTGGGGGGAATATCCTGTATACTCGCGCGCGTTTTTAGTCCCAGGACAATTGGACTTTGTGTAACCGAATTTCACAACTGAATTTATAAACGAGCAGACCAATGACAGATTTATCTCACTACAGAAATATTGGTATCTTCGCCCACGTTGATGCGGGCAAGACCACCACGACTGAACGAATTCTTAAACTTACTGGTAAGATCCACAAAACTGGTGAAGTACATGACGGCGCGGCGACCACCGACTTTATGGAACAGGAACAGGAGCGCGGCATCACTATTCAGTCTGCAGCAACGACCTGTTACTGGAGAGACCACCGCTTTAACATTATCGATACTCCAGGACACGTGGACTTTACAGTTGAAGTTTACCGCTCATTGAAAGTTCTCGATGGTGGTGTTGGGGTATTCTGCGGTTCCGGTGGTGTTGAGCCTCAGTCAGAGACTAACTGGCGCTACGCCAACGAATCTGAAGTTGCTCGTGTGATCTTCGTTAACAAACTCGATCGGATGGGCGCCGATTTCCTGCGCGTCGTTGGTCAGGTTAAAGATGTTCTAGGTGCCAACCCCCTGGTGATGTGCCTGCCAATCGGTATTGAAGAAGACTTCGTCGGCCTGGTTGATCTGCTGGAGCGCAAGGCTTATGTCTGGGATGACTCCGGACTGCCAGAGAATTTTGAAATCGTTGATATCCCGGAGGATATGGTCGATAAGGTTGAAGAGTACCGCGAGCAAATGATCGAAACTGCGCTGGAGCAGGACGACGATCTGTTGATGGCTTATATGGAAGGCGAAGAGCCATCTGTTGAAGATGTTAAGCGCTGCATCCGCAAAGGCACTATCGCACTGGAATTCTTCCCAACGTACTGTGGTTCTGCGTTTAAAAACAAAGGTGTACAGATGGTTCTGGACGCTGTTGTTGATTACCTCCCCTGCCCAACTGATGTTAAGCCACAGCCACTGACTGACGAAAACGGTGAAGAAACTGGCGAACACGCTATCGTTTCAACCGACGAAACTCTTAAGGCGCTGGCCTTTAAAATTATGGATGACCGCTTTGGTGCTCTTACCTTTGTGCGTATCTACTCTGGTGTTCTGGAAAAAGGTACAACTATCCTTAACTCCTTCACCGGCAAGACTGAACGTATCGGTCGTATGGTTGAAATGCACGCTGATGACCGCAATGAAATTGATCGCGCTCAGGCCGGTGATATTATCGCCATCGTCGGCATGAAGAATGTTCAGACTGGTCACACCCTGTGTGATGTTAAGAACCCGGTAACGCTTGAGCCAATGATCTTTCCTGAGCCAGTAATTTCGATTGCTGTTAAGCCTAAGGATAAAGGCGGTTCCGAGAAGATGGGCGTAGCTATCGGTAAGATGATTGCTGAAGATCCATCATTCCGCGTTGAAACTGACGAAGACAGTGGTGAGACCATCCTTAAAGGTATGGGAGAATTGCACCTAGATATTAAAGTAGACATCCTCAACCGCACCTACGGTGTTGACCTGATTGTTGGTCAGCCACAGGTTGCCTACCGCGAAACAATTACTACCCCCTGTGAAGACAGCTACACTCACAAGAAGCAGTCTGGTGGTTCTGGTCAGTTTGGTAAGATCGACTACCGCATCAAACCTGGCGAGCCGGGTTCTGGCTTTGTATTCTCTTCAAGCGTCGTGGGCGGTAATGTTCCTAAGGAATTCTTCCCAGCCATTGAGAAAGGCTTTAAAGGCATGATGGAAGAGGGCCCACTGGCTGGTTACCCTGTTCTGGATGTTGAAGTTGAGCTTTATGATGGTGGCTTCCACGCGGTTGACTCTTCGGCAGTTGCTTTCGAAATCGCCGCTAAAGGCGCTTTCCGTCAGTCTATGCCTAAGGCGGGACCACAGATTATTGAGCCTATTATGAAGGTGGACGTGTACACTCCAGAAGACCATGTTGGTGATGTTATTGGTGACCTCAACCGTCGCCGAGGCATGATCAAGGATCAGGAAGCTGGTGTCACTGGCGTGCGTATTAAAGCTGATGTTCCACTGTCAGAGATGTTTGGCTATATTGGACATCTGCGTACCATGACGTCTGGCCGCGGTCAGTTCTCTATGGAATTTGCACACTATATGCCTTGCCCACAAAACATTGCTACTGATGTTATTGCTGCGGCCAAGGAGCTGAAAGAAGCTAAGTAAGCCGCTTCTTTCAGCTACAAAAAACCCCGCTGGTGCAAACCAACGGGGTTTTTTATTGCCTAGGCTTTTGCTAACTTGCCCAACGATTTATTACTGAACGCGATGCCGCAACATATTCCGAAGCCGCTCGCGTAACAAACAGCTAACCCATATTTTTCGCCATTACAGCTTCGGTGATATTCTTTGGCGCTTCGGCATACTTCTCAAATTCCATCGTAAAGGTCGCACGACCCTGAGTGGCAGAGCGTAGATCCGTGGCATAGCCAAACATCTCTGCCAGAGGCACCTCGGCATCAACGACCTTGCCCATAGGGCTATCGGCCATGCCCAGGATCATGCCGCGACGACGGTTTAGATCCCCTACTACATCACCCATATTTTCCTCTGGGGTGACTACCTCAACCTTCATCATGGGTTCAAGCAATATGGCTCCGCCATGATCTTTCAGGTCTCTTGTGGCCAGCGAGCCAGCAATCTTAAAGGCCATTTCCGATGAATCCACATCATGGAAAGAACCGTCGTAGAGAGTTGCCTTGATACCCAACAGCGGGTAACCCGCCAAGACACCATTTTGCATCTGCTCTTCGATACCTTTGGAAACCGCAGGGATATATTCCCTGGGTACTGAACCACCGACAATTTCATTGATGAACTCAAGACCCTCGGCACCAGCATCTTCGGCAGGTTCAAATTTCAACCAGACATGACCGTACTGGCCACGACCGCCAGACTGACGCACAAACTTGCCTTCAATCTCACAGGTATTGCGAATTGTCTCGCGATAGGCCACCTGAGGTTTGCCAATATTCGCTTCGACATCAAACTCACGGCGCATGCGATCAACCAGAATATCCAGATGTAATTCACCCATGCCGGAGATAATGGTCTGGCCGCTCTCTTCATCGGTCTTAACCCGGAATGATGGGTCCTCTTGAGCCAGCTTGCCCAGTGCGACGCCCATCTTTTCCTGATCGGCCTGAGACCTTGGCTCAACAGCTACTGAAATCACCGGCTCGGGGAATTCCATACGCTCAAGAACAATTTTGTTGCTCTCGGCGCAGAGAGTATCACCAGTGGTGGTGTCTTTCAGGCCGATGGCAGCGGCAATATCCCCTGCCAATACCTGTTTGATTTCTTCCCGGCTATTGGAGTGCATCTGCACCATGCGGCCAACGCGCTCGCGCTTCTGCTTCACAGAGTTGTATACCGCAGTGCCACTTTCCAGGGTCCCGGAGTAAACCCGCATAAAGGTCAGGGTACCTACAAATGGATCTGTGGCAATTTTAAATGCCAATGCGGCAAATGGTGATGCATCATCTGCAGCTCTGGTATCTTTTTCACCGCTTTCCAGCTCACCCTCAATGGCTTTTACTTCTGTAGGCGAAGGCAGATACTCAACCACGGCATCGAGCATGGCCTGCACACCTTTGTTCTTAAAGGCCGAGCCACCCAATACGGGAACAATTTCATTGGCCAATGTGCGAACGCGCAAACCCTGTTTAATCTCTTCTTCGGTCAGGCTCTCGGTCTCGAGATATTTTTCCATCAACTCTTCGGTGGCCTCTGCCGCGGCCTCCACAAGGGCTTCATGCATCAGCGCACAGTCATCTGCTATATCAGCGGGAATGTCGGCATAGTCGAAGGTCATGCCCTGATCCGCTTCACTCCACAGAATGGCCTTCATTTTTACCAGATCGACAACGCCCTTAAATTCATCTTCGGCGCCAATAGTCATCTGCAGGGGCACTGGCTCAGCTCCCAGTCGTTCCTTCAGCTGGCCCACAACCATCATATAGTCTGCACCGGCGCGGTCCATCTTGTTGACGAATACCATGCGCGGGACTTCGTATTTATTGGCCTGACGCCAGACTGTTTCGGTCTGCGGCTGCACGCCGGAGGAACCACACAACACCACCACCGCTCCGTCCAGCACGCGCAAGGAGCGCTCAACTTCAATCGTGAAGTCAACGTGGCCGGGGGTATCGATAATATTAATGCGGTGATCATCAAACTGGGCATCCATACCTTTCCAGAAGCAGGTTGTTGCTGCAGAGGTGATGGTAATACCGCGCTCCTGCTCCTGCTCCATCCAGTCCATGGTGGCCGCGCCGTCATGAACCTCACCGATTTTATGAGACATGCCTGTGTAGAACAGCACCCGCTCGGTGGTGGTGGTTTTACCCGCATCTACATGTGCGCAGATACCGATATTTCTATAGCGACTGATTGGAGTCTTGCGTGCCACAATATTTTCCTTTATTTAAAAGCGAAAAAAGGCGGCTATTAAAGCCACCTTTTCGCGATAGGACTAAAAGTACTTTTAGCCTTATTAGAAACGGAAGTGCGAGAACGCCTTGTTGGCTTCCGCCATACGGTGGACATCTTCACGTTTCTTAACTGCTCCGCCTTTACCCTGCACTGCATCACACAGTTCGCCGGCAAGTCTCTGAGCCATTGATTTTTCGCCGCGGCTACGTGCGTAGTCCACCAGCCAGCGCATGGCCAGAGCAGTGCGTCGCGAGGGACGAACTTCAACTGGTACCTGATACGTTGCACCACCAACACGACGGGATTTAACTTCCACCATTGGTGCTACGTTATCCAACGCTTCTTCAAACACTTCCACGGGGCTCTTCTTCAGGCGCTCTTCAACTAAATCAAGCGCTCCGTAGACGATCCGTTCAGCAACAGATTTCTTGCCGCTGACCATTACGTGGTTCATAAACTTCGCTAAGGTGATGTTGCCAAACTTGGGGTCTGGCAGAATTTCACGCTTCGCTGCTACTCTTCTTCTTGGCATCGTTTTGCCCTTCTCTTCAGGTTTGTTCTAGGGATAGGCCCTAGCCTTACTTGGTTGTATTACCGATTGTTACGCAATTCGTCTTTCTAAAATACCAACACCCTTACTTGGGACGCTTGGTACCATACTTAGAACGACGCTGTGTACGACCGTTTACACCCGCTGTATCCAAAGTACCGCGTACCGTATGGTAGCGAACACCTGGAAGATCTTTTACACGACCACCACGAATCAAAACAACGCTGTGCTCTTGCAGGTTGTGTCCTTCACCACCGATGTATGAAGTAACTTCATAACCGCTGGTAAGACGAACACGACATACTTTACGCAATGCAGAGTTTGGCTTCTTGGGAGTAGTTGTGTAAACGCGGGTACATACACCACGGCGCTGCGGACAGGCCTGTAGTGCTGGTACGTCACTTTTACTGACTTTGCGCTTTCTCGGCTTACGAACCAACTGGTTGATCGTTGCCATGCAATTTTTCTCCAAAAATAAAAAATACCTTCTTGCGAAGGCCGTACATTCCTTGGATCCGTTGGCCATACCTGCCTGTTGATCCAAAAGGGAGCGGCATTCTAATTACCGCACATCCGGGAGTCAAGCCGGCATTGCCATTACCACAGGGGTAGATGGCTAAATACCGGCAATTCGCCCTTATTCTTCAGCGAGGTCCGCGCTTAAGGCTTCACTCAATGCTGCTTCAACATCAGCTGCAGTCATTGCCAAATCTTCTTCAGCTGCACGCTCTTGCTTGCGCTGAGCATGATAGGCAAGACCTGTACCAGCTGGGATCAAGCGACCAACAACAACGTTCTCTTTCAGGCCGCGCAGCGGATCGGCTTTGCCAGTAACCGCAGCTTCGGTCAGCACTCGCGTGGTCTCCTGGAAAGAGGCTGCCGAGATAAAGCTCTCGGTAGCCAGCGAGGCTTTGGTAATACCCAGTAGCTGACGCTCGAACTTAGCAGGCTGCAAGCCTTCTTGACGCAGACGCTCGTTCTCTTCCAGAACACGTCGGTACTCGACCTGTTCGCCACGGATCAGTGAAGAATCACCCATATCGGTGATCTCTACTTTGCGCAGCATCTGGCGGGTAATAACCTCAATGTGTTTATCATTGATTTTTACACCCTGCAGACGGTAAACGTCCTGGATCTCATTAACAATGTACTTGGCCAGCTCGCTGATACCTTTCAGGCGCAAGATATCATGGGGCGTGGGCGGTCCATCAGAGATAACTTCACCTTTCTCAACATGCTCACCCTCAAACACACCCAGGGTGCGCCACTTGGGGATCAGCTCTTCGTAGTGCAGCTTGCCATTTGGCAATGGCTTGCCATCGTCCGGGGTAATAACCAGTCGCAGCTTACCTTTTGTCTCTTTACCCAGATTCACTGTACCTGTGATCTCAGCCAGAATCGCAGGATCCTTAGGCTTGCGAGCTTCAAACAGATCAGCAACACGAGGCAGACCACCGGTAATATCTTTGGTACCACCAGAATCTTGCGGTATACGCGCAATAATCTGACCAATATCAATGGTGTCGCCATCCACTACGTTAATACTTGCGTTAGCAGGCAATGGGTAATGAGCAGGTACTGTTGAGTTGGGGAAAATTAATTCCTTACCTTTCTTGTCGGTCAATGTGATCATTGGCTTCAGGTCTTTACCTGCAGCTGGACGCTCATTGGGGTCGATAATCGAGATGCTCGTCAAACCGGTCATATCATCAGTCTGCTGACGAGTACTCAGACCCTCTTCCATACCGGAGAAGGCAACCTTACCGGCCACTTCTGTCACGATTGGGTGAGTGTGTGGATCCCAGTTGGCGATAACATCACCCGCAGCAATCTTGGAACCATCTTTAACTTTGATCACCGCACCGTAAGGCAGCTTGTATCGCTCGCGCTCACGGCCGTTCTCATCGGCAATTGCCAACTCACCGGAGCGAGACACAGCAACCAGATCCTTGTCTTTGTTCTGCACTGTCTTGAGGTTGATCAGACGTACAACACCGTCCTGCTTAACTTTTACGCTATCTACAGCAGAGGCGCGCGATGCAGCACCACCAATGTGGAAGGTACGCATAGTCAGCTGGGTACCAGGCTCACCGATAGACTGTGCAGCGATTACACCCACTGCCTCGCCCTGGTTAACACGATGTCCACGAGCCAAATCACGACCGTAACAGGCGGAACAGATACCATGGGATACTTCACAGGTGATCGGCGATCGTACGACCACTTCATCAATGCTCATCTTCTCAATGCGCACAACCCATTGCTCGTCGATCATGGTGCCTGCTGGAACAGCAATTTCTTCGCTGCCTGGCTTAAGCACGTCCTGGGCAACAACACGACCCAAAATTCGATCGCCCAGTGAGGAGATGATGTCACCACCCTCAATAACAGGGGCCATCAACAGGCCTTCTGTAGTGCCACAATCAACTTCTGTCACTACCACGTCCTGGGATACATCCACTAGACGACGAGTCAGGTAACCAGAGTTAGCTGTCTTAAGTGCGGTATCCGCCAGACCTTTTCGAGCACCGTGAGTCGAGATAAAGTACTGCAGTACGCTCAGACCTTCACGGAAGTTTGCCGTAATTGGCGTTTCAATAATCGAACCATCTGGTCGCGCCATCAAACCACGCATACCAGCCAGCTGTCGAATCTGGGCGGGGGAACCACGAGCGCCAGAGTCGGCCATGATAAATACAGAGTTGAAGGAGTCTTGCTGCTCTTCTTCGCCGTCTTTATTGGTAACCTTCTCAGTGCTTATGCCTTTCATCATCGACTTGGCTACACGGTCATTGGCCTGAGACCAAATATCGATAACCTTGTTATATTTTTCACCCTGAGTCACAAGACCTGAAGCGAATTGGCTTTCGATTTCACGCACCTGATCGTCAGCACCGGCAATAATATCGTGCTTGTCATCTGGAATAACAAAATCGTTAACGCCAATAGAGGCTCCTGAGCGGGTTGAGAAATCAAACCCTGTGTACATCAGTTTGTCAGCAAAGATAACCGTATCTTTCAGACCGACACGTCGGTAGCACTCATTAATAATTGTTGAGATAGCTTTTTTGACCATCGGCTTGTTAACCAGGTCAAATGGCAGACCAGCTGGAACAATTTCCCACAGCAGGGCGCGGCCGACAGTAGTTTCAACAATTCTGCGATCTTCAGTGCGCTCGCCAGTGACTTCATCAACCAGTACCTCGTTGATACGCACTTTAACGCGCGCCTGCAGCTCGACATTGCCTGAATAGTAGGCGCGAGACACTTCACGGCCATCTGCAAATGTCATGCCTTCGCCACCGGCATTTACCTTGTGACGAGTCATGTAGTACAGACCCAGCACCACGTCCTGAGAAGGCACAATAATTGGTTCACCAGAGGCGGGCGACAGAATATTGTTGGTCGACATCATCAGGGCGCGAGATTCCATCTGCGCTTCAATGGTCAGAGGCACATGTACGGCCATCTGGTCACCATCGAAGTCAGCGTTGTACGCCGCACAAACCAGCGGGTGCAGCTGAATCGCTTTACCTTCAATCAGTACCGGCTCAAATGCCTGAATACCAAGACGGTGAAGGGTAGGTGCACGGTTAAGCAGCACTGGATGCTCGCGAATCACTTCGTCGAGAATATCCCAGACAACGGCTTCTTCACGCTCAACCATCTTCTTGGCTGCTTTAATAGTAGTCGCAAGACCACGCAGTTCCAGCTTGCTGAAGATAAACGGCTTAAACAGTTCCAGTGCCATACGCTTGGGCAGACCACATTGGTGCAGACGCAGCGTAGGACCAACCACAATTACGGAACGGCCTGAGTAGTCAACGCGCTTACCCAAAAGGTTCTGACGGAAACGACCCTGCTTACCTTTGATCATATCGGCCAAAGATTTCAGTGGGCGCTTATTGGAACCGGTGATGGCGCGACCGCGACGACCGTTGTCGAGCAGTGCATCCACAGATTCCTGCAGCATGCGCTTTTCGTTGCGCACAATAATATCCGGGGCGCTGAGCTCCAGAAGACGCTTCAAACGGTTGTTGCGGTTGATAACGCGACGGTACAGATCATTCAGATCTGATGTGGCGAATCGACCACCATCCAGAGGCACCAGTGGGCGCAGATCTGGCGGCAGAACAGGCAGTGCTTCAAGCACCATCCACTCTGGCTTGTTGCCAGAACCATGGAACGCTTCAAGTAGCTTGAGGCGCTTGGAGAACTTCTTGATCTTGGTCTCAGACTTAGTGTTGGGAATTTCCTCACGGATATCCGCAATCTCGTCTTCGAGAGTAATCTCTTTCAGCAGTGCCTGAATTGCTTCTGCACCCATGGTGGCGCTGAACTCGTCGCCAAACTCTTCGAGAGATTCGAAGTATTCTTCATCGGTGAGCAGCTGGCCCTTTTCCAATGTAGTCATACCGGGATCAGTAACCACATAGGATTCAAAGTACAGAACACGCTCAATTTCACGCAGTGTCATATCCAGCATCAGACCAATGCGCGATGGCAATGATTTCAAAAACCAGATGTGCGCAACTGGACAGGCCAGTTCAATATGGCCCATACGCTCACGACGAACTTTTGTAAGTGTCACTTCAACGCCACATTTCTCGCACACAATACCGCGGTGCTTCATGCGCTTGTACTTGCCACACAGACACTCGTAGTCTTTTACCGGGCCAAAAATTTTGGCACAGAAAAGACCTTCGCGCTCAGGCTTGAAAGTACGGTAGTTGATAGTCTCAGGTTTTTTAACCTCACCAAATGACCATGAGCGAATCATTTCAGGTGATGCGAGACCAATTCGAATATTATCGAATTCAGTGTTTTGCTCTTGCTGCTTGAGTAGGTTGACTAAATCCTTCAAGGCTTTTCCTCCAGTAACTGGGTTTGCCGAGGCGTGTATCCGCCCCGGCCATCAGTAAGCAATACCGCGCTTATTCGTTTTCCAATTCCATGTTGATACCAAGAGAGCGAACCTCTTTAACCAACACGTTGAATGACTCTGGCATGCCAGGCTCCATTCGGTGATCGCCGTCCACGATGTTCTTATACATCTTGGTACGACCAGCAACATCATCAGACTTAACAGTAAGCATTTCCTGCAGCGTATAAGCGGCACCATATGCCTCCAACGCCCATACTTCCATCTCACCGAATCTCTGACCACCAAACTGCGCCTTACCACCCAGCGGCTGCTGAGTAACCAGGCTGTACGAACCAGTTGAACGAGCGTGCATCTTGTCGTCGACCAGGTGGTTCAGTTTGAGCATATACATGTAACCGACAGTCACAGGACGATCAAACTTGTCACCGCTGCGTCCGTCATAAAGCACGGTCTGACCTGTGTCGGACAAACCAGCCAGGGTCAGCATTTTCTTCAACTCAACTTCATTAGCGCCATCAAATACTGGTGTCGCAATTGGTACACCTTTACGCAGGTTGGAAGCCAGTTCCAGAACTTCACCATCGCTGAGTTCTTTAAGGTCAGTACCGTAAACCGTGTCGCCCACATCATAGATTTCCTGCAGGAACTTGCGGATCTCGGCGGCTTTGGACTGCGCTTTGATCATGGCGTCAATTTTCACGCCCAGACCTTTAGCGGCCATACCCATATGAGTTTCAAGTACCTGTCCCACGTTCATTCGCGAGGGAACACCCAGCGGGTTGAGAACGATATCTACAGTGTCGCCATTCTCGTCGTAAGGCATGTCTTCGACAGGTTTGATAACAGAGATGACACCTTTGTTACCATGACGACCAGCCATCTTGTCACCAGGCTGAATACGACGCTTAACCGCGAGATAAACCTTAACAGTCTTCAATACACCGGGCGCAAGATCATCACCACTCTGCAGCTTGCCGCGCTTCTCTTCGAAACGTGCATCAAGGTCGAGACGGCGATCAGCCAACTGCGCCTGTGCGGCGGCAATCTGCTCATTGAGCTCGGCTTTATCCATACGGATAGCAAACCAGTCGTCAGCGCTGTATTCGGCAACTGCGTCAGCAGTCAGTTCGGCGCCTTTCTTAAGACCTTCGGCCTTAACCACCTTGCCGCCAACCAAACCAGTGAACAGGCGACCCAGGGTCGCATTTTCAACGATACGGAACTCATCGTTCAGATCTTTGCGGTACTGGTCCAGCTCAGCTTTCTCAATATCTAGAGAGCGCTGGTCTTTATCCAGTCCATCGCGGGTAAACACCTGAACATTAATGACGGTTCCCTTGATGCTGCTGCCAACACGCAGGGAGGTATCTTTAACGTCAGAGGCTTTCTCGCCAAAGATAGCACGCAGTAGTTTTTCTTCCGGAGTGAGCTGGGTTTCGCCTTTAGGCGTTACCTTGCCAACCAGAATATCACCCGCGGAAACCTCGGCACCAATATGCACAATGCCTGACTCATCCAGTCGAGACAGTGCCACTTCGCCTACATTGGGAATATCTGCTGTGATTTCTTCTGAACCTAACTTGGTATCGCGAGCGACACAGGTCAGTTCCTGAATGTGAATAGTCGTGAAACGATCTTCCTGAACAACACGCTCAGAGATCAGAATCGAATCTTCAAAGTTGTAACCGTTCCAAGGCATAAATGCGATTCGCATATTTTGCCCCAGTGCCAGTTCGCCCAGATCAACAGATGGACCATCAGCCAGAACATCGCCGCGGGACACGTTGTCGCCCTGCTTAACAATTGGACGCTGATTAATACAGGTATTCTGGTTTGATCTGGTGTACTTGGTCAGATTGTAGATATCGACACCAGCTTCACCGGATTCAACTTCGCTGTCACTGACACGAACAACAATTCGACCAGCATCGACGCTTTCGATAACACCGCCGCGCTTGGCAACCTTACATACGCCTGAGTCACTGGCTACAGTGCGCTCAATACCGGTACCAACCAATGGCGCTTCTGCGCGCAGAGTAGGAACAGCCTGACGCTGCATGTTCGAGCCCATCAGTGCCCGGTTAGCATCATCGTGTTCGAGGAATGGAATCAACGAGGCAGCAACAGAAACAACCTGACGTGGCGACACGTCCATATAGTCAATTTCTTCTGGTGGCTTAACCGTAAATTCATTCAGGTGACGCACGGCCACCATATCTTCGGCAAACTCATCTTTCTTATTAATTTCAGCAGAGGCCTGAGCAATCACATACTGAGACTCATTGATCGCTGACAGATACTCGATGTCAGAACTCACTTTACCGTTGGTAACTTTGCGGTAAGGCGTTTCAATAAAGCCATAGTTATTGGTTCGAGCATAGGTTGCCAATGAGTTAATCAGACCAATGTTTGGCCCTTCAGGAGTCTCAATAGGACAGACGCGACCGTAGTGGGTCGGGTGTACGTCCCGGACTTCAAAACCAGCGCGCTCACGGGTCAGACCACCAGGGCCTAACGCAGAAACGCGACGCTTGTGAGTCACCTCAGAAAGCGGGTTGTTTTGATCCATAAACTGAGACAGTTGGCTGGAGCCAAAGAATTCTTTCATGGCTGCAGCAACGGGCTTGGCATTAACCAGATCCTGAGGCATCAGTCCCTCAGATTCAGCAACACCCAAACGCTCTTTAACTGCACGCTCAACACGCACCAGACCTACACGGAACTGGTTTTCTGCCATTTCACCCACAGAGCGAATACGGCGATTACCCAAGTGATCGATGTCATCGACGGCACCTTTACCGTTGCGGATATTGATCAGGGTCTGCATGACGTCGGAGATATCGGAAGCATTGCCAAACTGTTCGTGCAGCTCTTTAGCTTCGTCGGTCTTCTGCATGGAGAAGTAGCGCTCGTCATACAGCACGCCAGCCCCAGTTTCTGCTTCATGGCCCAGGCGACGGTTAAACTTCATACGACCTACAGATGACAGGTCGTAGCGCTCCAAGTTGAAGAACAGATTGTAGAATAGATTCTCGGCAGACTCTTTAGTCGGCGGCTCACCGGGACGCATCATACGGTAGATTTCTACCAGAGCTTCCAGCTGAGTGCGCGACGGGTCGGCACGCAAGGTATCCGAGATAAACGGACCACAGTCAAGATCATTGGTATACAGAGTTTCGATATCAGTGATACCAGCTTCAATCATCAGAGCCAGATTTTCTTCAGTGATCTCGGTATTACATTCGAGCAGCAACTCACCAGTCTTTGGATCGGCAACATCTTTTGCCAGAGCGCGACCCATCATGTACTCCTGAGTCACCTCCAGAGTTGTGACCTTACCTTTTTCCAACTCACGGATATGACGAGCGGTAATACGACGACCTTTCTCGACAATCACGCCACCTTTCTTGTCGACAATATCAAACGCGGCAATTTCACCACGCAGACGCTCTGGATCCAATTCCAGAGTGAAGACTTCTTTCTTGTAGTGGAAAATACTGGTGTCAAAGAACTTCTCGAGGATTTCTTCCGAGTTATAGCCCAGCGCACGCAGCAGGATGGTCGCCGGCAATTTGCGGCGGCGATCGATACGGACATAGAGCAAATCTTTGGGGTCGAACTCAAAGTCCAACCAGGAACCACGGTAGGGAATCACACGTGCGGTATACAGCAGTTTACCGGAGGAGTGGGTCTTACCTTTATCGTGGTCGAAAATAACGCCGGGCGACCTGTGTAGCTGAGACACGATCACGCGCTCAGTACCATTGATAATAAACGTTCCGTTATCAGTCATCAGTGGGATTTCACCCAGATAGACTTCTTGCTCACGGATGTCTTTTATGGCCTTGTTAGTCGATTCTTTATCGTAAATAACTAGGCGCACTCGAACCCGCAATGGGACCGAGAAAGTCACGCCGCGGAGCTTACACTCCTCCACATCAAAGGCAGGCTTGCCCAAGACGTAATCGACATACTCAAGAGCCGCGTGACCTGAATAGCCAACGATCGGAAAGATCGAGTTCAGGGCCGCGTGCAGACCAGTGTTCATGCGGTCTTCAACCGACACACCTGTCTGCGTGAAATTTTTATAGGAATCAAGTTGAATTGCCAACAAGTAGGGCAAATCCATGACATCTGGCAGCTTGCCAAAATTCTTGCGGATACGTTTCTTCTCAGTGAAGGAGTAAGCCATCTGTATTCCTCGGGATTATCTTATTTGGGAGTTAACAACTTTGAGTCCATTCTCAAAATCGTTCTGCTTGTAAATTCCCATGCCTACAAGCAGGAAAGGGCCGAAGGGAATAACCCCTTCAGCCCAGCCTGATAAATCAGGCAGCTTGCATATCAAACTTACTTAAGTTCGACAGTTGCGCCAGCTTCTTCCAATTGCTTCTTAGCTTCTTCAGCATCGTCTTTAGAAGCAGCTTCTTTAATAGTAGAAGGCGCTCCGTCAACCATGTCCTTGGCTTCTTTCAGACCAAGTCCAGTGATGCCGCGAACAGCTTTAATTACATTTACTTTCTTGTCGCCAACTGCAGACAGAACAACGTCAAATTCAGTCTTCTCAGCAGCGGCTTCACCACCACCAGCGGCAGCAGCAGCGGGAGCAGCAGCAACTGCAGCAGCTGCAGATACGCCAAACTTCTCTTCCATTGCGCTTACCAGTTCAACAACGTCCATTACGCTCATTTCAGCGATTGCATTCAAAATATCTTCGTTTGATAGGGCCATTTTGGGCCTCCTAAATTTATCTGTTTATTAAGAAGGCGCTTATGCGGCTTCCTGTTTTGCATCACGAACTGCAGCCACTGCACGGGTTGTCTTAGTTGGGATCTCATTAAGAGTACGTACCAACTTAGTAACCGGAGCCAATGTGACGCTAGCCAACATACCGAGAGCCTGATGAAGGGTCGGCAGGGTAGCAAGAACGTCCAATTGCTCTTTACCTAGCAGTTGACCACTGACTGACAGCGCCTTTACTTCAAATTCTTCGTTTTCTTTCGCGAAGTCTTTGAACAAACGAGCTGCTGCACCCGGGTCTTCCATAGAGAAGGCGAACAATGACGGACCGACCAAAACTTCTTCTACGCAAGCGTAGTCAGTTTCAGCGAATGCGCGCTTTGCTAAGGTATTGCGGACAACGCGCAATTGCACGTTCTCAGCGCGAGCCTTGGCACGCAGAGCATTCATATCGGTTACGTCAACGCCGCGGGCGTCAGCGATCACCAGGCTCAATGCCTGGGCGGCTGTCTCGTTTACTTCAGCAACAATTGCTTTCTTGTCATCGAGATTCAATGCCACGATAAATCTCCTCGATTTACCTGAGTTACAGTCGAAAAACTACTTCGACCACTTAGGTGAATAATTACCAGTTCAAAATTCTGTACCGGGTTCACCGCCTGCGTAGGAAACTTCCAGCAATACCACCACTGTTCATTATTAACCCCTCTCGGGAACCTACGGTCTTTAACGACCCAAGCTGACATTTTGCCGCCAGCTCGGACCCCAAAGCCTTTTATTGGCAGCCTGAGCTGCCGGTTGATTAGGCGCTCAGAGAGCCCTGATCAATCAGTAATCCTGGGCCCATAGTAGAAGATACAGTGATCTTCTTGATATAGACGCCCTTCGCAGAGGCGGGCTTAGCTTTCGCCAAGTCAGCCATCAACGCTTCAAGATTTTGCTGTAGTGCCGCTGCTTCAAAAGTTATTACACCTATGCCGCCGTGAACTATGCCGTTTTTGTCAGCACGGAAACGAACCTGACCTGCTTTAGCGTTTTTAACTGCTGTAGCAACGTCTGGAGTCACTGTGCCAGATTTAGGGTTAGGCATCAGGCCGCGAGGACCGAGAACCTTACCCAACAAACCTACTACACGCATAGCATCTGGAGCAGCGATAACCACATCAAAGTCCATCATACCGCCTTTGATTTCTTCCGCTAATTCGTCCATACCAACCAGCTCAGCACCTGCAGCTTTCGCTGCATCAGCTGCGTCACCCTGAGCAAATACACAGACACGAACATCTTTGCCTGAGCCATTGGGCAGGGTAGTAGCACCACGAACGATCTGGTCAGACTTACGCGGGTCAATACCCAGGTTAATCGCCACATCCACAGTTTCATTAAATTTAACAGCAGACAGCTCTTTCAGTAGACCAAATGCTTCGGCCACTGAATACAGCTTACCTTCTTCAACTTTTTCATTGATCGCACGACGGCGTTTCGATAACTTGGCCACTTACACGCCCTCCGTTTCAATACCCATTGACCGAGCTGAGCCGGCAATGGTTCGAACTGCAGCGTCCATATCGGCGGCTGTCAGATCTGGTTCTTTAGTTTTAACGATTTCTTCTAACTGGGCGCGAGTCACACTGCCCACTTTGTCAGTATTAGGACGACCAGAGCCGCTCTTCAAACCTGCTGCTTTTTTCAGCAAATAAGAGGCTGGTGGCGTCTTCATATCAAAGGTAAAGCTGCGGTCACCGTAAACAGTAATCACTACTGGTACTGGAGCACCCTGCTCAATACCCTGAGTCTGCGCGTTAAAACCTTTACAAAATTCCATGATATTCACACCGTGCTGGCCCAGAGCTGGACCTACGGGTGGACTTGGGTTGGCCTGACCTGCAGGCACTTGCAGCTTAATATAAGCTGATACTTTCTTAGCCATCTTTCTTCTCCACTAATGGGTATTATCGCCTCCAGATTATTGCCAGCCTGTTATTTGCTAACAAACAGCTCAATCCTTCAATGGCTCCCCGACAGGCCGGCGGAATTGCCGACCTACCAAATTTTTGTCAGGCTTTTTCTACCTGGGTAAACTCAAGCTCAACCGGCGTTGATCGACCAAAGATCGATACAGCCACTCGCAGTCGGCTCTTCTCATAATTAACTTCTTCAACTGTGCCGTTGAAATCATTAAATGGACCATCGGTAACCCGAACCATTTCACCTGGCTCAAACATGGTCTTGGGACGCGGCGCCTCCTCTGAGTCATGGACTCGCTGCAGAATCAAATCCGCTTCTTTATCAGTGATCGGAGCAGGCTTGTCTGCCTTGCCACCGATAAAGCCCATTACTCGAGGTGTCTCTTTGATTAGGTGCCAAGTATCATCACCCAGATCCATCTGTACCAAAACATAACCCGGGAAGAACATACGCTCGCTGGTACGCTTCTGCCCAGATTTCATTTCAACAACTTCTTCAGTGGGAACTAATATCTCGCCAAAGCGATCTTCCAGACCGTGCATCTGCGCACGATCCTGGATTGCCAGAGCAACCTTTTTCTCGTATCCCGAGTAAGCATGTACCACATACCAACGCATCGACATGCCCTTCTCCTAACCCATTATCATAGAGGCAATCCAACTCAGCAGGGAATCAATGCCCCACAGAATCAGCGCCATCAATAAAATAACCGCAACCACAATCAATGTTGTCTGGTTGCGCTCCTGTTTGGTTGGCCATACAACCTTGCGCCACTCAGTGCGCGCACCGACAGACAACTCAATCACTGTTTTACCCTTGGCTGTCTGGGCTGCGATCAAAGCTGCAAGACCAGCAGCAGCGACAAGACCCAGCACTCTATAGAGCACTGACTCCGCTGAAAAATACCAGTTGGCGTAGATAGCCCCACCCACTATTAGCAGCACAACTAGCCACTTTAGCCAGTCAAGACGAAATTGCTTTTCTTCTGCAACAGCACTCATGGATATTTCCCAAACTTGTAAGTGGCAGGCCAGGAGGGACTCGAACCCCCAACAGCCGGTTTTGGAGACCGGTGCTCTACCAATTGAACTACTGGCCTACAGATAACTTATTACTTTCCCTATCTGACAGCTAAGCCGAGACATCAAGATGCCTCGGCTTTGCGCTTCAGACTCTGTGCAGCTCTTATTCGATAATCTTTGCTACAACACCAGCGCCTACAGTACGACCGCCTTCACGGATCGCAAAGCGCAGACCTTCTTCCATCGCAATCGGATGAATCAAAGTCACTTCCATCTGTACGTTGTCACCCGGCATTACCATCTCTGTTCCCTCTGGCAATTCACAGGCACCGGTTACGTCTGTAGTACGGAAGTAGAACTGTGGACGATAGCCTTTAAAGAATGGCGTGTGACGACCACCTTCATCTTTCGACAATACATACACTTCTGAGGTGAACTTGGTGTGCGGCTTAACTGTACCCACATGGGCCAGTACCTGACCACGCTGTACTTCTTCACGCTTGGTACCACGCAACAGAATACCGCAGTTCTCGCCCGCACGACCTTCGTCAAGCAGCTTGCGGAACATCTCAACACCTGTACAGGTAGTCTTTGCAGTATCAGTGATACCAATCACTTCAATCTCTTCGCCTACCTTGATAATGCCACGCTCTACTCGACCGGTTACAACAGTACCGCGACCAGCGATGGAGAATACATCTTCAATTGGCATCAGGAACGGCTGGTCAATTGCGCGGACTGGCTCAGGGATATAAGTATCCAGAGCTTCTACCAGCTTCTTAACCGCTGTAGTGCCCAGCTCGTTGTCGTCTCTGCCTTCCAGAGCCATCAACGCTGAACCCACAATAATAGGTGTGTCGTCGCCTGGGAACTCGTAGGTATCGAGCAGCTCGCGCAGCTCCATCTCTACTAGCTCAAGCATCTCGGCGTATTCTTCTGAATCAACGCCACCACAGTCTTCTGCAAGCAGGTCGGCTTTGTTTAGGAATACTAGAACATAGGGTACACCTACCTGACGTGACAGCAGGATGTGCTCGCGAGTCTGGGGCATTGGGCCATCAGTCGCGCCACATACCAAGATAGCTCCGTCCATCTGCGCAGCACCGGTGATCATGTTTTTAACATAGTCAGCGTGACCTGGGCAGTCTACGTGGGCGTAGTGACGAATCGGCGAATCGTACTCAACGTGAGCCGTTGAAATCGTGATGCCGCGCTCGCGCTCTTCAGGAGCGTTATCAATCTGATCAAACGCCTTCATCTCGCCACCGTACACTTCTGCACATACGCGAGTCATCGCAGCGGTCAAAGTAGTTTTACCATGGTCAACGTGGCCAATGGTGCCTACGTTCACATGCGGCTTATTTCTTTCAAACTTTTCTTTTGCCATCTCAGTGTCTCCTCAGCAGGCGTTTACTTTTATCTTTTAATTGGGTAGCAGAACTGCGCAAATTCAGCTGCAGTACGCAAGGGACGCCATCTTATACTGCGTTGACTGAGAGTCAACGGTATTTGCGTTTAAATTCGCCTTTTTTAGGGGTTTTTACAGTTTTTTATCGGTAAAACCCTGCAGTTTTGGCTTAAAGCCTATGGCTTGACCCCAATTTGGCAAAAAAGCCACTATATAAGCGCATTTTTACTCTGAACTGGACAGAATATCCTGTATACTCGCGCGCGTTTTCAGTACCTGCGTTCGATCATTTTAGTTATCGCAGTCAATACAGAATTTTATAACCGAATTTATAAACGAGCAGACCAATGACCGATTTATCACATTACAGAAATATTGGTATCTTCGCCCACGTTGATGCGGGCAAGACCACCACTACAGAACGAATTCTCAAGCTTACTGGTAAAATTCATAAAACCGGTGAAGTGCACGATGGAGCCGCAACTACGGACTTTATGGAACAGGAGCAGGAGCGCGGCATTACTATTCAGTCTGCAGCAACTACTTGCTACTGGAGAGACCACCGCTTCAATATTATCGACACCCCTGGGCACGTTGACTTCACCGTTGAAGTTTACCGTTCATTGAAAGTTCTCGATGGTGGTGTTGGTGTATTCTGTGGTTCCGGTGGTGTGGAGCCTCAGTCAGAGACTAACTGGCGCTATGCCAACGAATCTGAAGTTGCTCGCGTGATCTTCGTTAACAAACTCGACCGTATGGGCGCTGACTTTTTGCGCGTTGTGGGTCAGGTGAAAGATGTTCTGGGCGCCAACCCGCTGGTTATGTGCCTGCCAATCGGCATTGAAGAAGACTTTGTCGGTCTGGTTGATCTGCTGGAACGCAAGGCTTACGTGTGGGATGACTCTGGGCTGCCAGAGAATTTTGAAATCGTTGATATCCCTGCGGATATGGTGGATAAGGTTGAACAGTACCGCGAGCAGATGATTGAAACGGCCCTAGAGCAAGACGACGATCTGCTGATGGCCTATATGGAAGGCGAAGAACCCTCGATCGAAGATGTTAAGCGCTGCATCCGCAAAGGCACTATCGCACTGGACTTCTTCCCAACTTACTGTGGCTCTGCGTTTAAGAACAAAGGCGTGCAGATGGTTCTGGATGCTGTTGTTGACTATCTGCCCTGTCCAACTGATGTTAAGCCGCAGCCTCTGACTGATGAGAACGGCGACGAGACTGGTGATCACGCCATAGTGTCTACAGAAGAATCCCTGAAAGCTCTGGCATTTAAAATTATGGATGACCGCTTCGGCGCTCTGACATTTGTGCGCATCTACTCTGGTGTTCTGGAGAAGGGTACTACTATTCTTAACTCCTTCACTGGCAAGACTGAGCGTATCGGCCGAATGGTTGAGATGCACGCCGATGACCGCAATGAAATCGATCGCGCTCAGGCCGGCGACATTATTGCTATAGTGGGCATGAAGAACGTTCAGACCGGTCACACCCTCTGTGATGTTAAGAACCCAGTGACTCTCGAACCAATGATCTTCCCTGAGCCAGTAATTTCGATTGCTGTTAAGCCTAAGGATAAAGGCGGTTCCGAGAAGATGGGCGTAGCTATAGGCAAGATGATTGCTGAAGATCCATCATTCCGCGTTGAAACTGACGAAGACAGTGGCGAGACCATCCTTAAGGGAATGGGCGAATTGCACCTGGATATTAAAGTAGACATCCTCAACCGCACTTACGGTGTTGACCTGATTGTTGGTCAGCCTCAGGTTGCTTACCGCGAAACAATTACCACTCCTTGTGAAGATAGTTATACCCACAAGAAGCAGTCTGGTGGTTCCGGTCAGTTTGGTAAGATTGACTACCGCATCAAACCAGGTGAGCCGGGTTCAGGTTTTGTGTTCACATCGAGCGTTGTGGGCGGTAATGTACCTAAGGAATTCTTCCCTGCTATTGAGAAAGGCTTCAAAGGCATGATGGATGAGGGCCCACTGGCTGGCTACCCTGTTCTGGATGTTGAAGTTGAGCTTTACGATGGTGGCTTCCACGCGGTTGATTCCTCGGCTGTGGCTTTCGAAATCGCTGCTAAAGGCGCTTTCCGCCAGTCCATGCCTAAAGCTGGACCTCAGATTATTGAGCCGATCATGAAGGTAGATGTGTACACGCCTGAAGATCATGTTGGTGATGTTATTGGTGACCTGAACCGTCGCCGTGGCATGATCAAGGATCAGGAAGCTGGTGTAACCGGTGTGCGCATTAAAGCTGATGTGCCACTGTCGGAGATGTTCGGCTATATCGGGCACCTGCGCACCATGACTTCTGGTCGCGGTCAGTTCTCTATGGAATTCGCCCATTACATGCCTTGCCCACAAAACATTGCAACTGATGTTATTGCTGCGGCCAAGGAGCTTAAAGAAGCTAAGTAAGCCGCTTCTTCAAGCCACAAAAAACCCCACTGGTGTAAACCAGCGGGGTTTTTTATTGTGCGGACTTTTCACAGCGGTTGACTACGAAGCTACTCGCGTAAAAAGAGCATCCTAGCCCATATTTTTAGCCATCACCGCTTCAGTCACATTCTTGGGCGCTTCGGCATATTTCTCAAACTCCATGGTAAAGGTCGCTCGACCCTGGGTAGCGGAACGCAGATCTGTCGCATAGCCAAACATTTCAGCCAGGGGCACCTCAGCATCAACCACCTTACCCATTGGGCTGTCGGCCATACCCAGAATCATACCGCGACGGCGATTCAGGTCACCTACAACATCACCCATATTATCTTCTGGAGTCACCACCTCTACTTTCATCATGGGCTCTAGCAATACTGCACCCCCATGATCTTTAAGGTCTCTGGTAGCCAGTGAGCCAGCAATCTTAAATGCCATCTCAGATGAATCTACATCGTGGAATGAACCATCGTAGAGAGTTGCCTTAATGCCCAACAGCGGGTATCCGGCCAAAATGCCGTTTTGCATCTGCTCTTCGATACCTTTGGATACCGCTGGAATATATTCCCTGGGCACAGAACCACCGACGACCTCGTTAATAAACTCTAGCCCTTCGGCACCAGCGTCTTCTGCGGGCTCGAACTTAATCCATACATGGCCATATTGACCTCGGCCACCAGACTGGCGAACAAACTTGCCTTCAATCTCGCAAGCGTTCTGAATGGTTTCGCGATAGGCCACTTGAGGCTTACCTATATTGGCTTCCACATCAAACTCACGTCGCATACGGTCAACTAGGATATCCAGGTGCAATTCGCCCATGCCGGAGATGATGGTTTGTCCACTCTCTTCGTCGGTCTTTACCCGGAATGAGGGGTCTTCCTGGGCTAACTTACCCAGCGCCACGCCCATTTTTTCCTGGTCTGCCTGAGATCTTGGCTCCACAGCCACGGAGATAACAGGCTCGGGAAATTCCATGCGCTCTAGAACAATTTTATCGCTCTCGGCACAGAGCGTGTCACCCGTAGTGGTATCTTTGAGGCCGATGGCTGCAGCAATATCTCCAGCCAAAACCTGTTTGATCTCTTCGCGGCTATTAGAGTGCATCTGCACCATACGACCAACGCGCTCGCGCTTTTGCTTGACTGAGTTATACACTGCTGTGCCACTCTCAAGGGTGCCAGAGTACACTCGCATAAAGGTTAGCGTACCCACAAAGGGATCGGTGGCGATCTTGAAAGCCAGCGCTGCAAATGGCGCGGCATCATCAGCACTGCGGATGGCGCGCTCACCATTATCCAAATCCCCTTCAATGGCTTTTACCTCGGTTGGTGAGGGCAAATATTCAACCACCGCATCGAGCATGGCCTGGACACCTTTATTCTTAAAAGCCGAGCCCCCCAACACTGGGACAATCTCATTAGCTAGGGTGCGAATACGCAAACCCTGCTTTATGTCTTCTTCGCTCAGGCTCTCGGTCTCGAGGTACTTCTCCATCAATTCGTCATTAGCTTCGGCGGCCGACTCTACCAAATGCTCGTGCATCTGGGCGCATTCATCGGCAATATCAGCAGGAATCTCAGCATAGTCAAAAGTCATGCCCTGATCTGCTTCATTCCAGAGAATAGCTTTCATTTTGACCAGGTCTACCAGGCCTTTGAAGTTTTCCTCAGCGCCAATGGTCATTTGCAATGGCACAGGAACTGCACCCAGGCGCTCTTTTAGCTGCTCAACCACCATCATATAGTCGGCGCCAGCGCGGTCCATCTTGTTGACGAATACCATACGTGGCACTTCGTATTTGTTGGCCTGACGCCAAACGGTTTCGGTCTGCGGCTGCACGCCTGAGGACCCGCAGAGAACCACCACGGCACCGTCCAGCACGCGCAATGAACGCTCTACTTCAATAGTAAAATCGACGTGCCCGGGAGTATCGATAATATTGATTCGGTGATCTTCAAACTGCGCATCCATTCCTTTCCAAAAGCAGGTTGTGGCAGCCGAAGTGATGGTAATGCCACGCTCCTGCTCCTGCTCCATCCAGTCCATAGTGGCGGCACCATCATGTACCTCACCAATCTTATGGGACATGCCTGTATAGAACAGAACACGCTCTGTAGTGGTGGTTTTGCCTGCATCTACATGAGCGCAGATGCCTATATTGCGATAGCGACTGATTGGAGTCTTGCGAGCCAATGTATTTTTCCTTTTGTTTAAAGCGAAAAAAGGCGGCTATTAAAGCCACCTTTTCGCGATAGGATCAAATAAAACTTTTTCCTATTAGAAGCGGAAGTGCGAGAACGCCTTGTTGGCTTCAGCCATGCGATGCACGTCTTCACGTTTCTTAACAGCTCCACCTTTGCCTTGAACTGCATCGATCAGTTCGCCAGCCAGGCGCTGAGCCATGGACTTCTCTCCGCGAGCACGTGCGTAATCCACGAGCCAGCGCATTGCCAGTGCTGTGCGTCGCGATGGACGTACTTCAACTGGTACCTGATAAGTGGCACCACCAACACGGCGAGACTTAACCTCGACCAGTGGAGCTACGTTATCTAAAGCTTCTTCAAATACTTCCACGGGACTCTTTTTTAGGCGCTCTTCAACTATATCCAGTGCACCGTAAACAATCCGCTCAGCAACTGACTTCTTGCCGCTGACCATAACGTGGTTCATAAACTTAGCTAGCGTGATATTGCCAAACTTGGGGTCTGGCAGAATTTCACGCTTCGCTGCTACTCTTCTTCTTGGCATCGTATTGCCCTTCTCTTCAGGTTTGTTCTAGGGATAGGCCCTAGCCTTACTTGGTTGTATTACCGATTGTTACGCAACTGCTCGACCTAAACTACTAAAGCCCTTATTTAGGACGCTTAGTACCATACTTAGAACGACGCTTAGTACGACCGTTTACACCCGCTGTATCCAAAGTACCGCGTACCGTATGGTAGCGAACACCTGGAAGATCTTTTACACGACCGCCACGAATCAAAACAACGCTGTGCTCTTGCAGGTTGTGACCCTCACCACCAATGTATGAAGTAACTTCAAAACCACTGGTGAGACGAACACGACATACTTTACGCAATGCAGAGTTTGGCTTCTTGGGAGTAGTTGTGTAAACGCGGGTACATACACCACGACGCTGCGGACAGGCCTGCAGTGCTGGTACGTCACTTTTACTGACTTTGCGCTTTCTCGGCTTACGAACCAACTGGTTGATCGTTGCCATGCAATTTTTCTCCAAAAATAAAAATTACCTTCCTGGGAAGGCCATACATTCCTTGAATCTTTCAGCTATACCAGCCTTGAGATCCAAAAGGGAGCGGCATTCTAAGTACCGCACATCCGGGAGTCAAGCCGGCATTGCCATTACCCAGTAGGTAACTGGCAAAATACCGGCAATCTGCCCTTATTCGTCAGTGAGATCGGCGCTTAAGGCCTCGCTCAGTGCCGCTTCAACATCAGCCGCAGTCATTGCCATATCTTCCTTGGTCGCACGCTCTTGCTTGCGCTGAGCATGGTAGGCCAGACCTGTACCAGCTGGGATCAAACGACCCACAACAACATTTTCTTTCAGGCCGCGCAGCGGATCGGCTTTGCCAGTAACCGCAGCTTCGGTGAGCACTCGCGTGGTCTCCTGGAAAGAAGCTGCCGAGATAAAGCTGTCGGTAACCAGTGAGGCTTTGGTAATACCCAGCAACTGTCGCTCAAACTTCGCGGGCTGCAAGCCTTCTTGACGCAGGCGCTCGTTCTCTTCCAGCAGACGTCGGTAGTCTACCTGCTCGCCACGGATCAATGAGGAGTCACCCATATCGGTGATCTCTACTTTGCGCAGCATCTGACGGGTGATAACTTCAATGTGTTTATCATTGATTTTTACACCCTGCAGACGGTAGACGTCCTGGATCTCGTTAACTATATACTTGGCCAGCTCGCTGATACCCTTGAGTCGCAAAATATCGTGTGGAGTAGGAGGTCCATCAGAGATAACCTCGCCTTTCTCAACGTGCTCACCTTCGAACACGCCCAGAGTACGCCACTTGGGAATCAGCTCTTCATAGTGCAGCTTGCCGTTTGGCAGTGGCTGACCATCGTCTGGAGTAATAACCAGTCTCAACTTGCCCTTGGTCTCTTTACCCAGAGTCACTGTACCTGTGATCTCAGCCAGAATCGCAGGATCCTTTGGCTTGCGAGCTTCAAACAGATCGGCAACTCGCGGCAGACCACCAGTAATATCTTTGGTACCACCAGACTCTTGCGGTATACGAGCAATAATCTGACCAATATCAATAGTATCGCCATCCACTACGTTAATACTTGCGTTAGCAGGCAGTGGGTAGTGAGCAGGAACTGTTGAGTTGGGGAAAATTAATTCCTTACCCTTCTTATCGGTCAATGTGATCATTGGCTTCAGGTCTTTACCTGCGGCCGGACGCTCGTTTGGATCTATGATCGAAATGCTGGTCAGACCGGTCATATCATCAGTCTGCTGACGGATGCTAAGCCCCTCTTCCATTCCTGAGAAGGCAACCTTACCGGCCACTTCTGTCACGATTGGGTGAGTGTGCGGATCCCAGTTGGCAATCACGTCACCAGCGGCAACCTTAGAGCCATCTTTAACTTTAATCACGGCACCGTAGGGCAACTTATAACGCTCGCGCTCGCGACCGTTTTCATCGGCAATTGCCAACTCGCCTGAACGAGATACAGCAACCAGATTCTTAGCCTTGTTCTGCACTGTCTTGAGGTTAATCAGACGCACAACACCGTCCTGCTTAACTTTTACACTGTCTACCGCAGAGGCACGAGATGCAGCACCACCAATGTGGAAGGTACGCATAGTCAGCTGGGTACCTGGCTCACCAATGGACTGAGCAGCGATAACACCCACTGCTTCACCCTGGTTCACTCTGTGTCCACGAGCCAGGTCACGACCGTAACAGGCGGAACAGATACCGTGAGTTACTTCACAGGTAATTGGTGAGCGCACCACAACTTCGTCGATGCTCATCATCTCAATGCGCACAACCCATTGCTCGTCAATCATGGTGCCGGCGGGAACAGCAATTTCATCGCTACCTGGCTTGAGCACGTCCTGAGCAACAATACGACCCAGGATACGATCACCCAGAGAGGAGATAATATCGCCACCCTCAATAACAGGTGCCATCAGCAGGCCTTCTGTAGTGCCACAGTCTACTTCTGTTACCACTACGTCCTGAGATACATCCACCAGACGACGGGTCAGATAACCGGAGTTAGCTGTTTTCAGTGCAGTATCCGCCAGACCCTTACGAGCACCGTGGGTGGAGATAAAGTACTGAAGTACACTCAGCCCCTCACGGAAGTTGGCGGTAATGGGCGTTTCAATAATCGAGCCATCTGGTCGAGCCATCAGGCCACGCATACCAGCCAGCTGTCTAATCTGAGCAGGGGAACCACGAGCACCAGAGTCGGCCATGATAAAGACGGAGTTAAAGGAATCCTGTTGCTCTTCCTCACCCTCTTTATTGATAACACTCTCTGTGCTGATGCCTTGCATCATAGACTTGGCAACCCGATCATTAGCCTGGGACCAGATATCGATTACCTTGTTGTATTTTTCGCCCTGGGTCACAAGACCAGAGGCGAACTGGCTTTCGATCTCACGAACCTGTTCGTCAGCGCCGGCAATAATGTCGTGCTTGTCATCTGGGATAACAAAATCGTTAACACCAATGGATGCGCCAGAGCGGGTTGAGAAATCGAAGCCGGTGTACATCAACTGGTCGGCAAAGATCACTGTGTCTTTAAGACCGACACGGCGGTAGCACTCGTTGATTACCGTCGAAATAGCTTTCTTGACCATGGGCTTGTTGACCAGCTCAAAGGGCAGGCCAGCAGGAACAATTTCCCACAGCAGGGCGCGACCTATAGTGGTCTCTACCAGACTGGTAGTCTCGGTGCGCTCTTCAGTGACTTCATCAACCAGGATTTCCTTGATGCGAACCTTTACCCGGGCTTGCAGTTCTGCAGCACCACTGTAGTAGGCGCGAGATACCTCACGGCCATCGGCAAATACCATACCTTCGCCACGGGCGTTCACTTTGTGGCGAGTCATGTAGTACAGACCCAAGACCACGTCTTGCGAAGGCACAATAATCGGCTCACCGGAAGCGGGCGACAAAATATTGTTGGTCGACATCATCAGGGCGCGAGATTCCATCTGCGCTTCGATGGTCAGAGGCACGTGAACGGCCATCTGATCGCCATCGAAGTCAGCGTTGTAGGCGGCACAAACCAATGGGTGCAGCTGAATCGCTTTGCCTTCGATAAGTACCGGCTCAAACGCCTGAATACCCAGACGGTGAAGTGTAGGTGCACGGTTAAGTAACACTGGGTGCTCGCGAATCACTTCGTCGAGAATATCCCAAACCACGGCTTCTTCACGCTCAACCATCTTCTTGGCAGCTTTAATGGTAGTCGCAAGACCACGCAGTTCCAGCTTACTAAAGATAAATGGCTTGAACAGCTCCAGAGCCATACGCTTGGGCAGACCACATTGATGCAGACGCAGAGTTGGACCAACCACAATTACAGATCGGCCAGAGTAGTCAACTCGCTTGCCCAGCAGATTCTGACGGAAACGACCCTGCTTGCCTTTAATCATATCGGCGAGAGATTTCAGAGGACGCTTGTTGGAACCAGTGATGGCGCGACCACGACGACCGTTATCCAGCAGCGCATCCACAGATTCCTGCAGCATACGCTTTTCGTTGCGCACAATAATATCTGGTGCGCTGAGCTCTAATAGACGCTTCAAACGGTTATTACGGTTGATTACGCGACGATACAGATCGTTCAGATCTGAGGTTGCGAACCGACCACCGTCCAGTGGTACCAGCGGGCGCAGATCTGGCGGCAGAACCGGCAGAGCTTCGAGCACCATCCACTCAGGCTTATTGCCAGACCCATGAAAGGCTTCCAGCAGCTTGAGTCGCTTGGAGAATTTCTTAATTTTGGTCTCTGACTTAGTATTGGGGATCTCCTCGCGAATATCCGCAATCTCGTCTTCCAGACTGATCTCTTTGAGCAGCGCCTGAATCGCTTCGGCGCCCATAGTCGCCTTAAATTCATCGCCGAATTCTTCCAGAGATTCAAAGTATTCTTCGTCGGTTAACAGCTGGCCTTTTTCCAGCGTGGTAAGACCTGGGTCTGTTACCACATAGGATTCAAAATACAGCACGCGCTCAATTTCGCGCAATGTCATGTCCAGCATCAAACCAATGCGCGAAGGCAGTGATTTCAAAAACCAGATATGAGCAACCGGGCAGGCAAGTTCAATATGGCCCATGCGCTCACGACGAACTTTTGTGAGTGTCACTTCAACGCCACATTTCTCACAGACTATACCTCTGTGCTTCATGCGCTTGTACTTGCCACAGAGACATTCGTAGTCTTTTACAGGTCCAAAAATTTTGGCACAGAAAAGGCCTTCGCGCTCTGGCTTAAAGGTACGGTAGTTTATGGTCTCGGGCTTTTTAACCTCACCAAATGACCAGGATCGGATCATTTCAGGTGATGCGAGACTAATTCGAATATTATCGAATTCAGTGTTTTGCTCTTGCTGCTTGAGTAGGTTGACTAAATCCTTCAAGGCTTTTCCTCCAGTAACTGGGTTTGCCGAGGCTGTTTAAGGCCCCGGCCATCAGTAAGCAATACCGCGCTTATTCGTTTTCCAATTCCATGTTGATACCAAGAGAGCGAACCTCTTTAACCAACACGTTGAATGATTCTGGCATGCCAGGCTCCATTCGATGATCGCCGTCCACGATGTTTTTATACATCTTAGTACGGCCTGCAACGTCATCGGATTTGACGGTAAGCATTTCCTGCAGGGTGTAAGCGGCACCATATGCCTCCAACGCCCAGACTTCCATCTCACCAAATCGCTGACCACCAAACTGCGCCTTACCACCCAGCGGCTGCTGAGTAACCAGGCTGTAGGAACCAGTTGAACGAGCGTGCATCTTGTCGTCCACCAGGTGATTCAGTTTGAGCATGTACATGTAACCGACGGTTACTGGACGGTCAAACTTGTCGCCAGTGCGCCCATCATATAACTCGGTCTGACCAGTATCGGACAGCCCAGCCAGAGTCAGCATTTTCTTCAGCTCAACTTCGTTAGCGCCGTCAAATACCGGAGTCGCAATTGGAACACCTTTGCGTAGATTAGCCGCCAGTTCCAACACCTCAGCATCACTAAGTTCTTTGAGGTCGGTACCATAGACAGTATCGCCAACATCGTAGACTTCCTGCAGGAACTTGCGAATCTCTGCGGCTTTAGACTGAGCCTTGATCATGGCGTCAATCTTAACGCCCAGACCCTTAGCTGCCATACCCATATGAGTCTCAAGAACCTGACCCACGTTCATTCGCGATGGAACGCCCAATGGATTTAGAACTATGTCTACAGTGTCACCATTCTCGTCGTAGGGCATATCTTCTACAGGCTTGATAACAGAGATAACACCTTTGTTACCGTGACGACCAGCCATCTTGTCACCAGGCTGGATACGACGCTTAACTGCCAGATAAACCTTAACGGTTTTCAGAACACCAGGAGCCAGATCGTCTCCGCTCTGCAACTTGCCTCGCTTCTCTTCGAAACGCTCATCAAGGTTGACGCGGCGATCAGCTAACTGAGCCTGAGCCGCAGCTATCTGATCATTCAGCTCAGCCTTGTCCATACGAATAGCAAACCAGTCATCAGCACTGTAGTCGGCAACCGCATCAGCGGTCAGCTCAGCACCTTTCTTCAGGCCCTCTGCTTTGACAACCTTGCCGCCAACCAGCGCACTGAATAGACGTCCGAGAGTGGCATTTTCAACAATGCGGTACTCGTCGTTGAGATCTTTGCGATATTGGTCCAGCTCGGCGCGCTCTATATCTAGTGAACGCTGATCCTTGTCCAGTCCGTCGCGGGTGAACACCTGAACGTTAATAACAGTACCTTTGATGCTGCTTGGAACGCGCAGCGAGGTATCTTTAACATCAGATGCTTTCTCACCAAAGATGGCTCGCAAGAGTTTTTCTTCCGGAGTCAGCTGGGTCTCACCTTTAGGCGTTACCTTGCCCACAAGGATATCTCCAGCAGAAACCTCAGCACCTATGTGAACTATGCCAGACTCATCGAGTCGAGCCAGTGCCACTTCACCCACATTGGGAATATCTGCAGTGATTTCTTCAGAGCCCAACTTGGTGTCGCGAGCAACACAGGTTAGCTCCTGGATATGAATGGTTGTAAAGCGATCTTCCTGAACAACACGCTCAGAAATCAGAATCGAATCTTCGAAGTTGTAACCATTCCAAGGCATAAACGCGATGCGCATATTTTGCCCCAGAGCCAGCTCACCCAGATCTACAGACGGACCATCGGCCAGTACATCGCCGCGCAGTACCTGGTCGCCCTGTTTGACTATAGGACGCTGGTTGATGCAGGTGTTCTGATTTGATCTGGTGTACTTGGTGAGGTTATAGATATCTACACCAGCTTCACCGGTTTCAATTTCTGAGTCATTGACTCGAACCACGATACGACCAGCATCGACGCTTTCAATAACACCGCCGCGCTTGGCAACTTCACAGACACCTGAGTCACTGGCTACAGTGCGCTCAATACCAGTACCTACCAGAGGCGCCTCGGCGCGCAATGTGGGTACAGCTTGACGCTGCATGTTGGAACCCATCAGAGCTCGGTTTGCATCATCGTGCTCTAGGAACGGAATCAGAGAGGCAGCCACCGATACAACCTGACGTGGCGACACATCCATATAGTCAATTTCTTCTGGCGACTTAACAGTGAATTCATTGAGGTGACGCACTGCCACCATATCTTCAACAAACTCACCCTTCTTGTTAATTTCTGCAGATGCCTGAGCAATCACATACTGTGACTCATTGATCGCCGACAGATACTCTATATCTGAACTGACTTTGCCTTTGCTTACTTTGCGGTAAGGCGTTTCAATAAAGCCGTAGTTGTTGGTGCGCGCATAGGTTGCCAGGGAGTTGATCAGACCAATGTTTGGCCCTTCCGGCGTTTCAATAGGACAGACGCGACCATAGTGAGTCGGGTGTACATCGCGAACTTCAAAGCCTGCGCGCTCACGGGTCAGACCACCGGGTCCCAGAGCAGAGACTCGACGCTTGTGAGTCACTTCCGACAGCGGGTTGTTCTGATCCATAAACTGCGACAGCTGGCTTGAGCCAAAGAACTCTTTCATGGCGGCAGCAACGGGCTTGGCATTGACCAGATCCTGAGGCATCAGGCCTTCGGATTCAGCAACACCCAGACGCTCTTTTACAGCGCGCTCAACACGCACCAGGCCTACACGGAACTGGTTTTCTGCCATTTCGCCCACGGAGCGAATACGACGGTTACCCAGGTGGTCTATATCGTCGACAGAACCTTTACCGTTTCGGATATTGATCAGGGTCTTCATTACATCAGAGATATCAGAGGCATCGCCAAACTGCTCGAGCAGCTCTTTGGCCTCGTCGGTCTTCTGCATAGAGAAGTAACGCTCGTCATAGAGTACGCCCGCACCCTGCTCCGCATCTCGATCCAGACGACGGTTGAACTTCATGCGACCTACAGATGATAGATCATAACGCTCTAAATTAAAGAACAGGTTGTAGAACAGGTTCTCTGCAGACTCTTTAGTCGGCGGCTCACCCGGACGCATCATTCGATAGATCTCTACCAGTGCTTCCAGCTGAGTGCGAGAGGGATCGGCACGCAATGTATCAGAGATAAATGGACCGCAATCCAAGTCATTGGTGTAAAGGGTTTCGATATCAGTGATGCCGGCTTCAATAATTAGAGCCAGATTTTCTTCAGTGATCTCGGTATTACACTCAATCAGCATTTCGCCAGTTTTTGGATCAGCAATATCCTTGGCCAAGGCACGACCCAGCATATACTCCTCAGTAACCTGCAGGCTGGTAACCTTCCCTTTCTCTAGCTCGCGAATATGACGAGCGGTGATACGACGGCCTTTCTCTACAACCACGCCACCTTTTTTGTCGACAATATCAAACGCGGCAATTTCACCACGCAGACGCTCTGGATCCAGCTCCAGAGTAAATGTCTCTTTTTTGTAATGGAAAATACTGGTGTCGAAGAACTTCTCAAGAATTTCTTCTGAGTTATAGCCCAGGGCGCGCAGCAAAATAGTCGCTGGCAACTTGCGGCGACGGTCGATGCGCACATAGAGCAGATCCTTGGGATCAAACTCGAAGTCCAGCCAGGAGCCGCGGTAGGGAATAACACGGGCCGTATACAGCAACTTGCCAGAGGAATGGGTCTTGCCTTTGTCGTGGTCGAAGATAACACCGGGCGATCTATGGAGCTGAGAGACAATAACTCGCTCAGTACCATTGATAATAAAGGTGCCATTGTCTGTCATCAGCGGAATCTCGCCGAGGTAGACTTCCTGCTCACGGATATCTTTGATGGCCTTGTTAGTCGATTCTTTATCGTAAATAACCAGACGTACTCGAACCCGCAGCGGGACCGAGAAAGTTACGCCGCGGAGTTTACACTCCTCTACGTCAAAGGCGGGCTTGCCCAGAACATAGTCGACGTACTCAAGGGCGGCGTGACCTGAATAGCCTACAATCGGAAAGATCGAGTTCAGGGCCGCGTGCAAACCAGTGTTCATGCGGTCTTCGACCGACACACCTGTCTGCGTAAAATTTTTATAGGAATCAAGTTGAATTGCCAACAAGTAGGGCAAATCCATGACATCTGGCAGCTTGCCAAAATTCTTGCGGATACGTTTCTTCTCAGTGAAGGAGTAAGCCATCTGTATTCCTCGGGATTATCTTATTTGGGAGTTAACAACTTTGAGTCCATTCTCAAAATCGTTCTGCTTGTAAATTCCCATGCCTACAAGCAGGAAAGGGCCGAAGGGTTTTACCCCTTCAGCCCAGCCTGAAAATTCAGGCAGCTTGCACATCGATCTTACTTGAGCTCGACAGTTGCGCCAGCTTCTTCCAATTGCTTCTTAGCTTCTTCAGCATCGTCTTTAGAAGCAGCTTCTTTAATAGTAGAAGGCGCTCCGTCAACCATGTCTTTAGCTTCTTTCAGGCCAAGACCGGTGATGCCGCGAACAGCTTTAATTACATTTACTTTCTTGTCGCCAATTGCAGACAGAACAACGTCAAATTCAGTCTTCTCGGCAGCAGCTTCACCGCCACCAGCGGCAGCAGCAGCAGGAGCAGCAGCAACTGCAGCAGCTGCAGATACGCCAAACTTCTCTTCCATTGCGCTAACTAATTCAACAACGTCCATTACGCTCATTTCAGCGATTGCATTCAAAATATCTTCGTTTGATAG
>Ga0209716_1000343_pt1 | contig 46346 bp, 36 predicted proteins | sample COGITO_mtgs_1205_FD_184811 | JGI IMG/M metagenome (GOLD analysis project Ga0209716, IMG submission 184811) | Pelagic marine microbial communities from North Sea - COGITO_mtgs_120531 (SPAdes) (version 2) | ecosystem: Environmental > Aquatic > Marine > Epipelagic ...
ATGGCTGGTGACGACGAAGGCGACGACATGGATGACATGGACGACGAAGGTGAAGAAGAGCCAGAAGAAGCATTTGCATTTGAAGCAACAGACGAAGAAGTTGAAGAAGCAGCTGACGAAGAAGTTGAAGAAGGCGCACATAAAAGAGAAGTAACAGCTGACATGGAAAAAATGTCAAAAGCAGAATTTGCTAAAAAGCATGGCAAAGAAATGGCTGACGACATGTATGAAGCTGAAAAAAGCGCAGGCGAAACAATGCGTGAGTATGTAGAAAAAGTATCAGCAACAATGGGTGACAATGGCGCTAATACTAAAAGTGCAGTAGCAGGTCCAAACGATATGGGCGGAACGGCTGCAAACTTAGCACAAGGTGCAGACGAAAAAGGTGGATCAGCAGATTCAGCTAAAGAAGACAATGCAGGTAACGTAAACGTACCAGGCGCAAAGGCTTCTAAGTCAATGACACCAAATGCTAAAGGCCACGGCGCTGAGAAAAAACAGAGCGGCGGCGAAACTGGCACAAATGGTACAAAAAGTATCATTGGCCAATAAGTAGTAAGGAAATCTAGATGAGAAACTTACAAGAGCATTTGACATTTGACCAAGCTAATATAGTGCTTGAGAATGCCAACGAAGGAAAAGACCTTTATCTAAAAGGTATTATGATCCAAGGCGGTGTTCGCAATGCTAATCAGCGAGTGTATCCTGTAAATGAAATAGGCAGGGCTGTCAAAACTCTCAATGATCAGATTACGAACGGGTTTAGTGTTCTCGGCGAAGTTGATCATCCAGAAGGACTTAATATTAATATTGACCGTGTAAGCCATATGATAACTGAATGTTGGATGGATGGTGACAACGGTTACGGAAAGTTGAAAATTTTACCAACACCGATGGGGAACCTAGTTAAAACGATGCTTGAAGCAGGCGTTAAACTAGGTGTCTCGTCACGTGGTAGTGGTAATGTAGCAGATGACGGTAGCAATACCGTCTCTGACTTTGAAATAATCACTGTGGACGTTGTGGCTCAGCCTAGCGCCCCTGGTGCATATCCTACACCAATTTATGAACATTTAATGAATGCACGTGGGGGAATGAAGGCATACGAATTAGCACAGGCAACAAAACACGACACTAAGGCACAAAAGTATCTTAAGGAATCACTAATCAACATGATTAGTAAACTCCAATGAAACAGGAGAATGTAATGATAGATGCACTAAAAACTCTATTTGAAAACGATGTTGTTTCATCTGAGATTAGAGAACAAATTGAAGAAGCTTGGGATGCAAAAGTTCAAGAAAACAAGATGCAGGCAACTGCTGAGTTACGTGAAGAGTTTGCACAAAAGTATGAGCACGATAAGTCAACTATGGTTGAAGCTATTGACTCACTACTATCTGAGCGTCTTGCTGAAGAGATCGCAGAGTTTGCAGAAGACCGCAAGCAACTAGCAGAAGCAAAAGCAAAATATGCTATTGCAATGCGTGAAAATGCAGATCTACTAAAGGGTTTCGTTGCTGAAAACTTAGCAGCTGAAATTAAAGAATTAAGAGCAGACAAGAAAGCAATGGCTGAATCATATGCCAAGCTAGAAGAGTTTGTTGTAGAATCTCTAGCAGGTGAAATTGCAGAATTCAATGAAGACAAAAAAGATTTAGCAGAAACTAAAGTAAAATTAGTTCGTGAAGCTAAAACACACTTCGCTAAGGTTAAAGCTAACTTTATCGAAAGAAGTGCTACAGCAGTATCTGAAATGGTCGGTAAATCACTTAAAGGTGAAATTACTGCACTTAAAGAAGATATTGATACAGCACGTAGAAACGACTTTGGTCGTAAAATATTTGAAGCATTTGCAAACGAGTATACAACTTCGCACTTGAATGAAAATTCAGAAGTTAGTAAACTAATGGGCGTACTAGCTGCTAAAGACAAGCAACTAGCAGAAGCTAAAGCATTTGCTACAAAAGCAAAAACTCTTGCAGAATCAGTAAACAAAGAGAAATCACGTTTAGTTGAATCAGCACGTAGAGAAAAGATTATGAACTCGCTAATAGCGCCACTAGGCAAAACACAGCGTGAGATTATGACAGACTTACTGGAATCAGTACAAACCGATAGACTTCAAAAGTCTTTTGATAAGTACCTACCATCGGTAATCGACGGCAACACTCCAGCAAAGCGTAAGGCAACACTTACAGAAGGCACAGAAGTAACAGGCAATAGAGAAGAAACAAAAATGACAACTAAAGCAGACGAATCAAATAACAATGTCCTCGACATTCGCCGTCTTGCTGGATTAAATTAAGGAGATAATGATGTCAGAACTACTAGAATCACGCTGGGTAGACACCAAAACTGCTCTTCTTGAAGGCCTGCAAGGCAACAAGAAGTCTGTTATGGCTGCTACACTAGAAAACACTCGCAAGTATTTGTCAGAGAGTGCAACAGCAGGCGCAACAAGTGCAGGTAACGTAGCAACACTTAACCGTGTTATCCTACCTGTTATCAGACGTGTAATGCCAACTGTTATTGCTAACGAACTAGTCGGCGTTCAGCCAATGACTGGACCAGTTGGTCAAATTCACACGCTACGTGTACGTTATTCAGATACAATGGATGACACAAGTGCAGGTAACACTGATACTACAGCAGGCGAAGAAGCTCTAAGCCCATTCAAAATTGCTGAAGCATATTCAGGTGATGCAGCGACTGCTAAAGCTGCAAGTACTGCTGCACTAGAAGGTGCTGCTGGACGTAAAATGTCAATTCAAATCTTGAAGCAGACAGTAGAAGCTAAGACACGTAAATTGTCAGCTCGCTGGACGTTTGAAGCTGCACAAGACGCACAGTCTATGCACGGTATTGACGTAGAAGCAGAAATCATGGCAGCTCTTGCACAAGAGATTACTGCTGAGATTGACCAAGAAGTTATCGGATCGCTTGTAACACTAAGTGGTGCAGCAGCACAAACTTATGACCAAGCAGCAGTATCAGGTACAGCTACTTTCGTTGGTGACGAGCATGCAGCACTTGCAGTTCAAATCAACCGCGTAAGTAACTTGATCGCACAGCGCACACGTCGTGGCGCAGGTAACTGGGCAGTTGTATCGCCATTCGCGCTTACAATCCTACAGTCTGCAACTACTTCAGCGTTCGCTCGTACAACAGAAGGTACATTCGAAGCACCAACTAACACTAAAATGGTTGGTACATTGAACAACGCAATGAAAGTATATGTAAACACATATGCTGCTGATAGTGCACCAGTACTAATCGGCTACAAAGGTTCAAGTGAATCAGATGCAGCGGCATTCTACTGCCCATACATCCCACTAATGAGCTCAGGCGTTGTACTTGACCCAACATCATTCGAACCAACTGTGTCGTTCATGACACGTTACGGATATGTTGAGCTAAACAACACTGCATCGTCACTTGGTAACGCAGCTGATTACTTAGGTAATGTTGCTATTACTAATGGCAATGTAAGCTTCAGCTAAGTTTTACTTATAGTAAACTAAGAATAGGCCCTACGGGGCCTATTTTTATGACTAAATATCCTGAGGACACAATTTATGAAAAAGTACTTACTTCTTGCATTATTATTTTTACCTTCTTGTAGTGAAATAAAAAATAATATAGAAAATAATAGTGTAATAACAGCACAGCCTTATATTGGATTACAAGAACGTGTACACAGAGACGAACTTAAAGAACTACTAGAAGTAGATCCTATGCGTACAGAATGGTGCGCGGCGTTTGTTAATGCTGTGCTAGAATTAGACAGCATACCAAACTTAAACAATCAAACCAAATACCCTCCGCTTATGGCAAGAAGCTTTTTGTTTTGGGGTGAACGTGTAGAACCTGCAGACATACAACGTGGCGATGTTGTTGTATTTCCAAGAGGCACACAGGGCTGGCAAGGGCATGTTGGATTCTATGTAGATACACAAGTTGTCAATGGTAAAGAAATTTGGATCGTACTAGGCGGCAATCAAAGTAACGAAGTAAGATATGATTTCTTTTCACCTAATAAAGCACTTGGTATTAGACGCTACTCAAATTAAATGATAAATACTTGTGTCAATAATCGTGCCGTGTAACACGGACTTATGCAGAGCTGACCCACTGCGTAAACCTAGAACGTTTTAAAGGAGAAAACAAATGGGAAGACCACTTAATAAAAGATATTTTGGCCCACCTACAGCAGGCGGCAACGAAATTAAAGTACAGTTTCATAATGGAACTGGATCAGTAAACGGCTGGATTGTTAAGCAACTTGGAAGTAAAAAATTCCGTTGCACTGACGGTACTGCTACAAAAGATTGTGTTTTAGTAGACAAAGCAACTGGCGCTATTTTAGCCGGTGAAATGTCAATTGTAGTTAAAGACGATGGCGGCACAGCACGTCAAGTTACTAAAATTGCAGGACGTAAAGTAACACTTGACACAGGTGCAACAATTGCTTGGAACTTCAGTAATGCTACAGATGATGGCGCAGTTGAAATGGAAGAAGCAGGCGACGATAACGTTATTGATAACGTAGGCACAGACGAAGATGACTTCGAAGGTGATGATCCAGCTCCATAAGCAAAGTAAACGTGTAGGGGAGCAATCCCCTACATATTTTTAAGGAATTATAAATGTCAAAGTATCTAAATGTATCAAATGGAAATTACAAAGTATCTGTACAAACAGGCGGCACTATCTTTTTGGATACAGGGTTTGAAACAGGTACTGTTGAAATATCTGGAAATTTGTTAGTTAAAGGTGAAACTACGACAGTTAATACTACCCAATTAGATATTGAAGATAATATTATTACACTTAATAGTGGTGAAACTGGAGCTGGTATTAGTGACATTGGCGCCGACTCTGGTATTAGAATTGACCGAGGTACTTTGCCTGATGCATTTTTAAAGTTTGATGAAGATGTAGCAGGATTTATTGCAATTAACGAATCGAGTCAATTAATATCTCTAGCAACAAATGAAATTGATTCAAGAAGTCAAAACTTATTATTAAATGCAGGAACTAGCACAGTTAATGTATCGCCGACTGTAGATTACGAGCAAAAAGTATTTACATATGCAGGCGGAGAATTAACAGGATACAATTCTGCAAAAGCAGATGTAATACCAAACACACAAGCTGTAGTCGATTACGTTGCATTTAACTTTGCAAATGTTTTCTTGCGTCAAATTGGTGATGGTGTATTAAGTGTTAGTAGTATTACAATCGATGATGAAGAAAATACAGGTGTAGATAGTGTAATTAAATTTGCTATTGACGGTAACACAGTAAGTCAATTGTATGCTGATCGTTGGGAATTTGATGAAATTAGATTTGCAGGATCAACAATTGAAACAATCTCAAGCAACGAAGATTTAGTTTTAAAATCTTCAGGCATAGGTAGTATTAGAATAGACGATACACTGCATTTAAATCGTGTACCGAGTGCCGGCGATCCAAGTTTAGAACCGTCACAACCTACAGACGGAATGAAAATTTATGTAGCTGATCAGTATACAGGTAAATCAGGATTATTTTTTACCAACGATCAAGGCAACAGAGACGAATTAGTAAGTAAGAATAGAGCACTCCTTTTCGGAATGTTATTTTAAGGAATAAAAATGGCAATAATAAATGCACAACTAACAACTACAAAATTAGATTTGCTAACTGTTCCAGCAAGTAAATCATATGCAATTACTAACATTTTAGTTTGTAATAATGGCGCTGCACAAGCGTCTTTCGATCTTCACTTAATTCCGCAGAGTGGCACATTAAACAATGCTGTAACTAGAGTTATTAACAATTTAGAACTTCCTGCAGGCGAAACATTTACATTTGACAATGAAAAAATTGTATTAGAACAAGGCGACACAATTTCATTTGTAGCAGAACCAGATCTAGGCGGTGTTAATGCTGGTTTAACAAATCTTGCAGCAACAGTGAGCTACTTGGAAGTATAAAATGAGATTAATTAAAGCACAAACTACTAATTTGAGAAGTATATACGGCAAAGGTGTCAAATATGACGTCGATGACCAAGTAATTGTTGATAGTACTCGTGCTATGGTTGTTCCAGTAGGCACACTAGAACAACGTCCTGGAGAATTAGGTGTTGCAACAAGTTCAACAGCTGGACAACTTAGATACAATACTACAGACCAGCAGTTAGAAGCATATCAAAATGGAGCCTGGAGAGAAATACGGTTTAAAGAACCAAATCAAGATCCGGGAATTGTTTGGCAGAACTTAGGTGTAGGAAATATAACAGCTGACGAAACTGTGTTTGGCGAATTGCAAAGTAATGATACAGATTTTCCAGTACCAGCAAGTGCTAATAATATTATAGTAATGATTGAAAACGTAGTTCAAATACCGACTACAAACTATACAATACATCAAACTGCTGAAATTACAACAGGTGGCGCAGAACAAGGACCTAATCATCCTTACATTGCATCGGGTTCTGGGTGGTGGATTAAATTTACAAGCCCTGTGCCAACAGGCAAGCCAGTTACTGTAATTCACAACCTTGACAAATAAATACTATGTTAGAGGGAGTAATTAAATGGCAGAATCACAAAACGGTCGTATAGGCGGCGGCGTATTAAAAGATAATCTTTTACGCCAAGGTGTTGATCTTAATTTTAAAAATACTAGTAACGATACTGCATTACTCCATCTTGATGTAAATAATTCTAAAATTGGTATTAATACAGAAGCGGCATCTGATGCACTTACTGTACCAACAACACTAGCATCATCAAATTTAATATCAACATATAATAACATTGCAAATTTTACAATTGATGAAAGTCAAATCGTAGCACTAGGCGGCGATGGTTTTATTAATTTTAATGCAGCAAATAATATTTTTGCAACAGCAATTGCAACCGATGATTTAAAAATAGATTTTAATACAATTAGTACAACTACTCCTAATACTAATATTGAATTACGTCCAGCCTCAATAGTCGGTACCTTAGTACGTACATTAGATAATCCAAATGCCTATTCTTCAGGCGCAAGTGATCGATTTAGTAGCTCAGTAGCAATATCAGGCAACTATGCTATTGTTGGTGCTCGAACCGAAGACGATGCTGGCGGAACTAGTTCAGGTAAAGCATATATCTTTGATGTAACAACTGGTAATTTATTTCACACTTTAGATAACCCTAATGATTACGGCACGAGTGCCGGTGACAGTTTTGGCGTTTCTGTAGCAATATCAGGCAACTATGCTATTGTCGGTGCTCAAGAAGAAGATGATGCAGGCGGATTGAATTCAGGTAAAGCATATATCTTTGATGTAACAACTGGTAATTTACTTCACACTTTAGATAACCCTAATGATGACGGCGGGAGTGCCGGTGACAGGTTTGGCGGTTCTGTAGCAATATCAGGCAACTATGCAATTGTAGGTGCTTGGTTCGAAGACGGACCTGGCATCATAGCCCAATCAGGTAGAGCCTATATCTTTGATGTAACAACTGGTAATTTACTTCACACTTTAGATAACCCTTCTGCTTATTATGAAGATTTTTTTGGTCGGTCAGTTTCAATATCAGGCAACTATGCTATTGTCGGTGCGCATAACGATGATGACGCAGGTGGTACTAATAGTGGCAAGGCGTTTATCTTTGATGTAACAACTGGTGCTTTAGTTCGTACACTTGACAACCCAAATGCTTATGGTACAAGTGCGCTTGATTACTTTGGCTATTCAGTAGCAATATCTGGCAACTATGCAATTGTAGGTGCTTATACAGAAGATGATGCCGATGGCTTTAGCTCAGGTAAAGCATATATTTTTGATGTAACTACTGGTAATTTACTTTATACCTTAGATAACCCTAATGCTTACTCTACAAGCCAAACTGATTTCTTTGGATCGCGTATTGCAATATCTGGTAACTATACAGTTGTAAGTGCTTATGCAGAAGATGACGCTGGCGGAACTACTTCTGGTAAAGCCTATATATTTGATGTAACAACTGGTGCTTTAGTTCGTACACTTGACAACCCAAATGCTTATGGTACAAGTAATAGTGATTTCTTTGGTCTTTCAGTAGCAATATCAGGCAATTATATTATTGTTGGAGCTCCTGAAGAAACTTTTGGCTCAGGTAAGGCATATATTTTTACCACTGTACCTGTACCCGGTGCAGTTAATATCAATAGCAATTGGAATATTACAGGAAGTTTATATGCAACTGGCAATATTCAAACTGTAGGTGATTTTACATTCGGTTCAGGAGATGAAGATAATGTATCATTTGCTGCTAATGTAAACAGTGATATTATCCCCAATCAAACAGATACAAGCAGTTTAGGATCAGAATCTAAACGATGGTTAGATCTCTATACTAGTCTAGTAAATGGCGAAGCTATTGAATTAGACGAACTAGTTGTAGGAGATGGTGAATCGAGTTTAGCACGTAGACAAGGTAATACATTTTATGTTAGTACACTCGGTAGCGATACTAATGTCGGCGATCATCAACACGGCGCATTTCGTACACTAAAACATGCACTTACACAAGTAGACGGAAGTACTTCTGGACCAACTGTAATACATGTATACCCCGGAGTGTATGAAGAAGAATTTCCTTTAACTGTTCCGTCACATGTAGACATAGTTGGCGAAGACATAAGAAATGTTGTTATCAAACCAACAGTTGCTACACAAAATAATAGTGTATTTTATTTAGAAGATGATGTTACTATTGAAAATTTAACTGTTAAAGACTTTTATACAGGCTATGCATTTCAATTTACATCAGGAGGGCTAGTAAATACACGTTCACCATATATTAGAAACGTGACTGTAATTACAAAAGGCAGTGTTACAAGTGCAGACGACCCAAGAGGATTTTCACAAGGCGATGCAGGTAAAGGCGCACTAATAGATGGCGCTGCATTAGATAGTTCTAGTCTAGAAGCAAGTATGCTGTTCCACAGTTGTACGTTTATAACACCTGGCGTCGACACTATTACAATGACAAATGGTGTAAGAATAGAATGGCTAAACAGCTTTACATATTTTGCTAACCGTGGACTATATGCAACACAAGGCGCAAGTGGTAAACTAATGCCAGATGCATCAATACGATACGGTGCAGAAATACGTTCAATTGGATCAGCAAACGTTTACGGAAACTACGGTGCAGTAGCTGACGGCGCAAATACACTAATGTATCTAATTAGTCATAACTTTGCTTATATTGGTACAGGCAAAGACGCAAGTAATGATAACACACTTGCTACTGAAAGTCAAGAAGTATTAGAATTAAATTCTGGAACAGTTGTTTACACAAGTACAGATCAAAAAGGTAAATTTAAAGTAGGCGACAGCTTTTTCGTAGATTTTGAAACTGGTGAAACAAGCATTGATGCAAATGAAGTAGACTTTAGTGGTATTGGTAATATTACTGTAAACAACGGAGTTGAAACAACTTATATAGACGGCGAAAGAGTTGATACTGGTAATATAAGATTTACTGGCAATACTGTTACTACGCTCGATGGAGATTTAAATCTAAGCCCACAAACTGAACTATTTAATACTGATAATAATGCAAGTTTGATAATTAGTAGAGGTACTGATCTTCAAAGAAATAATGAAACTGCTGATATCAGATATAATACAGAAACGGATTTGTACGAGGGATACAGTTCGGGTAATTTAAGCTTTGGCGGAATATATAGTTCTGATAGATCCGACGGTATAGACGCACACGATATTAATAATACAATAGTATTAACTGTAGGCGGAACTCAAATAGGTTCTATTGATAATAATAGTACTAATTTACACGGCTTGTCTACTGGTGATGTGTTATTTGACAATAACTTAATTACAACAACTTTATCTAATTCAGATTTAGAACTTAGAAGAGCAACTGCTACAAATGTAGTTGATATTTTTGATATAGAAATAAAAGAAAATAATTTTTCGAATTCAAGTAATAATCTTTTCACTCTTGCAACCACTGGATTAGGATTTGTAAAATTTAGTGGTACTACAGGACTAGTTATTCCGTCTGGATTAGAATCAGAACAATCAATTGCACCACTAGCAGGCGAAACTAGATATAATACAGAGCAAGCATATCTTGAAACTTGGAATGGCGAATCATGGCAGAGAAGCGCCGGCGAAGGCGAAGAAGTTACTGACGAAGTTCTTAAAGAATTAGTTGATATTTACACCCTTGTACTAGGATAATTTCAAAAAACGATAAATACTATTAATGCAGTACAGCGACCATTGTATTGCACTATCAAACTGTGGTTAACCAGCAAAGAGTCGTGAGACTGAGAATTCGGCTAGAGGGACAGGATCCCCGTATTGAGGAGAAGAGATGGCTATCGGTCGCATAAGTGGTCCGCTCTTAAAGGCAAACTTACTTCGTGAGGGAGTAAACTTAGCTTTTGAGAACGACTTACTATATCTAGATGTTAATAACAGCCGCATCGGTATTAACAATGCGTCACCTCAATACGATTTAGATATAATCGGAACAACTAGAGCACCTGCACTTGAAGTTAGCACACTTGCTAACATCGGTGATGTAAATATCACAGGTACAACAATTTCAACAAATCAGCCTACACTTACATTAGGTGCAGCTGATAATGTAATCTATCAAAATCGCTTAACAATCGACAGTTTAGATTTAGAAAACAATGTTATCAGTTCAAACGAAACTAATGCAAACATAGAGTTTTCGCCTAACGGCACCGGTACTGTAGAAATATTTGCAGACACAAATGTGACTGGTAATGTGTTTGCAACTGGTTCAATTACAGCAGATGGTAATATCACTATTGGTGATGCCGACACAGATAATATTACATTTAACGCAGAAATTAATTCAGATATTATACCCGATGCAACAAATACATACTCATTGGGAAGTGACCCTGCACTGGGAGGTTCTCAGTGGTCTGATGTGTTTACTCAAACACTAACTGCCGGAACAGTAAGAACAACTGCAATTACAGTAGACGGTGTAGATATTGCATTGCGCCAAGGAAATATCTATTATGTTGCTGAAAACGGTAGTGACAGTTACACAGGTGATCATCCTAATGATCCGTATGGCTCGTTAAAGTTTGCACTAACACAAGCAACCAGCGGCGACACAATACACATTTATCCAGGCGTATATCAAGAAGCATTTCCAATGACAGTGCCAGTGGGTGTAACTGTTAAAGGACACAGCCTCCGCGGAGTTAATATTACTCCAACACCTGCTACACAAAGCAATGATGCATTCTTGCTCAACGGCGGTGCAACAATAGAAGATTTAACTATTTCAGGATTCTACACAGGATATGCATTTAAGTTTGCTCCTGGCTTTACAGTATCAGGAAACAACCGTTCACCTTACATAAGAAACATCAGTGTTATTACTCAAGGCAGCGTTTCAAGCGCAGCAGACCCGAGAGGTTTTGACGAGGGTGATGCAGGGCGCGGAGCGTACATAGACGGCGCTGTAGCAGCCGCTACAAGCTTGGAAGCGACTATGCTGTTCCATAGTGTCACATTTATTACACCCGGCGTAGACGCTATTACAATTACTAACGGCGCTAGAGTAGAATGGCTTAACAGCTTTACATACTTTGCTAATCGTGGCATATATGGTGTAGACGGAGCAACAGGTTTACGTGGTACAGGTAAGACAGCAGTTAGAGTAGATGACTTAACAGGTACTATCGTAGACGGAAACACCTTTACATACTACGATACAGATGGAACTACTGTTCTTGCAACAGGTACTATTAACGGTGTAGATGCAGATGGTAAGTTTTATGTAGACGGAAATCTAACAGGTCTAGAAACTGCTGGCGAACGCGGCGGCAAGATTATAACCAAGTACGGAACTCCTACTACAGACACAACTGTTAAAAAGTTTGGCACAAGTAGTTTAGAACTCAATGGAACTACTGATTATCTAGGTGTAGTAAGCAACAACGACTTTGGGTTTGGCACTGGTGATTATACTGTTGAAGGATGGTTTTATTTTAATAGCGTAGCTGCTACAACAAATTTATTTGATTTTAGAGCAGGTGCAGGATCAGATGTTGCACCAGTAGTTTATATTGATGCCGGCGGCGAATTACGCTTTTACTCATATAGTGCAGATAGAATTACAGGCACAACATTAGTAGCAGATACATGGTATCATATTGCAATTAGTCGTAGTGGTAATGATACTAAACTATTTTTAAATGGTTCTCTAGAAGGAACGTGGACTGTAGCAGCAACAGATTACGATGTTGCAAAGCCTCTCATAATCGGAGCACGTTGGGATGCTGCAAACAAACTAGACGGTTATATAGATGAGTTTAGAGTTACAAAAGGATTAGCACGATATACTAGTGCATTTGTAGAACCAAGTTCAGAATTTGCAAGTGACACTGATACAAAACTATTATTACATTTTAATAATGCAGTTGACGGTGCAAACACTATTGTAGACGATACACTTAATTCACAAGATTTAAGATTTAGTAATGGTGCAACTGCTAGCTTTGTTACTCTTGCAGATCAAACAGAATTTGGTGCAGAAGTACGTGCAATTGCAAGTGCTTGTGTATACGGCAACTACGGTATTGTAGGAGACGGTCCAGGTGTACTAATGTATTTGATTAGTCAAAACTTAGCGTACATCGGTGTAGGTAAAGAAACTGACAACGACGAAACTAGTGTAATACAAGCAAACGAAGTAGTCGAAACAAACAATGCACAAATAAGATACAGTAGTGTAGATCACAAAGGTGACTTTAGAGTTGGTGATTTATTTTATGTAAATCAAGAAGACGGCACTGTAGACTTCAGTAGTTCAACATTTAACATTAATACATCTGCTGGTATTACAATTACTACAGGCGGAAGTCAAACTACTATTACTGGTGATAAAATTGATACTGGTAATTTAAGAATTAGTGGCAATACTATTCAAAGTTTGAGTGGAGATATCAATTTAGACGCAGATAGCGGCACAGTTAGAATTAATTCAACAAGTGCGCTACAATTGCCTAAAGGTGATACAGCAAGTCGTCCAACACCTGCAACTGGTATGATTCGTTATAATACTGATACAGCATTGTATGAAGGCTATGACGGCAACTGGATAGCACTTAACGGTGTTTACGATTTAGATTTAGACACACGTATTACAGCAGAACTTACTCCGGGTGCAAACGATGGTGTAATTAGATTTTATATCCAAGACAGTGTAGTTACAACTATTGATGCAGACAAATTATCAACACCTAGAATTGAAGTAGACGATATAAGTATTGATGGCAATGTTATTACAACAGAAACATCAAATACAGATTTAACTTTTAGTGCAAACGGCACAGGGTCAGTTGTAATTGACAATCTTGCATTTAAAGATTCAACTATAACTAATACCGAAGTTGATGGAATTTTTAATTTTGAGCAACAAGGTAGCGGCTACTTTAAAATTGAAGGTACAAACGGATTTGTTGTTCCGGTAGGAGATAATGTACAGCGACCAGCAGCAGCATACCGAGAAACTGGAATGGTTCGCTATAATACAGAACAAAGATATTTAGAAATATGGGACGGATTTAGCTGGGTATCTGTCGCTGGCGCAACAGGTTCAATTAGTGTAACCGCAGCAGAAGACTTAGCAATAGAATACGCATTAACATTAGGATAAACGAAGATGGCAACGCAATTTAAAAATAAAGTAGTAAAAGACATAGGCAGTGTTCCAATACTTGCATTAGAAACAGATGCTGCTACAAGATCAACTATAATTGGATTAACTTTAACTAATTTACAAGATTTTATAGTTTATGCTAGTTTATTAGTGCATGATGATACTAGTGTAGAAGGTTACTTTATGAAAGATACAATAATCCCTCCAAATAGTAGTTTACATGCGCTATCAGCAGGCGAAAAACTAATACTTGCTCCTACAAATCAGCTATATATAGTAGCCGACCAAAATGATGCATTAGACGCAGTTATAAGTTACGTAGATATTGTATAAGGAATAAAGATATGTCAAATTACACAGGAATGTCACCAGAAAAAATGATGGGATCAGTACCCAACAGATTCTTTTACGGTTTACGTAGAACAGATAACGGTGAATTATTTTTATCAAAAGCTGATCAAATGAAGACAACTGATGATCATACAGTTACAATTAATAAGCCGGGTGATCCTGCAAATAACTTTCCTAATTTTGAGCAAGGGCAAGATTTTTACGAAGGTAGAGATATTAATCATAATATAGTTTATGAAAATTTAAATTACGAGCAACTGCGTTGGGATGAAAGAAATATTTCCTATTATGTAGATGAGGATGGTGAATTAGTAGCAAGAATTAATCATACGTTTACATATGACAACAATTCAAGTACAGACGGTCTTGTAGAATACAACAAAAACGACTATGATGTTAGTGTTGCAAGCGGTACTAACAGTTATGGTACTGGTAACAAGTATTATATCGAAAGACACGATGGCGCAAGTCCAACTCTTAACTTAATAGAAGGTGAGACATATATCTTTAGACAAGACGATAGTTCAAATGCTACACATCAATTGTTGTTTTCAACAACTCCAAACGGAACTTGGGGCGGCGGCGTAGAATATACTACAGGTGTAACTAAAGAAGGTACAGCAGGAACTCCGGGTTCTTATACACAAATAACAGTAGCAGCAAGTGCCCCTGTTTTATACTATTACTGTATAAATCATAGTGGCATGGGCGGTCGAGTAAATACAATTACATAATTAGTGAACAGGAAAGATAATGGCAGATTTTTTATTAGATAGAATTAGATTTAAATGGAAGGCCGGATGGGTATCTGGCACTGTATACGCTAAGGACGATGTAATTTATTACAGAGGTCGAGTTTATGTTTGTATGGTTGGACACACAGCTGGAGCTGATATAAGAACTGACATTTCTAAATGGGAATTAATGTTTGAAGGTCAAGAATGGCGCGGCGTTTGGACTGCAAATTCTAATTATGGTATCGGCAATATTGTAAAATATAATGGTTATATTTATAGATGCGTATCTAATCATACCAGCGTTTTATTAGATAATCTAGGGTTACCTAACGACTTGGCACATTGGACATTGATAGCTACTACGTACGATTGGAAAAATGCATGGTCTACTAGTTATAATTATAATTTAGGCGATGTAGTTAGATACAATGGTATTGTTTATATTTGTTCAACTACACATACTAGTGCAATTTCTACAGATTTAGGTTTAGAAGCAGATCAATCTAGTTGGACTACAGTAGTTACTTCCGACTACTGGGCAACAGATTGGGCAATAGAAACAAGATATGTAGTAGACGATGTTGTGCGCTATGGCGGCACTGTTTATAGATGTATTGAAGGTCACACTAGTGCTGCTACGCTAGCAGTAGGTCTAGAAACTGATCAATCTAAATGGGAAGCAATATTATCAGGATTGGAGTATAAAACAGACTGGGCACCGGGTGTAAAGTACAAAGTAAACGATATTGTTAAAGTTGATTCTTCTCTTTACATGTGTATATCGGCCCACACTTCGACTACATTTACTTCTGATAATTTAACCAACTGGCAAATCTGGATTCCAGGAATTGGATACGAAGATCCTTGGCTATCTAATGTAGAATACGATAAGGGTGATGTTGTTTTATATGGCGGGTATACATATGTTGCATTAGTAAGAAATTTAAATTCAACACCGTCGTCAACAGGATTTCAAAAAGGCGTAGGAAATTGGGATTTAATTAATTCTAATTATAAAATTACAGGACAGTGGAATGAAGCCACTAACTACAAAACAGGAGATGTTGTTAGACACGGCGGCAGCTTGTATTCAGCAATAACTGACTCGATAGCTGCACATCCGGATAGTAGTTTATCTTGGGGTGTAGTAATACCAGGATCTAAATTTAGAGCAGAATGGCAAGATAACGAAGTTTACTACCCCGGAGAAATTGTTACATATTTAGGTACTCCTTATACATGTATACTACGACACACATCGCTGGCGTCGGATAGCAGACCTGACTTAGATCAAGATTTGGACCAAGAAAATTATTGGGAATATGTATCCAAAGGCAGTGTAAACAATGTGTTGGCCGAAGCTGGTGATATGAGAGTTTATAATTCAGAAATATCTAGATTAGGAATCGGTCTTCCGGGTCAAGTAACTAAAGTGGTTTCTAATCTTCCTACGTTTAGTAATTTCGGCGTAACTGAAAAAGTATATTTTGTGAGTACACAAGGATCAGACGATGTAGGCTTTGGATTTACTGCTAACGCACCATTTAGAACAGTTAAACACGCCTGTGATTACATTCTTGAAGATATTAATGGGCGTGCTCCTGCAACAATATATATTACAACTGGTATATATGAAGAGATACTTCCCATTTCTGTTCCTGTGGATGTGGCATTGGTAGGAGATGAACTTAGAAGCACAGTAATACAACCGGCTGCCGGATACGAAGGCGAAGATATGTTTTATGTTAGAAACGGAAGCGGAATTAGAAATATGACACTTCAGGGATTAACAGGAATATTAGGCAGTCCGAATTCTTATTTAACACAGCGTCCAATTTCGGGTGCATTCGTAAGCCTAGATCCAGGCACAGGCCCGACAGATACTAGTGTACATATTATAAATAAATCTCCTTATATACAAAACGTAACTACATTTGGAACAGCATGTGTAGGACTAAAAGTAGATGGTGCTCTGCACAACAGTGGCAATAGATCTATTGTTGCCAACGATTTTACTCAAGTAATTGATGATGGTATTGGAGCCTGGATAACAAACGAAGGTCTATCAGAACTTGTTAGTGTGTTTACATATTTTAATTATATTGGTTACTTGTCTGAAAACGGCGGCAAAATGAGAGCCACAAACGGAAATAATTCATACGGAACTTATGGATCAGTAGCTGAAGGTGTTACAGCAGGCGAAGATCCAATTTTTGCTACTATAAATAATCAAAGTAAAGAAGCTGAAGTAGGCATAGTTCATAATAACGGTAATGAGATTATGGCAATAGCTTATTCAAATGCTGGACAATCTTATTCAAATGCTACAGTTACAGTCGCAGGATCAGGTGCCAACGCAAGTTTAACAATGAGCGATTTTAGAAATGGCGCAGTAAGTAATGTAAGAGTTGCAACATTAGGAGATAGTAGTATTCCAGGAGGATTAAACTACACAAATATTGCTGCTGGAGCACAAACAGGCGATACTACAAGTATAACACTTGATAATGGAGATCTACAAACAGATGCAGCAAAATATCAAGGACAATTTATTTTTATTACGGGCGGCGCAGGCATAGGCCAATATGGCGTTATAGATACATATACCCCTGGCACAAAAGTAGCTACTATTGTAAAACATAGCGATGGTACAGCAGGCTGGGATAGAATCAGTAGCAACTATGCAATTGCTAGTGAATTAAATTTAACAACACGTTATAAAATTGAACCTAGACTAGTATTTGATGCACCTGCTTCAGGAACACGAGCATGGGGTAGAGCTATTATAGAAAATAGTAGAATATCAGGTGTAAATATTTATGATCCTGGCTCAGGGTATACATCGGCTCCTAATATTACTGTAACTGATAACGAAGCAACTACCAACGCACAGTTTGATGTTTTTGTAAACGATGGAGTGTTAGGATTGCCTACCTTTGCAAATCGTGGTATAGGTTATATTAGATCAACTGCTACCATTACTGGAAACGGCTTTGCTGACAATTATCAAACTGGCGTAGATCTTAAAATTACTGGGTTAACTAGATTGCCTGGTCCGGGAGATAACGTTTCTATTAATGGCATCGACTCTTTAATTTATAAACTTACTAGAGTTACAGATATAACAGGATCAGAACCAAATTTAAGTGCAACTATCAGATTATATCCTAGTATTGGCGAAGACGAATCTCCTGCACATAACAGTTCGATTACTATTAGACAAGACTATAGTCAGGTAAGATTAACAGGACACGACTTCTTAGATATTGGCTCAGGAAACGTATCTAGTACAAGATATCCACAGCTATACTTGGACGGTATAAGTAGTGAAAATAAACCTCAACAACAAAGTGAAGTTATAGAAAACGGCGGCGGCAGAGTATTCTATACAAGTACTGACCAAGATGGTAACTTCCGTGTTGGTGAACTATTTGAAGTTGAGCAATCAACAGGCATTGTTACTATTGATGCTTCGCAGTTTGATTTAACAGGGCTTACACAAATTAGTCTAGGCGGTATACAAGTTGGAGGTAGTGCAGTAGTAGTGAGCGAGTTTAGTAAAGACGGCACATTTGTTGCAAACAGTAATAATATTGTACCTACACAGGCTGCTATTATAAAATATTTAACTAGTAGAATTGCAGGCGGTAGTTCAAATGCTACAACTAATAAATTAACTGCTGGTCAAATTACTGTAGATTTAAGTAATATTAGTTCAAATGGAACTGAAATAAATATTCCTACTCCTGTGAATTTAACAGGCGGGATCGCCGGCGGCGACATGTTAGCAATGCAATTGTTTGCACATCGATCAAAAAGATAAATATATAAAATAGAGCGGAGTTTTTAAATGGCTGAATTTAAATTAGGTAGAATTAGATTTATATGGAAAGGTGCTTGGACAGGCACCACTGTATACTATAAAGATGACATAGTAAAGCATGGTGGCAATACCTTTGTATGTACAATAGGACATACAAGTACAAGTAACTTTGATACTGACTTCGCTACATATTGGGATAAAGTTTCCGATGGTCAAGAATGGAAAGGCGATTGGACAGACGCTACCGTTTATAAAATAAACGATATTGTAAAGTACGGTGGTTATTTGTATGTTGCAAACACAGCACACACAGCTAATACATTACTTGAAAACGATCAGTCTAAATGGGATTTATATGCTGAAGGGTTTGATTGGAAAAACACATGGGCAACAGGTACTCATTATAAAGTAAACGATATTGCAAAATATAATGGTATAACTTATCTATGTATTACAGCGCATACCAGTGCTGCATCAGATGCATTAGGTTTAGAAGCAGATCAAGCTAACTGGCAGAAATTTACAGACGGTCTGCAATGGCAGGGCGACTGGGCTATTGATACTAGATATCGTGTAAACGATGTTGTCAAGTATGGCGGACAACTTTATGTTGTTAATACAGGTCACACTAGTGCTGCAACAGACACATTAGGACTAGAAGCAGATCAGGCTAAGTTTGATTATATGCACAAAGGCATCGAGTACAAAGGAACGTATGCTGTCGGTACACGCTATAAAGTAAACGATGTTGTTAAATCAAGTGGCGGCCTTTGGATATGTGTAACTCCGTACACTGGTCGAGACAGAATTAGTCAAGACCAAGCAAATTGGGCAGAATTTGTAGAAGGTTTAGAATTTGAAGATAGCTGGAACCCGACAACAAATTATGAAACAGGCGACATTGTAACCTACGGAGGCTACTCGTATGTTGCTATTACAAATAATGTAGGATTGCGTCCTATTGACAACGACACTGATTGGGATCTATTTAATACAGGGTTTCGTTTCGTTGGCGATTGGGGCGACGATAGCTCATCACAAGATTACCTTATAGGCGATGTAATACGTCACAGTGGATTTACTTATGTAGCTATAGCTGATAGCAACAATCAAGAACCGCCTAATGCAACTTATTGGGAAAAACTTAATGAAGGATTTAAGTGGAAAAACACTTGGTCAGATGCAACCGAATACGATCTAGGCGATGTTGTTAGTTATAACAGTAACTCATATGTTGCTGTTGCAAAACACACATCAGACGAAACAGTTGTCCAAAACAGACCAGACCAAGACACAGATGGATCTGAATGGAATCTAATGGCCGGCGGGCCTGAAAACAATGTAATGACTACAGATGGTGATTTAGTTTACTATAGTGGTGCAGGTCCAGCAAGATTACCAGTTGGACAACTTGGACAAATTTTACGTGTAAATTCTGCAGGTGATGCTCCTGAATGGGGTTTTTATGGTGCTATTAACAATGTTGTGTATGTTGATGTAAACGGAACAGATGGCGCAGCACCTAGCTTCGGCACAACAATTGATAGACCGTTTAAAACTATTAAACATGCTGCTTACAATATTGAAAATGGATATATGCGAGCTAATGCACGTAAGTTAATTGAATTAAATGCTGCATTTATACAAGATGAAACTGTAGAGTGGATTGATGCGCAAGTAATAGCAAACGCAGGAACACCATTTACTAATTCTTTCACTTATGACAAAGCAGCATGGAGAGTTTATTTTGGACGACTAATAACTGCATTATTGTATGATTTAGGACACAGCGGCAACGAAGAATCTCGTAAACTAACACTAGCAATTTTTAATGCAGGCGATATCACAGGCAAAACAGCTGAGTTTGTTGCGGCAACAGAATACGCAGAAACAGTTATAGATGCAATTATTAGTAATGTTGCTCCAGTAGCAACATTCGGCGCATTGACAAGACATACTGATTCAACACTTACAGAAGAAGCAGATGCCCAAGGCATTATTAATAATCTTATAGACATACTTACAGCCGCAGTAACAGCAGGAGTAGATACAAATGTTCCTGCAGAAGTACAACCACAAAATACTATTTTTGTAAAAACTGGACAGTTTCTTGAAGTGTGTCCGATTGTAATTCCAAAAAATACAGCACTTGTCGGCGACGAACTGCGTTCTACTAAAATTAGTCCAGCAGGTGGACTAGTAGCGGGCTCGGACGTAGCATATAGCTTAGACGGCATATCTAGATTACAAGCAATTATAAGCGATGCTGTAACAGCGCCGGGCAATATTACTAAAACTACAGGCAATGCATTAGACCCCGTTACAACCCACGTAGTTGGATCAGCTGCTGCTGGCACTGCTGCTGCTGGAATTGTGCAAGATATATATGATCATATTGATTTTGAAATTAATGCTACAGGAACTAAACCGACCTTAGCAGGAACAATGACTCCGTTAACTTCAACTGATTACACTTATGCAATTGAATCACTCGAAGCAAATAGAGAATTTTTAAAAGCAGAAGTATTAGCATACATTGCAGATACATATCCTTCTTATGTTTATAATGAAACTGCATGTGCTAGAGATGTCGATCGTTACATTAGTGCTACGCAATATGATTTAATTAATACCGGAAATTACAAAGCAATTAGAGCTGCACAAGCATATGTTGCATCTGTTCAAGGATCATTAGATAAAGATATGCTTTATCTACGCAATGGCGCTGGATTTAGAAATTGTACTGTTACCGGGTTAACAGGTTCACTAGGTGCAGCTAATGCAAATGGCACAAAACGCCCAACAGCAGGCGCTTACGTAAGTCTAGATCCTGGTTTCGGCACAACAGATGAACATGCATGGATTACCAATAAATCACCATACATACAAAACGTAACTACGTTTGGTACTGGGTGTGTTGGTCTAAAAGTAGACGGCGACTTACACGCTGGCGGCAACGATAGTATTGTTGCTAATGACTTTACACAGATTCTAAGTGATGGCATCGGCGTTTGGGTTACTAACTTAGGACGTTCAGAATTAGTTAGTGTGTTCTCGTATTACGGACACATTGGTTACTTATCAGAGAACGGCGGAAAAATTCGAGCAACAAACGGCAACTCCTCATACGGTGACTTTGGTACTGTCGCTGAAGGCATTGATAGCACAGAAACTGCTATAACCGCAACAGTAAATAATTATTCGTCTGAAGCAAATGTTTCTACTGTATTAACTGACGGTAATAATATTCTTACTCTTGAATATGCAAATGCTGGTGTTAACTATACATCAGGTGCCACAACCATAACTCCAACAGGCGAAGGCTTTGGAGCAACAGTAGGAACAGTTAATGTTAACAATGGCGGTGTATACGAAGTTAGACTAACTGATCCGTCAAATAACTTTGGTGGAGATGGATTTATAGACGGAACTAATACTGCCCAAATTGGTACTTCGACACAGATTACATTAAGTAACACTGATATTAGATCAAGTGCTCAATATGTAGGAATGGCTATATGGATCGTAAGTGGTACAGGCGCAGGACAATATGGTTACATTGATACTTACAATAGTGGTACAAAAATTGCAACTGTTAAAAAACAAAGCGACGACTCTGCAGGATGGGATCATGTTACAGGTGTTGCAATAGCAAGTGTTCTAGATGACACTACTGAATATTTAATTGAACCAAGAGTAACATTCAGCGGCGGCGGCGTAACTGCTTATGCTGATATTGCTAAAGCTCGTGCTAGAGTAAGCGACGAAAAGATTGTAGAAATTCGTATTTGGGATTCAGGCAATGGATACACAAGTGCGCCTACTATGACAGTTACTGATCCAAACAACACTGTAGAAGTTCCGCACTTAGTTAGAATTGGTGACGGAGTATTAGGTCAGCCAACGTGGACAAATAGAGGCACAAACTTTACAACAGCACAGGCTGAAGTATCTGGTGATGGATATGCAGACTTATACCAACCTGGAACAAATATAGTTGTAGCAGGATTGACAGCTATTCCGCAAGCTGGCTCAAATGTCGAAATAGCCGGAATAACAGGGACATTCTTTAAACTTGTTACTGTTAGAGATTTAGCAGGAACTGGACCGTATACTGCAAGACTACAAATATCTCCAGCAATTAGTATTACTGATGCTCCGGAACATAATGAAGGTGTAGAAATGCGCATTCGTTACAGTCAAGTACGCTTAACAGGACACGATTTCCTAGATATCGGTACTGGTAACTTTGCAAATACCAACTATCCAGGTGTTCCTTTGATAGATCCAGATCCGACCAAAGAAACAAATGACTTAGGTGGCGGTAGAGTATTCTATACAAGTACTGACCAAGACGGTAACTTTAGAGTTGGTGAGTTGTTTAGTATTGAACAAGCAACTGGTATTGCTACTCTTGATGCTGATGCTTTTAATATTAGCGGCTTGCAAGAACTGCAACTAGGTGCAATTAGTTTAGGTGGCACCAACGCCACAATTACAGAGTTTAGCGTAGATGGTACATTTACTGCTAATAGTGATAATATTGTCCCAACACAAAAAGCAATTAAAACTTATATACAGTCACAAATCGGCGGTGGTGCAGGCGAGTTGAATGTTAACCAACTTACTGCTGGTAATATAAGAATTAATAGTGATACTATTACTAACACACTTGGCGAAACGATAAATATAACTACTAGAACTAACTTTACAGGCGGTATCAAAGGTGATCCTGTTGCAATGAATATGTTCTTATCAAATTAACGGAGAAAGTAGAAAATGGCTACAGGAAAACTAGGCGCAAACGATTTAAGCGCAACAACATTAACTACAGTATATACCTGCCCCGCGGAAACGTATGCTGTAGTGTCGATAAATATATGCAATAGAGGATCGGCAACAACCGGTATCCGTATTGCAATTGCAGATGCGGCAACGCCTGGCGCAGCAGAATACATAGAGTATGATACAGAAGTATTTTCAAAAAATGTATTAGAGCGCACTGGTATAGTACTAGCAGCTACACAGCGTATTGTTGTTTATTCAACGCAAGCTAGTGTTAGTGCTGTAGTAGTAGGTATCGAAACCGCAGCATAAATACATATGAGAGGTTATTAAAAAATGGGAAGATATACAAGCAGCGCAACAGGTACAGCGTCAGATATGACAGCTGCATTTACAGCAACAAACAGTGTCGAAAATGCAGATGGATTTCTTACATCCTATGTAGCAAACAACATAACTTATTCAAGTATTACATATGTTGACGACAATGGAGTTAATGCTGATTATGGCGGCGCATACAAAAAAGTAGGTAGTTGGACTGAAACTAATAACCTTACTAACGAAACACAAACAATTACAGTAAACTATGATGCTACGACCGGCGAAGTATCAAGTCTAAGCATAGTATAACAGGAGAATACAGTGGCAGATCCAGCAGTATATAACACAGTATTAAAAGAAACAAAAGCAATCCAAACTACTACGCAAGAAAAAGGCTTAGCCCTAGCGATAGCAGGACTTGCAGAGGAACCAGGCAATCCAGCTAATTGGAGCCTGATGCCGTTGTTAAGTAACCCTGCCGGGTGTTTGTGTGTTGTTAACACATCGACTAGATTCGGCTGTGGTGTAGGCTGCACATGGACAGTTCCGAGTGGAACTTCAAAGGTTCAATTCCAGTTATGGGGTCCAGGTGCATCGACTATGAACGGCATGTGTTGTGCAGGTTCGCCAACAGGCGCAACAGGAGCTTTTGCAACAGTAATTATCGACGCTAATCCAGGAGATAGTTATACATTATGTGCAGGTTGTGCAGCATGTTGTTACGGTTATTGTAGTCAAGGATATGCTGTTTGTGGAAGTAGTACTTATGTAAACGGACCTGGGCTTAGTGGTCTATGTGCAGAAAGTGGCCACTCTAGAATATCATGCGGTATGAAAGATTTACATGGTGGCAGTTATGGCCAATGTAGATTTAGAGGCGTAGGTTCTAGCGAACAGTCTGGTCCTTGTATTTGTGAAGGCGGCACTTGGTACTGCTTTGACAATAGTTGTGCATCATGCGGAGTAATACCATTCACAGGATCAGCAGATAATACCTTTGGAGGCACAGCTACATCAGGAACAGTTTACGGACTACCAGCAACATGGGGCGGCGGATGTTTTGACACTAACCACTACGGATATATGCAAGCACCTCCGGTGATTGGTCCATGTCACACAGCACAGCCAAATTCATGCTGCTGTTATGGATTTAGTAGTGGTAGTTGCTGTGGTGGTTGTCGCTGTAGAGCACAAGACGGCCACAGATGCTATCCTGGCGCAGGTGGAACGTACACTCACATGATGGGTGGATCAATGTACTGGTCAGGCGATTATGGTCGAGCAGGAATGGTAAGAGTAACTTGGTGTTAAAAGGAAAATAAATTATGGAAAAAACATTTACAGTAAACGTTCCAGACGATCTTTGGGTAGATAGCTGGACAGAAAATAAAACAACAGACTACACATACAATGGTCCATCGACTATTAATGTGCTAGTAAGTTTAACAGACGACTTTCCTATTGTTAGGTGGTCCGAAGACGACATTACAGTTGATGATGAAGATAAGCAACTAGTAGTAACTATTGATGCAGATACTGATACTGCTATTGCACATGCAATAGTAAATGCAGGTGCAGAGCATGAGTATACATATACTACTATTACAAATCATGATGATTCGACGCATGAAGAAATTAATAATCCTACAATAAATGATATTTACGAAGTGGTATATACACCAGCAAATGGATTTGAATTAGAACAGATTATTAAACAATCAGAAACTATGAATGAAAGAACAGCCAAAGAAAGATTAGCATATGTTGTAAAATACGACGAAGCTTACGATTTCGATGATGCAACTCAAACAGTTATTGATACATTTAAAACTAATATAGATAATTATTTAACAACAATGTCTACAGTTTATCCTTGGAGATATGTAACAATTGATGCAACTGTAATTCCAAAGATTCCTGCGTCATTAGTAGCAACGTTTAATACTTTGCCTGATATATCTTAAGGAGATTTAAATGAGTGACGTAATATTATATGCAGCAATTAAAGAAAGAGATCGGCTAAAAGCTGCTGACGGTGACGGTGCAGTTGCTATTGATTATAGTAAACCGACTCCTACTGGATATCCTTACCAAACAGGTGCCGCCGATGGAGCTGGCGAATTTAATACGTGTCCACAAATTGTTAAGGACTGGGTTACTAATCTAACTCCTTTAGTTTGTCCAGCACAAACATATGGCTTTAAAGTCTGTGGCAGTTGTTGGAGATGTGGCAACAATTGTAACCATAGTATTTGTTCAGGAGTATCGAATATTCAAGTGCAAATGTGGGGCCCAGGTGGCGGCACCAGTGGTAACTGCTGCTGTGGCGGATCACCATTTGGTCCAAGCGGCGCATATATGGTAATGCAGTTTTGCGTAAACCAAGGCGAAACATATTGTTTTTGCGCAGGTTGTGCATATTGCTGCTGGGGCGAGCAAACTACACCAGGAATTTGCGGAAACCCAACTTGGTTTAATTCAACATCCGGTATAAATGCATGTGCAGACAGTGGAATTAGTTGTTTCTGTTACTGGAACGAAGATTTAAAATCTAACACTTCGACCTGCGGACACAGAATACCAGATCCAGATCAAGCAGGCGGCACATGTAGTGCAAACAGATGTAGCGGCTGGAACTTCTGTTACGACGATTACTGGGATGAATCTTTAGCATGTCACGCATTTGCTAGTAGAACAACATTCAGATTAAATACTGGAGCAAGCGACGGCAGAACTATTACAAAATATGGGTTAAATGGCCTTTGGCCTGCAATATGTGTCGGCGGCTCAGGCAGCTGTTTACACAATAGTTGTACTATATCAACTCCGGTATTCGGATTTGAAGCTTGCACTTGTGCTGATGCTTTCAGTGGCAGTCAGAATAATGCGCAGGGTTACGGCGGTTGTTATCGTAGCGGCGCACAAGGTTATCTTAGAATACCAGGCGCCGGCGGCTGGCGCAATTATACTTGTGGTGGCTACAATGGATGTCAAGGTGACTCAGGACGATTTGGCATGGTATGTGTAAGCTGGGAGTGTAACTAATTGTTATTCATTTAATCATCTAGTATTGCAATATATTTAAAATACTAGATGATTAATGCCATAAAATATCTGTAAATTTTCCAAATTAAAAATCTGCTAATTCAGCAGATTTTTTTTGTTCATAGCCAGAAATAAAATTTGATACTCTAAATTGTAATATATAATAGTATAATGTTTACCTAGGAGTACAAATGAAGAAGGCATTTTTTATAAACGGCGGCGCTGGCCGAGTTTTATGCAGCATACCTGCATTAGAGTATTACAAAGAAAACACTGATCCAGATGTTGTAATAGTATCAGAAGCATGGCATGAATTATTCCTTTCTTCAAAATTAAGAAATAATATTTGGCCAGTAGGCAGTAAGGAATTATTTAAAACTGTTCTAAAAGATAGAGAAATTATTAGTCCAGAGCCTTACAGACTAAATGCTTATTTTAATCAACGTGTTAATTTAATACAGGCGTTTGATATGCTTATTAATGATGTTGACGAAGCTGTAGAAAGTAAGCCTATAAATTTAGATCTCGGAAAAGCCGATCAAATTTATGGGTATAATTTAGTAGGCCAAGTTAAGCAACAAATGAAAAAAGAAAAGGTTATTGTCTTTCAACCATTTGGCAGCGGTGTTAAAATAGATGGCAATTTTGTATTTGATGAAAGTGGCCGCAGTTTTGAATTATCAGATGTGTTTAGAATAGTTGACGAACTATCTAAGGATTATGCAGTAATATTAATGACAAATCTCAAAATTCCAACCGATAGGCCTATGGGTGCTGCTATACCAGATAATGCAAGCTTGCTACAGTGGACGGGAATAGTTAATGCAGCAGACTATTTTCTAGGTTGCGATAGCATGGGACAACACTATGCCCACGCATTAGGCAAACCGGCAACAGTGGTTATAGGATCAACTTTTCCAGAAAACATAAGTTATCCAGGAAATAAAGACTTTACAATTATTGATAACGGAAAAGAAAATAGAGTATACGTGCCGTATCGAGTTACTCAAGATCCTGCAAGAGAAAGACACAACGAAGATAATATGATTTTAAACGAGGAAAATTATAAAAAAATTATGAAAAGTATCGCAGATAAAATCGGAAAACCAGAAAGTTCAAATAAGAAATTGCCGTCGGCAAATAATAAACCTTCGACCATATTTGATAAACCAAATAAAAAACTAATAGGAGAAAAATAATTATGTCATCAGGATATATTTTAGGTATTTCAAGAGGCCATAATGCAGGCGTTTGCTTACTTAAAGATGGTAAAATTGTATTTGCAAGCGAAGAAGAACGCTTTACAAGACACAAGTATGATGGCGGCCCTTTAGCAACAATGTTGAAAGTAAAAGAATATACTGATAAAATTGATGCACTAGTGGTGTGTCACACAACGTCTATTAATGATGGACCAAAAATAGAGTATACGGGCGATAATCTTTATTCAGGTTTAGCTAGAAAAATGGGATTAATTGATAGAAAAGGTGATATACATGATCATCCACAATGTATCGATGTTTCCCATTTACACCATAAAGTACATGCTGCTTGTGCATTTTATAGGAGTGGCTTTGACGAAGCTGTAGCAGTAGTTATTGATGGCGCTGGATCTGCAACTTCAGGACAAACTCAAGATGGTAATGTGTTACTTTGGGAAGTTGAGAGTATTTACGATTGTTCTTATCCTGACAATATTAAAACTCTATACAAACATTTTGGATGTAGAGATCCAATTGTTACAGCCATTAATACCAATACAGATGGAGCACAGTTTGGCGAAGAAGGCAATACATTTACTTCTGTAGTTTCAGGACACGCCGGCATAGTAAAAGTATACGAAGCAGTAACACAATACTGCGGCTTCCAAGCAATCGAAGCAGGTAAAACAATGGGACTATTTCCATACGGTAAAGAAAATAGTAATATACCCAAACTGTTTTTAAACAGTACTAAAATTCCACTAGCTGATAGAAGTCTTTTCGTTCCAACATATCCAAATGCTGCAATAGTAAATCATAAAAATTATGAAGAATTGTCAGATAGTCCTGTTGGAGATGACCATACTTGGACAGAGTACCAAAATCGAAGAGACTTAGCATATGCATGTCAACAAGAAACACAAGAACAAGCATTAGATATAATTTTGTCTGCTACAAAATTATCAGGTAAAAATAAAGTAGTACTATCTGGCGGCTACGGATTAAACTGTGTAGCAAACTACTGGTATCTTAATAGGCTTAATGAAGAAGGTATCGAATTATTTGTTGAGCCTATATCAAATGATGGCGGAACAGCCATTGGCGCTGCTTTACTATATTATTATGCTACTAGTCAATCTTTAGAATCACAGCCTAGAGAAATTTATCTAGGTCCTCAGTATAATTATAAAGATGAAGATATTACTAAATTGGCAGAAGAATATAATGCTATTGTTACTGATGCAACAGACGATGACGTTATCGAATTAATGACTAATAAGAATATTGTAGCAATGTTTCAAGGTCGTGCTGAAAACGGTCCACGTGCATTAGGAAATCGTTCGTTGATGTTCGATCCGACCTTTGAAGATGGCAAAGATTTCGTTAATGAAATTAAACATCGAGAATACTTCCGTCCGTTTGCAGGATCAATACTTGCCGAAGACGCACACGAATGGTTTGATTTACGGGGAATGGAAGACAGTCCACATATGATGTATGCTGTTAATTGTCAACCAGGCATTGCTGAAAAAATACCTAGTATTATTCATGTGGACGGTACATGTCGCATTCAGACAGTTACTGAAGAAGAAAATCCTCTTTACTACCGAGTGATTAAGGCATTTAAAGAAAAGACTGGAGTTCCGATTATCTTTAATACTAGTTTTAATCTAGGCGGAGAACCTCTTGTAGAAACATTAGAAGATGCACTTTGGACACTGAGCGAAAGTAAGATTGAATATTTGTATTTGCCAGAATACGGAAAGCTTCTTACAGTCGGAAATTGGAAAGTTGCTTAATACAGACATTGTTGAAGTTAGACTAGATAAATTTTTAGTCTACTCATCGAATAAATTAGATGGATACGGTTATCAGACAGCAGCTGATGCCGTATCCTGTATTAATCATTTTTCAAATGGCAGAATATATAATCATTGTTTAGAATGGTGTTCTGGCCCTGGATATTTAGGTTTTGGAACATTAAGCCAAGGCTTAACAGAACGTCTTACATTATTAGACATACACGAGCCAAATAAATTTGTAGTAGAAAAAACTATAGATAAAAATAATCTTAATAATAATGTAAATTTTGTATTGTCTAATAATTTTAAAAGTCATCCTACAAACATAGCATATGATCTAATAATTGGAAATCCGCCGCATTTTAGCTTTACTCCGTCATTTGGAAATATCGACCCTAACGAGCATCGAAAATATAAAGATCAAAACTGGAACATACATCAAGATTTTTTTAATACTGTTAGTAGCTATATAACTGATGATGCTGATATTGTACTAATGGAAAATACAAAAGGTAGTAATCCAGAAACATTTGCGAAGATGATCGAAGATAACGGATTAAGAATTGAAAATTATTGTTTGAGTGTAACTTATCCTAATGATATCTGGTATTTACATATTAAAAAATCTTAATTTATAAACTCTTGTTCAAATCCTGTGGTTAAATCTAACACTTGATTATGTTTAATAGTCTGATATAGCTTTTGAGAAAGTATAAGATGATTGCACTCGGAGATATGGCCTTCCCTAGGATCTTTCCCGTTAATTTTTCCCTTCCAGTTCAACCAAGATTGCATATTTTTGCCTTTTACTTCGTTAATACACGGATCGAGTAAACTACCTTTTACTGCAATATTATTATTTAAAAAGAATCCTTCATTTTCAAATCCAGGAAGTATTAGTAAATTTAAATTATTTTGTTCTTTTAAAAAATTTAATCCATATAATAGCCACTGAAATCTTATAGAATCCTGAGGATTATCTGTTAGATGTTTGATGTATAAATTAATTGCTTTAGATTGGTCTTTTGTTACATAATTGTCGAGGGGACCCATGTGAATATTACCTACGCCTTCATTATCTGGAAAAAACCATTGACGATTTATTTGAGTAGTAATAAAAATAATAGTGTCTGTTTCTGGATTTATATTCGAAGAATTATCTATAAATTGGTAATATATCCATTCGTTAGCAACACCGTCTTCGCATATATTATAAAAATTTTCATGGCCTAGTTTTTCTGTAAGACTCCACATCCAGTGCCAGTCTTTAATTTCGTCACCTGATTGGTGAAATGTTCCGTAGCTATCGCCAAAAATCCAAAGTTTTCCATTTTTCATAATAATACTTATGCTTGGTAAGAGCATAAATACTATAAATTGGAACCATAAACATGTTTGATATTACAAGATACTTTAATAAAGGAATTAGAACCAGTATTCAGCTTCAGGATAACGGATCATTTTCTCATAACGGCCCTTGGAAACAAGTGTACACTAATACACAAGTTGCACGGTGGCATGCAGGCGAATTTTCCAGTGCAGAATTTACAATAAGTATAGATTATAGCACAACTCAAAAAGAAATTATAAAGTGCATAGTGTGTAATGGCGTAGATTATGCAAGTTTAGTTGTAATAGGAAGAAGTAACTTAGGAACTAATATAGTTGAATTAAGTGCAATAGTAAATTCTTCTTATGTTGATTTGATTATCAATCCTGCTGATGCAGCATATAACGGAGCTAAGTTTATACATACAGCACAATACTTTAGAAATCAAAATCCATTAACTTCATAATGTTTTTGATTGATAAATACAATAGATGGAGTAATAGATGACAACAATAGTAAATTCACCGTTTAAGTCAAAATTTGGGTTTGAAAGTGCTGGCTTTACAGTCGACGACGAAGGAAATATTTCTGCTAAATCTATTAGTTTAGTAGACGAAGTTCCTGATGAAGTTGATACAGATCTACCTGCTGATAGAAAATTTGTAGAAGTTAGTGGTAATTTTAGACTAAGTGGAAGTGCAACTGATAATCCAGGATTTACTGTTTTTCGAACTAAGACAACAACAATTGATCTTGAATTATCGACTCTTACATTTAATATTTACTCCGATGCTGGATTTACTACCTTGTATAATACAGGGTTAAGTCATAGTGATGGCGACTCTAGAGAAAATGCGCAAGGCAAGAATGCAGGCAGACTTGCTTGGTCAGTGCCACTATCAGCACCTAATACACTTTATTATGCAAATGTAAATGGAACAGTGTCAGGAACTATTACAGTAGAGAATGCACCTAGTGCATTCAGTGAAGTTGATATAACATCGACAATAGCAAGTACTAGTACAACTACTGGAGCACTTACAGTCGCGGGCGGCGCAGGCGTTGTTGGTGACATTAACCTAGGAGGAAATTTAAATATTCAAGGCCTTGGTATTCCTGCATTATCGTCTGGCACGAATTTAGATTTATCAGCAGGGAATAAAATAGTTGTAAAAATTAACGATGTATTGTTAGGAAGTATTGGTGCAACCGGCTCTGCGCTTCCAGTAGTTGATACTACTATAAATAACACTACAATAGGTGCTACCACACCAGCAACAGCAGCGTTTACTTCGGCAACAGTAAGTATAGAGCCTGCGGTCAACAGTGGCGTAGCAAACAAACAATATGTAGACCGTACTGCGGTTTCACTGGCAATAGCATTTGGATTATAAAACATGGCAAAGACACAAGTAAAAAATTACGTATTTAAACCAGGGGTAGGGGCGTCTGATAACTTATATCCTGCTGCATATGGATTATTATCCAGTAACAAAAGCTTTGTACAAAAGGAAGCAACGCAATGGATACAAGATCAAATTGATGCAGCAAATGCAGGCTTTGTAGGTTATACTTATAATTCAGAAAAATGCGAAAGAGATATCGGTTATAATATCGACGCATATTTAAAAGATCTAAGATACGGCGGCAATGAAAATACTTACAATGTTGTAAAATACTATTGGGATCAAGATGTAGCACAGATTGACGGCGATAGAGCTGTAGAAATTGCAACTTATAATTTTATTAAAACATTAATACAAACTTATGTCCTGGCCAATACTGCTTATAGCGCAAGTAATACTGAAGTATCACAAACAATTGACAATACAAAAACTGCTGAAGCAGGTACATCTACTATTATTGGAGATTTAGTTCAGGCTACATCTGATGTTATTAATACTGGAATATCAGCATTTCCAACGTTTGTTGCTACAGGTGTAGGAACGATTAAGATTCAAGGTAGATATGATTTAGATCAATTATTATTAATTACTAATGTAACTTCTAATGATATTATATATAATTTTAGTGCACCAGCTACCGGTGGCTTAGTTAGTCTTAAAACTGACCAAATATCTAAAGATGCAGATTTTACCAAATATTTAGAAACAACTGATGCTATTACAACGATTACTTTAAATTTTGATACTAGTAATCATTCCTCAACAGACGAATTACAAATTTTTGTAGAAAAATTAGAAAACGGCAAAAGTGTAGTAACTACTAGACCTTTTGATTTTGGTACAGATGCAATCGAACGTTTGAGAGTTGCGCAACCTCAATCAATGCTTGACGCTGACTTTGAATATGGATTACAGCCTACTAAATGGGCAGCTATTTCAACAATGAGAGGTTATCCTTCGGTTTACGAAGTACCAGGAACAGATACTCCAGTTTTATCAGTTGTAACTGATGCAAGTGCAGGCACAGATGGTATTGGTCAAAGTTTAATTACTGTAACTACAGTTGGTCCGCATAATATTCCAGTAGGTACACCTATAACTATTAAAGCACTAGAAGACTCAGTACCAGGTGCAGCACGAGCAGAAGGTAGTTTTGTAATTGTTGAAGCTCCAACTCCTACCACTTTTACGTTTTATGCAAAATCCAAAGTTGGCACAGTTAATCCAACTACACTTTCTACAACATATACACAACTAAGACAGGCTGCATTCTACACAGGTGCAAACATTGGCGAACCAACAGTTTCGGTTGTAAGCAACGGTAGTGCAGGAACCTTAGCGGCTGAATTAGATATTGCAGCTGGAAGTACAATTATACCATATGACGGACCATCGCCCGAAGTTGGTGCTCCTTTAATTAATGCAGGAATTCCTGAAGGATCTCAGGTTACTAGTATTATAGATACTAGTGCCGGCGGCGGCGAATACTTAACTCCTGTAATTACGGCAAATATTAACCCTAGCGATCTAAGTTTTGACGTAGACGACGCCACTGGCATTGTGCCAAATCTTGCTTTAGATCGCGGCGATGGCACCGCTGTATATGTTACTAGCATTGTAGGAACAACAGTAAATGTGTCAGGAGCATTTACTACTGGATTTACATCTAATAAAGTTACTTACACAGGAATATCTCCAAGTCCCGTAGTATCGAGCGGCACCGGAGCAATATTTAATATTTCATCAGCAGGAGGAACATATACCTTAGACGGTTTTTCCAATCAAGGTGATAACTATCAAGTAGGCGACATATTATTAGTAACAGGTAATAACTTAGGCGGTATATCACCAACTAACGATCTTACTATAACTGTTTTAACATTAGACAGTGACACAGGTATAGGAACAGTAAGTTTATCTGGAGACGCATTTGACGGAACAACTTCAGTTACTGGTGTTACCGGTAACACCCAAGGCGGCGTAGGGTTAGATGCATTTTTTGATATAACATATGTTAATAATGTATATACAGCTGATATAACATCACCGGATACTTCTACTGGCTATGCTGTTGGAGATATTATAGTTGTAGATGGTTCTTTAATTGATCCAACAGCCGGCGGACCAGCAAATGATCTATATTTAACAGTTGCAACTATCGGCGCAGGCGGATCTATTGTAAGTGTAACAGCCAGCGGCACTGCTCCAGATACACAACTTCAGTTTAATCAGCCTACTTATTCTACATCAGGATCTGGTGTTGGCGCACTATTTTCAGTAAGTACTGATGGAACAACATATTCTGTTTCAATTGATCCTATTAACCAGGGTACAAACTTTTTACCAGGTGATACTATTACTGTATTAGGCACAGACCTTGGCGGCGCCACACCTGCTAATGATTTAACAATAACTATTGATAATGTAGGCGGCGCTGGCGAAATAACTGCACAAACAGCTACTGGAACAGCGTATAACGGATCATCATCTATTAATATTGCCGGTACTAATCAAATAGGCACAGGAGCAACTTTTGATGTAAGCCTTGCTGGTGGCACGTACACTGTAACACTGACAGATGGCGGCAACAACTATGGCGCTGGACAAACAATAATAATACCGGCAGGATTGGCTCTTCCCGGAACGTCGCCAACTAATGATATAACTATCACTATTAGTACTGTAGATGCAATAGCAACCGGAACAGTAGCAACCTTTACTGATGCTGGCACAGCATATAACGGCACAGGATCTTTTACTGTAACAGGCAACATACAGCCTATTTCAGGTACTAATTTTACGTTAAGTTTAAATAGAGAAAATGGTACATATTCAAATATTACAGTTGATCTAGGTAGCATCAATTATGCTGTAGGAAACACATTTAGAATAAACGGACCAACGCTTGATGGTGTATCGCCTTTACACGATATTGATATAAGTGTTACTAGTGTTGATTCTGAAACAGGAGAAATTACAGGCATTTCTACAAATTTTGATTCTGCTATATCAGGAGATATTATAAGACTTATAAGTACATTAATTGTGACAGAGGCTACTAGTAGTACAATTTCTAAAAATGCAGTAATTACATATGGCGCTTTGGCAACATTAGAAATTACATTAAATAATGCACATGGTCTTGTCCCAGGAGACACATTTATTGTAACATCTGCATCAGACGACGGAGTTAATAATCATGCATTATCAGCAGGATCGTTCTTTGTTACAGATATACCTGCTGTAAACAAATTAAGATATCAAGCAAGAGCAGTTGGAACAATTGATGCAACAACATCTAGTATATTAGGCACATTATATTCAAGACCAGATAGTTTCTTTGTACACAGACCGTATGACGGCGGAGTACAGTTAGGAACAGGCGGTCCGCAACACGGTGCGCAAGCAATACGTCAAAGTAAAAAGTATATTCGTTATCAGTCAGGTAAAGGTATTATGTATACTACTGGTGCATTGTTTGCACCAAGTTACGATCTGCGTAGTTTGACAGCAGGCGGTGTAGAAGTAGGATCACTAATTACAGTTGAAACAGACGACAATGATCACGGAGTACAAGTTGGCGGAGTTGTTAGAATTCTTGGAGTAGAAACTCCCGGATACAACAGTGGCCCTGGAACAGTAGTACCGCCAGTATTTGATTATACTGTTGAAAGTGTACTAGACGAACGTAGATTTACAGTTCGAGCACAGCGTAGACTAGGAGCAACTGAAGCAGTATTAGGGTTTGGTTCACAAATGAGTGTTGTTAGTTGGCATGGTGCTACAGTGCGTTCTGGTATCTTTGATGATCAAAATGGGATTTTCTGGGAGTTTGACGGAACGCAAATTAGTGTAGCACAACGTACAGGTACAAGACAACTTGCAGGAACAATTGCCCTAAGCGTGGATGATAACCTAGTAGCAGGCACAAATACTAGATTCCAAGATCAATTAAAAGCCGGAGATAGAATTATTATCAAAGGTATGACACATGTTGTAAGTCACGTTAACAGTCAAACTGAAATTACAGTTACACCAGACTTCCGCGGAGTTGTAAACATTGCCGGCGCTAAGGCTAACTTAATTGTTGACAAGAAAACAAAACAAAAAGACTTTAATCTAGATAAATTGGACGGCACCGGACCAAGTGGTTACGATATTGACATTGCTAAGATGCAGATGATCGGCATTCAATACAGTTGGTACGGTGCAGGTTTCATTGACTTTATGCTACGTGGTGCAGATGGTAACTTTGTATTTGCACACAGAATGCGTAACTCAAACGTAAACACAGAAGCGTTTATGCGTTCAGGTAACTTGCCTGTGCGTTATGAAGTTAGTAATGAAGGACCGAGTGGCAAACTTGCAGCAGCACTCGATGCAAGTCAAGTTACAATACCATTAACAGATAGTAGTTTCTTCCCGGACTATGGCACAGTTTATGTTGACAACGAAATTATGACGTTTACCGGTAACAATAAAACTACTAATACGTTAACAGGTGTAACTCGTGGTGCAACATTTACAAATTTCCAAGCAGGAGCAACACGCAGTTATACAGCAGGTATAGCAACAACGCACACTGACAGAACCGGCGTTGTATTAATATCTCAAACAATTACACCATTGATTAGTCACTGGGGTAGTGCGTTTATTACAGATGGTATGTTTGATGATGATAGAGGTTATATTTTCTCCTACGCAGAAAATCAAGTAAACGTTAGTACTACTAAACAAAGTGCTTTCTTAATTAGATTGGCACCAAGTGTATCAAATGCACTTATTGGTGATTTAGGTGAAAGAGAACTACTAAACAGAGCGCAGTTACTACTACAAGGAATTGAAGTTACATCAGATGGCACTGACGGAACTAATGATATTACGGGTGGCATTGTTGTTGAAGGAATTCTTAATCCGCAAAACTATCCATTAAATCCAGCAGACATTGGCTGGACAGGACTAAGTGGTGTTGCACAAGGTGGACAGCCAAGTTTTGCACAAATTGCTTCAGGTGGTAGTGTTAACTGGTCAACAGGTGATGCTGCAACAACTGCAACAGCTACAGCTCAAAGTGCAATTAGTGCAGATATTAATTCAGGCATATACAACAGTCCAAATAATAGAGATTACGTATACATTGATACAGCAGATTATCAAACTACATTCGGAACTACATCTAGGGCGCCAGTTTTAGGTAAAACTATTACAGGTTCTAACATTGATGCAAATACTACTATCACTGATGTGTATATCAGTGGCAGTTATGGTTATTTTAGATTAAGTCGAAGAACCCAAGGTCAAACAAGTGCCGGCACTGGAAGTGCGTTTTCAGTCTTAACTGCTAATGAAGCGTTGGTTAACAGAAACTTTGCATATTTTGATAAAGCAAGTTTTGAAATATCAGGTGCAGGAATCGGTACAGAACTATCCAACGGCGGCAGTGTTACATTCCCTGCAAACACATTGGTTAACAGTGTAAACTTGTTAGACTTCGGCGGCACAGAGTACTATGAAGTGCAGTTTAATAATGCGTTTACTGGAACACTCCCAGTGGGCACAGGTACAGTAGAATTTACGTTTGTACAACCACCGTATGCACAGCCTGGAGAAACAGTATTTTCATTCATTGCTACACCTGGAGAACGTGCTAGTTTAGACTTATCACAGTTGAAAGAACTTACTAATACACCGTTAGGTGGTAGAGGAACATATCCAAATGGTCCAGATGTACTAGCACTTAACGTATATAAAGTTGGCGGCGCAGCAACTGATGCAAATATTATTCTAAGATGGGGCGAAGCACAAGCCTAAAGGGCTTGTGCAAACTCCCAAAGATTATCAAACACAAGTGTTTGTTTTTTAATCTGTTTGTATGCGTGTTTGTTTAATTGTTTTTCGGTTTCTAGGCCGTACCCAGTTCTAACCAGTATAGGTCTAGCACCTATTTTGAAGGCGGCTTTTAGGTCACTAAGTTTGTCACCAACAAAAAAACCTTTTGAAAATTTAATATACGGATGTTCTTTCTCACATCGCTTAAACATTCCGATATTTGGTTTAGCATACATGTCATTCTTACGACTACTGGCACTATAGTAGATGGCATCAATACTAGGACAGCCTGCTTGTCCCAGTAACTCGAGCATTCTATTATTTACTGCATCTACATCAGCTGGAGTCATCAAGCCTTTTTCGATTCCTCCTTGATTGGTAATAACTGCTATCCTATGACCTTTAGACCTCAATAATGCAACAGCTTCTAAACTACTCGGTATAGGATCAAACATCATAGGAGTGGTAACATATGTTCCAAGATCGACATTCAATACACCATCTCGATCCAGGCCTATTACCGGTTTGTTGTAAATGCTACTATCATTAATTTGATTAGTATTGTTTACAAACGCATTGTCTAATACACTCCTAGCCATTTTTTTCCTTTGACCGTTGACTGTCACCTGGAGCAACTCTGTAATTGTCCTCTACACTATCAGCTGTGCTAACTTCGGTAATGCTAGAACTGCCTTGTAGACAAATCAACCTATGTGGCTGTAGCGGAGGATTATGCCAAACATCACCCTCATTTAATTCTTTTTCATATAGCCCAGCAGTATCAGTGTCAATCCATTGTACTTTGAATTTACCTGTGTTTACAAACCATGTTTCGTCCTTTTCTCGGTGAAAGTGCATGCTGAATTGGGCGCCTTCCTTTTCAAAAAACATAATTTTACCACAATACTTATCGTTAGTGGCCCAAATAAGTTCGTATCCCCAACCTTTGGGTACTACGCCTTGTAATCTAGTTGGTTCTTGCATTTATATAATCCTCTACATTTGTCCATTGCATATCTACTACACTATTTAAATTAGTTAAGTTTGCGCAGGTATACTTTTGATATTGCGACTTAATATTTTCTGGCATAGGAATATACCTAATATCTGAATTGTACTTTTTAGCAATTGTTCTGCCAACAGTATCAAAACTTACAGGAACACCTGTGCCCACGTTAAAAATTCCCGATTGAGTCACTTCGAACATTTTTTCATGTAGTTTGCATATATCGTCGACACATACGAAATCTCTTAGATATTTTTCACTGTCTTCAAATAATGTCACAACCCCTAAATCTTTTGCTTGATGTGTGAATTTACTTACTGGACTTGCTTGATCTTCTTTGTGTTCTTCGCCTTGTCCATAAACATTAAAGTAACGGAATCCTTGAATAATAATTTCAAACTCGTCTTGAAATTGACCTAAAAATCTATCAAACAGGTACTTACTCCAAGCATAAGGACTTTGCGGGAGCAATGGACCATTTTCTGTAAAGTGTTCAGTGGGTCCATAAACACTAGCACTACTAGCGTATTGTAAATTAGTACCAAAGTTTTCACACACTTGTGCTAATCTTACAGTAAACTCAAAGTTTTGTTCTAGTATCTGATTTACATCCGTATATGTTGTACTACTAATAGCACCTGTATGTATACACCAGTCGTAATCCTCTGTACTGGGAATAATACCAGGTTCCCACTCCCAACCTTCTACATCGTGTCCTTGCGATTGCAAATATAATGCAATGTTCGATCCAATAAATCCTTTATGTCCAGTAACTAATATTTTCATTTGTTTCTCTCAGCTGTTTTCATTAATTTGTTACTCCAATCTTTTTTAAATATAGGACTTATTATATTGTTATCGTGTTCGTGCTGGCTCTGCGGCGGCCCACCAAATATATAACCCAAAGTTATACGAGGCTCGACATCAATTGTGGGAATTCCTCGATGCCATATATCACTTGGAAATATGATACAACGGTTATCTTTATAATCTACTTCGCATATTTTTCTGCCACCGTTATCGGGATAATCAGTCCAGAAGTCCATGCCAGTGTCACCAGAAATAAGATGCACCATGGTCCATGCCGGAGGCCCCATATCTGCATGTACTCCTCCTACTAAGGTTTTTGTAGTTAGATTAAGTTGACACTGAATTAAGTGCAATGGCAATACTTCGTCTTCTTTGCTCAATTTATTTCTAGAATCATTAAGTGCAGCAAATGTTGCTTTGTATTCCCACGGAATTTCGTGTAATCCAAATAACGGCCATATTTTACTAAAAAAAGAGTGACCTACATCAGGTCCAATGCCATGATGTTGGCACGTTACTGGTATTGATAAAATATTTTTTTTAATAGACTCATATAACCACTCTGGCACAATGTCATCAAATACAAATACATCATTGGTCATTTATTAAAATTCTCCATAATTCTCTTATTTACTTGCTTCTATAATGCCAGTTGTTGAATAACCTTCTACAGTTTGTACTAGATGTACATCTGCTAAGTCGTGTCCAACAACTTGTTCTACTGTATAGTCGCCGCCTTTAACAATAACATGCGGTTTTAATTCCTTAATTAATTCGTAAGGTGTATCTTCGTGAAACACGATTACTTGATCTACCCACGACAATATTTCTAATTGACTGATACGTTTCATTTGGTTGTTAATAGGTCTAGTTTCGCCTTTAAGACGCTTTACACTAGCATCGCTGTTAATGCCTACAATTAGTTTATCACCCAGTGTACGTGCTTCTGCTAAGAGCTCAAAATGACCCTTGTGCAGTATATCAAACACTCCGTTAGTAAACACTACTCTTTCTTCCAAGTCGCTTACAGCAAGCGTATACGTGCCCGTGTGCTGAACACTTTCGCGTGAGCCTTTAACTGCTAGTTCAATTGCTTTTTTGTAATCATAATCTTTTGTAAGGGCATAAACAAATGCAGCTAGGAAACAGTCTCCAGCACCAGTTACATCACTAACTTCAACAGTGTCAACATCTACTTCGTAAACTTCATTGTCGATCTTAGCAACAACACTTTTGCCTGCTCTTGTTGTAATAATATTACCGTGCCAATTAAGGAAGTATTCTTGAAATTCCTTTTCGTTGGGTTTAACTAACCATGCACCTTCGTAGTTTTCTGCATGTGACTTAGGATCAACAATTACACGGCATCCAAATTTATTAAGATGTTCGATAATCTTAATAGACTCGTCTAATACACCTTTGTTGTAATCGCTTAGTATTACATACTCGTATTTGCTAAAGTCGTTGCGAAGAATTGTGTTGCAAACTTCAACGCCGTCTGCATAATGATCGTCGTCTATGCGTGTAACATAATGTCCGTCACACATAACACGAGTCTTTACACATTTTTTAGATGCATACTCAAACAGCTCAACATCAACACCGAGACTTTTTAAGTTTTCGTAAACAAGCCCTGCGCCGCCTGTAGTTTCTACAACATGTTTTTGTGCTACTACAGGCACAGGAGCCTCAGGACTTAAACGTGTGCTTGTTCCATAGATATATTTGTCGATTATTATGTCGCCAATAATTAATACTTTCATAACGCTATTATACTTTCTTTTGAGTTATTTGTCAAGAAGATTTATAGTTTGAAATACAGTATCTAGCTTAGTAAGATTAATTTTACTTTGAAGTGTGTTGCGCAAGCCGTGGTGCAACGGTTTTGGCCACTTAGTAAAACTGCACCAAGCATATCCATCGTGTTCATTATTAAGTTTAGGAATAAATTCTTCTTGAATAACACAAAGATATGTATGAAAATAAAACCTACTGTCAGGTGAAATAAAACTTTCCAAAGGAAGTGTTTTTTTAATATCAGGAACAAATCCAATTTCTTCCTCAATTTCTCTTTTTAAACCTTCCCACGGAGTTTCGGCACCTTCGTTTGTGCCGCCAACGAGTCCCCACAAATTATTACGCTTGCCTTGCGCCCTGTGCAGAAATAAAAATCTATTTGTATCTAGTGTGTAAAATAGCGCACCGCTACATGTAATACGATTGTTCATACATATAATTAGCAGACGAGTATGTCTTAATACACGCTATTTGGACAATTATCCTGCTAGTTCAACACGCCAAGTTCCTACAGGGTAGTCGCCATCGATACTTAATAACCATTCGTCGTTATTAAATCGATACTGTACGCTTGTATTTAAATTAGTAGTGTATGTGACATCAGTAGCAGCACTTGCATCGAATACTGTATTCCATTTAGAACCATCCCATTCGATAATATCATTTGCACTTGCAACGGTTGCAGTAGTATCTGTGTTTTGCCATGCTGTTGGTGATTCAGTAGCATCTGCATTACCAACATCGTCTAATAGCAATAGTCTCACACCAGGTGTTTTAATTGGAGTAGGATTGTAATTAGTAGGGTCAATGATATAATCTATACTTGTACGTCCTGCAATTACAGTGTCGCTTGGAAAACTATCTGTGTCCCAGTTTATTAATATTGTTGTTTCATCAAACGGACTTAGTGTAAACGTTCCTGTAACAGTTTTAGAATTATCTTGACTAGTGAAATATATACGACTTACATCAGCAGCATATGTGCCCGGCAACGCTTCAAAAATTTCTCTCCAATTCTTATTACCAACAATACCATTGGAAAATAATTGCGCATTGTTGCCACTTACAAATGCACCGTATGTATTGTAGTTGACATTTGCCATTTCAGCAGCAGTGTCGGATATAGCTTTTCTACCAAATTCGTTTTCTGTAATTCCTGCTCTTGGCGAATCGTCGTATGCATTAAGCACTGGAGCACTAACTCCACTTTCAATATCACCCAGTGTTTCGTCAAACATGCTTGTAATAATATTAGTAATTACTCCCATTTTTCGTACTTTAGTAGGTGGACTGATATAGATAGGAATACTAAATGTCATAGTACAAATATCTATTTCACTGTCTACACCAACAGGTACACTTCTGTTTGACCATTGTACATTTTCTAAATTAACAACACTGATACTTGTCCAGTCAATAAAGTTGTCGGTAGTTTGCATTTCTAAGCTAGGATTAAACAATACTAATATTTGTTCTAGCAATTGTAATTTTTGATCTGTATTGCTTGTCCAGATATCTGCATTAATGCGCATCATGTATGGAGTTGGTATTAAACGTTCAACTGTATAATTCTTACCTTGTGTGTTTAAGTATTCTCCTGCTTCGCTATCATATGCACGTTCTCTAATATTAGTTTTGCGAGTATATGTTGAATCTGTTAGTCTATCTTTGTCTAGTTCTAGTCCAGTTAAGTACACAGCAATTCGCGGCGCACTAGGTAATTTGTTTTCACTGTTTTCTCTAATAATATTAGCAACTTGGCGTGTTAAATCGCCGTAAGTAACTGGAACATCTTTTTGCACACCTTTTCCGTCTTGTACAGGAAAGTTTGCTAGTATGCGCATCATTTGCGTAAGATATCTTCTTATTTGTCCGTCGTAAAAATGTTGCATTAATTATCTGCCTTTGGACGAAGTGCTTTAGACAAACTCTGTCTTTCTTGAACAGTTTCGCCGTCGATTTGACTAGTTTTATTATTATTAATAAATGTAGTTTTATATGTTTGTCTTTCAAGCGTGTTGCTTAGAGACATTCTAATATCATCCTGCACTTTAACCCACCTTGTTCCATCATATCTAAACATTCTATTTGGTAAAAAGTCTGTACGTAAGAAATAATCACCTTCTTCATTGTTAGTAGGAAACCCTATACCAAAACCAAACGGCGCCCCATTAGGAGCAGCATCACCAGTACCAACTAAGTAACCTGTATATCCTTCACGTTCTGGTCTACTTGTAACTTCGTCTGTAGTTCTGTCTATATTACTTGCTTCAATGTCAGTGTCGTCTGCTGTTTGTAGTGCAACACTGCCGTCGTCATTTGTACTTACTGTATAATAGTGACTAATGTCATATCCGCTTTTAGGAGCATCAGCTTCTGCTTGTGCAACCACAGCATTAGAAATCTGCATTTCTTTTTCATATGTTGATAATAAATCACGTAGAGTATTGTCACTTCCTTCTTCTGCAGGTAAGTCTAATATTTCTGCGTATTCTTGACCATCATAAATTTGCTTTAATTTTAAGCGATATAAATGCGGATACCAAGTTTGACTAAATCCTTCTGCTGCACGATTTACATCTTCTACAACATAAAATCTTTTGAGTGCGAAACTGTAATCATTAAGAGCATATTCATCTTTTAGATGTGGCAGTTCAATTACATCACCTGACATAATTTTTCTACCTAGAGTTTTAACTGAACTATTAATATGTATAGTTAACATAAGTGTATCATTACTTAAAAATAGTCCAAACGCACTAAGATCAAAGTCTATATCCTGGACATTATAAATGCCGCGAATATTGTAAACGTCGGGATCATACTTTCTGTCTCTATTTTCTAAGAACAGTAAGTCTTGTATGTTGGTTTCTTTTACAGCATCGTATGTCGGCTGGTCAGCAGTTCCTTCGCCGACAGCGGGATTTTCTGCACCAAGGAACTTGTGGATATTAATATCTGTACCGCCGACAGTAAACATCTCTTGAATCTGTCGATCCAAAAAGTGATAATCATTGCCGCGTTCCGGTTTGTATAATGATAAGCGAGGGATAGCTATTCTCCTATTCGTTATGTATATTTATCGTTAAGATAGCAGTTACGATAAATACTATTGGAGAACTCATATGGCAGATTTAGCAACACAAAAACAAGAAGTATACGATTATGTTAACACATTCCTCGGCGGAGGTATGGTTGATGTTGAACTTGACCCTATACACTATCAAACTGCACTTAACAAGGCATTGACCCGTTTTAGACAGCGTAGTGATAATGCTGTTGAAGAGTCGTATATGTTCTTAACAACTGTTGTAGATCAAAATGATTATATATTACCAAACGAAGTAATGGAAGTGCGTAAGCTATTCCGTAGATCAATTGGTTCACGTACTGGCGGCGGAGACGGCGGCAGTTTGTTTGAACCGTTTAACATGGCTTATACAAATACATATTTGTTGTCAGGATCTAAACTTGGCGGATTAGCAACATATGATATGTTCTCCCAACACCAAGAATTAGTAGGTAGAATGTTCGGCAGCTTTATTGAGTTTAAATGGAGCAGCACAAGCAAAAAACTTACGCTGTTACAGCGTCCTAGAGCAGAAGAAGAACTATTGCTTTACTGCTATAACTATCGTCCTGACAGTGAATTACTAAATGATTATCTTGCAGTGCAATGGTTAAAAGATTACACACTAGCAGCATGTAAGTATATGCTAGGCGAAGCACGTAGTAAATTTGCTACTATTGCCGGTCCACAAGGCGGCTCGACACTCAATGGCGATAGCTTAAAAGCAGAAGCACAAGCTGAAATGGAAAAACTAGAAGTTGAAGTTAGTATGGCTGTTTCAGGTGGTACAGGCTACGGATTCTTAATAGGCTAAAAAACACCCGAGTTTACGCTAACATTTACGTATGCTGTAAATACAATATAACAAAGGAGTTACATTGTGTGCAGTCCATTTGTAAGAAAAGAAGCCAACAGACTTTTTTGGTTAGTTAAAGGTCACCTAATCCCCATATCAGAGCCAGACGATATTGTAGAAGGTTATTACGAAAGTTATTTCAAACGTTTGTGGAATAATGAATCTGGATGCTTAGATCAGTATGAACATGGATTTGAGCAAGCATGGGCAGAACGAGAAGCAGAAGAAATAAATCGAGTTGCTGTATTAGGTTACGATTGAATGAATAAATATCTAGTATTTGTGTTATAAAGGACTAGGTATGAGAAAACTCAAAATCAATAAGCCGTTGGACGTCCCAGGCTGGACTAACAGTATCCAGCATCGAGAATATAAAGACTTAGTAGCAGAGCTTCCAGAAAATCCTCGAGTATTAGAAATAGGTTGCGGCTATGGCAGAAGTACTTGGGCTTGGTTAG
>Ga0209716_1000352_pt1 | contig 45310 bp, 35 predicted proteins | sample COGITO_mtgs_1205_FD_184811 | JGI IMG/M metagenome (GOLD analysis project Ga0209716, IMG submission 184811) | Pelagic marine microbial communities from North Sea - COGITO_mtgs_120531 (SPAdes) (version 2) | ecosystem: Environmental > Aquatic > Marine > Epipelagic ...
ACTAGCAGTCACTTTACCACCACTTAAAGATTTTTCTAATTAAGCCTCTGGCTACCTTTCTTTCTACTCCTCCTTTAGTGAGAGGAACACCAGTTTTTTTAGCTATGGAATTTTTTATTCCGCTTATACCTACTAATCTCTTTAGAGAAAAGGAAACACCTAGTTTTTTACCAAAGCCAAACATGGTTAATTATTTAAAGTATTTTCATATTCTTTGATTTTTTTCATCATTACATCTTTCATTTTAGGAGCTTCATCATATTTGTGTGGAGATCCATCTCGGGACCATCCGCTTGTTTTCGCATCTGGTAATCTAAAAGACCATCTTTTTGCATCTTCAAATTTATTTTGAATTAATAATTCATCAATTATTGAATTAATTAATTTATATATAGCTAAATTATAACTATGTTCATCAAATAAGTCTCCTGTTCCATCGTGAACAAATTTTAATTTTTCTTCTTTAATAATTGATAATGCTTTTTCATAGTCACCATCATTAAACCAAAAGTCAGATTCCTGATTAATTATTTTCTTCCAGCCTGCATCATATTCAGCAAGTTCTCCATATGACACAGTTTTTGATTTAATAAAATTTACATGAGCCCTTGCACCTTCAAAATTGTATTTTGATAGACAATCATCTACACCAATGCAGTCGTGTTGAAAATTAAGCTTATACTCTTCTGTCGTATTTATAATTGGTTTTATAAAATAAATTATTGAAATAATTAAAAAAATTATTAAAGCTAAAATTAAATGCCAAATCCTGATTTTTAATTCTTTGACAGGAACTTGTTCGTACTCATTAAGTTCTTCAATTATCCCTTTCTTTTTGAGAACTTGTTTAGAACCTGCTTTTCTATGATAAATTATCTTTTTTAAAAAATTTCCATTTTTGGAAAATAATAAACTATCAATGTGTAACTCAAACTCATCTTGGTCGTGACCCTCACTTATTGCTCTTTTTAACAAAACTTTTCTTTCATTAGAAGAGATTGAGCCATCTATTATAGAACTGTCTATTAAACTTTTTAAGTCATCTGATAATTTCATATTATATTGGTTTGGTCAAATTAAATTATATGATTTTTAAACTTTTGAGTTACAAATAAATTTTATTCTGTGTTAGATTTTTTTTATAAGCTTGAAAATATTGATGTACTAATATTACATGATCAATTCAATAATTTGATCTTTAACTTTTTTGCTTTTTATCTTCGCTAAATAAACCATGATTTGTTTTTCACTTAATTGATCTTGTAACAATCCTTTTGATATAATACTAAGATATAACTCATCTTTTTGAAGAGATTGGACTTTTCCAAAATCACCATTATTATATAAAAAGTTATAAAACTCTAACCCATCAATTTCTTCAATAACAGAAAATGCTTTTTCAAATTCATTATTATCAGCCATATAATTTGCTTCATTAATAATAATTTTAAGTAATGCTATACTTTTTGGACATCTTATATCATTCCATAGCTTATTACCATGGTTTTTACACTCAAGATCAGCAGCTATTTCTCTAGCTTTTTCAAAATCATATCTTGTTAGAGCATCATCTACATTCTCAATTTTGAGGAAAAGAAAAATTCCTAAAACTAATGTGATGATAAGAAATAAGAAAGAAAACATATGCCACATCCTTATTTTTAATTCATTTACTGGCACTTTCTGATATTCTTTAGTTACTTCACCTAAAAAACTTTCTTTAAGGTCTTCAACGACTCCTTTTTCTAACTCAACTTCTTTGAATCCAGCTTTTCTGTGATAAACCACCTTGTTAAAAAAACTCTCAGAACTTGAAGATTCATCCTTTTTTTTTGAAAATAACAAACCATCTATGTGTAATTCAAACTCATCTTGGTCGTGACCCTCACTTATTGCTCTTTTTAATAAAACTTTTCTCTCCTTAGAAGAAATTTCACCGTCTACAATAGAACTGTCTAATAAACTTTTTAAATCTTCTGATAATTTCATGTTATATTAATTAATTTTTGAGTTACAAATAAATTTTATTTTGTAATAGAATTTTTTTGATTTCAGGTTTTTTTGAATTCTGTAATACATATTTTCTATCCTTCTTTATAGAATTAGATTTAATAAGAAAAAAAGCTTTTTTAATATTTTCTATGTCTTTTTCAAAAATACAATTATTAATTACGGACATTATCATATCATTATATGCATTTATTTCTTTATTGTAAGTGGTCGCTCTTTCTTCCTTGTCTTTATATCCATCTTCAGCATCCCAATAATAGTTGTCATCATTTGAATCGTAAGGACTAAGGGTATATAATGATAATGTATTAAGAGCAATCTCTATTTTACCTTGACTTATCCAATTATTTACCGATCCTGGTAGCTTATCATTAAATATACTGTTAAGACTACTTTCATTAGCACTATTCATTGCTTTAATATAATCGTCTTGTGACAGATAATAAGTAACTTCAAACTCAACTATTTTTTTTAGATTATCCTTATAAGGATTGATACAACCAGAGCATTGAGGATTTTGTAGTCTGTCATTAGCATAATTTTCATTTCTGTAACAACTTAATAATAGTCTTGCTGTTTCAAAGTCGTAAGCTGTTAATGCATCATTAATTTTACTGTACTTTAAATCACTTTGATTTACTTTTTCTTCCATGCAATTTTTTGCATCTTCTAAATAATTTTCATATTCAGAACTACAAGAAGATAAAATACCTAAGGTCAAAATTGATAAAAATATTTTTTTCATTTATATAGTTTATTTATTTAATTCGATGTGCTCATCTCTCCTTTAAAAAGTTTAGATCCTGATGAAAATAATCTAATTAACCACGGAGATTCATCGTGCTTGTATTTTGCTAATAATCTTCTATTTCCTTCAATTTCCATTTTAGCTTCAACTTCTTTCATTTTAGTTTGAAATTCATAAGCCATTTTAGTTTGTTCCATTTTAGCTTCCTCTCTAAATTTAATTAATGCTATCGTGTCTTTATAAACTTGCATTTTTTGTTGCCAATCTCTTTTGGCCTTAGGGTTTAACTTGGATAAATATGCTTTGTATTCTTTCTGAGCATCCGCATAACAGTCAGACTTGCTATCAATCATAGAATAATAATCCATGGCCTCCGAATTAAAGCCTGAAGCACTTGGGTCATTGAACTTACCCAGTTCTGCCCTCATCTTATTTAAAATGTCTGCGCATGAAGAATTAAGTGATAAATTGAAAAACTCTAATTTTTTGTCCTGAACCATCATAAAACAAGAATCGGCTTCACTTGGGATTGAATTCACGAGAGAAAAAGCCATATCGTAATTTCTCATTTTAGCTTCACTTTCAGCCTCAGCAACTATTTTAGAACAATTACTTTCAAAATATTTAAATATTTTCTGTTCAGATTCTTTTAAAAACTTCATAAACCCTTGATTAATGAAATTTAAATTTCTGGCTCCACTAATAAATGCTTTTTCTTCCGAATCACCAACTCCCTTAAATTCAGATTTGTAGGAATTGAAAACTGTTTCAGTTTGCACATCAACTACCATGAAATTAATTTCATAAGTACAAGCATATTTTGGGGGAGCAGTGGCTGTTAAATCCGATGTTAATATATTGACAGAAGGACCAACTATGAATCTTGGATTAGATCCTTCTCCTCCAAAACCTACTTTAGTAATGGCACTGTTAAGACGGTCTTTTAAAAGTCTGCAACCCGATTCACCAACACCTTCATAATTTGGCACAAAAGGAGTTAATTTAATACTGATGTCTTCCGAAACTAAGTTAGCATTAACATCGTCTCCATTATTACTGAAAGTAGTTTCTGCTTTTTCAAAAACTGAAGACTCTTTATTACTTTTCTTAGTAAGTTCTGATTCATTACCTCCACTACCGCAAGCAACTAAAATCGATAAAATACAAAGATAAGAAAGGTTTATAATTTTTTTCATAGAAATATTTTTTTTAATTTATTTGAAGAAATGCATCTCCTAAACTTTGTGTTTTATTTTTAATAGTTAATCCGCAACCTCTTTTTAATCCTTTTCTTAAATCTTTAGCAAAATCATATGCAGTAAATGAATTGCTATTTTCATCTTGTGTATAAATTCTTACACTAGTAAATAATATTTCAGTAGAAGTATTTTTAACCATTTTGTAAGTAGAATTAATAGTATTTTCTTTCATCCAAGAAACAATTTTCTCAGAAATTTCTTCATCACCACAATCGTCTTCTAAAGACACCGAAGATGAATTTAACACAGCTACTCTTAAAGTAATTTCTGAGCCATTGGCTAAAATATCTTTGAAGTGTTCTGTTATACCGTTTTTAAGTTCTGTTATACTCGTACTAAAATCTTCCTTAACTAAAGAAGGAACATCATTGTTTTCTGAGTCTTTACCAATGTTAGCCCTTGTAATAGAAGAAATAGACTTACTTGTGAAAACATCTAGACACTTCACAATGTAGGTAAGTGTTTTATTAATATTTCTAGATTTAGGGTCTTGTTTTAATTCATAGTCTAACTCCACAATATAATCAGGTCTTGCAGTATTCATTAATTCTGCTCTTAAATCTCTGGCTACACCCTCCATATTATCCATGGCATTATTGTTGGAAATTAACTTTAAGGACTGTTCCATATTTTCCATATTAAATCCAAATTTGGAAAATTGACTTTCTATTTCAGCAATTACAAACTTTAGTTCGGAATCTTTAATAAATGAGTTATTATAATCTCTTTTATATCTAACTACACCTTGCTTCACTTCTTCAGTTAAACAATTCATTCTTTTCAGCATTGCATCTGATGGGATTACCATTAAAGATGGCATACTTTGGGTTATGGCGTTGGATTCTTTCTTTTTAGTTTTAGATTGCTCAACTGTAGGAATCATTGAACTGTTATCAGAAGACTCTCCACACGAATTACAAAGAACAATAAAAAGTGATAGGTTAATTGCGAATATTATTTTTTTCATTTGTTATATTTTGTCCTCTAATATATATAATCTATCATTAATTATAATGTCAAAAATATAATTCATTAAAAAAACTAAAATATTTAAATGTTCTGAAAAACACTTCAATAATGTTTTCATTGATTGATTGATTGATTACAGGAAGTAAAATGAATGCAAAAAATATCGATTATGAATAATATTTCATAAAATAATTTTAATGTTTACATTTAATTAATACAAAAAACATAAAATCATGTCAGAAAGAGATATAGAAAAAACATACAATAACATTGAATTCGTAGAGAAATTAAGAAGATTAGCAGACAGCATCGAAAGTGGTGAAAACTTCCGAATTACAATTGACAACGAAGCTATCTATGTTCCTGATAGAGCCACCTACAACATAGAACACGAAAGGGGTGATGGAGAAAATGAAATAGAATTCCAAATTAAATGGAAAGATTGAGTAAATAATTATTTACTTAAGACATGTCTTATTGTTCCGTATTCTCTGCTAATTAATAAATCGTGTGGACCTGCTTCATCTAGTCCATTTATACTAGCATCAAATAAAAGTATGTAGGATTGAGAGTATTCAACCAATACTCCTTCAATTTGTAAGGTATCGTCTTCATTAATCTCTACTTCTACTTGCTGGCCAATACATTTTTCCCAAATTGGCTCAAATGCATTACTAGTTAAATTTCCTAACGAATCGTCTTTTAAACGATCTACGTGCTTCTCCTGGGAAGATAAAGCTTTCATGGGTCCCATTGTTTTTGCAGAAGACATAAGTAGATTAATTATTTCAGTAACGGCATCCTTAGCAGTGGCAAATACATTTCCTAATTTTCTTTTCAATTTGGAAAATATTCCTGGATTCGAGACTTTTTTTAGAACCTTATCTCTTTTTATTTTCTGACTTTTATCTAAATAACTATGAAGCCTAAGTATGAGTTGCATATTTTTAAACTCACTTTTATAAAGAATAAATTTTTTCTTAACAGTATCGGTATTATTTTCAAAATCTATTACTATGGAGTTGGATTCTACATCAGATCTGCCCCAAATAGTTTTTTCCTTAGAATTATAAATATGAATGAAATATCCATTTATTTTTTTTAGACATCTGTCTTTTTTTCTTCCCTTTATAAATGCACTCACAAAGGTGACAACAATAATACTTATTATGGTGATTGTTAACGAGTCCATTTTTTAAAACCAGAAGCTAAGAGTAGAATTAGATTCAAAACTTTTTTGAACATTGGGTAGATAATTATTGTAGAAATCTATTTTGGTTAAACTCTCCACAGAATCTACAGAAACCATGTAAGAGCTAAGAGATAGTTCACATTTTTCATTAGGCATTATAAAACCAACTGCACTGTTGATTGTTGGACAATACACCACCTTGTAATAGTATTTTGGGACAGATACCTTATTAGATCCAATCGTTTTGGCAATATCGCTTAATACACCTCCACAATATATAATAGCGGTATCATATTTTACAGACCATTTCCTAACTTTCTCTTCTAAAGACTTCCACTTACCTCTGTTAAATGAAGGGAATTGAGGGGACATATTGCTCATATAAAAAGATTCTGACATAGCAGTCTCTGAAAAACACATGTCACCTGCTGGACATAAATGACCTCGATCATAACCACTTTTTACATAATCTGACAAGGTTGCAGATTGTGTTTCTACTAGAGGATCTTCTCTGAAATTATTTTTCCTTTTATATTTCTTGTCCAGAACATGTTCTTTAGTTCCCACGTATTTCACCCAAAATGGTTGTTCGTGTTCTTCTGAATATAAAAGCTCATAATACTTATGAGAAATTACATTAGGATTCTTCTCATAAAAATAATCGCTAGATTCAGATGTTGAATCATCCTCCAATACTGTCTCATTGTCCTCTACAGCTGCAGATTTTGTGTCAACTAAAGTATTAGTTTCTCGATTACTAGAGTCGTCTAAAAGATCTACATTATTTACTACGAAGCTGTCTTTTATTATAAATGGTGTGTTGTTATGAGACTTTGAATTTCCACAAGAAAAACATAAAAATGCACACAGACTTGAAAAAATAAATTTTAAAAACATTTTATTTAGTTAAAATTGATTTTGCAATATTTAAAAGTAGGCGCTCATTCTCATCTACTACTCCATCAGCATTAGCAATATCTTCACAGAAGTGATATATCGCTTTAAGTCTATTTTTATCATGATTATTAGAAATTACATGACATTTTTTTTCGAAATAATTTTGAATTTCGTTCATTTCTAGCTGGTCAATTTCATTTTTAGAATCTTTAATTAAATCATCGCTAATAGTAACTTTTAAACCCACTGCAAAAGTGATAGCATTGACACTTTCTTTTATATCATGTACCTCTGACTTATCAACTTGTCCGTCTGATCGAGATATACAATAAAGTATATTAAAAATATCTACACTTAATTCGAAACTATCTTTGGAATAATTATTAGAAACAGTAGACATTGGTTCTTGAACAGGTATTAAGTCTTCTAATTTTGCATTCTTATTAATAATACTCATATTTAAGTCAGACTCCTTCATATTACTATCAATAAATAATAAATGTTCATACATCTCATTTTTAAGAATATTGAACTCATCATAGTTGTTTTTTTCTTTGCAGCAATATAAAATACCTTCTAGAGGACCAATGAAGTATTTTTTATCTGAACCTTCCTTAATTAGTAAATTAAAATGTTTTTTGTAAATCTCTATTGATTTATCAATATTGTTCAATTGAAGGTTACTTGCACCAGAATAACCCCAAATAATATATAGGCCTATGTTGTCACCAATTCTTTTATTTAAGCTCTCCCCCATATCACCTAATTTAATAACACTAGAATAGTCTTCTTTAATATAAAAAAGTTCAATAAGTCTGGAAATACAATACGATAAACTTTTAGCTCTATCAAAGCTGATATTGGTATTGGAAAGTAAATTATTTACAATCTTATGTACATAATTAAAATCAACCTTATCAAGTTTTGAATTTTCTAATTCAAAAATCATATTAGACTCGATATGTAGACTATCAATTACATTTTCAAACATCAAATCAATTGTTTCTTTAGACCTAAAAACAACAGATAAATGTCTGGATATTTCACCTGCTAATCCGTAATCTTTATTAGATATTGATGATTTTTTGAGGGCAGATAGTGTAATCGAATCATTTTTATCGTTAATGATGGTTTGATAAAAGTCTGCTCGTAATTGATCTTCTTTCTCAATAAAATTTGTAATGTCTTTTAATTTGTTAATTCTATTTAAAAATGAAGTTTCTAAAAATGATAAATTTTCCTTTATTTTAATTTGATCATAGTAAGATCTAGTTCTATAAAAATCTAAAAGAAAAATTAAAACTGATTTGGACCTAATTTTCTTATTTGTCTTCTTTAGTAATACATCAAAAACCTCATCAATCAATGAGACTTGCTGTCCCAACTTGTTCTCAAGTTCTATTGCTAGTTTATTTAAGTTGAGATCTACTTTTTGAAATGATTCTAAAATATTGTAAATAGTATCAATTTGATTTTCGTTAAGTAGTCTAAATGAAAAAGCCGCTTTGGATAAGTATAAACTGCTTTGAGATAGTTTGTTTGAATTTACCAGTTTTTCAGCTGTAATTATATTGAACTTCAAAGCATGAACCTCAATTTCTTCAATTTTCAAAAATAAATTACATCTGTTGCTAACAGATTTAAGGATGTCAATATCTAAATTTTGAATATAATTATCTCCCTTGGAAATAATAGAATCAATAATCCTTTTTTGAAACTCAATAATTTTCTGTTTGAATTCTGCTTTATTTTCTTTGTCATGGTTAGACCTTAACCATTTATGGAAATTCTTATTAGAAAAAGAATAAATATTATCTAATGAAGATTCATCATTTACTAACCCTAGTTTTTCAAAATCTTCTAAAATATTTAGTACTTCCATTAAATCTTTTCTCCATATATGTGCAATAATAGATGCGTCGAACTTAAAACCAGTGTGAGCAGCAGATTCAATAATTTTTTTATCATCATCATTAAGCGATTCAAATTTAGTTTTCATTAAGATTTGTTCACTTTCCTCAAAAGTGAAATTCTCATCAGGATATTTAATTAAACGAATTAGATTTCCTTCTAATCCTATTAACTCTGAATTTTTTAAAGCCTGAAAATAGTTGAATAAATCTCCTGGAATAAGTTTTTTCAAATCATTGGAAACAACATCTTTTAAATGTGATTTTAAATTTGTTGAGAAAACTGTTTTATTATTTGTTGTATTACCATCACTTTTAAAATACTCAAATCCTTTATCGTCAAATAAAATCTTCAAAAAGTCGTTAGGTTTTGTACAGCTGAGTTCGAAATGAGGAATCTTATCTTTTAATTTTTCATGTAATTCATTGTAAGAATTTGTGAAAATATCATTATCAGCATTAAGACTCTCATCAAGATCACTAATTATTAAAACAATTTTTATGTTTCTAGTTACCGATTTTCTATTTTTAATTTTATCAATGAAGCTAACTAACAACTCATTAGTTGCCGAATCTAACCATTGATAATCGTCTAAAATAAGTACCGCTTTTTTATTGTTTGGTTCATTATTAAGCTTATCCATTAAAACTTCAATAAGTTCTCCTGAAATTTCATTAACACTTAAACCCTGATTATCATCAATGGAAATTATTTCTCCTAAATCAATTGGAGCTGCTGCTGAAGCCATAGTTGCAACTTTCTTTAACGAATTAAATGTTACAGACCTATCACTAAAAAATCCTTTTTCAAATATATAATTCGAATTATCATGAAGGCAAAAAGCTTGATGAAAGGGCTCATATAGCTGAATTGCCCCTTCTTTAAATTCATCAAAGTCACCAAAGAAGAATTCATTTTTAGATTTATTTTGAGCCATGAACTCTTTAATAAATCTTGTTTTACCCATATTCCTTTTTCCTTTTAGAACAGAAACAAATTCAAAGTCAGAGTTGATGAATTCTTCTAATTCACTTTCTACAGAAGGAATATTTAAACCTGACTTTATATACTGAAAAGGATTGGTAAAACTATTTAATTGTTCATTTACACTTACAGAATCAGGCAAATTAGTTTGACTGAAATAACCTAGAATAATGATTGGAAGCCATAAAACAAGAGAAATGTATAAACTTTCGGAATGTTGTTCAAAAAAGGTAATGGATAAATAATAATTTACAAAAATTAAAATACTAGTAAAAATTAGCAATTTAGAATATTCACCTTTATTCAAGATTTTATGCCATAAAAGTCCTAAAACTCTGGATGGATAAATGATTAAAACTAAAAATGGGATTGCAAAAAAATCTGTATTAAAGTCAAATATTATTTTTGAGTGACTCATAAAGAAAATATCACTTAAAACAGGTGCACACAAGGCAGCAAATATAAATTTTCTCATAAACCTTACGTCTGTAGTTACAACTTTTGAAAATTTGGTTGTAAATAGAAATGACAATACAAAAGAAATAGTCAATGGTGCTAATATTTTTACTAAAAGCCATGCTTTAGATGTAATTGCACCTTTGAATGCATTAATTCCGGGGTCAATTAATCCTAGTAAATTATTTGAAATAGCAATTGAAACACCAACGAATAAAGCTATAATAAGATCAGCTGAAATATTTTCAGTTGTGAATCTAGATTTTATTTTAGTAAATGAATCCTCAAATGAAATAATCGTTAAAAAAAGAAAAATTATAAAAGAAATTATCAGTAGAACAACTGACTTTTTGTATGAATCTGATTTATTAATTTTAAAACTCTCGAAATACTTTACAGATTTTGGTGAAAGTTGTTTCTTATTTACAATATTTAAATAGCAACCTTTATAAAATAAGTTATCAATAACTGAACCTTGGTCTAATACCGATAAATTATATAATTTGTCTATATTATAATTATTTAAAATCTTTTGGAAATCAGACTCGAAAAGTGAATTGTTGATATACCTAACATAGCCGTCATCACCAAGTAAATTAAAAATTTCATGAGGTCTTATAGCGTAATGACTGGTCTCTGTTCCTAGAAAATCTAGTGCAACTTGTAGAAAAGTAGAATCAAAAGGAGTTATGTTTATTAAAACTACATGAGAATTATCAATTAAATTTCCTTTAAAAAAAGGATCTGCTTGACTTAAGTGCTTGTTTATTACTTCTTCTATTAAAAGTTCTTCGGGTTCATCTATCAAATTAAAGTCTTGTCTATATCCCGCTATTAAAGAGTAATGAGGATATATATAATTAAGGTTGTCCACTGATATAGATTCAGAAATTTTTAACTCGTTGTACAACGCATTTAATTGACTTTTAAATTTTATTTTATTGGAATTTTCGTCTGGAATTTTCGATAGTTGTGAACGAGCACTGTCAACAAAAGAGAAAGCCATATTAAGTTCGTAATAACCATTTAAAAACGTCGAACTGTAAAAAGTAGCCACCTTAGCCTTTTGAAAATATTCGATGAATTTTTGTTCATTTGAAATTCCAAAAAAGGATGTCAATAAAAATAAAAAAATAATTTTTTTCATATTAATAATATTTTGTAATGTTAAATAACAACAACTTTTAATTGGTTATTAATCACTTCTCTTTGTCCTAAATCTGAATTAAAGATGGTTTCTATAAAAATATTAATGGTGTCTCCTACCATCTCATCATCTAATAAAACATTACAGGTAGGTCGATAATTATATTTTGAATGAACCCCAACAATTGATGGAGCATAGGGACATTCCCAGCAAAAATATTTGGGGATTTGATAACCTACAATATTTAAAGGGGGATGTAAGTCAATTAAGTCAATCATTGTATATGTATATGTCCCTATTGGTATTGGAGTATTCATTGTTTGGTCATCAAACCATCCCAAATAGCTATACATGGGGATTTGAAACCGCAGCGAATCAAATAATACCCAATAATCAGAATCAAAATTTGCTTCTGTTAAAGGAACCTTATTAATAACATAACGATCGTTAAGTTCTGAAAGCTTACCACAAATTTGAAAATAATTTAAACCCGCATAGTCGATTTCCCAATAACCATTTGAATTTTGTGACAAAGTGTCCCCAAGGTAAACTAACTTAAAATCTGTAGAACAATTTTCAAATAAACAAGGATGGGGATAATCGCTATTTTCTTTATTACATGATATAAATATTATTGTTATATAAAAAAAGTATTTCAATGATTAAATGATAAGGATAAACTAATGCTATTTAATATACTTTTTCTTTAAACCTTCAACAATTATATCAATGGCCTTTTCTTTTGCTTTATTAGTAACTAAAGAAGGCAAATTTAATTTACTTACTTCTGGTTTAAGAAATTCATCATAGGCTTCATCAGCAAGGTCTTTAATATATTGAGATGCATTATCAGATTTAATTGATTTTTCATCAACATCCACCTTCATAATTGCATCTTTTGCACAATTTGCAATGTAAGTAGTTTTTAAGATAGTACCTAAAACAGGAACCCATCCTAGTGTATCGACTAATGTTTTCATAAATGTTTTTTTTTGAATTTATATTCTAAATTTAAATAAATAAATTTAAATAGTTTGTCCGAAATAGATTTTTAAACTTAAAGTAATTGAGAATAGATAAATACATATGGTCAGTAAGAATATTTAAAACAAGGTCTTTGGCAAGTAAAGGATGCAATGAAGAAAAAGTTTTAGTAGATAAAGTGGCAATTAAAGCAAGTAAATCTGTAAAAATTAATGATGTTATTTCTGTAAAACACCTTCCTATTTGGAGGACTTACAAGATAATAGATTTTCCAAAAACAAGAGTTGGAGCAAAGTTGGTGAACAACTTTATTATTGAAATAACTAATCATAAAGACTTAGAAATACTCCACCAACACGATATGGTATTGAGACAAAATAAAAATTTAGGAATCAAGGGCAGACCTACTAAAAAGGACAGGAGAAATTTAAAAAAATTAATAGGTTAATATTTTAGTTTAAAAATTCAACTACAATAATAAAAATGGATATTGTTAAAACAAACCAACCAAATATTTTTTTAAGTGGCTTGGAGTCTATAGAAGTTCCAAAAAACATTCCTATAAAAATACCTGAAACTGCAAATAAAGTAAAAGTTAGTAAAAAACTCCAATCTATAACTTGACTTTGAACGTCTCCTAAAAATCCAAATAAAGATTTGACAGTAATAATAAATAATGATGTAGCAATTGCATTTTTCATATCGAGATTAGCTAAAATTACTAATGCAGGAATGATTAAAAATCCTCCTCCTGCACCCACTAAACCCGTTAAAAAACCAACTAACAACCCATCTAAACTAATTTTAAAATAATTTAAATCTTTATCTTTTACTTGAAAATTCGACCTGTTAACTATCATAAAATAGGCTGCTATAGCCATTAAAGTAGCAAATAGCAACATAATAAACGTGTCTTTAGAAATATTTACTCCTCCTAAAATCATTATTGTTTTGGGAATTGCAGTTATGACATATCTTCTGGTAATATATACTGCAATGAAAGACGGAATTGCGAAAACACCACCTACTTTAAAGTTTATAAATCCTTTAAAAGCATTTTTTAAAGTACCAACACCTGCAGTAGCGCCCACAACAAATAAAGAATATGAAGTGGCTAAAAGAGGCTCAATTCCAATTAAATAAACAAGTATGGGAACTGTAAGAATAGATCCGCCTCCACCAATAAGCCCAAGAACTACACCTATTAAAACTGCTCCAAGGTAACCTAATATCAAATTCTAAATTTTAGAGAATTACATCTCACTACTTAAATATAAAATTAATAAATGTGACTAACTAATATGTAAAAAGTAAAATCATAATATTCTTTAATAAGAATTTTCTATACTGGGATAAAATCATATTTTTGAAAAAAATAAATAAAATGAAAAAAATTGTATCTCTTTTTGCTGTTGTCCTCATCACTTCAGCTTCTTTAAACTCTTGTGCTTCAAAAAAAGTAAGTGCAAAAACCGTAGGTGATGTAGAAATTAAAACACCATGTAACGATGCTAGATCTGATAAAAATTTCTTCAGAGCTAATCAGACTGCTAACAGTACTAATCTTGGAATGTCTAAAGACATGGCTCTATTAGCTGCTAAAGACCGTTTAGCAGGGTTAATTGAAACTCAAATGAAAAAAGTTTCCGAAAGATACCAACAAGACAGACAAATGTCTGGAAAATCTGAATTTCAACAAAAAGTTGAAGCAACTACTAGAGAAATTGTTAAAGAAACATTAATGGATGTAGGAGTTATTTGTGAAAAAACCATGCAAAAACAAGATGGTTCTTACAACACATTTATTTCAATTGAATGTAACAAAGAAACTATTTACACTGGTATAAATAAAGGATTTTCTAAGGACGAAAAATTACGTCAAGACTATGACGCTGCAAAATTCAGAGAAGTTTTTAATGAAGAAATGGATAAATTAGAAAAAGAGCAACCGTAAGCATTTTATATTCCATCAATGATTTTAAAAACCTGCAACTAATTTGTGGGTTTTTTATATTTCTAAAAAGTTTATTTAATATCAATTCTAGTTTCTACTAATCTATGGATAACTCCATTTTCTAAGGAAGATGCGTTAACGTCTGTCTCAAAAACCCCAGCAAATCTATAGAGCTTAAATCCTAAATTATCAATACTTCTTGGAAAAGTTATTCTTCTAACTAAATTAGACATGACATCTTCGTACCAACTATTGTAGCTAGTTGGATCTAGACATTTTTCAGTAATAGTAATTCCATCCTTACTTATTGAATTGTCCCACTGCTTATTTTTATAAAATTTTGGAAACCAAAGGTTATGATTGGGATAAACTTTACTCTTAAACCATCCCGTTTGAACTGCCTTATAATTTTGACCTAAACAATTACAAGCATCTACAATTTTTCTAAAAGCTGGGCTTTCCTCAACTTCTAAATAACCCTTTTCTTGGTAATAAAACGGATTAAATTCTTTGTCTAGATCCCATGATTCCCATTTTTTATTGATTTCTAAATTTTTAATTTGGGTATTTATATCCATCACCAAATTATCTATTTGATTATTTATTGATTCTAGATTATCTGTAATTTTAATTCTAGTTATTTGATGATCAGTAGCTTGAATAATGTCTGTTTCTCTCTTAAGGTCTAAAGATTTTTGTTTGCTGTGGAATGGCTCATCTATTTCTACATGTAATTTTAATTGTGGAAAATACATATCTGTTAATGCATGACCTTCAGGACGATTTACATATTGCTGAGTTACAAATTTTATGTCTAATCGATTAATTAGATGAAATATTCTGGTAACTACATAATTTTCATAGTTTTTCTTATTTGTCTTGGCTATTTGTCGGATTATATATTCTTTTTTATTCATAATAAAAAAATATGGTTTTTATGTTTAATGAAGTTGTTTTGATTGGATTTAAATAGAGATAGTATTAAAAACACACCTACTATTTCCAATTATTCACACTAAATTTTTACACAATTTATCAAATAATTTTTTATAAATTTAAGATTAAGCTAAGTATACAATATGAAATGGTTTATAAAAGCATTAAAGCAATTTGCAGATTTTAAAACAAGAGCTCGAAGAAAAGAATACTGGATGTACAACCTCTTTTATACTCTGTTTTCTATTATTACTATGATTTTAGATGTGTCCCTTGGAATGGACTTTAGTATTGCAGAAATTTCATTAGGCTACGGATATATTTATAGCTTATTCGCTTTAGCTACTCTAGTCCCTAGTATTGCCTTAAGTGTTAGAAGATTACACGATGTAAGTAAAAGTGGATGGATGTTACTCATTATTTTTATTCCTTTTATTGGAGCAATTTGGCTTTTAGTTTTAACGCTTAAAGATAGCCACAAAGGTGAAAATACGTGGGGGGCTAATCCCAAAGAAGCACATACAGCATAGGCTTTCACATAGGATCTACATCTATTTTTACTCTTATAGACTTACTACTTTCCTCTTTACCCCAAACATCAATCGTATTTTGAATATATTCCTTCACCTTACTCATAGAAATTTCATTTTCTATTTTTAATAATATTTGCTGCTGATAATACGTGTTAATTCTTGGTATAATGGTAAACTCTGGCCCTAATACCCTATCCCCTAAATGAAATTTTAGTTTTTTAGCTAAATTATGGGCTCCAGTAAATAAAAAACCTGACTTTTTATGTAATAAAACCATCTTTATTAATTTAAAGTATGGAGGATAATTGAAATGCTTCCTGTCTGCTAACTCCTGCTTATATAAAGATTTAAAGTCGTATTCCATTACTCTTTTTATTACCCAATGATAGGGATCAAAGGTTTGTAGTATAACTTTACCTCTTTCATTTTTTCTACCACTTCTACCACTTACTTGAGTCAATAACTGAAAGCATCGCTCATAAGCTCTAAAATCTGGATAATGTAATAAATCGTCTGCTTGGAGAACACCAACTAAACCTACATGGTCGAAATCTAAACCCTTACTAACCATTTGAGTACCTACTAAAATATCTATTTCCTTTTGTTCAAACTGATCAATTATATTCTGGAAAGAAGCCTTCTTTCTAGTGGTATCCCAATCCATTCTCTTTATTCGAACATCTTCAGACAAATGCTTAACAAGCTCCTCTTCAATTTTCTGAGTACCTATTCCCAACATGGTTACTTCTGGTGATCCACAAGCACCACATTTCTCAACTTGTTTGGTAGAATATCCACAATAATGACACTTCAAAACAGGTTGATATTTATGAATGGTAAGACTAACATCACACTTTTTACAAGTTGGTGTCCAGCTACAAACCATACAAACTTCACGAGGAGCATAACCTCTTCTATTTTGAAATAAAATAACTTGTTTTTTCGCTTTTAAAGTGGCTTTTATATTTTCCAATAGCAAAGGGGTAAAAATACCTACCATTTTTCGCTTTTTATGTGCTTGCTTTAAATCTGCGCATTGTATTTCAGGCATAGGCACCTTATGAAACCTTTTATCCAAAACCACATAACCTATTTTTTTCTCTTTCACCAAATACATCATTTCCATACTAGGTGTAGCCGAACCCAATAATAGTTTGGCTTCGTATATTTGAGCAAGCTTAGAAGCAACATCTCTAGCGTGATATCTTGGAGACGGATCGAATTGTTTATAAGAAGCTTCATGCTCTTCATCAACAATTATTAAACCCAAATCTTTAAACGGTAAAAAGACTGAAGATCTAGCACCCAAAATAATATCAAATTTATGCAGTTTTTCATCCAACATGGAGTGCCACAGTTCTGTTCGTTCAGAAATATTAAACCTAGAGTGATAAACACCAACTCGTTTACCAAAATACGACTGAAGTCGTTGAATAATTTGAGTAGTTATAGCAATTTCTGGCAACAAATAAAGCACCTTTTTACTTTGCTGTAGCTGTTCATTAATTAAATGGATGTAAATTTCTGTTTTACCGCTTCCAGTAACACCATGTAATAACACCTTTTTATCTTCTTTAAAATTTAAGTTAATGGTATTTAAAGAAATTTGCTGATCTTTTGATAAGATAGGCATATTGAACTTACTTGCTGATGAATCTCGAATTCTTCCAACAGCAGCATTCTCTGAAATCAAAATTTTCTTATCCAATAACGCCTTCAATACCCCTTCAGAAGATGCAGATTCTTTAAGCAATTTCTTTTTAAGTACAGATTTACCTTTTAAATCTTGATTTAGTTGTAAAAATTTAAGAAGTAAAGCTTCTTGTTTAGGAGCCTTGTTTAAGCCATCAAATACAGCTTCTAACAAAGTGGCATCTATTATAAATTTCGGATCTAAATTTATTTTAGCAACTGTTTTAGGTCGATACTTTTCCAAATGAGATTCATAGCATTTAATCCAACCCTTAGTTAATAAGCTTTGAATATATAAATGAGGAAACTTCAAGTTTAATAAATCAGAAATTTCTTTTAAACTCATTTGCTGATTGTGTTCTAATGCATCTACAATTGATTGCTCATGAGGTTTAAGTGCTTGTAAAGATTGATCGTTATAGTCCTTGGTATTTGGCAAATAAACAGATTCACTTTGTAATTTTAAACTACTGGGGAGTGCTGCATTCATCACCTCTCCCATCGACGTCATATAATAGCGAGACATCCACGACCACAATGAAAGCTGATTGGCATGAACTATTGGATTCCCTTCAATTACAGCGATAACTTTCTTAGTAGGATAACTTGGTTTTTTTTGATGTATTTTAAATACAATAGCTGAATACTCTTTCTTTTTACCAACATGCACCAAAACTCTTTGTCCAATTTCGATCAATGGATTGAAAGAAGCCTCGTAGGTCAGAAGCTGAGGAATAGCTAAAGGCAGAATTAAATCTACATAATAAATTTTGTTTTCTTTATTTAAAACATCTTGGTTTTTCACCATCAAAATTTTCCCTTTTTAATGTAAAGATTAACAAATATTTAAATAAAATATTAAATCATTTTTTGATTCTTTTAAAAATATAAAAAAAGGGTGTAATTTTTTGGTATATTCATGGCAAATCTAACTGATGAGTGAACGGATTCTAAAAGCATTGATGCAACTCTTTGCTATTGTTGCAAAAGTAGAAATTATTGAAAACACAGGTAATATTGTCGCTGCTGATTCATCTAAAAATATTGTAGAACTTTTTTTAAAGCAAGATCTTTCTTCAGAATTAATTGAAAAATATTTAAAAATATTTGATGTTTTCATAACTGAAAGACACGGAACCAAAATAAAAAAAGACAGCAAGAAAAAGAGAACCTCTGTAAATTCTGTTAAAGTTCTTCGAATATGCACACAGATTAATGAAGAGCTAGAACAAAAACAAAAAGTAATAGTTCTCATAAGAATTTTAGAATTTATTTTTGCCGGTCCTCTACCAACAGAAAAAGAATTAGCTTTTGCTGAGACTGTTGCTGAAACATTTAATATTGAAGCCAAAGAGTATAATGAGATATTTAAATATGTAGGCTCTAATTCAAAAAAATTAGCCTCCCACGAAAATCATTTATCTATCAGCTCCAATTCCAACGAAAGTGATTTATTGTCTAAGAAAATCTCGGCTAATGGTTTAGTAGGAGAAGTTTCAATTTTAAGAGTTTCCTCCGTAAACACTTTCTTTTTAAGATATTTTGGAAATCAAGAATTGTTTTTAAACGGACAAATTATTGCTCCAAAAATAATTAAGGTACTTAGACAAGGGTCATCCATCAAAAATTCTAGGATTACCCCTATTTATTACAGCGATATCATTGCTCAATTTCTTGCTGAAAAAAGTACTGAAAAAATAGAGTTTACTGCTAATTCTATTGAATATAAATTTTCCTCTGGTAAAAAAGGGCTCTATGAATTCACCTTTAAAGAAGAATCTGGTCGACTGGTCGGAATAATGGGCGGATCTGGATCGGGAAAATCTACCCTTTTAAATGTCTTAAATGGGAATTATGCCCCTTCAGCTGGTGAAATTAAAATTAATGGAATCGATCTATATAAAGATTCTAAATCTTTGGAGGGAGTTATAGGTTTTGTGCCACAAGACGATTTATTAATCGAAGAACTTTCTGTTTTTGAAAATTTATATTACAACGGTAAACTTTGCTTTGGAAACTACGACAACGAAAAATTAGTGAGCTTAGTAAATGAAGTTTTAATTGCTATTGGACTTTATGAAGCCAAAGATCTAAAGGTGGGCAACCCGTTATCTAAAACTATTTCTGGTGGACAGAGAAAAAGACTAAACATTGCTTTAGAACTAATAAGAGAACCGTCCATTCTATTTGTAGACGAACCTACTTCAGGATTGTCCTCAAATGATTCAGAAATTATTATGGATTTATTAAAAATATTAGCTCTAAAAGGGAAACTAATATTTGTAGTTATTCACCAACCATCTTCTGAAATTTATAAAATGTTCGACCAGCTTATTATTTTAGACGTTGGTGGTTATCCTATATACAAAGGAGATCCTGTAGATGCTGTAGTTTATTTTAAAAAATTAATCCATCATGCAAATGCCGAAGAAAGTGAATGTGAAACCTGCGGAAATGTAAATCCAGAACAGATTTTCAACATCATTGACATGAAAGTGGTAGATGAATATGGAGAACTTACTGGTGACAGAAAAATTTCACCTGAAGAATGGAACACACATTACCATGAGATCATCAACCCTCAAAACAATGAAAATCCAAAGCAGAAAATTCCTGACAGTATTTTTAAAATACCTAATTTAATAAGTCAGTTAGGAGTCTTCTTCATCAGAGATGTTAAGTCCAAGCTTACCAATACGCAGTATATGATAATCACCTTATTTGAGGCTCCTATATTAGCTGGTATTTTAGCATTTTTCATGAAATATTTAGAAATTAATTATTTAAAGCATGAATTTGAATATGCTTTTTACAATAGTGACAATCTCCCTCAATATCTATTTATTTCTGTCATAGTGGCTCTTTTTATAGGGTTAACAACCAGTTCGGAAGAAATAATAGGTAATCTAAAAATTCTTCAAAGAGAGAAGTTTTTAAACCTTAGTAAAGGAAGTTACTTGTTTTCGAAAATTAGTATCATGTTTTTAATATCAGCCATTCAAACACTTTTCTATGTTTTAATTGGGAATTTTATACTTGAAATAGAAGGAATGTTTTTTGCACATTGGATGATATTATTTTCTACTTCATGTTTTGCAAATCTTCTTGGACTAAATATTTCATCTAGTTTCAATTCAGTAAAAGTAATTTACATTCTTATTCCTATATGTATTATTCCACAGTTGTTGTTTAGTGGTATTATTGTTCCTTTTGACAAACTTCACCCTTATTTTTCATCTAAATCTGAAGTTCCTATGATTGGAAATGTTATGGCCTCTAGATGGGCATATGAGGCATTAACAGTTACGCAATTTAAAGACAATAAATACGAAAAAAAGTTTTTTAAATACGACAAAAAAATGTCATTTGCCAACTGGAAAAAAGATCAGTGGGAAAGTAATTTAGATACTAAGCTTACCAATTTCTATAGGGTCTCTAAGAAAGATAACCCTCTTGAAATGGAAAAAAGAAAAACAAAGCGAGATGGTGAAATTATAGTGAATGAAGTAAGAAAAGAATTAAAAAACTTTAATTCCTCTGTTGTTTACAGCAATGAAAAAATGGGAGAACTCCTATATACCATAGAAAACAATACCATGGAAAAGAAAGATTACATGCAACTCCATAATTATTTTACTAGTACAAGAGACTATTATAAAGCGATGTATAATAAGGCTGACTTGTCTAAAGACAGTTTACTTAGATCTTATATAAAACCTGGGAAAGATTTAGTAAATAAAATTAAAGCTCTAAAAGACAGCAAAACCATTACGTCTAAAGAATATAGGTCTTACAAAAAATTAATTTCTTACTTAAAAAACTATGATTTTCAGGAGTTTAAAAACAAATACAACAATCATAGTTTAGAAGATTTTGTCACCAATTCTAATTCCCTAAGCTTTATTGATGAAAGCGAAACTGGTCTTATTCAAAAGTCTGATCCTATTTATTTAGATCCTGTAGGAAACAAATATTTAGGAGCGCAATTTTATGCACCATCTAAATACTTTATGGGTAAAAAAATTGATACATTAACTGCTAACCTAATAGTAATATGGTTAATGACCATTCTACTTACTATTACACTTTATTTTGATGTGTTAAGGAAAATATTAGAAAATTCAGGATTGTTTTTTAAGATTTTTAAATTCAAATTATTTAAAAAATAACCTTTTTGAATAATATCTCAGATTCAGTTTCAATTTTCAATATAAAAATTCCTTTATTTGGGACTACTATTTGATTAGTCATTTCCGATTTAATCAATTTCCCTGATAAGTTATATAGTGAGTAACTGTAATTAGAATCCATTCCCTCTAAATAAAGTACTCCATCATTAGTTGGATTCGGATATACTGTAACATTTGAAACATTATCTTCAGTTTGGTATGTTGATGGATCATTATCAATATAAAAATTGTCAATTCCCGCTTCAACTAAATTATCATCATTTGGACCAACAGACCAATCGGCTGTAGTAATTACAACGTTGAAATCATTAAAGTTATCTGGTATTTCAAATGTGAATTTATACCACTCAAGAGGATTATTTCCTTCGACAAAAAATAAATTTGTTGTATTAACACCGTCATCTAAATCAATAAAAAGTGTGTCGTTTGGCGTAGAGCCACCAAGAAAATTTTTCCACCAGATGTTACAGTGTAAGTAATGGGTTATACTAGTATCCAATGAAATCAAAGGCGATACAAGTTGTACAAATCCTAAATCAACATCATCTGAACTTGGAGCACCTGCTAAATTACCAGTAACATATGCAAAATTGCCACAGTCATTGGTTTCAAACCCTGGATTACATGTATCGGTATTATTGTATACAGTTGCTAGAGGAATAACTCTCTCCCAAATTCCAGAAGAGGCAGAAGAGTTTACAGTCCATCCCTGATCAATATTGAATTGGTCTTGATATCCTTCTTCAAAATTCATTACTAGTGGGGAAGAGTCATCTATAATATTAAAATTTTCTAAACAAAAATCCTTAAAACCCCAAGAACCAGCATAAATATTGTAAGATCCTGGAATTAAATTATTAATAGTAGAAGTACCATTTACGTCTGTAGTTCCATAATAACTAAAATCATCATTGCTTATCGTGAAGTCAACATTTGATAGCGGATTGTTCTGGCCAGTTATCTTACTCTCAACATTAAGATTTAATGGGGTTAAAGAGTACATCAAAATGTCAAGTAATGTTATTGAATCATTTTGAAGAACAACTTGATTTATTGTATCTGAACGATATAACGGATGAGAAAACACAACATTATAACTCCCAGATTGTAAAGTTCCCATTTTATAAGTGCCTCCTACTTTAGAAACTGTGGTGTTGTTATTGTTGTTTAAAATTTCGACATCTACTCCGCTTATTGGTGAGTTGGTAGCTGCGTCTGTTATTACTCCCTCTAAATATGCTGCTCTTTTGTAATCGGGATTAAGTACATATAAGCCCTCTTCAATATCCGAAGCAATAATTAACCCACTAGGTAAATACGGATAAACACCCCAACAACCATTGGAGTTGGGACCAGAATAATTAGGAGAAGTATCAAAATGTCCAACATTTACTATGTTTCCTTTACTCTTTACATCAAAAAGCTGGATTCCTGTTGTGTAATAAGAATTAATAATATAATCATCCATGTAAAAGGCATTGTGAGGCATAACATTGTTTCCCGGTTCTGCTTGAATTTTATCAGTTAAGTCAATATTATTAAAATCTGTTATATCAAACTCTGACAAATGCCCACCATTGTCCTCCTCAGTAGTATAGATATAATTTCCATCGTCCGATGACCAGATATTGTGAGAATAATAGCCAACTGTTTGATTTTGAGCTAATAAAACTGGTGAGGATGGAACAGAAACATCCCAAATAGAAAAAATAGAATTATTTCCATTAGCTAAAAAAAGAGTATCTCCCTTTGCCATTCCGTCGTGACAGTACCAGTTATTAATATCTGCCACTTCTACAGGACTTGTTGGATCTTGGTTTAAATCTAAAATTATTGCACCTCCTGATCCTCTGTTAGCACCAAAAATATAAGCGTATCCCCTATCATCAATGAACAAATTATGTGCACTTTGCCATTGAGCATTGGCAGGACCAGTATATAGATAAGTGCTAGTATTAGTACTATCAGGAAGGTTGGATAAATCTATAATTAACAATCCATTTAAAGCTTCAGTAGTTACGTAAGCATAATTTCCATAGGTTTTTACATCTCTCCAAACAGAGTTCATTCCTTGAACAAATAAAACCTCTTGAGGAAAAGATGGATTGGAAAGATCAAAGATCGAAGTACCTTCATTGGTTCCTACAATAGCATATTCGTTTCCTGCACTATCAACCCATCCCCAAATATCATTTAAGTCGGAAGGTACCATAAATGAACTATTGGGTACGTATGAAACTTGCTGGATATTTAAGGGTGCAGTTTGAGCATTTAATACTACTGAATTTAGTGTTAAAATAAATGATAAATAAAGGCCTCTACAGATCATAAGTATAATTAATTTGAATACCAATTTACACTAAAAATAAAAGATTGTTAGGATGTCCAACATTTTTTCTATTTTTGCGCTTGAAAATTGGTCGCGTAGCTCAGCTGGATAGAGCATCTGCCTTCTAAGCAGACGGTCACAGGTTCGAATCCTGTCGCGATCACAAAAAAAGCCTCAAATAATATTGAGGCTTTTTTTAATTCATATTAGGTTTTTTATAATAAAACAAATACAGGAATTATCACTAATTAATTTAATTAGAAAAATCAGGAATTAAATTTTGAAATTCCGCAACATTTTTAGAAGAAACCCAAACCATAGTTACTGGATAATCGGAACTAATTTTAGAATTGTTAGATATTTTTTGGTTTAGCTTAGAAACTACAAAGCCAACGTCAGCTATTCCAGTTGCTTTACTTCCTTCTATTAATTCTAAACTACCTCTAATTAGAATTCCTATGCTGTTATCGCTTAGTTCTTTATCAAATGAATAATCTGAAGGGAATATTTTCACTTCAACCATGCTGGATAATTGATTTATTTTATCGTCACCCATTTTTTCTAACCATGGTATTTGTTTTAAAAGTTGATTTATTTGTGGCAACTTAAAAGATGGAGGGTTCGAAAGAAGATTGTTCATTTTTAGTTCAATCTCTAAGAAAAAAGCGTCAGTATCTTCTTTATCTACTCTTCCCAACTTAATCATTTTTTGAAGTTCATTTTTTTGAAAATTTAATAAGTCTCTACTTGCTTGTCGAGTTTCAATTGTTTTATAAACTTCAGGAAATGCATTTTTTAAATTCCTTAAGAAAGTAAGACCCTGAATTTTCTTTTCATTCACTTCTTCTCTTAATATTTTCAAAATAGAACTTTGATCTTTAGTATTTGTAGCATCATCTTCTAAATCTTTAATAAGAACTAAAAGATCGTCCTGAGCATTAATTAGAGCTCTTACCGCATCATAGCTTGTGTAAAGCTGCTGAAATAAATCATTTAAGGATGTTTTATTTATATTAGTCCATGACTGAACATCCATAAACATATTTGAACTGTTCCATAATTCGTTAATGTGGTTAGAAGTGGTAATAGGAGATTCACCATTCTGATCCAGTAACTCGTTGTTTATATTGTTTAATAAATTATAAGCACTTATCCCTAATAAACCATTACTGAATTGCTGCCAATAAGATTTTTTTTCCTTGTTGAGTAAATTAATTCTTAGTTCTTTTAGTAATCCATCATCAGCATCTTCTATTAGATCCTCTTTATTTGGCTCCCAAAGTTTAGGTAGGAACTTCTCAACTGTACTCCAATCTGCACCTCCCATAAATCTATCTTTTTTCATTAAATCTATGCGCATTTCAGAAGTTACTTTTAACTTTTCAATAGAATGAGCTATCAATGTAGCTTTAGCTACTGGAATTCTTGTTAATCCTAAAGATTTTACCAAAAATTTAATGGTAGTTGCATTTATTAAGGATGTAAGTAAAACAATTCCAGCAGTAATAAATAAAAATTGATCTCTTACATCTTGTGCAATACTGGATTCACCAGCTACAATCAAAGCCATAGCTAAACCAATTACACCCCGAAGACCTCCCCACCAGAGTACTATAGAGTCTTTTTTTGTTATACCATATCCAATCTTTTTCATTAACGGAAATAATACCAGTATTATGAAACCTCTAATCACATGAATTCCAATGTAAATAATTGCTAAATCAATGAAATCTTCCATTTCAAATCTTGTTCTATGGGCTATAATTACACCTACAATAATAAAAATTAAGGTATTGGCAATAAAAGCGGCTAACACCCAAAATTCGTGAAGAAAATGACCTACTTCTGGGCTAATTCTTGTTTTCCCTCTTCCAGCCATTAACAAACCTAAAGTAACCAAACCTATTACTCCAGACAAATGAAAGCTTTCTGCAATAAAAAAAGTTAAATAAGCAGAACCTATTATTGCTGTAATTTCAAATAATGGGTCGTTAAATACTGTTTTAAATAAAAACAAGGTAATTAATCCAATACCTGCGCCAATTGCTACACCACCTAAAGTAACTATGAAAAAATCTATGATAGGATTTGAATCTACAGCTGTTCCTGTTAGAATGGTAAAGAACACCATAAATATTACAATGGCGGTACCGTCGTTTAAAAGCGATTCACTTTCAATAAGAGTTCTTAATTTTTTACCGCCGCCTAGTTCTTTTAAAAGAGACACTACCGCAACAGGGTCTGTTGCACAAATAACAGAACCAAACATTAGCGATACATACCAATCCCAGTTTCCAAATCCAATTCCAAAGTACCTAATTCCCATTGCCATAGAAGCACTGATACAAATAGCCACTATAATTCCAGGTACTGCCATCAAAAAAGCATTTCCAAAAGATTTTTTAAAAGTATGTACATCTAAATCAAAAGCAGCCTCAAAAATTAATGTAGGAAGAAAAACATAGAGTATAATTTCTGGTTTTATGTGTCCTGCCCAATAGATGGCTTTGGTTACAAAACCGATATTAGCAACCCAATCGAAACGATCTACAACCCCCATAAAGAGACCAATTATCAATAAAATAACAGTGAAAGGAATAGGTAGCTTTTTTAAAAACTTCTTAGTTAAAATACCAATAAATAAACTCACAATTATAAATAACAGTGGAGACATATCTAATTTGTTATTGGTGATCTCTTCTCCAGACCAATCGCCTGCAAAAATTAAAAAAGGACAAAATATAAGAAAAATGGTTAGTATTTTTTTCATCAAGTATGTTTTATAACTAATTTAAAGAAAAAAACTATGGTTTTAATCTTCTTTTTTTTTAAATGAGCTTGGAATAATGTCAATACCTGCTTTTTCAGCTAATTTCATTATAAATGGAATTAATATAGTAGAACCAGGAATCATAAAAAAAGGAACTCCGACACCCATAATTTTTAATAAATCATAAAATTGAAGCTTTAATTCTTTTTCCTCGTCTTTGGTTAAAGAGCCATTTTTTAAAAATTTCACAATTAATAAACTTGCCTTTTTAGTTTCTTTTGCTTCATTACTAAGGTTCTTTAAAAAGTATCTGAATGCCTTGGAAGATTTCTCACTATTAAGCTTCATTTTCGCACCGAAATTTTTATAGCCCTTTTTGTCAAAAAAAGAAAAATCTAAATATTTTTTTTTGTTTTTAATTTCGGTCATTTATTTATAAAAAATATGTGTATGCTCCTGTAATATCTAAATCTATAACAGAGGTGTTTTCGTATATTAATTGATGCTCAATTTTTTTTCTATTTTTTAAACATTTAGAATTTTTCACAACCTTTAATGTATTACTATCGCTAAATAGTTGATTAATATTATTGGGTATTTCATTTATTATGGCCAAGTCAATATGATTATTAAAATTCCAATTTTTATCAACAAATGCAATGGTTATATTCTCCCATTTAATGGTCTTAGAATTAAGTTTATTTAAAGAAAGTAATTTAGGTGGTGCCAAATCATTAAAATTCCAATTATTTGTAACATATTGATGAAATAAATTTTCATTTTTTAAAAAATCGTCATCTGCAATAAAATAGTGATTATTCCCAGCCATTAGATCTAATGCAAAATGATTTGGTATATTATAAATAACTACTTTTTTTTGGTTTTGTATTGTATAATCTTCTTTAAGGTCTAAACAGATCAATAGAAAGACAATTGAAAAACAAGTGATTTTTAAAAAAAAATATCTTTTCTTATGGTAAAGAACCATAAATAAAATGGCTAAATAAGCTAAAAGCGTTTCCTCAGCTGAAATAAATAATCCCTTAGTGGTGGAAAATGAAATACTTTCAATTGTAGTTAAAAAACTCATTAAGACTGATAAGAGAAAAGAAAATAACTTCCCCCATAAAATTAATATAGAATTATTAAAAGATAAGACAATAGTGAATAGCCCTACTATTAAGAGAATAAATACCAACGGTATTACAAAAATATTACTTAGTAAAAACAAGTTAGGAAATTGGTGAAAATAAAAAATACTAATTGGGAATGTCGTTAATTGTGCTGCTAAGGAAACTGAAGAAATTGCCCAAATTTTTTTAAGAATATAATGTTTAACATTAATGAGATTATATATTTTAGGATAGAAAAATAAAATTCCAAAAACTGCTAAAATACTGAGTTGAAATCCTACGTCAATAATTAAAAAAGGATTTACGAACAATAGAAAAAAAACAGAAGAAAAAAGAACATTATAAATACTGGTGTGTTTATTAAAAACTCTTGCAATAATAAAAAAACTCATCATCGTTGTAGCTCTTAATATAGATGGACTTAAACCTGTAATTAAAGCATAACTCCAGATTATTAATAAGATAAAAAAATGACCTAACCAATCATACCTAAAAGGGATCTTTAAAAGACTTATAATTGAGTTAACGATTAGAAATATTATTCCGACGTGCAACCCAGATACTGCTAAAACATGCATTGCTCCAGTTCTTGAGAATATGTTTTTTACAAACGTATTTAAATCGTTTTTGTAGCCAAATGTTAATGCAGAAGCAATAAATAGATTATTGGATTGTAAACCACTTCTCTTAAAAATATCAAGACATCTATTTCTAATTATTGTTGAATTCCTATTCAAAGGAAATGAAGATTTATATTTATTCCATCTTGTATTAGATGTAAGAAAAAACTGAGCTACAATTTGTTTATTTTTTAAATACTTTGAGTAATCGAACTCATTAGGATTACCTAAAGAGTGTATGCTATTCAATATTGAATTAACTTCTATGAAATCTCCTGGCAAAAGTTTATTAGAATTGCTGTCTAGAGCAAGATGGACTAAAACCTTACCTGTTAAAGGATATTGCAAACGATTTTTGATATATCCTACTATTTCACCAGTGACTGTTACTTTTTCTTTTTTAATTTTAATTGGGTCATTTAATTTAATTAGAAAATCATGGTTGGTTTTAAAATATTTAGAGCTATTAATAAAATGATTTTTATGATTGAACTGATTTTTTGACTGAACTAAAGCTCCACCCATTAATATCAGAGCCAACATTAGTAAAACTTCTGAACTAATTTTTTTAAAAAACATAGAATTGCTAACTCTGTATTCTAATACTATTAATAAACTGATTATTGGAATTAATAACCAAGGTTTAATTATTGGAAAAAAATTAAAATTAATTTCAACTATTAAACCTAGAAAGAAAAAAAATAAACATTTAATTATTGGGTAATTCAAGGCATCAAATTAAACTTTAATTTATTATAAATAAGATATTAAATAAAAACATACTCTAATAATAATCTACATTTTGGTGACGAATTTGTAAAAAAGTAAATGATTTCAGATAAAATTATCCAAAAAAAAAGCTGGCATTTGCCAGCTTTTCCGTTTTTGAATAAAAAATTAAACTTCTTCAAAGTCTACATCTGTTACTTCTTCATCAGACTTTCCTTTATCGTCAGCTCCAGGAGTTGGGCCTTGTTCTGCACCACCTTTATCATTTGAAGCTTGGTACATGTCTTGACTAGCAGCTTGAAAAGTAGTATTAAGTTTTTCCATAGCAGTATCAATAACAGCTAAGTCTTTAGCAGCATGTGCAGCTTTTAACTCAGTTAAAGCTTCCTCAATAGGCTTTTTCTTCTCATCTGGAATTTTATCTCCATATTCTTTCAATTGTTTTTCCGTTTGAAAAATTAAACTGTCAGCTGCATTTACTTTTTCAACCTCTTCTTTAATTTTTTGGTCTGCGTCTGCATTAGCCTCAGCTTCTTTTTTCATTTTTTCAATATCCTCATCAGATAAACCAGAAGATGCCTCAATTCTAATAGATTGTTCTTTATTGGTAGCTTTATCAACGGCTTTAACCTGAATTAATCCATTAGCATCAATATCAAAAGAAACTTCAACTTGAGGAACTCCTCTTGGAGATGGTGGAATTCCATCTAAATGAAATCTACCTATTGTCTTATTGTCTTTTGCCATTGGTCTTTCTCCCTGAAGAACATGAATTTCAACTGATGGTTGGTTGTCTGCTGCAGTTGAAAATACTTGAGATTTTTGGGTAGGAATGGTAGTATTAGAGTCTATTAATTTTGTTAAAACACCACCCATAGTTTCAATACCTAGTGATAGAGGGGTAACGTCTAATAACAATACATCTTTAACTTCACCTGTTAATACGCCACCTTGTATTGCAGCTCCGAGTGAAACAACCTCATCAGGATTAACTCCCTTAGAAGGTGATTTTCCAAAAAACTTTTGTACAGACTCCTGAATGGCAGGAATACGAGTAGAACCACCAACTAAAATGATTTCATCGATATCGGAAGTTGATAAGCCAGCACTTTTTAATGCAGATTTACATGGTTCAATTGTTCTTTTTACTAAATCATCAATTAATTGCTCGAATTTGGCTTTAGTTAAACTTCTAACTAAGTGTTTGGGAACACCGTCAACTGGCATTATGTAAGGTAGATTAATTTCTGTGGAAGCAGATGAAGAAAGTTCTATTTTAGCTTTCTCTGCAGCTTCTTTAAGTCTTTGTAGAGCCATCGGATCTTTTGTCAAATCCAATCCTTCATCTTTTTTAAATTCTGAAGCTAACCAATCAATTATTTTCTGATCTACATCATCTCCACCTAAGTGCGTATCTCCATCAGTAGAAAGAACTTCAAAAACACCGTCACCAAGTTCTAGGATGGAAACATCGTGTGTTCCACCTCCAAAATCAAAAACAACAATTTTCATGTCTTTACCTGCTTTATCCATTCCGTAAGCAAGAGCAGCTGCAGTAGGTTCATTTATAATTCTCTCGACTTTTAGGCCAGCAATTTCACCAGCTTCTTTAGTAGCTTGTCTTTGAGCATCATTAAAATAGGCTGGAACAGTAATTACAGCACCAGTAACTTCGTGACCAACAAAATCTTCAGCAGTTTTTTTCATTTTTTGTAAAATCATTGCTGAAATCTCTTGTGGTGAATATTTTCTGTCGTTAATTTTTACCCTAGGTGTATTGTTATCTCCTTTAACTACATTATAAGGAACCCTACTAATTTCCTTAGTAACTTCATCAAAATTATTACCCATAAATCTCTTTACTGAATAAATAGTATTTTGAGGATTGGTGATAGCTTGTCTTTTCGCTGGATCTCCTACTTTTCTTTCGCCACCATCTACAAATGCAACCACCGATGGTGTTGTTCTTTTACCTTCACTGTTAGGAATTACAACTGGTTCGTTTCCTTCCATTACACTAACACATGAATTGGTAGTTCCTAAATCAATGCCTATAATTTTTCCCATTTTAAAAATTTTATTATTTGTATTGCATATACCAAAATACATGCCAGCTATATATGCTGGTTCTAATTATTTAAAATTGTCAGCTAATGTGATTAATCTATGCCATTAGACTGACATAAAGACAGAAAAATCAACTGTTTTTCCAATTGTTAGTTTCTGATGGGAGGTAAGAGACGTTTATTGCATCCAGTTTTTCTAATTTAAAAATGGCTGCTAAACCAGCATCCATTACCAGATCACTTGAAAAAGAATTCTTAAAATCTTCAATAAATAAATTTACAAATCTCGTATCAAAATTTCCATTTCTAAAATCAGGATGATTTAGAGCAAATTTACAAAAAGGGAGAGTAGTTTTCACACCGTAAATGGTGTAATTATTTATAGCATTGATCATTTTTTGAATTGCCTCTACTCTGTTATTAGCGTGGACAATTAGTTTTGAAATCATTGGATCGTAATAAATTGAAACTTCAGCACCTTGATAAGTACAATCGTCAACTCTAACTCCATTTCCATGAGGTATCTCATATAATTCTATAATCCCAGTATCAGGTAAGAAATTATTAAATGGATCTTCTGCACATACTCTTACTTCGATAGAGTGTCCATTTATTTTTAAATCGCTTTGAGAAAAATTTAATCTTTGGTTATTAGCAATAATAATTTGTTGTTCTACTAAGTCTAAACCTGTTATCATTTCAGTAACAGGGTGTTCAACTTGTAATCTAGTATTCATTTCAAGAAAATAAAATTGTTCATCTTGAAAGATGAATTCTACTGTACCTGCACCATGGTAGTTGCAAGATTTTGCCACTTTACAAGCAGCCTCTCCCATCTCTTTTCTAAGTTTTTCAGATAAAACAGACGATGGAGCTTCTTCAATTACTTTTTGGTGACGTCTTTGAACGGAACAATCTCTTTCAAATAGATATACCACATTTCCATGCTGATCAGCTAAAATTTGAATTTCAATATGTCTTGGTTTCTCTAAATATTTCTCAATGAAAACAGCACCATTACCAAAAGATTTTTCTGCTTCACTTACCGCTCGTTCCATTTGTTGTTTAAATTCTTTTTTATGGTGGACTATTCTCATTCCCTTTCCTCCTCCTCCAGCTGAAGCTTTTATTAAAATTGGGAATCCTATGTTTTCAGCAGTATTCATGGCTAAATCCAGATCTGTTATTTCTTCATCTAATCCAGGCACCAATGGGATTTTAAATTTAGAAACTGTTTTTTTAGCGGAAAGTTTATCTCCCATTACTTGGATAGCAAAAGGTGACGGTCCTATAAAAATTAAACCTGCATCAACAACCTTTTGAGCAAATTCAAAATTCTCAGAAAGAAAACCATATCCAGGATGAATAGCATCAACCTCGTAGTCTATTGCAGATTTAATTATTAAATCTTGATTTAAATAACTTTTATTCGATGGTGAAGGACCAATATAAATTTTTTCATCTGCATATTTTACAAAAGGGGCTTTTTGGTCTGCGTCTGAAAAAATAGCAACAGTTTTTATATTCATCCTGTAGCAAGTTTTCATTACACGAAGTGCAATTTCGCCTCGATTAGCAACTAAAACCTTCTTAATATCTCCCATTGTTAGCAATATAAGTATTCATTAATAGTGATGCAATAGTCATAGGTCCTACTCCTCCAGGAACAGGTGTTATAAACGAACATTTTTGAGAGGCATTAGTAAAATCTACATCTCCTAACAATTTAAAACCATTTTTTTTAGATGAATCTTCTACTCTATGGATCCCAACGTCTATTACCACTGCACCGGGTTTAATCATTTCTGAAGTAATAAATTGAGGGATTCCAATTGCAACAATTAATATGTCTGCATTTAAACAAACTTGTTTCAAATTTCCAGTTCTACTATGTGCTAGTGTTACTGTAGAATTTCCTGGATAATTTTTTCTTGACATTAAAATACTTATTGGAGTACCAACAATATTACTTCTTCCTAAGACCACTGTTTGCTTTCCTTCAGTTGGAATCTCGTATCTTTTTAATAGCTCCATAATCCCATTAGGAGTTGCTGGTAAAAAAGAAGGCATACCTAAAGTCATTTTACCAATATTTTCTGGATGAAATCCATCAACATCTTTATTGGGATCTATTGATAAAATTATTTTGTTTTCATTAATATGACTGGGTAAAGGCAACTGCACAATGAAACCATCTACAGATGTATTAGTGTTTAATTTTCTAACTTCATCTAATAACTCTTTCTCTGTAACATTATTATCTAACTCTATCAAGGATGATTGAAAACCAATTCTTTGACAGGCTTTTACTTTAGCATTAACATATGTTCTGCTAGCACCGTTGTCACCTACAAGTATGGCTGCTAAGTGCGGAGGTTTTTCACCTTTTGATGTAAGTAGTTTAACTTTTTTTGTTAACTCTTCTTGAATAACTAGTGATGTTTGTTTTCCGTCTAAAATCTGCATAGAAATTACATTGGCATTTTACCACCCATTTTTTTAAACTGTTTCATCATATTCATCATATTTTGCTTGTTGCTCATCAATTTCATCATTTTTTTAGTCTGATTAAATTGCTTCATCAATTTATTTACTTCTTGTATATCGTTGCCACTGCCCACTGCAATTCTCTTTTTTCTCTGCATGTTAATCAAATCTGGATTAGACCTTTCTTTTGGAGACATGGAATCAATCATGGCTAAAATAGGAACAAAAGAACTTTCATCAACTTCGCTTCCATTCAATGCTTTTTTCATTCCAGGAATCATTCCTGCTATATCTTTAACACCACCCATTTTTTTAATCTGACCTATTTGATCTCTAAAATCGTTAAAATCAAACTGATTTTTTTTAATCTTTCTGTGAAGTTTCTTTGCTGATTCTTCATCGTATTGTTCTTGAGCTCTTTCAACTAAGGAAATAACATCTCCCATACCTAAGATTCGATCTGCCATTCTATCAGGATGAAAGACATCTAAAGCGTCCATTTTTTCTCCAGTTCCAATAAATTTTATTGGTTTATTCACAACTGACTTAATGGATAATGCTGCTCCTCCTCTGGTATCCCCATCAAGTTTGGTTAAAACGACTCCGTCAAAATCTACTTTTTCATTAAATGCCTTTGCAGTATTAACTGCATCTTGACCTGTCATTGAGTCTACTACAAATAACGTTTCTGTTGGACGAATAGACTTTTTAATGTTAGAAATTTCATTCATCATATCAACATCTACAGCTAATCTACCAGCAGTATCGATAATTACTAAATTGAATCCATTGTCCTTAGCAAATTTTATTCCATCCTCTGCAATTTTAACTGGGTTTTTTTCTTCTTTGTTCGAGAATACCTCAACATCAATACCCTCTCCGACAACATGCAATTGGTCGATAGCAGCTGGACGATAGACGTCACAAGCAACTAATAAAGGTTTCTTATTTTGCTTTGTTTTTAAAAAATTTGCCAACTTTCCTGAGAAAGTAGTTTTACCAGAACCCTGTAATCCAGACATTAAAATAATGCTTGGATTGCCAGAAGTATTAAGATCAGCTTTTTCACTTCCCATAAGAGCAGTTAGTTCTTCCTGGGTAATTTTAACTAAAAGTTGACCTGGAGAGATGCTGTTTAGTACATTTTGCCCTAAAGCTCTTTCCTTTACCTTGTTTGTAAATGATTTAGCGGTATTGAAACTAACATCAGCTTCAAGAAGTGCTCTTCTTACTTCTTTTAATGTTTCAGCAACATTGATTTCTGTTATCTGTCCTTGACCCTTTAGTACTTTAAAAGCTCTGTCAAATCTTTCAGTTAAATTTTCAAACATATTTTTATTCTTTCAAAAACAAATATAAAGATGAATATTTGTAACGGTTAACTTTTAATTGAAAATATTTTGGTAAGTGTAATTATACCCTTTAAAAACCCGATGCCCTATTTTGAAGATTGTTTAAATTCTATTTTAAATCAGAGCTACAACAATTTGCAAATAATTTTGGTTAATGATGGATCGATCGATAATTCACTTGATATAGCCAATAAATTCAAATTAAGAGATCCAAGGATTAAAGTTTTAAAAAATGATGGAATTGGGATAATTGATGCCTTGAACACAGGGTCTAAATTAGCTAACGGAAGATTTATTAGTAGAATGGACGCAGACGATCTTATGTCTGAAACGAAAATCGAAGATTTAAGAAATAAACTTCTAGAAAAAAAAGATGCTTATATTGCTATTGGTAAAGTATCTTATTTTTCCAGTGATAAAGATATGGGAAGTGGTTATTTGAATTATGCTGAATGGTTAAATACATTAACAACCAATACAAAAAACTTTGAAGAATTATATAAAGAATGTACCATTCCTTCTTCAGCATGGATGATGGAGCGAAAACATTTCGAAAAAATTAACGGATTCAATGATTTGACATATCCTGAAGACTACCATTTTGCCTTTAAATTATTTTACGCAGGTATAAAGCTAACGGCGACTAGTAGAATTGTACATCTATGGAGAGACCATCCCAAAAGGACATCAAGAAACAGCAAGATTTATCAGTTTAAAAACTTTATAACTTTAAAACTTAAATATTTCATAGAATTTGAGTGTAAACAGAAAGGAGATCTTGTCTTATGGGGAGCAGGTAAAAAGGGGAAAAAAATTGCAGAAGAACTTTTAAAAAATAGGAAACAATTTAAATGGATAAGTAACAACAAAAATAAAATTGGACATTTTATTTACAATCAAAAAATAGAGTCAGAAGAATTATTAAAAAATGAAAGTGAAAAAATTATTATTTGCGCAATTAGTGAAAAACAATTTACACCACCAATTAACACAAAATTCAACAGCTTTTTTAATTTTTATTAAATAAAAATCTTTTATATTCACAACATTATTTAATACCATATAGTGCGTAAATTTAAAATATTCATCTTAATTATTTCAACCTTAACATTGGTTACATGCAAAAATGGAAATAACGACTTTAATTCTGGTAGAATAGAGTATGATATTACTTATCCATGTCTTGAAAAAAATCATGAATCGTTACTTTTTTTATTACCTAAGAAAATGATAATGACCTTTAATGAAAACCAATACGAAAATGAATTTATTTTCCCTACAAAGGGATCTAGTTTGGGGCTAGTTAACGATTGTAACATTAAAAATGTAAAACTAATTTTTGGATTAGGAAATAATAAAAAATATACTTCTTTGGATTCTAATTCAATTTATTATTTGCTTGATAATTTACCTAAATATGAAATATTAGAATCAGAAAATGTTAGTTTTAATTACTTAGATGTTGAATGTAAAGAATTAGAAGTTCAATCACTTAAAAATGATTCTACATACAAGATAAAAGTTGCTCAAAATATTGAAATAAAGGATGTAAATTGGTGCACCCCATTTCACGAAATTGAAAAAGTATTATTAGAATACAGTATTGAACAATATGGAATGGAGATGCACTTCAGTGCTACCCAAATATCAAAGGGGTTTACTACCAAAGAATTTAATACACTTGGTAAAGAATACCTTTTCTTAGAAACTAAAAAGTATTTAACCGAGATAAAATCCATGTTGTCAATTTTTAAGTGTATTGATTAGGTTGACTCAAATTTTACTAGTTATATTCTCCTGTAATTGCTATGGTCAAGGATTTGAAGGTGTTATTACTTATGAAATTAATCATGATTACTTAGATTCCTCGTTTGAAAATAAATTAATGCCATCAAAAATGGATTTTTATATTTCAGGTGAAATGGCAAGAGTAGATCAGCACACAAGAATAGGTATTCAAAGTACGTTAATTGACACGATCACTAAAAAGCACATGCTTTTAATTCAACTAATGGACAAAAAATTTGGCATTGTTATAAAAGAAGATTCTAACGAAATTGAAAAAATATCTTATTCTCAAAACAAAAAGAAAATCTTGGACTTTAATTGTTTCAAAGCTATTATAAATGAAGAAAACTCAACTTCAACTATTTATTACACAAAACAGATCAGCAAATCATACAACAATAACTTTAAAAATCTAAATGGTTTTCCGCTTTATTATGAAATAATTTCTCCAAAATTCATCTCTTCTTACAGCGCTATTGAAATTAATGACACCATCGTTGACCCAATACTCTTTGAAATTGATAAAAACACATCCATTTACACCATGAAGGAATTCCAAGAATTAATGACTCAATAATTCCTAACAAAGTGTCGTTAAGAATACATTTAATTTGGATGTATTAAGAATTCTGTTTAGTTTATTTTTGATTATATAAATAAGATGAACTCAAAAAACCAATATAAAAATTTTCAGTTTAATACTAAAAAAAAGAATAATAGTAAAGATTATTTTTCAGGTATTAAATTTTTTTTATCAGATGAAAGATTCCATAAAACTTCTGGATTATTTTTATTGTTACTTTCTACCTACTTATTCTTTGCATTTACCTCTTACTTATTTACTTGGAAATACGATCTAAGTATCATTGATGGTAAATCCCTAAGTTTTGTATTTAACGGTGATGCAAGTGAAATTCATAATTGGCTTGGTAAATTCGGAGCCTATACTGCTCACAAATTCATGAAAATTTGGTACGGTATTTCATCTTATATTTTTGCTTTTATTTTATTTATTATTGGTTTTAAAGCTTTATTTAAACACGAATTACTCCCACTAGTAAAAACATTAAAAGTAAGTTTTGTAGCTTTAGTTTGGACATGTATCTTTCTAGGATTCGTATTCCAATCCTCTAATTTGGATTTCATGAGCGGATTATATGGACAAATAATAAATACTTGGTTGGTTGGTGTTCTTGGTCAAATTGGAACAGGTGTATTTATTTTTTTCTTCGCTACAACAGCAGTTATTTTATTATTCAATCCTTCGCTAAGTTGGATTGTTAATTTTTTTAATAAAATCTCCAAAAAGTTTTTTGAAAAGAAAGTTGATGATAATGGATTTTCAAATGTTTTTGAAAAAACTGAAACTGCTACAACTGAAAATATAGTTGTCAATGAAGTCATTCTAAAACAAGAAGATCCAAATATTAAAAATGAAACTGCAGATCCTCTTACAAGTGAGTTGGAAATAAACATACCAAATAATGATCCTGTAGCTAAAAAAGAACCTGAAACTGAAGTCAAAAGTGATGTAAATTTAGCTGTACAGGTCGGAGTCTCTGAAACTGAACTTTCAAAAAAAGATATTGATAGCAAAGTAAAAGAATTTGGACCGTACGATCCTAAATTAGACTTATCTGACTATAAACTTCCAAATATTGATTTAATGGAAGAACACGGAAGTGGGAATATATCAGTTGACAAAGATGAACTCGAAGCCAATAAAAACAAAATTATTGAAACTCTTCTTAACTATAAGATAAACATCTCTAAAATAAAAGCTACTATTGGTCCAACAGTAACTTTATATGAAATAATTCCAGCACCTGGAGTCCGTATTTCTAAAATAAAAAATCTTGAGGATGATATTGCTTTAAGTTTGGCTGCCCTTGGAATAAGAATTATTGCTCCAATGCCTGGAAAAGGAACTGTAGGTATTGAAGTTCCCAATTCTAAACCTGAAATAGTTGCAATGAAGTCCCTTATTGCATCAGATAAATTCCAAAATTCTACAATGGAATTACCTATTGCATTAGGTAAAACCATATCTAATGAAACTTTAATTACCGACCTAACACGTATGCCTCACCTGCTTATGGCTGGAGCTACTGGACAAGGGAAATCTGTAGGACTTAATGCCATACTAGTTTCAATTATTTATAAGAAACACCCTTCTCAAGTAAAATTTGTTCTTATAGATCCCAAAAAAGTAGAACTTACTATTTATAATAAAATTGAACGACATTTCTTAGCCAAACTTCCCGATGAGGAAGAAGCTATTATAACAGATACTACCAAAGTAGTTAACACACTAAACAGTTTATGTGTTGAAATGGAAGCAAGATATGAGCTTTTAAAGGAAGCTATGGTAAGAACCATAAAAGAATATAATCACAAGTTTATACAAAGAAAACTTAATCCAGAAAAAGGTCATAAATACATGCCTTATATTGTTCTTGTCATTGATGAATTTGCAGATCTTATAATGACTGCTGGAAAAGAAGTAGAAACACCAGTGGCAAGAATAGCCCAATTAGCAAGAGCAGTCGGTATTCATTTAATAATTGCTACACAAAGACCTTCGGTAAATGTCATTACTGGAACAATTAAGGCAAATTTCCCTGCAAGAATTGCTTTTAGAGTTACTTCTAAAATAGATTCAAGAACAATTTTAGATGCAGGTGGTGCCGACCAATTAATAGGTCGAGGAGATATGCTATTTTCGCCAGGAAATGAATTAATAAGACTGCAATGTGGATTTGTTGATACTCCAGAGGTGGACAAAATTGCTGATTTTATTGGATCACAAAGAGGTTATCCAAATGCTTTCTTACTTCCTGAATATATTGATGAAACTAGTGAATTAAAAGAACTCGATGATGACTTAGATAGCTTATTTGAAGATGCTGCTGAAGTCATCGTTAACCATCAACAAGGATCAGCTTCGCTGCTTCAGAGAAAATTAAAACTTGGATATAATAGAGCTGGAAGAATAGTGGACCAATTAGAAGCAACTGGTTTACTAGGACCACATAGAGGAAGTAAAGCTAGAGAAGTACTTATACCCGATGTTTTAGCTTTGGAACAGTTTTTGAGTAATCTTAGAGAAAAAGGGAAATTATGAATTTAAAAAAAGGAACTTGCCTATTAATTATATTATTTAATTTTTTAACATTATCAGTATTTGCTCAAGTTGACTCTGATCAAGAAAAGTGTAAAAATATATTGCAAAAAATAAGTAATTCAATTGAAAATAATACTTCTACTAAATTCAATTTTAATCTAGAAATCATAAGTGAAGATTTTAATGAAAGTCAAAATGGTTATGCACTAATCCAAGAAGAGAAGTTTTATTATAAAACCAATGAACGAGAAGTTATTTCTGATGGTGTAAACGTTTGGACTTATATAATTGAAGACAACGAGTGTTACATCGACCTTTTAGATGATTTAGATAACACCATTAACCCAAGTGAGGTATTCAGTATTTGGCAAGACGGATTTAAATTTAAATACATTAGTAACATGAAATTAAATAACGATTTATTACATAAAATTAAATTGTTCCCATCCAACCCTAGTGAAAGTAATTACCATACAGTAATAATGGAGGTAAACGAAACTAAAAAAACCATTAAAGAGGCATCCATTAAAACAAAAGATGGAGTAACCATTAAAATAAACATCAATTCACTTGCTGCTAATTATAAGATACTTCCCAATCAATTTTTATGGCAAAAAAGTAAATATGTTGGTGTAGACGAAATTGACAACCGTTAATTAAGAAGTTCAAGAGCATTATTTAATGCAGCCTTTCCTGTTTTATCACCTCCGAGCATTTTTGCCAATACTTGAATCCTATCTTTTTTAATTAAATAATTTATATCCGATTCCATTTCTCCAGATATATCGGTTTTATTTACGTTTAAGTGGTGATTTGCAATGGCTGCAACTTGAGGCAAGTGAGTTATATTTATTACTTGTGTACTTGTAGAGATCTCTTTTAGCAACTTACCTACTTCAGAAGCAACTTTACCACTTATTCCTGAATCAATTTCGTCAAATATCAGAGTGGGAATACTGTTGTATGAAGATGTGATGTATTTCATTGCAAGAGCGACTCTTGACAATTCACCACCAGATGAAAATTTATGTAATGGGTAATAGTTATTCGTGTTATTTACGGCAATTAGTAAATCAATACCATCAGTTCCGTTGAAGGTAATATCGTTATTATGAAGTAAATTGATTTTAAAATTAGCATGATCCATTGATAATTTACTCAAAATAGAATTAATCTCCTCTTCAATTTGAGGTATTTGTTTTAATCTGATTGAAAAAAGTTTTTCTCCTAACTCGTGACACTTGGATTCATTATTTTTGACATCTTTATTCGCGGCATTTAAATCTTTATCTAAGTCCTCAAATTCAGATAATTCTTTATTAATTAATTTCTTTTTAACTAACAAAGAGTTCAAATCTACAGCATTAAACTTTTTCAACAGGTAGTTAATTTTCCTAAGTAATTCATCTAATTCTTGCAGTTTATCTTGATTTGGAGAGGTTGATTTAAATTGAGAATTTATCTCTTGAAAAATATCTTCTAATTCAATCTTAACAGAACTAATTCTATTATTTAATGAAGTAAAGCTACTTACATGAGCTAAAAAATCTGACCCATGACTTTTCAAATCTTCCAATAACTTTAAAATACCGTTATTATTATAATAAACGTCATTAATTTTACTTAATATAGAATTTATTTCTTCTTGATTTGAAGCTATTTTAAATTCATCTTCAATTATCTGCTCGTCCCAATTATCTATATCGTAGTTAGATAACTCATCCATTTGAAATTTAAGAAAATCTTTTTTTTCATTCAGAATATTAACTCTTTTCTTGAGCAATATTTGTTTATCAAGAGATTGCTTGTATTTGTGATAAGCATTTTTATAATCAGATAAAACAGGTTCTTGATTTATAAAACTATCTATAAAATCGTATTTAAAAGTTAACGAACCCATTTTATGAACTAAATGTTGCCCATTAACCTCAATAATATACTGACTCATAATTTTCAGTTGCTCAATTTTGACCGGTGAATCGTTGATAAACGATCTTGAACTACCATTTTTTCTAATTTCTCTACGAATGATTAAATCCTCATTAACCTCTAAATCCATACTTACTAACTGCTTAAGTACTTGTTCGTTTTGAGAAAACACACCCTCAACTACACATTTTTTATTAGAATTCTTTAGTACTTTATTAGAGGTCCTAGACCCTAGAAGTAATTCAATTGCACCAAAGATAATTGACTTTCCAGCACCAGTTTCACCAGTAATTACTGTAAAATCAGTTTTAAAGTCAATATGAGAACTTGAAATTAAAGCATAATTAGAAATGCTTAGTTTTTGAAGCATTTACTTAACGATTTGAATTTCTACTCTTCTGTTAGCACTATCTGAGACATCATCAATATTTTCAGCAATTGGAATACTTTCACCCTTTCCAATTGTATGAATTCTTTTATAATTAATTCCTCTATTAGTTATGTAAGTCTTTACAGACTGTGATCTTAGTGACGATAAGATTTGATTGTATCTAATAGAACCCTTGCTGTCAGTATGGCCTATAGAATTTATGGTCCAAGTTGGATTATCTTTTAAATCTTTAATTAATTGATCTAATTTGGATTTTTCGTGATTAGAAATATTTGAACTTTCTGTCTTAAAATAAACATTGTCATAAAATGTGATGTGTTTTTCTTTATTAGTAATGGCCAAAACAGAGGTGTCTGGAGTATTTTCTATAAGAGAAATAGAATTATCAAACCCTGTTTCTTCATCGGATTTTTTTTGAGGCTCAAAAATTTGTAATGTACTCTCATTATTTTTAGATAGTTGGCTTAAATCCTCGCTATTAACAATTGAACCTGCAACCTCAAACCCTTTTGAAATAACAATCTCTTTTTCTTTGATTTCTACAATCTTAGTGTATTCATGAATACCAAATTCGTCTTCTGGAACTCTTATGGTGTCATAAGCAATCATGTCATCAAATTTAAATTCTATGTTGTAATTATGACCAGCCTGTAAAACAAATACAAAATGTCCTGTAGAATCATTAGGATGATAATTTTTATAATTTGAAAAAGATTTTTCATTTATTACTGAGACTGTCAAGTCTTTTAATACGACTTCATTTTGACTTTTAACAACTCCTTTGTAAACAGATAGATGTGATTCTACTTCGTCTAAAAGACTTAATTCGTATATATCATACTCGCCTTTACCTGTCTCTCTGTAAGACGAGAAAAAAGCGTGATTACCACTGACGGAGGGCGTGAAAAACAGATCGTCACCTACTGTATTAATCGGATAACCCATATTTACTGGTGAAGACCAAGTTAAATTTTCATTTAATGTTGATTTAAAGATATCAAAACCACCCATTGATTTGTGACCTATAGATGAAAAATAAATTGTTTTTCCATCTGGATGTAAATAAGGAGATTCTTCATCGTATTCGGTATTGATTGGTTCTCCTAAATTTAAAGGCTCTGTCCAATTTCCGTTCGGTAGTTTTTTAACCATCCAAATATCTCTTCCTCCATATCCTCCTTCTCGATCACTTACAAAAAATAAAATATTTTCATAAAGGTCTAAGGTTGCAGCTGTTTCCCAAAAATCAGAGTTGATATTATTTCCTAAAAATTGAGGTTTTGCCCAGTTGTAACCATTATGAAAAGATTCATAAACTCCTCTCCCGAGTGGTCCAACTTTATAATCATTATTTACTTTTGAGGTGAAAATATGTTCACCATCAGCAGATAAATATAAAGCTGAAGAACTTTTGTCAATATTTAGATCACCGATTGCAAGTGACGGCTTAGACCAGACATTATTTTTCTTTTCAGAATAGTAAATGTCTTCGTAATAATTACCCTGGTCATCTTTTATCTCAGAAGAGCCACCAGGTCTTTTAGATGTAAAGTATAAAATATTGTCTTCTGCGTTTACTAATGGTCTGTACTCAGAAAACTTAGTGTTTAAAACATCGACGGCTTTCACTTTGATGTTAATTGGGTTTTTAATAAGATCTAAAGCAAATTTTGACCTTCTAACCTTTCTTTTATTGATCATCTTAGATTCAACATCTGTTTCAAAAATAAATTTTTCAAAAAACTCATACTTTTCAATAGCTTTTTCAAACTCATAATTCATGTGATAGGCATTTCCTAAAAGTTCAATTACGTCTAGCGGGGCCTTTCTTTCCTTATGATTAGACATTCTGTAGGTTACAGTCAAATTCTCCATAGCCTTTTCGTAATAAGGTATTGCTTCCTTTTCTTTGTGAGGGATGTTCATTAAACAATTACCAATTGTAAAACAAGTATTGGCATTACTAGAATCTAACTGATACATCTCGTTTAAAATTGGAAGTGCAGCTTCAAAATCGTATACTTCAAGAAAGTTTAAAGCTTCGTAATACAATTTCTTAAATGACTGAGCATTTAAATTGATACCAAATAAAAGTGTTACAATTGATATAAAAAATTTAGTTCTCATGATTGGTTTTTTAATTTACTTTTTATGGCTGAAGGACAATTTACAGGTTTTTTAGTTTGTTTGTCTACAAATACCAAAGTAGTACTACCAAAATTAAGTAATTTATCTTCTTCGTTATGGGTTTTATAATCAAATTTGATCTTAAATTCTGTAATTTCTTTTATTGCGCAATTAATTGACAATTGTTCATCGTATAAGGCTGGTAATATGTATTTAATATTATATTCAGAAACTGGTAATAATATTCCACTATTTTCTAAATCTTTATAGCTTACTCCCAAAGACCTTAAGGTTTCTACTCTGGCTACTTCAAAATATTGAGCATAATTACCATAATAACAATAACCCATTTGATCTGTTTCCGCATATCTAACTCTTATATTTACAGTAAATTGATACATTATTAATAAGTTTGTTAGATGGATAAAAATTCTAGAATTAAATACTTAGGTATTTCCATAATATTAACTATACTTATATTCTCCTGTAAAGGTTACAAAATTGTTAACGTAAAATCTTTAAATATAAATGCTGAAAATAAAATTGAAGAATATAATTTCAATGAATTAAACTTAGATGCATACAGAGATTCGATTGCAAAAG
>Ga0209716_1000366_pt1 | contig 43957 bp, 36 predicted proteins | sample COGITO_mtgs_1205_FD_184811 | JGI IMG/M metagenome (GOLD analysis project Ga0209716, IMG submission 184811) | Pelagic marine microbial communities from North Sea - COGITO_mtgs_120531 (SPAdes) (version 2) | ecosystem: Environmental > Aquatic > Marine > Epipelagic ...
AAGGGGTGAAAACTCATTTTTATAAAGTAGGAGATTGTAAAATAGAATTATTAGAAGCTACTTCTGAAAAGAGTCCTATTAGTAAATTTCTTTCAAAAAAAGGAGAAGGAATGCATCACTTGGCGCTCTACGTTGATAATATTTATAATGAGTTGGGAAGGTTAAATAGTCTAGGTTTTGAAGCCATTGGAGAGGTGAAAAAAGGTGCTGATAATAAATTAATATGTTTTCTTCACCCTAAAACAACTAGCGGTGTATTGATTGAATTATGTCAGGAACAATTTGAATAATTGAAGTGTTTTTTTCTAAAAGAACAGCTTGAATACCAGCTTCTCTTGCTCCCTCTATGTGCTGAATAGAGTCATCTATAAAAAGTGTTTCTTTTGGAAGTAATTTGTTTGTTTTTAAAACAAAGTTAAAACAATTCAAATCTGGCTTTCTTAACCCAATTCTGAAAGAATAATACAGTTCTTCGAAACAATTATAATATTGCTGTAATAGGTTATTAGATTGAAGTCTTTTCTCAAAACTATCAATATGAATTTCATTAGTATTACTTAATAAAAATATTTTGTATTTAGCTTTAAGAGATTTAATAAAGTTTAGTCTTTCAGGTGGTAAGTCTAAAAGCATAGCGTTCCATGCAACTATAATATCTTTCTCGTCTGTTTTTTTTGTGGAAAATGTATCGATATTAGAAATAAAATCTTGCGGATTTATTTTACCAGTTTCAAAATCATCAAAAACAGAGCTTTGATTCTTTTGACTGTATAGTTTTTCAAAATTTACAATCCCTAATTTTTGAAATTCTCTAATCGTTCTAGAATAGTCTAAATTTAAAAGTACTCCTCCTAGATCAAAAATTATATTTTTTATTTCTTTCACTTTTAGTTATTAATCAATAACAAAGTATTAAAATTGTGTTGATTTTTGGTACATTAAATATAAATTTTAACAATTTTCTATTTTGAAAAATTTTATCAGCATCTTTATCATCATGAGTATTTTCAGCGTAGGAATTGCTCAAAAAACATTCAGTTTAGACACTTTGTTGGTAGAAACCACCCGTATTCCTTTAAAGAATAATGAAACCGGTAGATGTATCAATATACTTACTAAGAAGGATATTGAAAAATTACCAGCCACTACATTTTATGAACTCTTACAAACCATTTCAGGAGTTGAAATTCAGTCTCGTGGAGGTTTTGGAGTGCAGGGAGATATTGTAATGCGAGGGTCCACTTTTTCTCAGGTGCTGGTATTGATTGATGGGATGAGAATTAACGATCCGCTTACTGGACATTTTAACTGTTACATTCCTATTTCAAATATGGAAATCGAAAGAATTGAAATTCTAAAAGGAGCCGGTGGCGCTATGTACGGGCCTGATGCTGTAGGTGGTGTAATAAACATTATTACTAGAGGATTTAATTCATTAGAAAATGGCACTTCTTTTACTGGAAATTTTAATATTGGAGAACAGAATTTAGTAAGCTCTTCTCTTGGAGTTTTTCATAAAAAAGATAATTTTTTCTTTGGTGCGGGGGTGTCCATTAACCAATCAACTGGAGAAGAAATTCCTGCTGTTGATTTGGATTCAATTAATACTTTAAGTGGTTACAATACTTATTTTTATACCCATAACTTCAGCGTTTCTGCAGGCTATAAAATAAATGATAATTGGCAAATTAAATTTTGCTCATCTATCCTAAATAGTGACTTTAATGCCCGTTATTTTTATACCTCTAGCCCATTTGACAAATCCACAGAAATAACTAATAACTGGTTCAATAGGCTAGAGCTAAAAAGACAAACAATTTCGGGAGCAGTTTTAGACATAAATATGAGCTACAAGCGAAGCACAGATGAATTTATTTTTAGTCCCGATTTCTCTTCTACCAATGTACACACCATGAGTTTTAGTAACTTTACAGTAAATAATTCTAAAATAATCAACAGTAATTTTAGTTACAAATATGGTGTTCAAGGAGACTTTAGAGAAATTGAAAGTAATGATAGAGGTGATCATAGCGACTATCATTTTGGAGGATATTTTATGAGTGTTTATCGACCAAAAAACATCGTTTTAACCACAATAATTCGAGAAGATTATGATCAAAACTACGGTTTTGAATTTTGTCCTCAAGTTAATTTTTCTTACAATGTTTCTAAAATTACATTAAGAGGGGCTGCAGGTAGGAGTATTCGTGCTGCCGACTATACGGAAAGGTATGTTTCTAATAATTTGGAAAACTTAAGCCCCGGAAGAAACTTGGGCAACCCAGATTTGCTTGCAGAAAGAGGCTGGAGCGAAGAATTGGGAATTAACTACGCTCCCTTTAAAAACACTGCTATAAAAGCAACAGTTTTTAGTAGACAGTCAAATAATGTAATAGATTATATTTCTACCAACCAAAAAGATATTGGATCTGTGAGTTCGCTTGGAAGTTTACAAGATAGTGCGACCTATTTTTTTGCTAAAAATATCCAAGATGTTTATGTAAATGGTTTTGAAATGGAGCTGAAATCAAAGCTTGCCCTTACTAAAAAATCTTTTTTGCTTTTAAAAGGAGGGTATACATATACACAAATTACAGATAATAATCTTGGTGTTTATCTTTCAGGCTTTGCTAGAGAATTAATAACCGGGCAAATAGACTTTGAGTTCAATTCGTTTAATGTATTACTTACTGGGCTTTACAAAAAACGAAACAGTCAAGAAGCAACTACAATTGCTTCATCACTTACCAATAATTATGCTGTTTTCAATGTGAATTTTGGATACACAATCAAAAATAGCGGCATTAATTTAAATTTTCAAGTATTGAATTTAACTGATGTTGTATATCAGAATATTTTAGGAGCAAAAATGCCAGGGATGTGGGTTATGGGAGGATTAAAATGGAATATATTTCAATATAAGGGTTAATTTGATATTTATTTTAATAAAAGAACTAAAGTAGCTTAGTGATATTAAAAAAAAATTGCAATTTTACAATCCGATTTAGAAAATACTAAATTAGGGCCCATAGCTCAGTTGGTTAGAGCACCTGACTCATAATCAGGGGGTCGAAGGTTCGAGCCCTTCTGGGCCCACAAAGCGAAGTTTAAACAGGCTTCGCTTTTTTTGTTTAAAGATTATTAACATATGTTAATTAAAAAAAACTGTACAAAGCTATTTGTTACGATAATTATTTTGTATTTTATGTAAAAAATACATAATAATGTTTTTAGCACCTTTTATATTGTTTATTGTAGGCATTGTTTTGACTTTTATGTGGACATTGCCAAAAAAAGTATGAGAATTCATCTCTCAATCTTTATTCTTCTGGTTTTGTTAACTAATCCTATTAAATCCCAGTATTTAATTTCTTGTGACTATATTGGGCCAACTTCCGGATCTATACTATCGGCTACATCGGGATTAAATTTAGACTATGATGTCGGAATGTATAAGTTAACTTATAATACTGTAGATGCTGATAGTCTCCCCGTTTCAGCAACCGGAGCATTTTTTACCCCAGAAAATACTTTCTGTAAAGAATTCCCTTTTGCAACATACAACCATGGTACTACACTAGCAAAAGATAATGTACCTTCCAATAATAGTTCTGAGGCATTAATCGGTAAAATATTTGCAGCAGGAGGTTATTTTGTCTGCTTGCCTGATTACATTGGAATGGGAGGCAGCCCTGGTTTACACCCTTACGTACATTCAGCTACGGAAGCTACTGCAACTATTGATATGATTAGAGCCGCAAGAGAGTTTCTGAGTTCTGATACTCTTTTTATAGACAATAATGAGCTTTTTTTGACAGGGTATTCTCAGGGTGGTCACGCATGCATGGCTACAAACAAATATATTCAAGACAACAACTTACTTTCAGAGTTCAATATTATAGCGTCTGCTCCTTGTTCGGGTCCCTATGACCTATCTGGGATTATGGCAGATACCATTATTTCACCTACACCCTATTCCAATCCTGGATATATTTTATACTTACTTGCTTCTTATGAGTTAGTCTATGGTGATATTTTTAATTCTTGGTCTGAAGTTCTTTATTCTCCATACGACACCATTGCTCCCCCGTTTTTTAGTGGAAATAATACCACTTTAGACATGAGCTTATTAAATAGTCTTATTCCAAATGATATGAGTTTATTAATAAGAGATACTTGTCTAAATAATTTTGCTAATGATTCCATTAATAAAACACATCCATGGTGGAGCGCTTTAATAAAAAATGACAACTATGACTGGAGTCCATCAAACCCTGTTAGAATGTACTATTGTACATTAGATGAGCAAGTTGCATTTACCAATGCAATAAATGCTGATGTAGCAATGAATAATAATGGAGCAAATGATGTCCAATCTATCGATATTGGAAACTTAAATCATGGAGGGTGTGTATTTCCAGCATTGTCCAGTGCTTTTAATTGGTTTCAATCCTTAAAATCTCCTTGTGCTACTACAAGTAACAATTTTAAAAATACAAATACCAACAAAATATATCCCAATCCCTTTAGCAATAATCTATCTCTTTCTTACAATGAAAGAGTCAATGTAAGTATTTATTCTTTAGATGGTGAATTACTTTTTAAAAAAGACAACATAAAAGACCTTAAATTGAGAACCTCAAATTGGTCTAAAGGAATGTATATTCTCAGGGCTAAAAACACTAATTATTATCAAAATAAATTAATTTCTAAACAGTAATTAAATTAATTATTAAATTTAGTGTCACTTAGGGGATGTAGCTCAGTTGGCTAGAGCGCTTGACTGGCAGTCAAGAGGTCGTGAGTTCGAATCTCATCTTCTCCACTTAAACAAAAAAATGACACTATGCTCTTCATTAATCTGGAGAGCTTTATCATTAATATTTCTGTTTATTTGTAGACGACATCATAATTCCGACATCTTTAAAACTATTTTAACATTTTTCTTACTCTAAGTCAATCAAAAATGTCTTTATTCTTAGAATTTAAATTGGGATAGTTTTGTTCTTTTTGTTTTTTACCGTTGTATACTATATTCCAAATAAGAAATATTAAATAAACTGAAAACAATAAAAAACCAACTCCGAAAAACACTAAGCTCATAACCTGTTAATTTGGTTAATAGCAATCGAGAAAAGAAGTATGGTGCCTGGCCAATGTGCTGAATATTGTGCCTCATCAGTCATCCCGGCAAGACCTAAAGAGATGGAATACATCATACATGCAAATGCAATAATTACGGGATACCATTTAAGAAGAAATTTTTTCATTTTTTTTGCTTTATAAATTTTATAAATCTAGTTTTGTTTAATAAATATACAAAAAAACTAAACAAAAATTATATTTAGGTTAATCTTCTTCTTTTATTACCAATAAAAAAGTCCTTTTTTTGTTAAAGTTATTTTGGATAAAAGATGTTGAAATAGTTATTTAAAATTATGAAACAAAAAAAAATTAGCTGGTTTAGAGAGTTATCATTAATAGAAAAATTCTTGTTTTTAGCAGCATCTTTGTGTATTCTTTTTATGATAAATTGGAGTTTATTAACCTCTTTCTAGTTAAACAGCTATTCTCTTAAAAATCCTTTTTGTTGAAAAATAGCAATTGCTGATAAATTTCTTTGTTATTATTTCACTATTGTTTCATTAAAGACAATGTTTGTTAGTTAAGTAAATGAGGGGATTAATTATAACCCATCCTCTCATTTTTTAATTACATTTGCTTCGTTAATATTCACGTATTAGCAATTAAGTTAAAAGGGTGTGTATTGTATGGTTGCTTTACATATCCTTTTTTCTTTTATTAGTAACCTCAAAGTTTAAAATGGAATTCAAAAGATTTAAAAGAAAAGGAATTATTTTTAATAACAACAGTATTGGCCTTGGTCTTGAATTAAGAATTAAAAAAAAGATTAAAGTTTTAAGAATCGAACGATTAAGTAAGGAAAATAACGTGTTTGAATATTTGATTTATGACGGGGCTTCACTAGTAGACGTCTCTTTAAACAAAGAAATTGCTTCGTTTTTAGAAGCAAATAGTTCGAAATACTCTTTCTTCGATGGAGAACTTAAAACTTGGAACAAAATATCTTAGGTCTATAATTCAATCTTAATTGACCAATTAAACTTATTAAACAGCCATATTTTAAACCTATAAATAGTATAATACATTATCGGAACTACTACTAAAGTTAAAAAAGTCGCAAACGTCAAACCATAAATAATTGCCAAACTCATTGGTTTAAAAAAGATAACATTATCTCCTCCAAAAAATATTTGAGGATCCCAATCGCTTACAAGGGTAAAGAAATTAATGTTCAAACCTGAAGCCAATGGGAAAAGACCTAAAATTGTTGTAATCGCTGTCAAAAGAACTGGTCTTAATCTTGTTCTACCACCTTCAATAACAGCACTCTTGAAATCTGTATGCGAGATCAGATCTAAAGATCCTAATCCCAATTCTTTTCTTTTTCTTTTCCTTATTAAATTGGTGTAATCTACTAATACTATGGCATTATTTACAACAATACCTGCTAACGATATAATACCAATCATTGTCATAATAATAACAAAGTCGTTTCTAGATATTACTATTCCTAAAAACACCCCTGCAAGACTCAACACCACCGAGGACAAGATAATAACCGGAGACGAAAAAGCGTTAAACTGAGAAACTAAAATCAAAAGAATTAAAAATACTGCAAATAATAATGCACTACTTAAAAAGGCTAACTCCTTTTCTTGGTCTTCCATCTGACCTGTAAACTTATAGCTATAACCCTGCTTAGCAAAAGCGATTCCTTCTTTTGATGTTCCAAAATCCGCTAAATGTTTTTTTACAACTGCTATTATTTCATTGGCATTGTACCCTTCTTGAACTCCAGTAAAAATAGTAATGGTATTATTTTGATTTTTTCTGATTACAGCTGCGTATTTATTAATCTCCTTAATATTGTTTACAACAGAGCTAATTGGGATACTCAATTTAACACCCCTGTTATTCATAAACATTACTTTTTGTTCCAAGATGGAAGATACATCTTGACGATCAGCTTCACTAAACCTGATATTTATATCGTAATCGTCGTCATTAAAATTATATGTCGAGACGTCTTTACCAAACAAAGATGTTCTTATGCTTTGTGCTATCTGCCCAGTAGAAACACCTACTCTTTTTGCATATTCTCGGTTAATGTCTATTTGGATTTCTGCTTTATTAACCTCAACATCTAGTTTCATCTTTTGTATCCCCTCTATATTTTTTTTAATTAAATATTGTTGGAGCATTTCGGCTTTTTGTGTTAGAGCCGAATAGTCTTGTGAGCCTGTTATTTCAATATTTACAGGAGGCTGTTGTGGGGGGCCACTTTGCTCTTTATCTACAACGATCGTTATGTCTGCATGAAACTTATCTTTCAATGTTTGTTCTATTAAACTTTTGACGGTGCTGGTATTTAATCCTTTTCGATGCGAGAATTCACAAAAAGAAACCGTGATTCTAGCCTTGTGAGGTGTTTCACCAAAAGATGGACCGCTATTTGGATCTGAAGTGCCTTTTCCTACTTGTTCAATAACAGATTCTACAAATGGTGTTTTTACTGTTTTATTATTTATTAGCTCTATATCTGCTGCTTGTAAATAGGTTGTGGAATCCTTTTCAGAAATTGGAAGACTTAAAATTTTAGTAATTTCTTTTTTTATCTCTTTTGTAGCAACATTAGTTTTAGAAATATTTGTTCCAACAGGTAGCTCTACAAAAACATTAATATAATTAGGTTGGTTTTCTGGAAAGAATAAAACTTTGGGAGGGAAAATTCCAGTTAATATAAAAGACAATATCAACGTAAGAAAAGTACCTATAATTATCCATATAGGTCTTTTTTTATGAAGCACCCATTTTAGAAACTTTTGATACCCTGATTCTAGTTTTGGTAGAAACTTATTTTGAAACCAGGCTGTACCTGGAATGAATAAAAACCCATTCAAAACAACAAGTAGAGCTATTATTATTGATAGATTTCCAAAGCTGTTATATCCTGAAAGAATTGCTATTGTCCCCGAAACAATTAATACCGCGAAATATTTCAGAGTACTTTTAAGGTTTCTTTTACCATTGTCTATTTTCATTAAAATCGCCAGTAAAACAGGTGTAATTACCAGAGCCACAAACAGCGAAGAACCTAATACAATCATAAGAGTAATCGGTAAATATTGCATAAACTCTCCGATTATTCCTGGCCATAAAGCTAGCGGAACAAAAGCAGCTAAAGTTGTTGCTGTTGAAGCTATAATAGGCCACGCAACTTCCCCAATACCTTTTTTAGTAGCTTCAAATGCATTAAGCCCTTCATCCATTAATCTGTAAACATTCTCCACCACCACTATACCATTATCTACCAACATTCCTAAGGCTAACACTAATGAAAAAAGTACCATTATATTTAAACTTACTCCAGCAGAATTCAATAATATAAAAGACAAAAACATGGAAAACGGAATCGCTATTCCTACAAATAATGCATTTCTTAGTCCTAAAAAAAATAATAAAACAAAGACCACCAGTATAACCCCAAAAACAATTGAGTTTTCTAAATTGCTTACTTGAGATCTTATCATCACAGACTGGTCGTTCGTATAGGTAAGCTTCATGTCCGCTGGAAATTGTCTTTTTAAATTTTCTACTACAATTTTTAATTTATCAATTGCATTGATGATATTTTCACCTGCTCTTTTTTTAATATCCAGCATTACAACAGGTTGGCCGTTTTGTCTAGCGTAGCTGGTAGTGTCAGAATCTGAAAAGGAGATGTCCGCAACATCTCTTAAATATACATTGTCGTTGTTTTCGTGCTTAACAACTAAATTATTCAACTCTTTAAAGTCTTTAAATTTGCCATCAATAATTATAAAATTATCAATCCCATCAATTTGAAGATTTCCTGCACCAATTGTCGTGTTTTCACTCTGAATAGCAGATTCAATATCACCAAAGCTTATTCTCTTGGCTTCTGCGTCAAATTTTCGAATTTCAATTTTAACCTTCTTTTCTTGAACACCTCTTATGTCCACAGCATTTATTTCAGAAATAGATTCCAACCTATCTTTAATTAAATCTGCTTTCTCTTTAAGGATGTCAACGGGATATTCTCCGGATAAATTGATGTTAATTATAGGGAATTCGTTAACATCAATTTCTTGAATTGTGGGCTCAATGGTCAAATCTTGTGCAAATGTCTTTGTTGACCTTGCGTCTGATAATGCTTCTTCAACAGCTCTTTTAGCGTCTTTTGGGGTAATAGCGAAATCAAACTCTATTTTTAAAACTCCAAAATCCTGGGTTGCTGTTGAGGTTATTTTTTCAATACCCTTGAGTTTATTTAATTCCTTCTCGAAAGGCTTAATTATCTTATCTGTAATAATTTCTGGTGAGTTGCCAGGATATGGTATATTCACATAAATTTCAGGAACTTGAATTTGAGGGAAACTCTCTCTTGGCATGTTTTTATATGCAGAAACACCTCCCAGTAATAAAATTATTATTAAAAGATATACTGTTTTTCTATTATTTACCGCTGCTGAAGACAGTGCAAATTCTTTCCATTTTTTAATGTTCTCTATCATTCTTCTGTTCCGCTAATAATTTCTACTTCTTGTCCTGATAAAACAGTGCTTTTTCCATCATCAACCACTAGAGTTCCTTTTTCTATCTGAGTAATGATTTCTACCTCTGATTGATCTCTTCTGCCTAATTCAATTGGTTTTAAGTTCACCATGTTGTTTTTATCTAATACTTTTAGATATGTTTCTCCTTTTGCGTTTTTCAATATGAGTCTCGACGGTAAGCAAACTGCGCTGTCTCTAGAGTAATGGTTGATACTCATTTCTGCCATTAGATTAGGGATAAGAATGTCATTTTTAGGCAACCTGGATTCTATTTTTAATGTTCTATTAATGGGGTTAATTATTTTACCCACTCTACTTAGATTAAGCCCTTCTATTCTTAAATCAAGTGCAGGAAAATAAACACTTAACGGGTCGCCCTTTGTGACTTCTGATAAGAGGTTTTCAGAAATGTCGGCAACCAAATAGAGGTTATCTGTATTTACCAGCTGACAAATATTATTCATTGGGCTAATAGATTCTCCTAATTTTATAGAAACCTCCTCTACGTAACCATTAAATGGTGCAAATATTTTAGCCTTTGCTAACTGTGTTAAAAGTGTATTTTTAGCTTTAATGCTTCTGTTTAAGCTGTTTTCAATCTCTTTAACTTGTATTTCTGTACTTACTCCGTCCTTAAACATAGCTTGTTGCTTTTTAAATAGGTATTCCGCAAAAGATATCTGCTCATTCAATTCTATTATCTGAGCATTTAGTAGGTCCGTAGAAAGGGTTATTATTGGGTCACCTTTGGTTATGTAATTTCCTTCTGAAACATGAATGGTTTTGACTACACCATTAATTTCTGGTTTTACAAACGCAATCTCTTTACTAACAACACTTCCCTGTGTGTGGAAATAATCTTTAAATAATTTATTTTCTACTTTGAAAACCGAAACCAACGGTTTGGTAGATATTTCTACTGCCTCATCCGTTTTATCAACGTTTATTTCGCTTTCTAGCTCGTTACTCTGACAAGAAGATGTAACAATCAGAAAAATCCAGATTAATTTTTTCATAGTTTTAAAGTGTTAGTGTGAATACTTAAATGTACTTCTGCTTTATAAAGTTCATACTGCTTTTGTAGCAGCTCCTGTTTGGATTTTAGCAGCTGCATTTTACGTTGAGAAAGTGTTAAAGAGTTGGAGGCTCCGTAATTTAATTTTTTTTCTTCATTAGAATAAACGTTGTCAAATAACTTTACTTTTATTTCTTGACTACTTAAATTTAAGAGTGCGTTATTGTAGTTACTTTTCAGCATCTCGTACAAGGATCTAATTTGATTTTCAATATCTATTAATTCATTCTTCGCTTTCTTTAGTGCCAATTCTTTTTGCTTATTCTTAGCCCTTCCCTCCCCACTATTGTAAATTGGTACGGTAACATTTATTCCCCAAAGCGTTGCTGGAAACCAGTCTTTTGAAGAATCTAAAAAATTGAATGAATTTCTCATGGCTGTGTGCTGCTGATTAAAAAATCCCGAAAGTGAAGGGTACCCTTCACTTTTAGACGCTTTCAAACCAAGGTCGTTTAAAATTACATTTTGGTTTCCCATTTGTACAGCTAAATTATTAGCGGGATTTAAATTGGCATTATCTAAAATAGCTGTTGACGACTTTTCAAAGTTTTTAACCAACGTAATATTACTATCTAGCGGGTATCCAATTTCTGACTTTAAACTTAAAAAAGCGATCTTTTCATTAGATTCTAAAAGCTTTATGGAGTTTTGAAGGTCTAACTCTATAATTATAATATCATTAATAGAAGTTGGCTCGACCACACCAGCATCTATAAGGCTGTTTGTTTTGGTCTTCAATGCGCCCACTTCTTTTATATTTTGTTTTAATAAATCTTGTTGCTTTTGAATTAAAATTATTTGCCCTAGTTTTAATTTTAACTCTTCTAGTAAATTTTCTTTTTTTTGAAGATTGGACAATCTAGCGAGTTCACTATAATTTCGTGCAGCTTTTATGGCGTATATGTAGTTAAAACTAAATATTAACTGGCTGACCCTAAGGTTGTAATTCGCATTGTAAGGAGTGCCAAAAGAAAGGCCTACTAATTCTTCTGATGCTAAATTTGGATTTAATGCGTTTGCCGGAACAACGGTAGTTGGAACATTGATGAAGTTCTGAAAACTTAATTCTCCATTTATTTTAGGCAATCCTGAAGATCTAATTTCTTTAATCTTTTCTTCAGAAACAACAACCTCTAAATTTGAGTTTTGAAGTTTGGGGCTGTGTTCTTGAGCATACTTAAATAACATCTCTCCTGTAAATTCCTGAGCATTTGACAATAGAGAAAAAACTGAAAAAAATAGTACTGCAATAATTTTATTCATTTAATTAAATTTTTTTGAAGATTTAAATAATAGGATCTTCCTTTATCTGTAACTATCCCGAGTATGTAGTGGTTCATCATCTGCTGAAAAACCTCTGTAAATGTTGCTTCACCAGCTTTAAAGACAACCCCATTGAAAATCATGTCTATTCTTTCTGAAAATATTCTTGCTAACAACTCTGGATTGATGTCTTTTCTGTAAGAACCATTGTCCATTCCTTTTTTTAAATTATTAAGTGATACTTCATAACTTAATTGCTTGTTTTTTTTGTCAAAGATTTTCCAAGAATTTGGATAATATTTTTTTAAGTCGTGTTGAGTGGAGGGGTGGATGGTTTTAATTTTATTAATGGCCACCTTATTTAATTTAAAAATCTCGTCTATTGGGTGGAGATTATCTTTAATAACATTAGAAATTTCCGTTTCATGTTTTGTCATATCAGCAGAAACAACTTTGTAAACTAATTCTTTTCTATTTTTAAAGTGTTGATAAAGTGTTTTCTTAGAACAACCTAAACGTTCAGAAATATCATCCATTGTGATACTTTTTATTCCACATTCCTGAAACAAAAGCTGTATTCTATCACATAATTCTGTTATTTTTGACAAAATTTAAATTTTGGAAACGAAACTATGGAAACTAATTTAATTTTAAAAGTTTCCATTACTATTTAACAAAAATTATGAACAAGAGAATAATTGACATACTTAAGCTGGAAGCGCCTGCTAAAATAGAAGCTAGTGGATGGATAAGGTCTTTTAGAGGCAATCGATTTATTGCTTTAAACGACGGATCTTGCATGTCAAGCTTACAAATTGTAATCGATTCCAATAGTTTTTCTAAAAACATAGTTGACGAGTTAAACAATGGGGCTTCTATCAATGTTAAAGGCGCTTTGGTAGACTCGCTTGGTAGCGGACAAAAAGTAGAGCTTCAAGCAGAAGAAATTAAGATTTTAGGAATAAGTAATCCAGAAGATTTACAAAAAACAATTTTACAACCAAAAAAACATTCTTTAGAGAAGCTAAGAGAACAGGGGCATTTAAGGATGAGAACTAACTTGTTTGGTGCAGTTTTTAGAATTCGTCACCACATGGCTTTTGCTATACATAAATACTTCAATGATAAAGGTTATTTTTATATTCACACACCTATTATAACTGGAACCGATGCCGAAGGTGCAGGAGAAACATTTCGAGTTACCACTCTACCGATTGGTAAAGAAAGTATTGACCTTAAAAAAGATTTTTTTGGAAAACCTACTCACTTAACCGTTTCCGGTCAGTTAGAAGCTGAATTAGCTGCATTAGCATTAGGGAAAGTATACACTTTTGGTCCTACATTTAGAGCAGAGAACTCCAATACTACTCGTCATCTAGCAGAGTTTTGGATGATAGAACCAGAAACAGCATTCGCGGACATAAACGAAGATATAAACTTAGGAGAAGACTTCTTAAAATATTTGATTAATTATGGGTTAGAGCATTGTCATGAAGATCTGCAGTTTTTGAGCGATAGAGGTGTTAAAGAAGAATCACAACTTCCTAAAGACAAAAGAAATGAACTATCACTAATGGAAAGAATGCAGATGGTGATTAGTAACGATTTTGAAAGAATAACCTACAGCAAAGCTGTTGAGATATTATTAAAGTCTAAACCTCATAAAAAAAAGCAATTTAAATACCCTATAGCTTGGGGTGTTGATTTGCAAAGTGAACATGAAAAATTCTTAGTCGAAAAACACTTCAAAAAACCGGTGGTTATTGTGGATTACCCCAAAGAAATAAAAGCATTTTATATGAGAGAAAATTCTGATGGTAAAACCGTTGCTGCTATGGATATTTTATTTCCAGGTATTGGTGAAATTGTTGGAGGTTCTCAACGAGAGGAAAGATATGATGTCTTAGAAAAAAAATGTGAAGAATTTAATATTCCTAAAGAAGCAATATGGTGGTATTTAGAAACTAGAAAATTTGGCACCGTTCCTCACGCTGGCTTTGGACTTGGTTTTGAAAGATTAATGATGTTTGTAACCGGAATGAGCAACATTAGAGATGTTATTCCTTTTCCTAGAACTCCCAATAATGCTGAATTCTAATTGTTTTTTATTTAGTCTTTTATTTATCTAACGTGAAATTCATTTAATATATTCCTATTTTTATGAATTAATGGCACTCAAGCAATCATTACAACAGCGGCTTTTACAAAAGCTATCTCCTCAGCAAATTCAACTAATGAAAATGTTGCAATTGCCTACTGTGGAACTGGAGAAAAGAATAAAGGAAGAGTTAGAAATAAATCCAGCACTCGATGAAGGAGAAGAGCAAGCAAACGAAACAAATGCAGATTTAGAAGAAAATACAGAAAATAAAAGAAACGAGTTTAATTTCGACGATTACACTAATGATGAAACTCCATACTATAAAACTCAGTCAAACAACTACAGTAAAGAGCTCGAAGAGCAACAAAAACCACTCTCGTTTGGAGATTCTCTTTCCGAAAGACTAACAAAACAAATTCGATTAAAAATAAAGAATGATGATACTAAAAAAATAGCAGAACATATTATCGGGAACCTTGACGAATCTGGATATTTAAGAAGAGAACTTTTTAATATTGTAGATGATTTAGCATTTTCACAAAATATTTTCACAAGTGAAGAGAACTTGGAGAAAATTTTAATAGAAGTGCAAGACCTTGACCCTGCGGGCGTAGGAGCAAGAAATTTAAATGAGTGTCTTTTAATTCAGCTAAGTAAAAAGAAAAAAACAATTTCTATTAAAACTGCTGAAGCCATTTTAGAAAACTGTTTTGATGAATTTACTAAAAAACATTATGCTAAAATTTCTAAGAAATTAGACATTGATAACATTGCTATAAAAGAAGCAATTGCAGAAATTGTCAAATTAAATCCAAAACCTGGAAATTCTTTAATCGATAGTCAAATCTCTATTCAACAAATTACTCCGGACTTCACACTAGTTGAAAACGATGGAAACATAACAGTTGAATTAAATCATAGAAATGCTCCTCAGTTGAAAGTAAGTAGCGATTACCTTGAAATGATAAAAGGGTTTCAAGAAAGTGATAAAAAAGAAAGAGCAAAAGATGCTATTTTATTTATTAAACAAAAAGTGGATTCAGCTAAATGGTTTATAGAGGCTATTAAACAAAGACAAAATACACTTTTAAAAACCATGGAAGCTATTATTAGTTTTCAAAAAGAATTTTTTTTATCGGGCGACGAAAAAAAATTGAAACCTATGATTTTGAAAGACATTGCCGCTATTGTTGAAATGGACATTTCTACCATTTCAAGAGTTGCTAATTCCAAACACGTCTCCACCCCTTATGGTATTTTCTCGCTTAAATATTTCTTTAGCGAATCTCTTTTGACTGAATCTGGTGAAGAGGTTTCTACTAGGGAAGTGAAGACTATATTAGGTGAGGCCATTGACAAAGAAGATAAAACTAAGCCGTTAACAGACGAAAAACTTGCTGAATTGTTGAAGAAAAAAGGTTATTTAATCGCACGTAGAACCGTTGCCAAATATCGTGAGCAACTTCATATTCCTGTGGCTAGGCTAAGAAAACAATTACTTTAATGATTACAAAAGCATCTCTGTTTATTGCTGTTCTTTTTCATCCTCTTTTCATTGTACTTTACTCCTATTTAATTTATTTTAATATCAGCAGCACTTACAATCAGATGTTGTTTTTGGCTGCTCCTAAAGTTTATTGGCCTCTTTTTTCTTTCTTGGTTCTTATGGCTGTTTTTTTTCCTCTTATCACTATATTAATAATGTATAAAAACAAACTAATCACAAGTATTAATATGCCTCAAAGAAAGGAGAGAATTCCAGTATTAATACTCATGTTAATTTATTACTCTATGACTTATTATATTTTCAGATATTGGAATGCTACACTATTAAATCTGCTGTCACCCTATTTGTCTTTTCTGTTTGGTGGGCTTTTGTTGCTTATAACATTATCAATCATCACCTTAAGATGGAAAATAAGCTTTCATTCTGCATCTATCAGCGGTCTTTGCGGTGGAATGATTGCTGAAACACTGGTTTCTCAAGGAGCTATAAACTTAAGTCAGGTTCTATTTTTTAATACTTTATTAATCCTGTTTATTGGGATCGTCGCCTTCACTAGAATATTTTTAAAAGCACACAAAGTATATGAAGTCGTTTCTGGAATAATAGTGGGTTTTACATTAATGTTTTATATAGTTTTTGAACAAATATTTTTCTAAAACTTTTCCAAATTTTGTTCCCAAAACCAGGAATGTTCTAGACAATTCTCTAAAGAATATTTAGGCGACCAGCCTAATTCTTTCTTTATTAAATTATTATTTGCATAAATTTCGGGGATATCACCCGACCTCCTTGGTCCAAATTGAAAGTTTACCTTTAGACTATTCGCTTTTTCAAAGCTTTTTAAGACCTCTAAAACAGAAAACCCTTTACCAAGACCAACATTGTATATTCTGTTCGGCTTTATTTGCTTTTTTAGTGCCAAAACATGTGCTGTTGCTAAATCTACAACATGAATATAGTCCCTAATACAAGTTCCGTCAGGGGTTGAGTAATCGTTTCCGTGTATGGTTAGTGGGCCTCTTTTGCCAATAGCTGATTGGGTGATAAATGGAATAAGATTACTAGGGACACCAATGGGTAGCTCACCTAATAATGCTGAAGGGTGAGCCCCAATCGGATTAAAATACCTTAATATAGTTAAGGAGGACTTATTTTTATTTTTGAAATAGTCCACAAGAATCTGTTCCCCGAATTGTTTTGTAAATCCGTAAGGCGAAAAGGCTGGTTTTATATCACTTTCTTCACTTACAGGTGTGTGTTCTGGTGTTCCGTAGACTGTGCATGAGGACGAAAAAACAAAAGATTTAATGTTGTATTCATCGATAATCTCAACTAATTTAATAAGGTTTACAACATTGTTTTTATAATATTTAATTGGGTTTAAAACGGATTCGTTGACTGCTTTATCTGCTGCAAAATGTATGATCCCTAATGGTTTTTCTTTTTCAATTATTTCTCTAAGTTTAGCATTGTTGCCTAAATCCTCAGCATAACTAATTATTTTTTTTCCTGTTACAGTCTCTATATTTTTTAAAATAAACGGCTTTGAGTTTCTAAAATCATCAATAATAACAGGTTCGTATCCATTATTAACAAGCTCCACAGCGGTGTGTGATCCAATGAAGCCTGCTCCACCAGTTAGTAGAATTTTCATATTTTTTTAAATTAAAATAATAATTCGTAAAGCTATTTAATAAATTTTAGAAATCTGTCCTGTATTTCAACAGCTTAACAATTAAAAAAAGTATTTATTATACAGCAATTAAACTGAGTAGGGAATTAAATAATGGTACACCGTCAATATTGCCTAATAACGGATCTACGGCTCTTTCTGGATGAGGCATCATCCCCATTACATTTTGATTCTTGTTGGACACCCCTGCAATGTTTTTTAGTGATCCATTTGGGTTTTCGTCCTGATTTACATTTCCCTGAATATCACAATATTTAAACAGTACTTGGTCATTGTTGAACAAAGAATCTATAGTATTATCAGAGGCAAAATATCTTCCTTCACCATGAGCAATAGGAATCTTATAAGACTCATTACTATGAAGATTTTGACAAATTGGCGCTTTTAGGGATACTGGTTTTAAGAACGTATTTTTACATATAAATTTTTGGTTATTGTTATGTAAAAGTGTTCCTGGCAAAAGACCCGCCTCACATAAAATTTGAAATCCATTACAAATTCCTAAAACTAACCCGCCTTTGCTTGCGTGATGTACTACTTCTTTCATGATTGGAGAAAACCTAGCTATTGCACCGGAACGTAAATAATCTCCATAGGAAAAACCACCTGGTAAAATGATTAACTCGCAATTTTGAGTGTCATGATCCTTGTGCCAAAGTTCAACAACTTTTTGATTTAAAATTTTATCTAAGGCATAAATCATGTCATGATTGCAATTAGATCCCGGGAAAGTAACAACACCACATTTCATTCGAATTTATTTTTTATCAAATATAAAAATAAACCCATGAAAGAATATAATTAAATAACATATGTTACTAGAAAATATCCAAATATACTCGCAACAATATAAGAGGATACAATCCCTGGCTTTTTTGTGTTTAAAATGGTATTAGAAACAAGTACAGAAAAAGGTATTAAAATCCCATACAAAAAAGAAGCGTTGACGTTTGATGTTGTAAGCCTGAATATAAGCTGCAAAACACCACAAACCAAAAGTGAGGTCAGAATCCAAGTGATTTTTTTATATCTATTACTTGATCTTGAAAAAGAAATAAATACTGTTTTTGCGCTGATAACTACTCCGAAAACTAATAGGGCAACCCAATACCACCATATGATGTTTTTAATACTTATTTCGTTGAAATAAGTATTCTTTAGATTTTTTAACCACAGATTGTGTTCTGGAAATAATAAATAAAACGTTATAAAATAAACTCCCATAAATAGTATTGCTATTAAGGGCATTACATATTCTCTCCAGTCAAAGGGTCTAACATAGTATAATGTTATCCAAAGCAAAGGGATAATAAAAAGATTAGCGCTGTAAATAATAGCACTTAAAATTAACCAACATGTTGCATTAAATATTTCTGTTTTACAAGATCGGTTTCTGTAAATATTTAATAGATTACCCAAAGCTAAAATCACAAACAGATTAGAAAGGCAAGGTAATACTGAATGATGAATTGGAGCTGAAAAAACTGTAAGAAGTAAAAAAATTAACCCTGATAAGTAATTGGTTCTTTGAAAAAAAATGCTTCTATTAATGATCTGATTAAATTTTAGAGCTGAAAAAAAAACGACAAAAGCATACAACAAATACCAAAAGCTTTTGTGAATGTTAAGCTCCCCTAAAGTTATCCAATTGGTGTTGCTGTTGTTTATAAATAAAACATGATTAATAATGCTGCAGATTAAAACCGTTCCGCTTATTGTCAAAAAGAAAATAGGGTTTTTTGATTTTAAAAAATTTAACATTACCACAAATTAATCATTAAAGAGTTGAAAAATAGTGGCCAGATTCATTTATTTTATACTTTTGAAAAAAAATTATTATGAACTGGTTATTGTACCCCATTAGAGATTTTTTAAAGTGGTTGTTTGAAAACACCCTAGAACCTTTAGGAAACACCCCCAATACTGTTTTTTTCTTTATTTTTTTAAGTGGTGGTATATACTGGATGTTTGTTCAAAATAAACTGAACAAGAAAGCTGAAAATGACGCTGATCAAATAAAGTAGCTAGCTTTTAGTAATTACATCTTTTCCTATGTCTTTTCTGTAGTAGTTGTTTTCAAATTGTACTTTTTCAACGCTTGAATAAGAGCCTTTTAATGCTGTTTCTAGGTTTTTACCGTAAGATGTAACAGCAATTACCCTTCCGCCAGAAGTTACTGTTTTGTTGTTTTTTATATTTGTTCCTGCATGAAAGACAAGAGTTTTGGGGTCTAGTTTCTCAATTGTAACTTCTTTTCCTTTTTCATACTTTTCAGGATATCCCCCCGAAACCATCATTACAGTCGATACCGATCTAAGGTCTATTTCTACGTCTCTTTCTGATAGGGTATTGGTAGCAATTCCGTCAAAAAGCTCTAAAATATCAGATTTTAACCTTGGCATAATAACTTCTGTTTCTGGGTCGCCAAGCCTGCAGTTGTACTCAATAACATAAGGATCTCCTTTAACAGAAATAAGGCCAAAGAAAATAAATCCTGAATATTCAATACCTTCCTTTTTTAATCCTTTAACTGTCGGTATAATTACTTGATTTTCTACCTTATCTATAAACTCTCGATTAGCAAATGGTACAGGAGATATAGCTCCCATTCCTCCGGTGTTTAATCCAGTATTATTCTCTCCTATTCTTTTGTAGTCTTTTGCTTCTGGTAAAATTTTATAGTTTTTACCGTCTGTAATTATAAATACACTTAGCTCTACTCCGTCTAAAAAATCTTCAATTACTACTGTTTCACTTGCGGCTCCAAATTGACCGCTTAATAGATTTTTTAAGGCTGTTTTTGCTTTCTGTAAATCTTTTTCTATTATAACTCCCTTTCCCGATGCTAATCCATCTGCTTTCAGAACATATGGGCTGTCTTTTTGTTCTAAATAAACTAGCGCTTCTTGTATTTGATGATTTTTAAAAGATTTAGACTTGGCAGTAGGTATTCTGTGTCTTTTCATAAATGATTTAGAAAAATCTTTACTACCCTCAATTATAGCTCCTTCTTTCTTTGGGCCTATTACAGTTACTTTACTAAGTTTTGGGGAAGACTCAAAAAAGTCATGTATTCCGTTTACCAAGGGTTGTTCGGGCCCCACTACAACTACGTTAACTTGTTTTTGAACACAAAAATTCGCAACTGCTGCAAAATTATTAATGTCCATAGCTATGTTTTCGGCTATTTCAGAAGTTCCAGCATTACCGGGTGCAACATAGAGCTTTTCTAACTGCGAGCTTTTGGATATCTTCCATGCTAATGCATGTTCTCTGCCACCTGACCCTAACAATAATATTTTCATTCAAATAGTTTTTACAAATGAACGGAATTTAGAAGCAGGTTTTTTTTTTTTTTTTAAACAAGTATGGGTTTATTTTAAACAAAGTATATTTGTGTAATTCTTTTTTAACATTAATATTAAAAATTCTATATGAAAATCATAAAAGCCACTTTAGTTATCTTCTTCTTTTGTTCTTTTTCTGTGGTTTACGGCCAAAATAAAAAAACTTCTTTTTTAGTAAATGGTAAGTGTGAGATGTGCGAAGAAAGAATAGAAAAAGCTTTAGACATAAAAGGAGTAAATTTTGCTTCTTGGAACGTTGAAACAAAAATGTGCAATGTTACATTTAATCAAAAAAAGATAACTGAAAAAGAAATACATAAAATATTAGCTGAAGTAGGTCATGACACCCCACTTTGTAAAGCGTCTGATGAGGCTTATAACGGGTTACATCGTTGTTGTCATTATACTAGAGTAGATAGTTTAAAATGAAAAAAACCTTATGCTTTCTTTTACTTTTCCACCTTTTCAGTATTAAAGGGCAAGAGAGTACAAAAAAAAATATTTCAGGACGTGTTTTTGAGTTAATTAGTGATGATAGTCTTTCTCCTGTTCCTGGTGTAAATGTAAGGTATTTAGGTTCAAATGAAGGAACCGCCACAGATGTAAATGGCTATTTTAAATTATCAAAAAACAAAAAGCAAAACACACTAATTTTTAGCCACATTGGATATCAAGTAGATACGCTGGAATATGTTTATAATAAAGACATAAACCTTGTATTAAAAGAAGGTAAAATTTTAAAAGATATAATTGTAGAGCATAAAAAAGGTAGCTATACTTTTTCAAAAATAGATCCCAGAAATGCTGTAATAATTGGACAAGATGAGTTAAGAAAAGCAGCCTGCTGTAATTTGGCAGAAAGTTTTGAGACCAATCCATCAATTGATGCGACATTTACAGATGCAATTACTGGAACAAAACAAATTCAAATGATGGGATTATCTGGTAAGTATGTTCAAATGCTTTCTGGAAATATTCCTATAATAAGAGGCATTTCAATTTTAAATGGGTTAAAGCAAATACCAGGATCATTTATCCATGAAATAGCTGTTTCGAAGGGTTCCGGATCTGTGCTAAACGGGTATGAAAGTATGGTGGGCCAAATAAACATAAATTTAAAACAGCCCGATAATGCAGAGAAACTTCATTTAAATGTTTATTTAAATCAAGGCGGAAGAAGCGAGTATAATGCTTTTTACTCAAAGAAATTAAGCAATAAGTGGTCTACTACACTGCTAGGTCATTTTGAAGACCAGCAAAGAATTAACGACAGAAATAAGGACGGATTCTTAGACAACCCCCTAAGAAATGATTATATTTTACATAATCAGTGGAATTATCGCTCTAAACTTATCCATATGGAGCTAGGGTTAAACTGGGTGATAAGCAACCTAGAGTCTGGAAAGAAACAAAAATGGTTTGATCCTGCAATACCGGTAATTTTACCTGATTATGGAGTAGATATGACTACCAATCAAATAAATGGGTTTGCTAAAATTGGATATCTCTTTCCAAATGATAATTTTAAAAGTTTAGCTCTTCAATTAAGTAGCACTTATAATAAACAAAATTCAATAATAGGGTTAACAGATTACACAGGATCTCAATTTAGCGGCTATGCCAACTTAATATATCAACAAGAAGTGGGCCAAAATAAAGAAGAAAATTATTTTAAGCTTGGTGCAAGTTGTCAGCTAGATAGTGTTAATGAAAACGTTCAGTCTTATAAAGTTCGCCCCCCAATAAATCGCTTTTTAGAAATAGTTCCAGGAGTTTTTGGAGAGTTTACCCACAATAGTGAAAAAATTGGTCTTATTGCTGGTTTAAGAGTAGACCACACCTCTTTTTATAATAAGTGTTTTTTGACCCCCCGTCTTCATTTTAGATATTCACCAAATACAGATTTAGCATTTAAGCTGATGGCGGGAAGTGGAAGAAGAACCCCATTTATGCTCATGGAAAACATCGGTTATATGGCTAGCTCAAGAAACTGGATAATTGATGATAATGTGTATGGAATACAGGGTCTTATGGACGATGTTGATCAAGAATATTCTTGGAATTTAGGTTTGGCCATAGTCAAAGAATTTACTTTTTTAAACCGAGATGGCGTATTAACCCTAGATGCTTATCATACAGGTTTTGTAAATCAACTTGTTGTAGACCTTTATCAGTCTGCAAGAGAACTACATTTTTATGTACTTAGCGGAAAATCGTACTCTAACTCTTTTCAATCAGAAATTAATTATTCTGTAAACCGTAGACTAGATATACGTGCAGCTTACAGATTTTTAGACGTACAAACAAAATATAAAAGTGGGCAAATAGAAAAACCACTGCTATCCAAACATCGAGGATTTTTAAATATTGTTTATTCTACAAGAAAAACAAAAAACAGGCAATGGAAAATAGATTTAACCACCCAGTGGATAGGAAGCCAACGTATTCCCTTCACGGGTGACAACGATATTGAATTTCAGCTAGCGCAAAGAAGCGAAGGCTACTTACTTATAAACACACAGCTCACAAGAATATTTGGAAAAAAATTAGATGCTTATATCGGAGTTGAAAATGCTTCAAACTATAGGCAAACCAATCCAATATTATCATCTGAAAATCCTTATGGCGAACATTTTGACAGCTCTTTAATATGGGCCCCTATTTTCGGTAGAATGATTTATTTAGGGTTCCGATTTACCTTACAGGATTAAATGGTATGACCTCAAAAGAAAACCCTTTTTCTTTTAACTTTTTTATTGTTTTTAAAAGTGCAGAAAGTGTTTTTTCTTTGCATTTATTATTGTCGTGAAAGACGATAATGCTTCCGTTTGAAACGTTTTTAATAACATTGTTTATAACCGCTTTTTCTTCTAGTTTTTCATCAAAATCTCCACTTAAAACATCCCACATTATAAGTTTATACTTTTTTAAAATTTTGTATAAACTATAAAAATTAAATCTCCCAAAAGGCGGCCTAAATAAATTACTATTTATGTATTCACTTGCCTCATTTATGTTTTTTAAATAACTCTTTTTTTTGGTTCTCCATCCATTAACGTGGGTCATGCTATGATTTCCTATACTGTGGCCTTTTTTCAATATTTTATTTGCTAATTCGGGATTCTTTTTCACGTTTTTTCCAATACAAAAAAAAGTGGCTCGTACTTTTTCTTCTTCTAAAATGGTTAAAATACTATCTGTAACACTGGTACTCGGCCCGTCATCAAAAGTTAGAAAAACCTTTTGTTCGTTCTCTGCAAAATTCCAAACTAGTTGCGGAAATAATACTTTAAATATAGTCGGTGTTTTGACCCAATAGCGCATTAGTTAGCTCCACCACCCCAAAGTTGGGTGTAATAAACAGGGAATTTTTGCTGGTTACCGAAAAATGCACTTTTTTCTCGGTAATTATTAATAAATATTTCTTTTACCAAGGCGCATGTTTCATCATACGAGGTCCCTTTCAAAACTCCTTTATTAGCAAAAGAAACTAAGCCATTTTCGTTGTTATTATCTGGCTCAAACATTTGATTTCTATCCATTCCTTCTAAAGAAGCTTCTCTCAACATTTCAACATTAAATAACGCTTTACCTAGCTCATTCCAGACATAGTTTAGGTGTTTTTTGTCCATTGACGCAAAATACTTTAGTCTTTGCAACTGCAAATCAGCTAGAATTTTACCTGTCTTATTGCCTTTTAGGGTGTCCCCTGCTTCAAAGTAGTTGGAACACAAATAATAACAAATATCATCGGCCGGAACCTGTTCGTTTTCTACTGGCATTTCTTCAAAACATAAATCCAGTACTTCTACAGCTTCGTCATACCTGTTTTCAGCAATTAATTGATCGCTTAATTTCATCATTTGAAGTCTAAGGTTTTGTACCATTCTCATAGTGTAGTAATCTACCAAGACTCCTTCACCTTTCATGTTACCCCAGATAAAACCAACGGTGTCTTTTAAGCCTTCTTTTTTATTTAAAATATACTCCCCTCTAAGAAGTTGCACCATTTTATCGATGTTATTCCCTCCGCTTCCTCCATATTCAACAGGTGAAAGTTTGTAGGTAAGTCCTTCAGAATACATGTATTTCTGTAGTCTTCTATTAGCCTGCATACCCATAACGCTTGCAAAGTATATAGGCCTGTCCCATTGGTAGTTTGCTAGCAAACTAAGTACTGCCAAGTCTGCTTTGTACAGCATACTTCCTTTTAATGTCCATTTTAGAACGCTTTTATATTTTGGATTTTTTAAATCATTCGTATCTATTATTTTGTGTTTAATAGCGTTTTCTTGATTTACCTCTAAATAAAGATTGTTGAAATTAAGAAAGGACTCTTTATTACAAGAAAAACTTTGAAACTTCTTATTTCTATCGTCGCTAATGAAATCTATGGCTTCTTGTGCAGAATACCATTTTTGAGGCCAACTGCTTATTGCTTTATCACTAGCGCTAACCAATTGGTTAATTTGTGAAAAAGTATTGTTAGAGCCTGCTTTAGACAATAGCTCCTTGGCTTTTTTTACATATGTTTGATCATTAAAGCTGGTTTGAATAGTAGCTAGTGTTTTCTTGCTAAGTTCCTTTGATTTATAGTTTTTGTCGTCTTGTTTTAATGCTAAAGCAACATCACTCAGCCAATAAGACTGTTGAACTAATTTTAATACCTCTGAACTATTAGTGGTAGATGTAATTTGAGATAAAGAAGCTTTTAATTTACTAAGCTTATCCTGCACTTTTACCCTTTGTGAATTGGCTTTAAATTTAGTGTTATCATTGCTGCTTACAAGAACATAATCTCTACTACCACTTCTGTAAACAGATTCTCTCATTTTTATAGGCAAAGGATCGGACTCGTAAGCTCTTTTCTTCATTTGGTTGATGTGCCAGTCGGTACTTAATAAAGACATATTAGCAACTCTAACATCTGTTCTAACCCCCTCTACTTCTTGAATATACCAAAGTGGGAATGTATCGTTATCTCCATTTGTGAAAAGAATAGCGTTGTAATCACATGAGTTTAAATAATTAGCAGCAAAATCTCTAGCTGTTGAGCGGTTTGACCTGTTGTGATCATCCCAATTATTATACGCCAGTGTGCTTGGGACAAATACCCCAAGTATTATAGGGACTATTGGCACTAAAATACTGGTCTTAAATTTATTACCAAGAAAATACATTAACGTAAGTAACGTTAAGGATACTGCTGTGATATATGTAAGACTTATTCCTAATGTTGTGCCATTTCCGGATAATGATTGTATAACTAATATGGCTAGGCTTCCTCCACCAGCATATGCAGCAACTTTTTTAAGTTGATTTATATTAGCGTTTCTTGCAAAGTCAAATAACGCCCATATTCCTAGTCCAATCCATATAGAAAAAGCATAAAAAGAAGCTGCGTAAGCATAATCTCTTTCTCTTGGTTCTGCTGGTTTTTGATTTAAGTAGATGACAATAGCGGCCCCTGTCAGAAAAAATAATAGGAAAACTACAAACCAACCCTTTGGACTTTTAAGCAAGTGAAAAATAAGTCCAAGGAGACCCAATATTAATGGCAACATATAGTATCGATTGTAACCTTTATTAAGTTTAATATCATCAGAGAGTGTTTCTTGTGGTCCTAGCCTAGCGTCGTCAATAAAGTCAAGACCGCTTAACCAGTTTCCTTCTAAAATTTTTCCTGCGCCTCCTGTTAATCCATAACCTTGAATGTCATTTTGTCTGCCAGAAAAATTCCACATAAAGTATCTCCAATACATCCAGCTCATTTGGTACTGAAACATAAATTGAAAATTTTCTGAAAAAGAAGGCAAAAAGAGCCCATCTTTAGAAATGTCTGTTGCAATTTCTCTAAAATATTTTCTATTGTTGTCTGGAACTCCTGCGTTATTTGCGTAGTTCATCAAGGCTTGGTATTGTTGAGAGCGATCTGTATAGCTTTGCTGAAGCATTTTATTTATTTGGCCTAAAGCGGGAAGAGGTTTGTTGGTGTTTCCCTGATAACCTGACCATACTTTATACTTACTCCCTTCGCCTTGCCTATACATTCTAGGTAGAAGTGTCGTGTATTCTGCTAGATATTTTTTGTCTCCTCTTTTCCCCTTTAAATTGTTTATGTATTCTTTTTTAATTTTAGAGTCAAAGTTTAATACGCTTGGTAGTTGAAGCCGTGAAAGTTTTTTGTTAATAGTGTCGCACTGCTGCTTAAATTCATTTAAACCCCATTCGTTAGTGAATGAAAACTCTTTTTCTATTAAAGAAAACCTAAACTTATTTTTTTCTTTACTCTTGAAATACCTTATGTGAAGGTTAAGTGGTAAAATAAGGTTTCTAATAGCGCTTGTGTCTGATGATGTTACTTCTTGTGCGCTGGCTTTTGCGGTTAGAGAAAAAACCTTCATAAATCCACTTTTGTCTGGACCTAAATGTTCTTCTTTACAGTCAGAATAAGCAGGTGAGTTCCAATACTGGCCAGATAAGATAGGCCAAGAACCGTATTGCTCTCTCTTTAAGTAAGAATGCAATTGAGATAATGTTTCTGGATTGTTCTCATCCAGAGGAGGGTTAGCGTTAGATCTTACCAAAATCATTACAAATGAAGAATAACCCATTAGAACTAAAGCAATAGATAATATAGCGGTGTTAGCAAGAGTTTTACCGTTTTTACTAGTCCAAGCAAGTCCTGCATAAATCAACATAATTAAGATGGCTAAAAAGAAAAAAGCCCCGCTATTGAACGGAAGGCCAAAACTATTTGTGAAAAGCCGCTCAAAAAAGTCAGCAACAGAAACTGTTGTTGGTATTATAACGCTTTGAATAAGTCCTAAAATTAATAATGACATAGCTCCTGCAATAAAAAAAGATTTCCACTTGAATTGATATTTTTTAAAATAAACAACAAATACAATTGCTGGAATCGCTAAAAGATTCAATAAGTGAACCCCAATAGAAAGGCCAATCATGTAACATATAAAAAGTATCCATCTGTTAGGATGTGTTGCAGCTGTATTATCTTCTAAAGATGTGTAGTGGTCGTCTTCAACATCCCATTTTAAGATAGCCCAAAAAACTATTGCTGTAAAAAAAGATGACATCGCATAAACTTCACCTTCTACAGCAGAAAACCAAAAAGAGTCTGTAAATGTATAACTGAGAGCCCCAATTGCACCTGCTCCTAAAATAGCAATGGACGCGTTTTTATCTAAATCACCATTAAGTGTGGCCATTTTTTTTGCTAGCATTGTAATAGACCAAAAGAGGAAAAGGATGCTAAAAGAACTACTTAAAGCAGACATGGAATTAATCATCATGGCGGCATTTTCTGGGCTTGCAAAGGCAGAAAAAAGTCTACCCAACATCATGAAAAAGGGTGCTCCTGGAGGATGGCCTACCTCTAATTTATTTGCTGTTGTTATATATTCTCCACAATCCCAAAGACTTGTCGTTTGTTCCATGGTAGATAAGTAGACAAAGGTGGCTATAGCAAAAACAATCCAACCCGTGATGTTATTTAATTTTTTATAATTCATGTGAAAATATGAAAAGCGAAAATAGGAAATTCCTTCTATAATTTACATTAAAACAGCTATTTTAAAGTAAGTATCGATATTCCTTAGAAAAAATATTTGGTAGGATAGAAAATAGAAAGTAAATTCGCGTCAAATTGTCCCATGGTGTAACTGGCAACACGTCTGTTTTTGGTACAGAAGAGTCTAGGTTCGATCCCTAGTGGGACAACTCTTAAGATATAAGTCATTTTAATAAGTGGCAATACAAGTGTCGACAGAGAGTCATTTTCATAGAATTTGACTCTTTTTTTTATCCTTTATTTAACTCTAGTTTAATTTATCTTGGTTTTAGTCCCATTTAACTTTTTCTTTTTTAAACAGATAAAAGTTTATGCAAAAACCAATTATTGCGGTGCTTATGACAATTGGAATTACTAAAGAGTGTAAATCATTTACACAAACGAATGAACTCAAGGCTAATCCAAAAAAAAATCTATTAATTACTGTTTTCAAAGAATGGTAAGTTCGAATATTATTATTCCCCTTATAGCCAGTTTTAAATCTTCTATCGCTTTGTCTAGTATCTATTTGAAGTGAGGCAATAATATAATACAATCCAAATAGCCCACATACCGTCAAAATTATTAGGTACAAAAAAATATTTAAGAAATCGAAAATAAATTGGACAAATAATAGATTGATAATGAAAATAACAATTGATAGTATAGTGATTGTTTTGGTGTCAAATGAATCAACTCTATCGTCGAGTGTTAAAAAAAATTCTATCATTTTATAAGTTTTATACCATTAAAGTAAGAAAAGTTGAGTTAATTAAGGAAAGCTCTAGATATTCTATTTTATCTAATATTTAGCTGCCGCCCCAAGAATCTTGAAAGAAAATACCAACACCAAGTTCAGCCCATAGATATAAGATGATTATAATAATTGTAAATACTATAAGTTGTTTCTTCTTTATCTTCATAAAGATAAAGTTAAGTTAGCAAAGGGAGATTAAAAAGCTTATTTGTGTTTCACCTTAGTGTTTTTACCATTTATCCACCAAGTTTCACCTGTTTGCATATTTACCATATAAGCTCCATATCCACCACTAGCTGGAGCGACAATATTAAATTTATTTTCACAACATTCATTAGGAGCGACAATATTAAATTTATTTTCACAACATTCATTAATTGTCATTGGTGCACTATTAGAGCTTGATATTAGACTTACAAAACCAAATATTGCCAATGCTAATATTATTGAATTTTTAATTGTGTCTTTCATAGTTTTAATTTTAGTGAACTATGTATTTAGAAAAAAGTTGACTTAGTTAAGATAGCAAAGGAAGGTTGGTTGTTGATAATCTCACACTTTACCATTGTAAGGCAGAAATTAAAGCAATTAAAAATATTATTGTTCCAATTATTAAGCAGGAAATAAAATTTGAAATTCTAAAATTTCTTTTTACTTTTTTGTCCTGCTCTGCAATATTTATTTTATTGTATTTTATTTTAATGAAAACCAAAAAACTAAGTAATACACCAACTGTAAAGGAAATAAATCCTAATAGCAATAAAGCAGTTATGATATAATAAACTATTTCTGGTAATGTAAAGTTAAAGTCTGTAGTAGTAATACCATAAATAATTGATGTTGTAAAGAATGTTAAGAGTAATCGAATAGAAATTTTAGAAAGCTTTGCAACCTCACTTACGTTGCTCTTTAATTTCTTATCCAGAGTTACGTTAAGCTTCTCTAATAAAGTGTTTTTCTTTTTTATACTATCATTTCTAATAAGAATGTTTTTTATGTTTTTATGTTTTTCTAACTCTAACTGTTGATTTATAATTATATCTTCTTTCAATTCTTCATTGGACGCTAATATTTGTTCTATTACTGGAAGCGCCTTCTTTGATTGATAATATGAGTCATTTAAAATTTCATTTTTGGAATTAGTAACTGGTAGCTCGCTATCCACATTATTTTCTGTATAATTAATGTCCCACTTTTTTATATGTTTTTTTTCAGTGATTTTTTTTTCAGTAATACAACTTGAAAATATTGTTGCTAATAAAGTGTAAATAATAATCTTTTTCACACCATAAATATGACAAAAAATTATAAATAATCTTTTATATTTTATTTAAAAAAGGAGCTTGAAAAGGTCGTTAATTTTCACTAATCAAAGTAATATTTGATATAATAAACGGATATATAATAAGATACCTAACTAACAAAAGTGGACTTAGTTAAGAAAGCAAAGGGAGGGTTATTCTTTAATTACTTTCACTTCTTCAACTCTGTCTCCATAAGCTACTTTAAGAATGTAGATTCCATTTGAATAATCTCTTATACTAAAATTAGTGCTATTAGTGGTTTCCAAAATCTTTCCATTGAAGTCATAGAGCTTTGCTTCAAAGCTTCCATTATAGTTCTCTATTTCTATTTGGATGAGAGTTTTAGTTGGGTTAGGGTGGGCTTTTAAGTTCGAAGATATTTCTTCTTTAGAAATACCAACGCTATAGTCCCATATTAAACCCACATATTCTGGATGGTCAATAAATGGGTTTCTATTGTTCTGGAAATTGTAATAGATTATATTGTTTCTCTTACGTTCCCAATCGTCCACAGAATCTTCATTGTGCCATTGAATTAATGTGTTTAATTTTGCATAAACAGGGTCAGAAGTGTTATTATCTACTGGTAAATAATCTATTAATTCTAAATCTGGCTCTCCATTATTTCCTTCATATCTTGTAGCCATATAGAAAATCATTCTTGCAACATCTCCTTTAACTTCATCTCTTGGTTGCCAAACCCAATTGTTTAAACTTGTAAAACACCCCGTATAATTTCCATTATCTAAATATGGACTAGAGCAGGTGTCAAACCAACGGTTATTCTTAGCTGAATTGACAGAGGGGTCTGCAGGTCTTAAATGATGAACATCTGTTCCCGCTCCTCTTGATGTTCCAAATGCCCCATGTGATTTAGACCAAATATGTTCTCTGGTCCACCCACTTCCGCTGTTCCATTCTTGACCAGCGTCAACAGACCATCCCGTATAAAATAGAATTATCTTATTGGGGTCGTTAGGGTCTTTATCCGTTTGTTTTAATATATCCCACACGTCGGTAGTTGATGATGTATATGGAAATTCAGTATGTTCGTTAATAATGTTGTGTAAGGCCGTTTTTAGTGGGTTTCCCACTAACGTATTCATACCATTATAATAACCATTAGGTATTTGACTGTAAATTAAACTTGAAAATATTTGAATAGCGAATATTAAAAGTATTCTCATAACATAAACATTTCTGAATTAAAATAAAAGTAAGGAATCAAAGTGGGGGGTTATATACAGTCAGCATTGTGGCAATCACACGATTGGGGATCACCTAATTCACAGGCTTTCTTGTAGTCACTACAAAATGAGTTCCCTAAAGTTTTCTTGGAGTTTGCTCGATTTAAGTAAGCGTCTAAATAATCAGGTTTTAACTCAATTGCTTTTGTATAATCACCAATTGCTCCACCATGGTCGTTCAAACTAGCTTTAGCGTATCCTCTAAAATAATATGCTTCAGCGTTGTCTGGTTTTAATTCAATCGCTTTAGTGTAATCAGCTATTGCCCCATAATAATCTTTTGATCTGGACTTTGATCCGCCTCTAAAGTAATATGCCTCGGGGTAATTTGGTTTTAACTCGATTGCTTTTGTATAATCACTAACAAAAGGTATTCCTAATTTTTTCTTAGAGTTAGCTCTGAAGTAGTAGGCGTCGGCGTAATCGGATTTGATCTCGATCGCTTTGTTGTGGTCTTTAATAGCACCTTCCAAATCATTTACTTTTGCCTTTGAAACTCCTCTCAAATTATAAGCAAAAGAATATTCTGGCTTCAACTCGATTGCTTTTGTGTAATCTGCAATTGCTCTAAGATGGTCTTTTAAGTTGGCTTTTGAACATCCTCTGCTGTAATAGGCAAGAGCTTCATCTGGTTTTAACTCAATTGCTTTTGTGTAATCTGCAATTGCTGCATAATAATCTTTTAAAACAGCCTTTGCGTCTCCTCTACCGCAATAAACAATTGTGTAATCTGATTGAAGCTCAATTGCTTTTGTGTAATCTGCAATTGCTCCGTTATGGTCATTTTGCATAGACCTTAAATATCCTCTTAAATAATGTGCCTCTGGAAAATCTGGGTTTAACTCAGTTGCTTTAGTAAGATTAGCAATTGCTTCTTCATAATTTTGTGTCGCAATATTTGATTTTCCTTGATTTACATAATCTCCGGCTGTTTGACAAGAATAAAATACAGTAATCACTAACAGAAATAGTACAAGTTTCTTCATTTTGTAATTTTTAAACTGTTAAATTAAGAAAAAAGCGGTTTATGGTTCTTTTTTCTGTGTTAAGCTTATTGATTTAGGTATTTAAACTACTTTTATACTATGAAGTTTTTTTCACTTTTTTTGGTCTTAAGCATATCGATAAATACTTACACACAGTCATGTATCACAAAATTTAATAATCAAATCAAAAGTATAGTTAAAACAAGTGACGGTTCTGTTGTTTTTAATTCTGATAATTTTAAAATAACAAAAGTAGATTCCAATTTTGATACCATTTGGCATAATGACAATCTAAACTTTACCAGCAATAGTTTAAATACCTTAAATCCAACATTTGATAATGGCTTTATAGGAGCAGGAGGAAATCTTACTCCATATCTTTACAAATTTGACTCTGTCGGTGACACCCTTTGGAAAAAAGAATGTAATTTAATTTATCCTGGACTGAACTATGTAAATCTCTCCGATATTATTCAAACCTCAGATAGCGGTTTTTTCTTTACTGCTTCATATGGTTTAATGGGCTTAGCTACTTTAGTTGGGAAAACAGATGTCTTGGGAAACACCCTTTGGGTTAAAACAAACATCTTACATTCTTCTTCTGCAACACAGTTCAGGAATCGGGTTAAAACCATTACTGAAACAAATAATGGGGGCTTAATCGTGTCAGGAACTATAAATGAATCTTCTGGGAATAACCCTCCCGAAGATTATTCCTACATTTTTAAATATAGCACTCTTGGTGACAGTTTGTGGGCTAAAACATATGACGATTTGTCTTTTAATTCACTTAAAATTGATGCAAACCAAAACTTTATTATTGCATCTCAAGTCGGTATTAACTCTGGTTCAAGTAGTTCAAAAATATTAAAAATAGACCCTCTTGGAGATACTTTGTGGACAAAAAATGTCTCGGGTGATGTTCTTAATGCTGTGGGATTAACTCTTGAGGGAGATTATCTTTTTGGTGGATCAAAATATTTTTCACTAGACCAATGCTACTTATTAAAAACAGATGTGAATGGCGCTACTGTTTGGTCGAAAGAGTATGAAAGCGACTCTTTAGGTGCAGAAATCAAAAAAATAATACCTTTCAATAATAGGTATTTATTACTTGGCTCCGACATAAGTTCTTCCCCATTTTATAGCCCTTACTTAAACAATAGAATAAGGGTTGACACAGCTGGTTATTGTCTAAGTTTAAATAACACTAGTATTGTTTCTGATATGTTAGAGATGATTTCAATATATCCTAACCCCACTAGAGACCAAATTAAAATTACAGGCTACAAAAACTTGGAAAAAATAGAATTGTATGACTTGTTGGGGGCTAAATTAGCTGTTTTTAAAAAGGAAAGCATAAGCTTATTTTATTATCCTAAGGGGGTTTATTTGTTAAATGTTTTCTGTGGTGATCAATTCAAGCAATTTAAAATCATAAAAAGTTAGCATTCAATTTAAATATTAAATCGCGCATAAAAAAGTTCCCACTGTTAAAATCACTGTAATTAAAACTGAAAAGTGTTTTGATTTTATTTTTTAAAGGCTAGTTTTGTGTTTTTAAATATGAGAAATTTACTTTTTTTTCTTCTTTTTATAATTCATTCTACAGCTTTTTCTCAAAATAAAACTGATAGACACTTGCATATTCATTTTAAGGTTAACAATGCTTTTGGAGAACTTACCAATTTAATTGTTCGTGAAGTTTATGAAGATGGTTTTAGCGATACTATTTACGCTGAAAAAGCCAATCACTCTATCGATATAGATGTAAATAAACATGTTCTTTTGGAGTTTGTTTGCCCTGGTCACGTTACAAAAAGAGTAGCTTTTAATACTGATGTGCCGGATGACTTGTTGGTATTGCCCTTTTTTGACTTAGTAGTGGAATTAATCGAAGAGGACTTATTAGCCTCTTTAGAAAACAAAGAAGAATTACAAACTTTAATGGATTTTCCTATTGGATATATTAAATACAGTAAAATAAATAGGGATTGGTACAACTCTCAGCTGGAGTTTACAAAAACCATAAATAAATTAATTAAAAAGAGTTTAAAATAGTTTGAGTTCTATTCTTTTTCTTTGAAGGCGCTAATCAGACGTTTAGGCAAATACAATATAATTTGTATTTTTATGTGGGCAAAAACACTAGAAATTTAGTTCTAATGAAAGGTATATTTGTTTTTTTGAGCATTATTAATTGTCTTTCTTTTGTAAGTCAGTCGGGTAGAGTAATGGAAAGCCTTTCTTTTCGAAGTGACATTTTAAAAAGCGATAGAAAATATGCCATTTACTTGCCTGCAGATTACGAGTCTAGCGAAAGGTCTTATCCGGTGTTATACCTTCTTCACGGATCAGGAGACGACCAGTCAGGTTGGATTCAATTTGGTGAGGTTCTTAAAATCGCTGACCAAGCGATTAAAAATGGCAATTCCACGAGCATGATTATTGTCATGCCTGATGCCCAAACAGGTCAAAAAGGGTATTTTAATACTATTAGTGAAAAATGGAATTACGAAGATTTTTTCTTTCAAGATTTGATCCCTTATATTGAAAAAAAATATCGTATTAAAACAGAAAAAAGATTTCGCGCAATCGCCGGACTGTCTATGGGTGGTGGCGGTTCTTTTATATATGCTCTAAGGCATCCTCAATTTTTTTCCTCGTCTTGCGCGCTCAGCGCTGCAATGGGAGATAGCTCTTTTGATGTTTTTTACAACAAAAACAAAAACTCCTTTCAGGGTCGCAAAAGAGAAGATATTTACAACTACTTTTCAAACCACAATGCGCTGTCTATAATAAAAAATCAAACTGATGAAAACTTAAAAAGTGTACGATGGTATATAGATTGTGGTGATGATGATTTTTTATTTGAAGGAAATTCTTTAGTTCATATTGCTCTTAAAAAGAAAAATATCCCTCATGAATACCGCGTTAGAGACGGCGAGCACAACTGGACTTACTGGAGGTCTGCTCTTCCTAGTGTTCTAAAGTTTGTTTCCGATCATTTTCACCAGATTTAATCATTTTTTTAAAATAATTAATTAGTTCTTCTTTTTCTTCTATGGTCAACTTTGCTTTTGGATGGAATAAAGCATACGAAAACAGCGGCATTTTATTCTTCTCCACTTCTTCGATACATTCTTCTATTTTGTGGTTTGCCTTTTTATTGCTGTACGTGTTCCAAATAGAAAAATTTAAGCGCTCTTTTCCTTCTTTAATATGGTGGTTAATCCAAAAGGAAAATGGTGCTATTTTAGAAAACCAAGGTCTCTTAGTTTGGTTAGAATGACAATCGTAACAAGCGCTGTTTAATATTTTTTTTGCCTCAGTAGAAGCGCTGTTTTTAATAAATATTTCTTCAGCCGGACTCGAAATAACATTCGTTTCTTGCAAAGGAAGAAATTGAATAGAAACTAATATTATAGTCAGAAAAAATAAACTGTTTTGCAAAGTAAATACTCTCATTTTTACAAAAATATAATACTTCTAGGGTTCTTTTTATAGCCTTTTAATGGTATTTTGCTTTTTTTAAAGAGCATGTAATTTAATGTCCTGTGTTGATTTCTATAGACACTTGAAATATTCAAATGGCTCTAAACAAGAAAGACATTTATACATTGCCTTACACGCGGTGGAGCTAAACTGGCTTACTAATTCTGTTTCATTACTGTTACATATTGGGCAGCCTATTAGTCTCTTTTCACCTAAAAGAATATTCTTATCATAGGTTTTGTGAGCAGGTGGGGCTATACCAAATTTTTTTAATTTTTCTTTAGCGTTTTCAGTAATCCAATCCGTTGTCCAAGGAGGGTCGTATTGCATTTTTATTTCATATTTTTTTACATTTAAAATTGCTAATTGCTCTTGAATGTCTGTTTGAAACCTGTCCATTGCTGGGCATCCTGAATAAGTAGGGGTTATCGTGATAACTAATTTGTCTTTAATTTTTTTTACTTCTCTAAGCACTCCAAGTTCTTTGATGGTAATAACCGGAATTTCTGGATCTGGTATTTTGGAGATTGTTTGTTCTATTTCTTGTAAACTAACCCCCATTTACTTCCACTTAGCTGTAGGAGGCATGGACATCATTATCGCCTCTGTTGATCCCCCTGTTTTTAATCCGAATAGTGTTCCTCTATCCCAAATTAAATTAAACTCTACGTATCGGCCCCGTTTAAGCAGTTGTTCTTCTTTTTCTGCTTCATTCCAGCTTTGATCTTTGTGTGTTTTTACTATCTCTGTGATGGCTTCAACTGTTTTTAAACCAACATTTTTTACAAATTCAAAATCTTTGGACCAGTTTCCTGAATTCATATAATCAAAAAAAATTCCTCCTTCACCTCTTGATTCTTTTCTGTGGGGGAGATAAAAGTACTCGTCACATTTTTTTTTAAATTCAGGGTAATAACTTTTGTTGTGAGGGTCGCATGCCTGTTTCATTTTAGAGTGGAAGTGCGCTGTATCTTTTTTATTAACAAATGTTGGTGTCATGTCTGCTCCACCCCCAAACCAATCCTGACCTGTTACTAAAAATCTTGTATTAAAATGAAATGCCGGCACTTTTGGAGATTGCATATGTGCTACTAAACTAATTCCAGAAGCCCAATAATTTGGAGAGTTTTCAGTGCCTTTTATTTTACTTCTATATTCTTCGCTAAAAGCTCCTGAAACAGTAGAAATATTAACCCCTACTTTTTCGAACACTTTTCCTTTCATCACGCTCATTTCTCCTCCTCCTGTTCCTTTATGTTTCCATTTCTTTTTATCAAACCCTCCCCCATCAATTTCCATAAAGGAAGTACAAAACTGGTCTCTCAAAGATCTAAACCAGTCTGCAGCAGCTGTTTTCTTTTCTTCTATGTTATTCATTCTTTTTTAGTGTTTTATTGTCTTCAGCGTGCCATTCAGCATAACTATTAGCTGTTTCTCTTAAAAAACCTTTTATAAGTTTTGTACCTTTTGGTTCTTGTTGCTTGAGTATTTCTACTATTTCTATAAGCATATTTTCACATGTTGGCTGATAGTCAACAAATCTTATTCTTTCATTTATAGCTTTCAGATCTTTAAACCTGGTGTCTCTTCTGAGTATTAAACGGTGATCAAAAAGTGTTAAAATTTCTGTTTTAATAATTCTCTTTATATCTCCGAAGTCAACCACCATCCCACAATCTGATATGGTTTTATCTGTTTTAGGGGATCCTAAATAAGTCGTCTCTAAGTGGTAACTGTGACCGTGTATGTCTTGACACTTTCCATCATATCCATCAAGAGCATGTGCGGCTTCGAAATCAAATGCTTTGGTAATTCTTATATTCACAATGTTAATTATGGGAGTAAAATTACAACTAAAACATAACTTTTTTAATTCAACGGTTGAAATAATTCATTAGGTTAATTTTTGGGTTGGATATTTTTAAATTACATTAGGAAAATGTATTCCAAAAAAAATAGTTTTTCTTCCCTTTCTAATGAGTTGGAACTATTCATAAATAAATATTATAACATAACTTCTTTAAGGGGGTTGATTATGACTGCTGTTTTTGGTTTAGCAGTCGTTATTGGGGTTTGGGGGCTTGAAAGTTTTTTTAGGTTTTCCTCCGGAGTTCGTGCGTCTCTTTTCTTTGGAGCCTCTTCATTAGTGGTTCTTTTTTTTGTTAAATCCAGTGTTGTTCCTTTTTTAAAAAGGCACGGTGTTTTAAGTCGTATCTCTAACGAAAACGCAGCCTTTTTGTTGGCTCAAAAAATTCCTACTTTAAACGATCAACTGATAAATGTTTTAGGGCTTCAAAAACAATTTAAAATGAACCAATCCGATTTATTAGCTGCTGCTATTGAGAAAAAATCTTTTACTTCTCTAAAGTATGATCTTTTAGGCGCTATCTCCTTTCGTGAACACAAAAAATTTCTGTCTTATGTTGTCTTACTGTTTGCTGTATTTACTTTTTGCTCCATTGTTTTTTCAGAAAAAATTCTTCCACCATTAAAGCGAGTGGTTCTTTTTCAAAATGAGTTTAGCAAACCCAACCCTTTTTCCTTACTTATAAATAGCGCTTCTGATTTAGTTGTTTTGGAAGGAGAAAGCTTAAGAATAGATATTAAAACGGTAGGGTTAACAGACCCAGAGCGGCTTAACTTGTTTTTTGAAAATCAAAAGTTTTTTCCAATTAAAATTAAAAAAAACACCTTTTCTCATGTGTTTAGATCTGTTAAGGAATCGTTTACTTTTAAAATCTTAGATGGAAATTTAGACACCGTTATATTTAGTGTTCGTACACTGCCCAAAGCTAGAATTCTTTCAGAAAAAAAAGTGGTGGAGTACCCTAAATATACACAATTAGAGACGGACACTTTTTACGACCTAAACAGGTTGGTTGTTCCTGAAGGCTCTGTTGTTAATTGGGTGGTTAGCTCCTTTAATAGTTCTATGAGTGAGGTGAGATTTATCGACACAACTTTCTTTGGGGAGGAAGTTTTTGGTTTTACTTACACCCCTTCTGTTCCTCAAAGTTATTCCGTTTATGTCCAAAACATTTTTTCTGAATATAGAGATTCCTCTATCTATAACATTGACATTGTTAAAGACCAATATCCTGGTATTTCATTTAAAGATGTGGCTGATAGTAACCGCTCTACAAAACACCTTTTTTTGGGTGAAATTTCTGATGATTATGGTTTTTCAGAACTTACTTTCTGTTGTGCTGCGAATGACTCCTTATTAAAAGAAGTAGATATACCTTTTGGAAAAGGCTCAAGGTCTGTCTTCAGTTTTAACTTTGACTTTGGTGATGACCAATTTAAAGTTGGATCTTTAGTAGAGTATTATTTTAAAGTAAAAGATAATGATGGAGTGAATGGACCTAAAGAAACCTTATCTAAAAAACAGTTTTATCGAGAGCTCAATAAAGAGGAAAAAAGAGCCTTACTAAAAACCAAAAGCAACTCACAAAAAAAATCCTTTAGCTCCTTAGAAAAAAAGCTTTATAATCTTAACTCCGAACTCGACGAAATAAAAAACTCTATGTTGAACAAAAAATCTCTAGACTGGGAAGACAAGGCCAATCTCAACAACTTTATGAAAAACCATGAAAAACTACAGAAAGAATTAGAGCAACTTAAGAAGCAGTTAACCAATGATTTGAGTGAAAAAGAAAAAAACAAATCAGATGAAATTCTAAAAAAGCAAGAAAAAATTAACGAAATGATGGAAGATCTGTTTTCAGATGAAATGAAAAAGCTTTTAGATGAACTGAGTCAACTTGCAAAAGAAATGAACAAGGAAAAAGTTTTAGAAAAACTGGAAGATGTTGATTTTAATCAAGAAAACATGCTTAAAGAACTGGACAGAACCATAGAGCACTTTAAAAAATTAGAAATGGAAAAGTTAGCGAAGGACATTTCTGAGGACCTAATGGATTTGGCAAAAAAACAAGAAAATTTAGCGAAGAAGACTCTTGACAAGAAAACTTCTGACTTTACTAAAAACAAAAAACAAGAGGAAATAAAAGATGAATTTAATAAGATTCAAAATGATCTTTTCAATTTAAAAAATAAAAATAATGCGCTTGTTAAGCCTAAAAAATTAGATACTGAGGAATCGGAAAAAAACATTAACGAATCTATGGAGGAAAGTTTAGAAAACTTATCGGAGAATAAAATGAAAAAAGCTAAGGATCAACAAGATAAAAGTGCTGAAAACATGAAAGAGCTGTCAGAGGCAATGTCTAAATTATCTAGTGGAGGATCTCAACAAGCTGAAGAAGACCTTGAATCCTTAAGAGTTCTTTTAGAACAGCTGATTAGTTTTTCAATTGACCAAGAGTCTGTTCTTAAAGATTTGCAATCCACAAAGGTTCAGGATCCTAATTATATAAAAATTGGACAGAGTCAAAGAAGGTTAAATGACGAAATCCAAATAATTGACGATTCCCTTATTGCTTTAGGTCTTCGACAAATAATGTTAAGTAGTAAGATCAATAAAGAAGTGCAGTCCATTAGACGGTCTTTAACTTCAAGTATAAAAAACTTAACAGAGCGTCAAACGAAAAATGCGCAAATTGAACAGCAAACGGTAATGATGCACACTAATGAGCTTGGGTTGTTGCTTAGTGAAGTAATGAATCAAATGCAAAACCAGATGCCTGGTTCTGGTCAATGTAATAAGCCAGGGGGTAAAAACAAGAAGCCGGGGAAGGGAATGCCAAACAGCGCTGAACAAATGAAAAAACAAATAGAAGCTATGAAAAAGTTTCTTGAAGGTAAAAAAAGCGGCAAAACCCCTGGTAAAAATAAATCCTCTTTTGAACAATTGGGAAGGATGGCTGCACAGCAAGCGGCCCTTAAAAAGCAATTGAAAGAGTTGAGCCAAGATCTTAATAAAGATGGTTCCGGAAAAGGAAATGGCCTTAAGGACTTAATAAAAAAGATAGAAGAGGTAGAGAACGAAATAATAAATAATGACATTTCTCTTTCTTCTATAAAAAGACAAGAAGAAATTAAAATAAAACTTTTAGAACTGGATAAAGCATCTAAAAATCAAGAAGAAAAAGAAGAAAGAGAATCGAAAGAGTCAGATGCTGTTTACAAACAAAATAATTCTTTACTTTTTGAAGAATATCTCAAGTTAAAACAAAGCGAGACCGAAATGTTAAAAACTATTCCTACAAATTTGAAACCTTATTATAAAAATAAAGTAAATGAGTACATAAAATCTATTGAAAAGAATTATGATTAATACTGCCCATACAGAAAAAAAGCAGCTTTCCTTAGCTTCAGAACCAAAAAGTCTTCTTTCTTTAGAAAGCTGGGTGAACTCCATTTGCGAGTCTTATAAGATAAGTGTAGAGCTTTATGGAAATATATTAATTGCTTTATCAGAGGCGGTTAATAATGCTATTACTCATGGAAACCAAAACGATGTTTCTAAAAACACTTTGGTCGTTTCAAAAATAGAAAATGAAAAAATAATATTTACCGTCTCTGACGAAGGAGAGGGTTTCGACTTTTCTACGCTTCCCGACCCGACGCTTCCTGAAAACATAGAAGAACCTCAAGGTAGGGGTATATTTTTAATGAACCACTTATCTGACCATGTTGCTTTTGAAGAGCCTGGAAACCGAGTCGAAATGACTTTTGATTTATAATTTTTATTGGATATTTATTTTCATAAAGAAAATGTTAGTCTTGATTTAAACCTAACATATGTTGAACATTGGATTAAAAGCTCTCTTTTTTCTTTAGGACACAAACAATCGGATCTTACCTTTATTTTTTGCTCCGATAGTTATCTAAAAAAAATCAATAAAGATTATTTGAATCACGACTATTTTACGGATGTAATAACTTTTGACTATTCTAACAAAGAGGTAATCAAGGGAGATATTTACATTTCTGTTGAAAGGGTTGAAGATAACGCCACTACTTATGATGTAACATTTAATGAGGAAATTTTTAGGGTTATCATTCATGGTGTTTTACATTTGTGCGGATTTAATGATAAATCTAAAGATGATCAAATTAAAATGAGGAATAAAGAAGATTTTTTTATCAGCCTAATAGACTGGCAATCAGACTCTTAGAACTTGTTTCACGTGGAACGTTATGCTTAAAAAATACGATATAATTGTTGTTGGAGCGGGACATGCTGGTAATGAGGCTGCTGCAAGCGCTGCTCGTTTGGGGTCGTCAGTGCTGCTGATTACCATGAATATGGAAACCATTGGTCAAATGAGTTGTAATCCAGCTATAGGAGGAATTGCCAAAGGTCAAATAGTTAGAGAAATTGATGCTCTCGGTGGATTAACGGGTGAAGTAACGGATATTAGCGCCATTCAATACAAGCTTCTGAACAGATCTAAAGGACCCGCAATGTGGAGTCCTCGAGCGCAATGCGACAGAGCATTATTTAGTTCAACTTGGAGAAAAAAACTTGAAAAACTTGAAAATTTAGATTTCTGGCAAGATGTTGTAAATGAAGTTATTGTTGAAAAGGGAAAGGTTGTAGGTGTAAAGACAGCAATGGGAGTAATTATACAGTCCAAAGCTGTTGTCCTAAATAGTGGTACATTTTTAAACGGCTCCATTCACTTAGGTGAAAAGGAGTTTGGTGGAGGTAGAATGGGTGAGAAGGCGGTAAAGGGAATAACGGCTCAACTAGAAGGCTTGGGGTTCACATCTGGAAGAATGAAAACTGGAACACCTGCAAGAGTAGATGGTAGATCAATCAATTTTAAATTAATGGAAGAACAGCCGGGAGATAAAAATCCTGGAAAGTTTTCTTTTTTTAACGGAACTAAACCTCTAATAAAACAAAAAAGTTGTTTCATTACATATACAAATTCACAAACACACGAGATCCTAAAAAGCGGTTTTGACAGAAGCCCATTATTTAATGGTGCTATCAATTCTATCGGGCCTAGGTATTGCCCTTCAATTGAGGATAAGATAAACAGGTTTAGCCACCGGCCAAGACACCAAATTTTTGCAGAGCCTGAAGGATGGAATACAATAGAATACTATATCAATGGTTTTTCCAGTAGTTTACCTGAAGAGGTGCAATTACAAGGTTTGAGATCCATCAAAGGGTTTGAAAATGCAAAAATGTTTAGGCCTGGTTATGCTGTTGAGTATGATTATTTTCAACCCACACAACTAAAGCATAGTCTAGAAACAAAAATTGTAGAAAACCTATATTTTAGTGGTCAAATAAACGGCACTACTGGTTACGAAGAGGCTGCATGTCAGGGGATGATGGCTGGAATTAATGCACATTTAAAATGCGTGGGAAAGGAGCCTTTCTATCTTACAAGGGACGAGGCGTATATAGGGGTGTTAATAGACGACTTAATAACTAAGGGAACTGAAGAACCTTATAGAATGTTTACCTCTAGGGCTGAATATAGAATACTACTGAGACAAGATAATGCAGATGCACGCTTAGCGGAAAAGGGTTTTAAACTAGGATTGTTGTCTAGTGAAAAACATAATGAGTTTTTGGGAAAACAGCAGAAAACAAAAAAATTAAACGGATTTGTAAAAAAATACTCTGTTAAACCTGACGAGGTAAACATTCTGCTAAAAAAGAAAAAACAAAGCATTATAAAACAAAAAGTTAAACTACCAAGTGTGGTTTCTAGACCGGGCATAACTTTAAATGAGTTGATAGAAAATTGTGGAGATTTAAAAAGTCATATTACAGAAAACCTATACGAAAACAGCAACATAGAGCAGGTAGAAATAGATATAAAATACAGCGGATATATTGAAAGGGAAAAAGAAAATGCTAATAAGTTAAAAAGGTTAGAATATGTAAAAATTCCAGAAGATATTGACTATCATAAGTTCTCATCGCTATCGAACGAATCAAAGGAAAAGCTAAACTTCGTAAGGCCAGTAGATATAGGTCAGGCAGCACGAATAAGCGGTATAAAACCATCTGATATTTCG
>Ga0209716_1000368_pt1 | contig 43780 bp, 30 predicted proteins | sample COGITO_mtgs_1205_FD_184811 | JGI IMG/M metagenome (GOLD analysis project Ga0209716, IMG submission 184811) | Pelagic marine microbial communities from North Sea - COGITO_mtgs_120531 (SPAdes) (version 2) | ecosystem: Environmental > Aquatic > Marine > Epipelagic ...
TGATGTCGATGGAGATTTAGATTACTATGAAATTTATTTAGATGCAACAGACGCTAGCACCTTACTCAAACAAGTAGATGCTATTAGCTCAAACACAGAAACAGTAATCGCTGTTGAAAGTAATGCTGCCTATAGCTGGAAAGTAGTAGCGGTAGATGCAAATGGAAACAAAAGTAATTCGGGAGTATACTCTTTTAGAACAAACTAAACTTCTAAAGCAGAAGCTATAACATGAAGGTAATCCGATAAGGAATGGTTTGTTTGGTTTTTGAATTTAAAAATACAGAACTTTAAAATTTAATTTTCTGTGATTTTCTTTTCTATAAATTAATTCCCTAAATAGCATATCTTATGAAATAAATTTGAATAAATTTGTCATTATAATTTGATTATTATAGCGTTCAATATTGATGAAAAAGGAAAGAAAAGAGTTTAATTTTACCAGTACTAAAATCTAAAAAATGAATTTATACTCAGAAAATCAAACTAAAAATATACACAAAGAAACCTTTGCTTATTTGATTATTGAAGAACAAAATCATGTTCTTTCAATAACTTTAAACCGACCTAATAAAAAAAATGCCTTACATCCACAGTTGCTTAATGAATTAGCTTTTGCATTTCACTATGCCCATTTCAATAACTTCTTTAGAGCAGTTTTAATAAAGGCGAATGGAGATGTTTTTTCTTCAGGGTTAGATTTGAAGGCTATGAATGGAGTTATAGAAGAAAATAATTCTACTATCCCTGAGCCAAAATCAAAAATCTTGATAGGTGAACTATTTAATAAACTACATAAACCTAAAGTTTGTCAATTGGAAGGTGATGTTTATGCAGGGGGTTTGTTAATAGTAGCTGGCTGTAACTATGTTGTAGCAAAAAGAAACATTGTCTTTGGATTACCCGAAGTCAAAAGAGGCATTTTCCCGATGCAAGTGATGGAATCATTATCCAAAATAATGCCATTAAGAAATGTAATTGATTGGTGTATTCGTGGATATAATTTAGATGTCGAGAAGGCTAAAGACTGGGGTTTAGTTTCGGTAGTTGTTGAAGAGTACGCAGTCATAGAAATGGTTACTAATTGGCTAGACGAAGTAATACATAATTCGCCCATTGCAATAAAACATGGATTAGAAGCTGCTGACAAGATTAATTCAAGTGAATCAAATCATGATTATTTATATAACATGCTAGAAAAAGTAAAAAAATCTAGTGATGCTAAAGAAGGGATTAAAGCCTTCAAAGAAAAAAGAAAGCCAAATTGGAACTAATTAGTATAAAGTAATATTAAAAATAAAAAATGAGCAGACACCTCTCCCTTAGATCTGGAAACCCAGTTTTATCTAAAAGCACATTTAATAGTACAAATAGTACTTCAGAAAAAATGACAATTGAAGGAACAGTCAACAAAACGGCTATCAGTCTTTTTTTACTAATTGGTACTGGTTATTTAAGCTTTGAAGCAATGAGTCCTATCATGTTAATTTCTTGTGGGGTCGGAGGTTTTATTGTTGCTCTAGTAACAATCTTCAAAAAGAAATGGGCTCCAATAACAGTGCCTATTTATGCGATTTTAGAAGGTGGATTATTAGGAGGGATTTCCTATATGTATAACAAAATGTACGAGGGTATTGTTTTAAATGCCATATGTCTTACTATTGGAATCCTTCTTTCTTTGTTAATGGCATATAGATCTGGTTTAATAAAACCAAGCGAAAACTTTAAACTCGGAATTGCAGCTGCTACCGGTGGAATTGGGATAGTGTATTTAATTAATTTTGTAATGGGGTTTTATGGATCAGGAATGGGCGTTATGAGTATTAACAATTCTTCGATGATGAGTATCGGTTTTAGTTTAGTTGTTATAGTAATTGCAGCCTTAAATTTGGTTCTAGACTTTGATTTTATTGAAGAAGGTGCTGAGAAAGGGGCTCCAAAATACATGGAATGGTATGGTGCTTTTGGATTACTGGTTACTTTAATTTGGCTTTACTTAGAGATTTTAAGGTTACTAGCAAAGTTAAACTCTAGAAAATAACCTAGACCCTATTTAATGAAAAAAGCAGAACTCCGGAAAAAGTTCTGCTCTTAATTATGTAAAGTGGTTTGGCACCATATTTACAGTGCAAATGTAGGTGAAATATATGATTTTTCATCTAACTACTAATGAATGTTCACATGCACCAGTTTTAAACGATAAAAAAACAAGGGGTTTTCCGTTTTGTTTAATACTAAATAAATGCGATAAAAAGAAACTTAGGCATTTAACATACTATTTACATGATTATTATAGTTATTTAATATATTTATAAAAAACAATAAAATATTATGGAAACTTTAAACAAAAATTGGTTTGCTTTTACACTGATCGCTGTAATCTTTGGACTTCTTGGGTTTATTCTAGGAAAACAAGGAGCAGGAAGTCACCATCAATCTTGTCCAGCTATGCCAATGATGAATCATGGAATTATGAAAATAGACGGAAATGCAGATGCAATGATGCTTATGAAACATCTCGATGGGGTTGACATGAAAGATATGGATGTAGCTATTGATACAGAACCTGGAGAGAATGGAGAGAAAAGAATAAAGGTAAAGGTTATAAACAAAGAAAAATAAAACTCTTTCTAAGATTCAAAAGCCCTTTTAAAAAGGACTTTTTTTGGATTAACAATTCACAGAGACACCTCAAGGTAAGCACCTTGACCTTTAATCTCAATTCTTTCGATAACAGCTGGAATAAAAACAGTCTGACCAAGTGGAAATGAATATTTTTTTTCATCAAAAATAATTTCCAAATTTCCCTTAACACACATTAAAATTCTGAAAGATTCGTTGGCGTTATATCTTCTTTCTAATGCCCCGTCAATTGAAACAAAATTAGTTGTGAAATAAGGTGTTTTAATCAAAGGGTTTACATGATTGAGTACTTTTGAATAGGATGTTTTGATTTCTTCTTGAATAGAAAAATTAAGCGCATCGAGAGCTAATTCGGTATGTAGCTGTCTTGTCTTTCCTGTTTTAGAGTCTACACGATTATAGTCATAAACTCGATAAGTTACATCAGACGATTGCTGTATTTCTGCTAATGTAACGCCACCACCAATTGCATGAACTCTGCCTGTGGGTATATATACTACATCTCCTGAGCTAACTTTTTCCTTATGCAAAATCTCTTCCAGTCGGTTCTCATCAAGCAGCTGGTTGAAAGTATTTACATCTACTTCTTTTTTAAAACCTATGATTAATTCAGCTTCTGGTTCAGCATCTAACACATACCACATTTCATTTTTTCCATAAGAATTATGGCGTTTTTTTGCCAGAAAATCGTTCGGATGAACTTGAACAGAAAGTGGACTTTTTGCATCAATAAATTTTATTAAAAGCGGAAAGGTTGTGCCAAATTTTTCGTGTACTTTTTTACCCAAAACAGTTTCGGGATATTCCTTAATCAATTGCGGAAGGGTTTTTCCCTTATATAAACCAGAGGTTACTTTAGATTCAAAACCCTTTAATGCTGATACTTCCCATGACTCTCCTTTATTTTGACCTTCATATGTTCGTCCCAAAAAAGATTTTAATTTTTCTCCACCCCACATTCGGTATTGATATTGTGGAATAAAAAAAAGCGGATAGAATGAAGTCATAAATGATTTTTTAAGAGCTGCATTAAAGATATTAATTCTAGGGTGAACCTACTTTACTTTCTTCAATTTATTTACAAAGGAACTGAACAGATTACTTGTAGCATTCTTTATAAGTTCGGAGGCATTTTGTTTTGAATATTCGAGAGACATACCCTTAGTCTGAATACTAAATAAGTCTAAAAATCCGTGCTTAATAAAACTTTCAAATGGCACTTCAACAGAACCTCCAATCCCAATAACAGGCACCTTATATTTCTTACCTAATCGAGCCACTTCTCCTGTTAATTTTCCACTGATCGATTGTTGGTCAATTTTTCCTTCAGCAGTAAAAATTAAATCTGCTTTTTCAATTTCATTTTCCAAATCAACTAGTTCGGCAAGTAAAGAAAATCCTGAAACTAAATTTGCATTAAAAAATCCATACATCCCAGCTGCTGATCCACCAGCTGCTCCTCCACCCTTCAAAACTCCAATTGATCTTCCAAGTTGCTGACTTATACATCGACAAAAATTATTTAAACTATGTTCAAGGAGTACGATGTCTTTTGGTGAAGCTCCTTTTTGAGGACCATATACAGCAGTAGCTCCATTTATTCCGAGTAAGGGACTATCAACATCACAAGCAACTTTCCATTTAATATGATTTAAATTTTTGGGCGCTATTATTAAATGCAATTCACTTAAAAAACTCCCCCCTTTATTAAGTTCATTCCCCGTTTTATCTTTTAGGCTTCCTCCTAAAGCTTGAAAAATTCCTGCACCTCCATCATTAGTCGCACTTCCGCCGACACCTAGTATAATTTCCGTACAGCCCGTGCTTATAGCATCCTTAACCATAAGCCCTGTACCAAAAGTAGAGGCTAAGGCAATGCTTCTTTTTTCAACAGGCACATCAGCTAATCCAGAAGCCTTAGAGAGCTCTATCCAGGCTGTTTTATGATCATTAAAAGTCAAATACGATGCCTTAATTGGATTGCCCATAGCATCTTGAGTGACGCATTCTATAAGTTTATAAGCAACATGTTTTTGAATTACAGGAAAGGCACCTTCTCCACCATCAGAAAATGGAAATTGTATTACATCAACAGAACTATCAACAAAATCAATACCGGATGCAATTGATTTAGAAACCCTCTCAGCAGACAAGCACTCTTTAAATGAATCTGGTATTACCAATATACGCATAAAACTAAAAAAATTGAAATTCTCTTGCTCAATGTAACGATAAAATAAATATTCTAAAAATATCAGTCGTTTATCAATTAAAACAAACAAATCAGAAAATTGTACTTTAGTCATATGAAAAAAGGTCTATTACTTATGCTATTAGTGTTAATTTCTTGTAACAGCATTCATGAAAATAGGCCTTCTTACAAAAACAAAATAAATAATACTACTGCAAAAACAAATACACAAAAGTTTGATTTAATAAAAACAATTGTGGCAAACCATGGTGTATTCGATGAACTGAACTTTACTTTTTTTGACTCAAGTAATTATATCAGAATAACAATAAACGACAGCAAGGAAATTCTTGAAGAATTTGAATATATCGAAGAATTATTTTGGTGGAATAACGAGTCGTACTTCATAAACTATCTTTTGAGAAAAATTAAAACTAAACTTTATGATGAAGTTCCAAATGTACCAAAATCAAAAAAGAAGAAACCTCTTGAAGTTAATATAACTTTTTCTAACGAAAACAATCTTGACAGCAACTTTTAAAATTGTACTTAAATCGCACTAAACCACTTTAAAGTTGTTTTGTTTAACCTTTTAAAAAAAACTGAATAATTTAAATCAAACAAAATAAAAGATTCAAAAAAAAATATAAAAAGGGTAAAATTAATTGTATATTGTACTGCAATTGACGGTAGTGTATATTAAAAGATATAATTACACGCTTACTATATATATAATAAAATGTTTTTTTTATGGAACCTGAATTAGTTAACCTTCAACAAAATATTGGTGTACACATAAAAAAATTACGCTTAGAAGCTGGGTTTTCAAGCTATGAGGTGTTCGCTGACAAGAACAAACTAAGTAGAATTCAGTATTTTAAGATGGAAAAAGGAACTAATTTTACTTTAAAAAGTTTGGATCGAATTTTGAATGTTCATGATATAACCATTGTTAATTTCTTCCATCTTCTAGAAAAGGATCCTAAAAGAGCTATAGACACTTCCTGTTCTGATCGAATGAATGAGTTGCTTAAACGTTTTAAACTTTCTAAAATTGAATTCAGCAAATCATTAGGCTTATCTAATTCAAATCAGATCAATTCAATTTTGAATGGGAAAAGTAACATTAAAGCTAAACTAGCTAATAAAATAAATAAAGTTTATCCAGATGTATCTTTCAGATGGGTATTAAAAGGAGAGAGTTAAAAAGCTTAAATTAGCTTAATACTCTTTTATGATACAACAAAAACTCTTTTCACATTGCAGAAGCTATATTGCAGAAACTTTAAACGGTTTTGAAAACAGAAAAGCAGAAATATTACTTGCATTAGAATCAGAAAGTAAAAGTTCAGCTGGTGATAAACATGAAACTGGTAGGGCAATGATTCAACTTGAAAGAGAAAAGCTTGGAGAACAAATTAAGAAATTTGAACTGCATCAAAAAAACTTAATACACCTAAAAAATCACATACGTTCCGAGCGAGTAAAACTAGGATCTGTTGTTACAACAAACCAATCTAATTTCTATATTTCTTTTCCAGTAACAGAATGTATAGTTAAATCTAAAACATATTACTGTATTTCGGCTCAAAGTCCAATAGGGAAATTACTCTTAGGAAAAAAAGTTGGTGATCAAATAATTTTCAACAATAAAACAAGCCTGATTTTGGAAGTTTTTTAGCTTTTTTTTCTAACCTTTTTACTGTGATGTTTATTTTTGTGACGCTCTTCCTTAAGTCTTTCGGCCTCTTTAGCTCTTCGCTCTTGAGGTTTTATCCTTTTGGTTGACACATTCTTTTTTTTTTGTTAGATAGGTCATTACGCTGATTTTTATAATGTCCTCTCAAAAAGCTAAGAATGACATCTTCGAGCGCCGGAAGCTCAAGATAAAGGTGATCCGGTTGGTTTGTTTTGATATTTATGCCTCGGATAATAGAACCAAATTCATCGCGTTCAAAAGTTGCAATAGGCATTTCATTAATCAAGAACTCTTCTTGCAATAAAATACGCTTTACTGCCTTTCCTGTTATTTCTTTTTGACTACTCATAACCTTAGAATATTAGGTAGGTTGATTAAAATAATGAGTTAAAATTTTTACCAATTCTTTTTTATACGCTTCATACAAAACACCTGAGCTGTTCTTAATCTGAGTATCCATTTCATCTTCAACCTCTTCTTCTGCGTAATAGGCCATATCATAATCCCCGTCAAAACGCTCAATAATCATATCTTCCACACGAATAGAAAATGCTGTTTCATAGCCTTTCCCTAAAGAATTACGCATATAATCCCAAACATAGGACAACATCTTAAAAGTAAAACCATCACCAAGGGCGTAGGCCTTTTCACTAATTTCAGCAAATTTATTTTGTTGATTATCAAGGACCGCGGCAATCAAAAACTCTTGATCTAAGCTTAATTCTTTTCCCTGTTTTTGCAATTCAAAAAGCGAAGCTATGCGTATGTGCAATTTATTCTTAACCATAAACTGAATTAATTTAATAAAAAAGGATAGAAAAAGCCAACCATAGCCCAACTACCCTTTTAATGAAGCCAGGGTGTGAAGCCCTGCAGGACAAAAGTAAGTAATAATTCAATACTTACTATACTTGAAGACCGCTAAAGCAAATTTATTTTTTATTTTCCTATCAAGAGTAGTTTTTCTTGTCTTTTATTAACGTAACGAAACCCGTCTTCTCCGAAAAAACCAGCTTCTTCTAACATTATTCTAATGTCTTTATTCCAATTTGGAATGAATACTGTTGTATTCAATTCTATTGCGTAAGAAGTATTAACATGCAGCGGATAATCTCCAGTTACCGGAACTCCATTTTGAGAATCCCACATACCTAAAGTAGTACCAGCTGAATGACCAAAAGTTCCTAATGGATGAGTGTATATTTGAGGTCGAAACCCTTCTTCCCTTCCTTGTTTTAAGGAAATTTTTAGTATTTCGTTTCCTGTGATACCTTCTTTAAAATTAGAGGTAAATATATCTTGAACTCGATTTCCCTGAGCTAGTGCATTGACCAAAAAATCTGGTGCTTGGGTTTCGCCCCGTTTTAAAACATAAGCAAGCTCTTGACAATCAGTATTAAGAGTTAAATAGCTAATTCCAAAATCACAATGAACTAAATCTCCTGGCTGAATAATATCATATTTTGACTTGTTATCGAAAGCATATAGATCACTTTTGTCTGCTCTCTGAACATCAACAGTTGGGTGAAACCAAGTCTTCAAGCCTAAGCTCAAAACTTGTTCTCTTAACCACCAAACAACATCATCTGTAGTGGTAACACCTGGTTCAATAACCTTTGTAGAAAATGCTTCTGCAATTATTTCATGAGTTATTGCAACAAGGTCTTCATAGTGCTCCATTTCTTTTGCTGTACGGGTTTCAACCCATCCAACTGCAAGTTTCTCAGACGAAACAACTCTTTTTTTATAGGTCTCAGGCAAAACATTCATCAATGCATCATAATCTGTTTTTACTAGACCATCGGCAAGAGCAAAAGCTTTTGAAGTATTAATTCCTATACTTTTTGGGTCTTGAGAAGTTATATAATCAGCTAAAGCTTTCCATTGATCGGGTTGCTTTTCTTTATCCCAAATCGAAGGAATTAGCGTCCCAAAAGGATAGCGTGTAATTGCAGCAGAAGTAATTCCTTCAGAATTTTTATTCTTTGAAAAAACAAGAATAGTTTGCCTTCTAGCATTCAGCCAGGTTGGAGGTAAAAGTGTTTTTATGATTGGATCTTCATTATACTCACGAGTTATCAAAACCCACAAATCAATTCCCGTTTCGTCCATCAGCTTAGGTAGCAGGTTTTCTAAACGATCTTTTTGAATTTCATCAATTATTGTAGCCCGTTCCTTAAGTGGGAGGATTTGCTGTCCAATTCCCATGATAGGGAACAGAAGCATTAAATATATTATTTTTTTCATAAGACAACTTAGTTTAATTGCGGTGGACCTGCTGGGATTCTAGGTTCATAAGATGGGTTGGTTCGGTTATTTTTAAAGTCTTCTTTAACACGAGCAACTAATTTTGGATCTGTAAACAAATCAACCATAGTCATCCCTAAGGCTTTGGAAGCATAAAACATCCCTTTGTGCCCTATAGACATCCCTGTACAGGCTACAACTGCCCATGAGTGCCATGGGCCTCCATTAGACGCGACCGTTGCTGACATTCGAATGGTTGGCACTAATTGACTTACATCACCAACATCTGTTGATCCTCCCTGTGCAGGGAATGATGGTCGTAACGGGTATATTCCCCCATCCAAACCTTTGAGGGGTTTTCCTGTTTCTTTTAAAATTGTATTGGCATAAGAAACCTCATCGTCCGAATAGATTATTGGTCCTAAAGATTCAATGTTTTTTTGCATAACCTCAGCACCTGTTCTATTAACTTGGATTTCATAAATTCCTGATATTAATTGAATTTCATGACGAACACCTGCCATAAGTGCTGCTCCTTCTGCAATTTTCTTAGCTCGCTCATATAATATATCAACATTTGGTCTGTCGTTTTCACGTAAACGGGTCCATATTTGAGCATAATCGGGAACTACGTTTACAACATCACCTGCTTTTTCAATATCGTAATGAATTCGGGCTGTTGGTTTAATATGTTCTCTGTAATAATTCAATCCTGTTGTAAAAAGTTCCATAGCATCTACAGCACTTTTACCATTCCATGGATCAGAGGAAGCATGAGAAGAGTTCCCGTAAAACTTAACTCTGAAGTCGACCAAAGCTTTACTACTCTGAGTTGCAGCCTCAATTCCATCCCCAGGGTGCCAATCCATACAAACATCTAGTTTATCAAACAGCCCTTCGCGAGCCATCCACACTTTAGCGAAAATGGTTTCTTCAGCGGGAGTTCCATAAAAAACAATGGTTCCTTTTAAAGTTCCCTTTTCAATTTGCTCTTTAATAGCTATAGCTGCACCAAGACTTGCAGTTCCGAATAAGTTATGTCCACATCCGTGGCCTGCTCCTCCGGGAACTCGAGCTTCTCGAATTGGTTGTTTTTTTTGAGATATTCCTGCATTAGCATCAAACTCGCCTAGAATACCGATTACAGGTTTACCTGTTCCATAAGTTGCTGTAAAGGCTGTTGGAATTCCAGCGACACCTTTTTCAACTGTAAACCCGTTTTGCTCCGCAAAATTCATTAAATATTCTGAGGACTTAAATTCTTGAAGAGAAGTTTCTGCAGCTTCCCAAATGGCATCACTAACCTCAATCATAGCGTCTTGATGCACATCGACTGATTTAATAATTTCTTTTTTAATTTTTGATTTCGATTGAGATTGAACTCCCTGAATTCCTAGTGTTATAAAACATAAGAGAATTACTTTTCTGATTTTTTTCATGTTTTTTTATTTAGAATCTTCAAGTTACAATTTTATTTCAACTAGATTTTGTAACTTGGGGTAACTATATCAAAAACAAACAGATGCGTTATTCAAAAATTTTATTCTCCTCTTTATTAGGAGTCTTTTTACTTCTTCTTTCAAATCAAGATGCTACGGCACAATCAAGAAGGTCAAAAAAATCAAACACAACTCAGATCAGTCCGCAATTACACGAATCGGTTCAGTATCGATCCATTGGCCCTTTTAGAGGAGGCCGATCAGCTGCGGTTGTTGGAGTTGCAAACCAACCAAAGGTTTTTTATTTCGGAGCAACCGGGGGTGGAGTTTGGAAAACTGTTGATGGCGGAGAAACCTATAAAAATATTTCAGATGGATACTTTGGAGGAAGTATTGGTTCTGTAGCTGTAGCACCAAGTGACCCCAATGTTCTTTATGTAGGGGGTGGTGAAGTTACTGTCCGTGGTAACGTTTCCTCAGGAAAAGGCGTTTGGAAAAGTGTAGATGCTGGTAAAACTTGGACTTATGTAGGTTTACCTAATTCCAGACATATTCCACGTATGGTCGTTCATCCTCAAGACCCAAATACTGTATATGCAGCTGTGTTAGGAGATTTATATAAACCAAACAACGACCGAGGGGTTTACAAAAGCACCAATGGTGGTAAAAGTTGGAAGAAGATTTTATTTTCTGATGTTCAAGCTGGAGCTGTTGAATTGGTTATGGACCCTTCCAACCCAAGACATTTATATGCTTCAACTTGGCGCATTCAAAGAACCCCAAACAGCTTGAATAGTGGAGGCGATGGATCTGCACTATGGAAGAGTACAGACAGTGGTGCAACATGGAAAGAAATTAGTAAAAACAAAGGCTTTGCAAAAGGAACCCTTGGAATTATCGGTGTTACGGTTTCGCCTGTAAATCCAAATAGAGTTTGGTCTATTGTTGAGAATAAAGAAAAAGGTGGAGTATATCGTTCAGACGACGGAGGTGAAAGTTGGAAACATGTAAACGAAAGTCGCTCTTTGAGACAGCGGGCATGGTATTACACTAAAATTTACGCAGATACTCAAGATGAAAATGGTGTATATGTAATGAATGTAGCTTATCACAAATCGACAGATGGTGGAAAAACATTCAGCAGTCATAATGCGCCTCATGGGGATCATCATGATCTATGGATTGCTCCAGAAGATAACCAACGAATGATTATAGCCGATGATGGTGGAGCACAAGTTACTTATGACGGTGGAAGCTCTTGGAGTACTTATATGAATCAACCAACTGCACAGTTTTATAGAGTAACAACTGATAATGCATTTCCATACAGAATCTATGTTGCTCAGCAAGATAATTCTACCATTAGAATAAATCATCGAAGTTCTGGACGTTCTATTACTGAATCAGATTGGGAATCTACTGCTGGTGGAGAGTCAGCTCACATAGCTATTGACCCTACTAATAATGAAATTGTTTATGGTGGAAGTTATGGTGGCTTCTTAACTCGAGTAAATCATGCTAAAAATTCCGTTCGTGGAATAAATGTTTGGCCAGACAATCCTATGGGACATGGAGCAGAAGGAATGAAGTACCGTTTTCAATGGAATTTCCCTATCATCTTTAGTAAACATAATTCTAAACGCTTATACACCTTTTCTAATCAAGTTCATGTTACAGAAAACGAAGGGCAAGAATGGAAAATTATCAGTCCTGATTTAACTCGAAATGACCCTACAAAACTCAAAACATCTGGAGGGCCTATTACCCAAGATAATACAAGTGTTGAATATTACTGCACCATTTTTGCAGCAGAAGAATCTCCCTTAAAAGAAGGGTTATTGTGGGTTGGAAGTGATGACGGTTTAATTCACATAACTCAAGATGGAGGAGAAAACTGGAGTAATATAACACCTAAACAAATGCCAGAATGGACTATGATTAACAGCGTAGAACCATCTCCATTTGATCCGGGAACTTGTTATGTGGCTGGAACTCGTTATAAATTGGGTGACTATACTCCTTATTTATACAAAACAACAGATTATGGTGCAACATGGAAAACAATTACAAATGGGATTGCTAAAGAAGATTTTACCCGTGTAGTTCGAGCTGATCCTAATCGAAAAGGAATGTTGTATGCAGGAACTGAGAACGGTATTTATGTATCATATGACGATGGATCTTCATGGTCATCTTTTCAAAAGAACCTCCCTATAGTACCTATTACTGACTTAACCATTAAAGACAATAGCCTTATAGTTGCCACTCAGGGTAGGAGTATTTGGATGCTGGATGACCTTACGGTACTTCACCAAATACAACCAAATAAGACAAGTCAAAAGACCATTCTTTACAAACCAAAACAAAGCTACCGGACAAAAGGACGTGGCGGAAGAAGCTCATTAACAGCCGGAACCAACCTTCCTAACGGAGTTATTATTCATTATTACCTTAAGGATTTTGATGATAAGAAAGACAAGGTTGAACTTCAATTTAAATCAAGTAATGGTGAACTAATTAAATCATATTCTACAAAAGACAAGGAAAATAAGCTCACGGTGAAAGCTGGAGGTAACAGTTTTGTTTGGGATACTCGATATGATGGAGCAGAGAGACTAAAAGGAATGATTTTTTGGAGTGCTTCATTCTCTGGAGCGAAAGCAGTTCCTGGCGAATATTCGGTTAGTTTACTTGTTAATGGAAAAGAACAAACTCAAAACTTTGACATTCTTCCTGATCCTAGATCAGAATCATCAGTTGCTGAAATGCAAAAACAATTTGATTTTGTTAACGACGTAAATCAAACTGTTGATAAGGCTCATAAGGCGATCAAAAACATAAGAGAGATTAGAAGTAAATTGTCTGATTTCGAAAAACAAAATAAAGCAGATTCAACAGCAACAAAGCTGGTTGCTCAGTCTAAAGATATTCAAGAAAAATTACTTGAGGTTGAAAAAACTTTATATCAAACTCAGAATAGAAGCAATCAAGATCCATTAAATTTCCCAATTCGCTTAACAAACAAACTTGGGCATCTAAACCGATTGATTACTATGGATGATTTCCCACCAACCACGCAAGATACAGAAGTCAAGGATGTTTTATCTGCAGAAGTTCAAGCAGCTATGAAAACATATCAAGAGTTAATTGATACCGATGTAGCAGCCTTTAATACTGCTTTTAAAAATGAAAAAAGAAATTACCTGAACATCGAATAGAAACAGGTGATTTATTAAACACAAAAAGCGAGCTAAAATTTTTAGCTCGCTTTTTTATTATATCCTATTTTAGAAGAAGTTTTTAGATTACTTCAAACAATCCTGCAGCTCCCATTCCGCCACCAACACACATGGTCGAAACAACATATTTAGCGCCTCTTCTCTTACCTTCTATAAGTGCATGGGCTACCATTCTAGACCCTGACATTCCATAAGGATGACCTATAGAAATAGCGCCTCCATTCACGTTTAACAACTCATTAGGAATTCCTAGATGTTGTTGACAATAAATCACCTGAACCGCAAAGGCTTCGTTAAGTTCCCAGAGACCTATGTCAGACATTTTGAGACCATGTTGCTTTAATAGTTTTGGAATCGCATAAATAGGGCCAATTCCCATTTCATCTGGCTCACATCCTGCAACTGCTATTCCTCTATATATCCCAAGGGGAGTTACCGAATGCTTAGCTGCGGTAGCAGCTTCCATTAATACACAAGCAGAAGCTCCATCAGACAATTGACTTGCATTTCCAGCGGTAATAACACCGTTTTCAAGAACAGGATTCAATCCAGACAGACCTTCAATTACAGTACTGGGTCTATTTCCTTGATCTTTATTTAAAGTAATATCTTGATAGCTAATTTCTTTTGTTTCTCGATCCATAACACCCATTGATGTCTTTGTTTCAATAATTTCGTCATTAAATTTCCCTGCTTGCTGAGCAGCAGCTGTCCTTTGCTGACTTTGAAGGGCATATATATCTTGTGCCTCTCTACTAACATTATATCTTTTTGCAACAACCTCAGCCGTTTGAAGCATAGGCATATAAATGTTGGGTTGTTTTGCAATTAAAGCTTTGTCTACCATTCGGTGAACGTTCATCTTTTCGTTCTGAACTAAACTTATGGACTCTAGTCCTCCTCCAATAGTTATTTCCATTCCATCACAAATTATTTGCTTTGCCGCAGTTGCAATAGCCATCATCCCCGAAGAACATTGACGGTCAATACTCATTCCGCTTACTGTTGTTGGCAAACCAGCTGCCATAGCAGACAACCTTCCAATATTACCTCCAGTAGTTCCTTGTTGTAATGCTGCACCCATAATAACATCATCAATTTGATCTTTAGACGCACCTGAACGTGCTACAGCTTCTTCAATTGCTAATGCGGCTAAAGTAGGGGCATTTGTATTGTTGTATGCTCCTCTGTAGGCTTTTCCAATTGGTGTTCTTGCTGTTGATACTATTAAGGCTTCTCTCATTATTTATTGCTTTGTGATTAATTTTTAATTATTAAATATACTGGATTTATCTTTGATTTAGCTTTAAATATTTACGGGCTGATTTGAAAGATATCCTTCATAAATCTCGATTCCTTTTTTAGTTAAATAAGGATGGAGGATTGCAAAGCAAGCTCGAAGGCCGTTATCAACCAAATCATCACTAATGTTGCGAAGTCTAGATTGTGCAAACCAAAAATGAGTAATCATCCAAATTTGATTGGCTATGGTATCTAAAAGCTCAATCGAATTTTCAGGCTCTGGCTTCATTAGTCCTTTTCCTATTGCAATATAATTGAGGTTTCGTATCATTTTGATATCATCAGTAATTTGAAGTTCCAATTCCTTTTTAATATAAGGATAGGTCATTAACAAACTGTTGGTGTCCAAATAAAAGAATTTAAACTCACTTTCAAACTCAAGATATATCTTAACTAATTCAAGAACAATACCGTCATTTGTTAACATTTTATTTGCCTGAATACGCTCTTGTAATAAAGTGCTCATATGCCCACAAACCGCATATATTAAATTTTCTTTCTTAGGGAAATGATAATTAAAATTACTTAAACTAATCCCTACAGCTTTTGCAATGTCTTGATTCAATACATTAAACACTCCAAATGTATTATACAACTCAATTGCCTGTGTAATTATTTTAATTTTAGTTGGATTTGCTTTTTTGAGCACGATTAGGATTTTGATTACAGATTAATTAAGAATAATTGTATATAGTATGCTAATTTATGTTATTTTTCAGAATAAATTATAAAAAATTATAAATTATGGCTGTTTCAAAACGAAATAAACTCCTTTATGGTTTAGGGTTTTCTTCTCAGGGGATCAAAGACGGACTCTTCCAATTATTTTTGTTTTTTTATTTCAGTCAAATATTAGGTCTCGAACCAATATATGCTGGATCTGCATCTGTTATAGCTTTAATTTTTGACGCCATAAGCGACCCTTTGGTTGGGACCTTGTCCGATCGTTGGAAAGGAGGCAAATGGGGTCGAAGACACCCGTTTATGCTGATTTCAGCACTGCCTTTAGGCCTTTTTATTTACATCTTATTTACTCCCCCTGCGGGACTTGATCAACTAGGTTTGTTTGCTTGGCTGACTTTTTTCTCTGTCATGGTTCGATTTTCATTAACATTTTTCATTGTACCGGGAATGTCTTTAGGGGCTGAACTATCATCAGATTATAATGAACGTACTACGATAACAAGTTATAGAGTAATGTTTTCCGCTTTTCTATCTCCCTTTATTATACTGCTTGGGCTAATTGTATTTTTTACTCCAACTGCAGAAAACTCGAACGGTCTTTTCAATGAAGCCGCGTACTCGAAATTTGCGTTGCTCTGTGGAAGCCTATCAGCTCTAGTGATTTTAATAAGCACTTACGGAACGAAAAATGTAATCCCTACTTTGCCTCAAAATAAAGGAGATCAATCTAAATTTAATTTTAAGGAATATATAAAAACCATAGGCGATGCAATCCGCATGAAGTCCTACACTACCCTAGTAAGCTACCTGATGATTATCTATATAGGCCTGGGAGTTGGTACAGTTTTCACTCCCTATTTTTCAACTTTCTTTTTTGAATTGTCAGAAAAAGAATTAGGAGCACTTCCTATAGCTGCTGCATTAGGAGGGGTTTTATCTTTTATGGTCGGTCCTATAATGGGGCGTAACCTCGATAAGAAAAAAGCGGTTATCATTAGCACATACATTTTTGGGATATTTTTCTCTCTTCCTTTTACCTTAAGACTGTTAATCATATTCCCAGAAAACGGAGATCCTTTACTTTTACCTATATACTTCTTTACACTAGCTGTTGCATATAGTTTTTTATGGGTAAGCATCAGTCTAAGTAATTCTATGATGGCAGATGTTGTAGATGAGCATGAATTGATGACTAAAACACGAAGCGAAGGCTTCTTTTTCTCCACCATGTCTTTTGCTTACAAATGTACTGTAGGCGGCGGATATTTTATAGCGGGAATATTACTCGACATCATTCAATTGCCTGGAAAAGATATTCCAATAGAACAAATTGAACCAAATACAATACTCGGTTTAGGTTATATTGGAGGCCCTATTTTACTAGTCTTTTATCTGAGTGGAATTTTGTTTATTAGAAAGTACCCGATAACAAAGACAAGCTATAATGCTATCCGATCTAAGCTTAACGATGAAAATTAAAATACAGAAATTAAAAAAGAGGATATAGGGTTCAATGTTTAATTATATGTAAAAAAATAGTATATTGACTCCTAATATCTCACGCAAAGCATTAAGCTGATTAAAAAATAGATCGTTGAAAGAAATAGAAAAAATGGAAGTTGCAATAATAGGAGCAGGTTTTGCTGGAATTGGAGCTGCCATCAAACTAAAAGAAGCTGGAATAGAAGCTATAAAAATATTTGAGCGCAAAAAAGAACTCGGAGGAACATGGAGAGACAACACCTATCCAGGTTGTGCTTGTGATATTCCTTCATTTTTATATTCGTATTCATTTGAACCAAACCCAGAATGGTCAGAATCATTTTCTCCACATCATGAAATTCTAGCCTACCTTAAAAATTGCGCCTCCAAATATGACCTATACAAACACATTCAATTCGAAACTGCTGTATTATCCGCTACCTTCATAGATGATAAAGGATATTGGGAAATATTGGACAACAACAACAAATACTATCATGCCCGTTCCGTAATATCTTGCAGCGGGCCGCTTAATGAACCTGTTTACCCAGATATTGAGAACAAAGAAGCTTTTGAAGGTGAACTTTTTCATTCCCTTAACTGGAATCATCAGTATGATTTGAAAAACAAAAGAGTAGCTGTTATTGGAACTGGAGCTAGCGCAATTCAATTTGTTCCCGAAGTTGCACCTAAAGTTAGTCAGCTCACTGTATTCCAAAGGACAGCTCCATGGATCAGTCCTAAAAACAATCAAGCTATTGATGAAATATCAAAAAATAGGTTCAGAAAATTTCCAGCTTATCAAAAGTTTTGGAGAGAATTTATTTATTGGTTCTTGGAGTTTCAGGGACTAAGTCAGTATAAAGACAATAAAATAAGAGCTTGGCGTAAAAAAGTTACTACAGAACACAGAATGTCTCAAATTAAAGACTCTGATTTACTAAAAAAAACTACTCCTAATTATGAGATTGGATGTAAGCGAATCCTCATTTCAGACAACTACTACCCTACTCTTGAACGTGAAAATGTCACCTTAGAAACAACTTCTATTAAACGTTTTACCAAAACAGGAATAGAATTAAACGATGGAAATCAGCTGGACTTTGATGTTGTGATTTTTGGAACTGGATTCAAAGCCACAACTTTTGGTCACATATACGATGTAATCGGTCTTGAGAACCGAAATTTATTTAAAGAATGGGACATCACGGGGGCAGAAGCCTTCAAAGGAATTAATGTGAGTGGTTTTCCAAACTTTATGCTTGTTGTAGGTCCAAATACGGGTCTAGGACATAATTCAATTATTCATATGATGGAGTCTCAATACAATTATATTGTAGATTACCTTTTGAAACTAAAAAAACAGCCAGACAATTATTTCAACATCAAACCTGAGGTTCAAAAAGAATACAACATCAACTTACACAAAAAGCTAGAGCCCATGATATGGAATAAAGGGGGTTGTAACAGCTATTATCTGATTGATGGGAAAGGAAAAAACACATCAATATGGCCAGGTTCGACTATAAGTTACAGAAAGCTTACAAGAAAAACAAGCTTAGCTGATTTTGAAATCTCAAAAATAAAAAGCTAAAATTAAAATGAAAAAATTATTTAAATATAGTTTATACCTAATCTCATTTCTTTTACTTTTAGAAAGGAGAAATTACTTTTCCAGTTCACGAACTTCGAGATCCTTATATTTTTTATGATGAATTAACAAAAAATAACTACCTTTTGAACTCGACAGCAGGAGAAGAAGCTGTTGGCACAGTACTAATAAAAAAGAAACTAAATTAAGTATGAATACACCAGAAACATTTGATTTTAAATTTTACGAGTGGGAAGAAAAACTAAAAGACAAACCTTTTTTAAAACAACCTTTCGGTGATGTCTGGGAGGTATATACTTGGGGAGAAGTTGGTCAGTATGCTAGAAAACTAGCTACAGGACTGAAATCCTTGGGGCTCCGAGAAAATGCTCATATTGGCTTGGTTTCGAAAAATTGTAGGGAGTGGATTATTGCTGATTTAGCTATTATGATGGCTGGTTATATCTGTGTACCTTTCTTTCCGAACCTAACATCAAAAGAGATCAACACTTTGCTTACTTTCGGTGATGTGGATCTACTAATTGCTGGTAAAGTTGAAGATTGGGAAGAGCAAAAACAAGGTGTTCCAGAGGGTATGCCCATAATTGCATTTCCAAATTATAGTGGACATTCGAAAATTACCGAAGGGCATCAATGGTTCGACTTCATCAATCAATTCGAACCTTTACAGACTCCTCACGTGCCAAAATTGAGCGATGTATGGACCATTATATTCACTTCTGGAACTACAGGAAATCCAAAAGGAGTGGTATTGGACTACCTAGCAAATTCTAGAACTGAGTTAATTACTTTAAACTCAAACGAACTTCAAATAGATTTTAACGGAAACAACTCTTTCTTTTCATATTTGCCATTAAATCATATTGCAGAACGGGTTGTAGTTGAATTTACTGCATTCCGTTTTGGTGGAACCATGTCCTTTGCTGAAAGCATGGATACATTTGCCAAAAACTTACAAGACACTCAACCAACAGTGTTTTTTGCAGTACCTCGAATTTGGACAAAATTTCAAATGGGAATTTTATCAAAAGTCCCTCAAGAAAAACTTACAAAGCTTCTCAAAATACCTCTGCTGTCATGGGTTTTGAAAAATAAATTCAAAAAGACTTTAGGACTGAGCAAAGCCAGAGCGATCGTTTCGGGAGCTGCTCCCTTACAAGAATCTTTGCGAGCTTGGTACCGTAAGATTGGAATCTTAATTACTAATGGATATGGAATGACAGAAAACTGTGCAATTACCACCCACCTTGAACCCTATATGATGGGTAAAGCAGGGTCTGTAGGAATCGCTCAACCAGAAGTAGAATTAAAAATTGATTCTGAAACTTCCGAAATTTTAATGCGTGGTCCTTTTGTAATGAAAGAATATTATAAGCAACCCGAATTGACCGCAGAAGTAATAAAAGACGGATGGCTACATACGGGCGATCAAGGTCATTTGGATGAAGAAGGATTCTTATTCATTACCGGCCGAGTTAAAGACATCTTCAAAACTTCTAAAGGTAAATATATAGAGCCTTTAGTTTTAGAAAGCTATTTTGCAGATATCATTGATTTTGAACAAATTTGTGTTGCTGGCTTAGGGCTTCCTCAACCTATTTTATTAGCTGTATTATCTGAAGTTGGACTTGCAAAGCCTCAAGAAGAAATCAAAGCATATTTGAAGGATTTTCTGGAAAAAGTCAATGCACAATTAGCTGGATACAAAAAAATATCAACCCTAATTATTGTTAAAGATACGTGGACTGTCGAAAATGGTTTGACAACACCCACTTTAAAAATTAAACGAAACAATGTAGATAAGATGTATGAAGGGAATTTTTCGACCTGGCATCAAGATGAGGCTACTGTAATCTTCGAAGGGTAATCCATGTTTAAAATAAAGGAATACGAAAATTATATTGACGACGTCATTCAGGAATCTATGTTTGAACCTATTGAAGAGCTAATCTTAGGGGAAACAGGATATGCCTTCAACGGAAAAGTACGCTTGTACTATGAGATTCAAAAAGCAAAGAAAGAAATAAAATCAACTATTTTATTAATCAGTCGAAATGCAAATACGTTACTTTTTTGGCCACAAGAATTTATCCAAGTATTTTTAGATAATGGGTACCAAGTAATTCGGTTTGACCATCGGGGTATTGGATGTTCTGATAGAATGTTAGACTGGACAAAAAAGAGCGGCTATACCCTGGAAGATATGGCGCATGATGCTAAGGCTGTTTTGGATTGTTTAAAAATAGAAAAAGCCCATATCATCGGAGCTTCAATGGGTGGGATGATTGCACAACGTTTTGCTTACTTGTTTCCCGAAGTAACGCAATCCCTATGCTCTATAATGTCCTCAGGGTATTTTTACGACCCCGAGTTGGTTGCTATCAACAAGTCAATGGAAAGACGGTTTAGGGCGGTTATGTTAGGATTTGTTGGTGCTAAAAATGATCTAAGAAAACAACTTAAAATCCATCTGGCCGTCAGAAATCTATGGGTGGGGAAAGGAGCATATGCATTAAATATAAAAAAACATTTGAACGAAATTTTTTATGAAATAAAGTTTAGAAAAGGATACTATCGAAAAAGTTTTGAGCAACATGTCGCCGCTATTAAAAAATCAGGATCATTCCTTGAAAAATTAAACTCAATCACTACGCCGTCACTAGTAATTCATGGAGATTCAGATGCTTTAATTGACATAAAACATGCAAAAAAATACGTAACTTGCTTAAAAAATGTAAAATCTTATTATCTTTCAGGTATGGGACATGATCTCCCAAACAATTTTATCAACCCCATATCTGCCAGAATCCTTGATTTTATTGATGATTCCAGTAATTAATATTAATTTAAAAAACCAATTATGAAAAAAAGTAAACTAACGACTACACTAACGCTTATTGGGCTGTTTTGTGTAAATCTGATTTTCGCACAAACCACCGTTAGTGGATCTGTGAGTGATTCAGACTCTAATGAACCCATACCTGGGGTGAACATAATCGTTCAAGGCACCACCGACGGAACCAATTCCGACTTCGATGGTAACTTCAGTTTTAGTACAACTCAATCATTTCCTTTTACCGTTGAAGTTAGTTCTATTGGATTTGGATCAAAATCCATCCAAGTTACTTCTGCTGATCAAGTTTTAAATATATCATTAGATCCAGGAGAAAATTTAGATGAGATTATTGTATCAGCTTCGCGTAGACCTCAGAAAATTCAAGAAGCACCTGCTTCTGTGAGTGTTATTACTGCTAAGGATATCGAAAATTCTGCTGTAGCTGTTGATCCAGTTCGACTTTTAATGAATGTGCCTGGAGTTCAAATTCAGCAACAATCTGCAAATACAATTAACATTGAAATGAGATCTGGAGCCGGAATATTTGGAACTTCTACTTTTCCAATGTTAGATTATAGATTCTTATCTACTCCAGCAGCTGGAACTTTCTTTACACAACAATCTGGTCTATCGAATATTGATCTTGCTAAGATTGAAGTTGTTCGTGGAGCAGCTTCTGCATTATATGGACCAAGCGTTGTATCTGGAGTTGTGCACTTTATGTCTAAGAATCCTATTGACTATCCCGGAACTACAGTTGAGCTTATTGGAGGTACATTGAGCACAATGGGTGCAGCATTTAGACATGCTTATGCTTCTGAAGACAAAAAGTTTGGATACAAAATAAATGGTAAATGGTCTAGTGGAGATGATTTTGAATTAGATGGAACTGAAATAAAACCATCTACAGGAGGAAATTATATTGAGTCTTTAGCGACAACAATATTTCAACCAGCACTTAATCCTGGAGGTTATATAGATCCAACATCAAATGATGGTGTTGTTAAATCATTTTCTCAGCTAGATGATAATAACGATGGAAATCCATTAGCAACAAAATACAAGAACTTGTCTGTTAATGCACATTTAGAATTTCGTCCTAATGAAAAAACAAGTGCATTCTTATCTGGTGGATATGCCAAAGGAGGAGCTCTATTTTTTAATTCACAAGGTGCAGGTTACCAAAACGGACAAGATTATTGGGCACAAGCTCGAGTTCAATCTGGCGGATTATTTGCTCAAGTATTTTACAACTACAACGATGGTGGGGATATAAATAACCCAACCTTTTTATATAACTCAGGGTTCCGCCAAATAGCGCAAAGAAATTCTTTAGACGCTCAGGTTCAATATAATTTTGATGTTCCTGCTTTTCTAGATTCTAACTTTACAGTTGGTCTTGATCACAGATTCATTCAAGGAAACTCTGACAATACATTATATGGTCGTAATGATCCTGACGATGATTATATCATCACTGGTGTTTATGGACAAGGTACTTCTAAGCTTGGTGAAAAATTAGAGCTAACATACGCATTACGTTATGATAAATTTAATCTTCTTGATGAATCTGGAATCTCTCCTAGAATTGCATTAGTTTACAAAGCAAATGACAAGAATAGTTTTAGAGTAACTTATAACAGTGCTAAAGCTGCGTCAACTGCACTTCAAAATTTTATTGATTTTCCTGTAAATACTATTATACCTGGAGTGTATGATGTATGGTTGGCTGGAGAAGTAAATCCTCAGACATTTGCTCCTGGTGCACCAATTGAATTACCTGCTTTTGAAGGAGCTACAATTCCTCAAGGGTCTACTTCAGTTCCTAATGCTTATTTATATGGTGCAGTTGCAGAAGCAACTATTGCTGGATTAAATACGGCATTACAAACTGATCCACGTTTTGCTGGGTTAATTCCGTACGCGCCTATTATCGATGCAGCGTTAGCGAGTTATGTTCCGTCGGGTGGTTTTGGTACATTAACACCATATAATCTTCAGGATCTGTCTCCTATGGGCCCTACGCCAGTTGATGCAGCTGCTTCAAGATTAGCTACTATAAATTCTTTTGAAGTTGGTTATAATGGAATTATTGCTGATAAGCTTAAAGTGATGGTTGATTTTTATACTTATGAAGTAAAAGGATTTACAGTATTTACTGCAATAGGACCAACATTTAATCTTTCTGGATTTGACGCAACTGCCTTTGGAACTATGGTTGGTGGAGATATAGGTGCTGCAGTTGCAGGACCTGTTACAGCTGCTTTAACACAACAGTACCAAAATGTTGCTGCTCTAGTCCCTGGATTAGACTTTGCTACTTTAGCAGCTAATGGATTTGAAGGTATTCCTGGAGTAGTTCCCCAACTTGGTCCACTTGGAGCAACTGTTGCTGCTGTAGCTGGTGGAATTGGCCAGTTAGCTGGTGGTTCATTTATTGCAGGTGCACAAGGATTTGAAAATGCTGCAGGCGGTTTATTCCCAGTTTTTGGAACTATTGAATCTGAAAGAGTTCCTCAAGGGGATGGCGTAACGCACATTCCTTTTGGATACAGAAAATACAGCGACGCCAAAAGAAGTCACTACGGAGTAGATGTAGGATTGGAATACTTCTTAAATGACAACGTATCTTTCTGGGCTAATGGAACTTACCTAAGTCAAACTGAATGGACTCCAGGCGAAAGTGATGATGATGGCTTACCTTTTGAATCTAAATTGAATACACCTCAATTTAAATATAGAGCGGGTATCATGTTCAATAAAGACAATAAGTATGGAAGTATCAGTTTTCAACATGATGATGCTTTTGAATCAAACCAAGGTGACTTCGGTGGAACAGCTGATGAAAAGAACCTAGTTGATGCAAACTATGGTATTTATTTAACTGAAAAGTTGAAATTTGATATTACTGCATCAAACTTATTCGACCAAAAATACAGAGCATTCCCTAACATGCCTGTGATTGGAAGAAGAATAATTGGTAAACTAACATTTGATTTATAATAATTAGCACTAGTATGATAGACAAAAAAGCATTCATTACTGGTGCTGCTAAAGGATTAGGAAGAGCAACTGCGGTTGCTCTTTCGGCCTCTGGCTATAAAACAATTTTGACCGATATTGATCCAGTAACTTTAGCTGAGACAAAAAAAATTATTGAAGATTCGGGCGGAAGTGCAAGTACCTACCTCCTAGACGTGTCTGATAAAAAACAAATAGAGTCTGTCTTAATGCAAGCCATTAAAGACGAAAAAAAAATTGATGCTTTCATTAACAATGCTGGAATTGGAGGTGTAATGGCTCCGTTTCACGAAATGAAAGATGAAGATTGGGATAACTTAATAGCCGTGAATTTAAGTAGCGTTTTTTACTGTCTAAAATTCCAACTTAAAATATTACTTGATCAAGGTGGAGGAAATATTGTAAATGTTGCTTCTCTCGCAGGCAAGAAAGGAGTTCCCTTAGGATGCCATTATTCAGCTTCAAAACATGGCGTTATTGGACTAACCAAAACAGCAGCTGTTGAATATGGATCTCGGAATATTCGCGTAAATGCTATATGCCCTAGTTTTATAGAAACAGACATAATAGAAGCAGTTCCAAAACCTATATTAGAATTTGTTGCTAATTTTAGAGTACCCCTGAAAAGATTAGGAAGACCTGAAGAAGTTGCGAATGCCATTAAGTTTATGCTCTCGGATGATTCTTCTTATATGAATGGTCATTCACTTGTTTTGGATGGTGGAATGGACGCTGGATAAAAAGCAGTATTAAAGTATACGCTTTAAAATTTAACAATCTATATATCTTTATGCTCTTTCAAAATTTAGAAAGGCAGGGATTTTATATTTTAAAAATGACATAAAAACGGGTTTATTCCGTGTAGAATTATAATGTACGTATCTGATTTATTTAAGGGTAAAAAAGTACTGGTTACAGGAGGACGAAGTGGAATTGGCTTTGGAATAGCTAAGGCATTTCTGAACCTTGGCGCTGAAGTAATTATCGCTTCAAGAAAAGAAGAACCTTTACTCGCTGCTGCTGAAGAACTGAAAGCCTTCGGATCTTGCTATGCAAAAGTTTGTGATATTAGAGAGCCTGATGCGATTAAAGAATTAGGCGAAATGATTCAAGAAACCATAGGTGGCTTGGATATTCTAATCAATAATGCCGGTGGACAATTTCCAGCACCTTCAAATGTAATTGCACAAAAAGGTTGGGCTTCTGTTATTAACAACAACCTAAACGGAACTTTCTATATGAGTCAGCACATAGCCAACACCTTTTTTATTCCGCAAAAAAGTGGAACAATCATAAACATTACCGCCAACGTAATGCGGGGATTTCCTGGAATGGCTCACACTGGAGCTGCACGAGCTGGAGTTGAAAATTTAACAAAAAGCCTAGGTCAAGAATGGGCAGCGCACAACATTCGAGTAAATGCTGTTGCACCAGGAACTATAGCTACTTCTGGCTTAGAAAATTACCCTGAGCAAATGCAGGCATTTCTTAAAGAAAGTGAAAAAAAGAATTTAATGAAACGTTTTGGAACAACACAAGATGTTTCTAATGCCGTATTATTTTTATCCAGTCCTTTAGCAAGTTATATTAGCGGAGTTACCCTACCTGTTGACGGTTTAGAACACTTGGCTGGAGATCGGATGGAGTTGTATAATACCATAATGTCTTTCATGAAATAAAAAATTAATTATGAAACGTATTCTTAAACTAGTTGGTGCCATAATTTTAGTAGGCATACTCTACTTATGCCTCTACCCTATTGATTTAGAGCCTATAGCCCGAACCTCTCCAACTTACCCTGGAATGGAGGGAGAATTTAAAGTTAATAACAAACTAACCGGAATAGATTTTATAGAAGTAGATGGTATTGGTCCCGAATCAATTACTCAAGACAGTTTGGGTAACTTTTACAGTGGGCTTGAAAATGGAGACATTATAAAATTTGACTCGCTTTTATCAAATAAAGAGATTGTCGGCAATACAGGTGGAAGACCACTAGGAATGAAGTTTGCTCCAAACGGAATTTTAGTCATCGCGGACCAAGTCAAGGGATTAGTTACATTAGACAGCTTAGGTGTAGTCCAAACATTATTAAATGAAATTGATGGCACGCCTATTTTATTTGCAGATGATCTTGCAATTACTAAAGAGGGAGTAATTTATTTTTCTGATGCTACCCAAAGAAACCCTATTGAGGTAGAAAATGAATTTTGGGAACAACGGGCAACCGGAAGAGTTATATCGTATGATTTAAATACAAAGGAGACATCTGTTGTCTTAGACAATCTCTTTTTTGCAAATGGTGTTGCACTTGATTCAAATGAAGAATACATTCTAATCAATGAAACGTTTGGGATACAAATAAAAAAACATTGGATTAAAGGAGATAAAAAAGGAACAACAGAACTTTTTAATAATAGACTGCCTGGATATCCTGATAATATAACTTTTTTGAACGGCATCTTTTGGGTTGCTGTACCCAGTCAAAGAGCAATAGCAGTAGAACCGCTAACAGAATTGCCTTTTGTAAGGTCTATGCTTTTACGCTTACCAAGATCAGTTATTGAAGGAGCAGTTCCAGAACCATATTCTATGGTATTGGGATTTGATCACGATGGAAAATTAAAATATAATTTACAAGACCCTGAAGGAGGATTCGATTACATAACCAGTGTGCTTCAGGTAAATAATAAACTCTATTTAGGAAGCCTGAAAGAAACTGGAATAGGAATTTACACATTAAAAGAAAAAACAAATGATTAGTTTAGAAGGACAAGTAGCCATCATTACCGGTGGAGCCCAAGGAATTGGAGAAGGAATATGTAAAGTGTTTTGTGATGCAGGAGCTACAGTAGCTTTATGGGACGTAAGAGATTCAGGATCTGAAACAGCAGCTAAGTTAAAAGCTGATGGCGGTAAAATCTTCTTCCAAAAAGTTGATATTACTAACAGAGAGGCAGTCGATGGTGCAGTTGCACAAATTATATCAGAACATAGTAAAATCGATGTTTTGATCAATAACGCAGGAATTGTTCGTGACAAGTCATTCCTCAAAATGACACAAGAAGAATGGGACGCCGTAATCAATGTGAATTTAAGTTCATTATTTACAACAACACAAGCTGTTCTTCCTCACATGCGTGAAGCTCGTTATGGAAGAATTATATCAGCCTCATCAATTAATGGATTTGCTGGAGCATTTGGACAAACCAACTATTCAGCTTCTAAGGCTGGAGTAGCAGGATTTACAAGAGCACTATGCCGAGAAGTTGGTCGGTATGGAATAACAGCAAATGCGGTAGCTCCAGGATTTATTGAAACAGAAATGACTTCAGGAATGCCTGATGAGGTAATTAAAGCAGGGATTGCTATGATACCCGTTTCTAGAATAGGGACAGCCGAAGATATGGGATATGCTTACCTCTATTTGGCTTCTAAACAAGCAGGATTTATAAATGGAATAACCCTTCATGCTAATGGTGGCGCAATGCCAATGTAATTATGAGTATAAAAAAATTATTTGATTTAAAAGGAAAAGTAGCAGTAGTTACAGGATCCAGTAAAGGGATTGGAAAAGCAATTGCAGAAGGACTTGCCGAATATGGAGCTAAAGTAATTGTAAGCAGTCGCTCTCAAGATAGCGTAGATGAAGTAGCTTCAGAGTTTAAAGCTAAAGGCTATGAAACAACAGGAATTGCTTGTCATGTTGGAGATGAAGAGCAACGAAAAGCTTTAATTGAAAAAACAGTTGCCCTATATGGAGGCATAGACATTCTAGTCAACAACGCAGCTACTAACCCGGTTTTTTCTCCTTTAGAAGGAATTGAAGACAATGTATTTGATAAAATTATGGATGTAAATGTAAAAGCTTGCTATTCATTTGCTAAACTCTGTTTTCCTTATATGCAAGAAAAAAAGAATGGAAGCATCATCAATATTGCTTCTGTTGAGGGTTTAAAACCAAGCTTAGGTCTCGGACTTTATGGGGTTAGTAAATCTGCTTTGATTATGCTAACAAAATCTCAAGCTAGTGAATGGGGGAAGTATGGGATTCGTTCCAATGCAATTTGCCCCGGTTTAATCAAAACCAAATTCAGTAAAGCCTTATGGAGTAACGAACATTTAATGAAACAAGTCGAAAATCATCTTCCCCTTCAAAGAGCAGCAGATCCTACAGAAATAGCAGGACTTGCACTTTATTTAGCATCAGAAGCATCATCTTATACAACAGGTGCTGTTATGAATGCAGATGGAGGACATATGCTAACTTAAACCACAAAAATGGAACAACCAACCAATACAGCCTTCGCAACCCGTTTAACCAACATAAGTGAACTAAACGATTACGTAGGAAAAGAACTAGGGCTTACCGAATGGATGCCTATGACTCAGCAACGAATCAATACGTTTGCAGATGCTACAGAAGACTTTCAATGGATACATATCGATGCAGAACGTAGTGCAACCCTTTCTCCTTACAAAAAAACAGTAGCGCATGGATTTCTTGTACTCTCTATGGCTTCCAAAATAAGCTACGACACTTTTTCAATTGAAAATGTTGCGATGGGCGTTAACTATGGATTGGATAAGGTTCGGTTTCCAAATGCAACCAAATCAGGGAGCTTTTTTCGTGGACGTGTATCGTTAATTGAATGTGTTGAGATTCCTGGTGGAGCTAAATATAAAATGGGAATTGTTTTTGAATTAAAGGGAGAAGAAAAACCAGCTTGTGTTGCTGAATTTATAGCAATAGCATACGCTGGACCTGGTAAAAAAGAACAAGACGCAATTAAAGAAGCAACTCAAAAACCAAAAGCTTCAGATACTGTTCTGTTAGAAAAGCAAGACCATGTGGCTTTAGTTACTCTAAATAGACCAGATCGTTACAACGCCGTAACTCATGAACTAATTACCCGACTCAATGAAGTAATTGGTGAGATTCGTAACGACAACGAAATTCGTGCTGTTGTGATTACAGGAGCTGGAAAAGGATTTTGCGCAGGAGCAGACATGGATACTTTTGGGATTTCAACACCAGAAGATTCTCGAGAATATATTACTACTGTTTATCAAGGGTTGTTACGAAATTTTCAAACCTTAAAAAAACCAATAATTGGAGCTGTAAACGGAACTGCAGCTGGAGTTGGAGCTTCAATTGCTTTGGCTTGTGATCTTCGAATTATGACTCCTAAGAGTGGAATTCTATATGCTTTTGTTAATATTGGTTTAGGACCCGATGGCGGAGCCAGCTGGTTATTAACACGTCAAGTTGGTTATTCAAAAGCATTTGAAATAGCCGCTGAAGGTAAAAAAATAAAAGCGGAAGAATGTTTGGAACTTGGATTAACAAATAAAATTGTTGAAGATGGTGAACTTTTAGAATCAGCAATTGAATGGGCCAAAACTTTAGCCGCTAAAGCTACTATTGCAATAGGTATAACAAAAGAAGATCTAGTTCATGCAATGGACAATAGTCTTAATGATTCAATTGCCTACGAAGCTGAAAAACAAATTGCAGCTTTCGAAAGCTATGATTTAGTAGAAGGTGTAGCGGCATTTGTAGAAAAAAGGAAAGCCAATTTTATAGGTAAATAAAAAACAATAAAATTTAAAACATATTTTAAATAAACACAACGGCATGGAAACGACGACAAAGAGTGATCTGAAAGAATTTAGATCAGAAACGAAAAGATGGTTGGAAGAAAATTGTCCTGCAAGCATGAGAACTCCTCCTAAGGAATTTGCTGATTTATACTGGGGTGGTCGTAATTCAACCTTTTCTAGTGAAGACCAGAAAAATTGGTTTGCTAAAATGCTCGAAAAAAAATGGATTGTCCCTTATTGGGATACACAATATGGTGGTGGTGGTTTAAGTCCTGAAGAAAATAATATTCTAACACAAGAAATGATTCGAATTGGATGTAGAAAACCTCTATTTAGTTTTGGAATTTCTATGTTAGGCCCTGCTTTACACAAGTTTGCCAATGAAGAACAAAAAATGAGGTTCTTGCCTGATATTACATCTGGAAAAACTTGGTGGTGTCAAGGATATAGTGAGCCAAATGCAGGAAGTGATTTAGCCGGTTTGCAAACAAAAGCTGAAGATAAAGGTGATCATTATCTAGTAAGTGGTTCAAAAGTATGGACATCATATGCAGACAAAGCAGATTGGATTTTTTGTTTAGTTCGTACCGATTTTGAAGCTACTAAACATAACGGAATTAGTTTTCTTCTTATAGACATGAAGTCTGCAGGAGTAAGTACTCGTCCAATTAAATTAATCAGCGGAAAGTCGCCTTTCTGTGAAACATTTTTTGACGGAGTGAAGGTGCCTAAAGAAAATTTGATTGGAACATTAAACGACGGATGGACCATTGCAAAATATCTTTTAACCCACGAAAGACAGATGATTGGTGGTGTCGGTGAAACTGATGTTCGAAAAGCCGTCCATGAGATTGCACTAGAAAACATGCCCTCTAGAGATGGGATTTTAAGTGATTCTATCTTAAGATCTGAAATAGCAGAGATAGAAATGAATGATGCTGTTTTTGAGATGACCATTCAACGAATTACGGATGAAGCAAAAACAGGAGTTAATGCTGGGGCCTTGTCTTCCTTTTTCAAATATTATGGAACAGAACAAAACGTAGCTCGGATGGAGTTAATTTCATCCATAACTGGAACAAATGGGCTTTTATGGGAAAGTGACAATAAAGACGCGGTTTCCGTAGTTCGAACATTTTGTAGATCTAAAGGAAATACAATTGAAGGAGGCACCTCTGAAGTTCAGCTGGGAATTATTTCGAAAAGAATCTTAAACTTACCCTCTTAAAAAAAATCAATGGCACTTATTATAACAGAAGAACAAAAATTACTTAAAGATTCTGCAACCGAATTTTTAGCAATGAATGCTCCAATAGAGCAGTTTAGAGAATTACGTGATGACAATTACAGAGCTTTTGATGAAGGTTTATGGACTAAACTAGTTGAAATGGGCTGGACAGCACTGACCATTCCCGAAGAATTTAATGGTCTTGAATTTGGATATACTGGACTTGGACAGGTTTTAGAAGAAATGGGTAAAAACTTAACTAAGGCTCCCCTATTCTCTTCCATAGTTTTGGGAGCAACTACTCTTACAGAGTCTAGTAATCAGGAACTAAAAGCGGCGTGGCTTACTCATCTAATGGATGGGACTAAACGTTTTGCTTTCGCTCTAGATGAACAAACATACTTTGACCCTACTTCGATTGCAACAACTGCTAAGAAGGCGAATAATCAATATACCCTATCAGGTAAAAAAACAATGATAATTGATGGAGCGTCTGCAGATGCGTTTGTTGTTGTTGCCAAAACAGAGGATAACGAAATTAATTTATTTCTAGTTGAAGCAAAAACAGCTGGGATTTCTATTAGTACAGATGTTTTACTCGATGCAGGGACTTATGCTTCAGTAACTTTTGACCAGGTAAAAGTAAGCGAAGCTAATCGTATCAGTACTGCAGGCGAAGGGTCTAATCTGTTAAATCAAATATTGAATACAGCATGTATATGCCTTTCAGCCGAAATGCTTGGAATGGTTTCTGAAGTTTTTGGTCAAACAATAGCCTATTTAAAAGAACGGGAACAGTTTGGAAAACGAATTGGGACTTATCAAGCTTTACAACACAGAGCAGCCATAATGTTTTCTGAAATAGAATTGTGCAAGAGTGTAGTAATAAAAGGATTACAAGCTATAGATGAAAAATCAGAAGATTTAGATCAACTAGCCAGTTTAGCTAAAGCAAAATTAGGTAAAACCATTAAATTAGTTACTAATGAGGCCATGCAAATGCATGGAGGTATTGGCGTAACTGATGATGTTAATATTGGTTTTTATTTTAAAAGAGCACGTGTATTACAACGTTTATTTGGAGATTATTCCTACCATCTTGATCGATACGCACGTTTGAACAAGTATTAGTTCAGTACTCAATAAATTTAACCGGCTTTATGTCGGTTTTTTTATGATTTATTTGAATAAAAATAAAAACCTTATATTTGTATGTGATTAATCACTTATGAATCGTAAACAACTTATACTTGAAACCTCTTTGAAGTTATTTGCAAAAAACGGGGTTGTTGGCACCACTACTAAATCAATTGCAAATGAAGCTGGTGTATCAGAGGGGCTTCTATTTAGACACTACCAAAGTAAAGAAGGTTTAGTCAAAGCCTTAAAAAAGCTTGCAGCTGACAAAGTTAGAATACTAGCTCAAGAAATAATTGATTTAACTGAACCTAAAGATATTTTACGACTAACTATTCTGAGTTTAACAAAAATACCCTTTGAAGATTACGCTTTATGGAAGTTAATTCTTGGAATAAAATTTCAAAGTGAATTAGCAGACGAGAGTTTTGCAGATGTTATAGAAGATAAAGTCACAAAAGCATTTAAAGGCTTAAGGTTTGCTCATGCAGAAATGGAAGCTGAACTACTCCTCAACAGTTTAAACGGAATGCTCCTTGCAATGTTATTAAATAAACAATACAAGATTGAACCTATATTGGATTTGATGCTTAAAAAATACCAGCTGATTAAACGCGATTTAAATTAGAACCATTCTAATTTTAAGCTGACTAAAAAAGATGGTTTGTCTTTATTTAATTCCAGGTTGTTTGAGTGTAAAGTTTTCTTCAGACTTAGCTTTATCTACCATTTGCTTTACCTCATTCAACAATACTTTTGAATTATAAATTACACCGTCGCTTATAGTATACTTAACTCCACCTACGCGAACTACTTCGTTGTCTTCTGTTAATTTAATTGCTCCTGTTCCATATAAAACTTTAAGATTTTCAAGTGGATTTGCGTCCACCAAAATCATGTCAGCAAGTTTCCCTACTTCAATAGAACCTATTAAGTCATCCATCTTTAGGGCTTCTGCACCGTTGAGTGTTGCGGAGCGAATAACTTCGAGCGGGTGAAAACCTGCCTCGCGAAGCAATTCCAATTCTCTTATGTAGGCAAAACCGTAAAGCTGAAAGATAAATCCAGAATCTGATCCTGTGGTTACACGACCACCTCTGTTTTTATATTCATTAACAAAAGTCATCCATAAGTTATAATTCTTTTTCCAAGAAATCTCTTGTTCTGTACCCCAAAAATGCCAGTAAGATCCATGTGAAATTTTACTAGGCTGATAAAAACGCCAGAGGCTTGGCAGGGTATAATCTTCATGCCATTCAGCTCTTCTAGATCGGTGTAAGTCACGACTTGCTTCATATATATTGAAGGTTGGATCTAGGGTAAAATCAAGAGCTAATAATTCTTCCATTACTCGATTCCAGTGATCAGAATATGGTTTTGCTGCTTGCTCCCATAACTTACCTGCTTGTTCGAAACGATGTTGTTCGTTTTGGTAGTTATAGTCCAAGGGATAATCTTGAACCGTACGGTCTTCAAAAAGAGCTTCGGGTAAACCATACCAGTGTTCCATGGAGGTTAATCCTGCTCTTGCAGAATGCAAAACATTCCAACGGGCAACGCTTAATTGTGCATGATGACAAGCAGATCCTAAGCCTAATTTATTGTTTTCGTCAAGAGCGGCTTCCATAATTTCAGGAGCTGCTCCAAAAAATTTAATTCCGTCTGAACCCGATTTTGCGTTTTGACGCACCCATTCTCTTGCTTGATCTTCAGTTACAATTGGAGTTTTAGAACCAGATCCAAAACCTGTATACTGAACAATACGGGGAGCTATTATTTCATTTTTTGCACTTTTTCTCTTCAGATCTAAAGTCCAATCTCTACTCCTACCACTGGGCTCTCGAACCGTAGTAACTCCATGAGCTAGCCAAAGTTTAAAAACATAATCCCAATCGGCACCTTGAGAAGTTCCTCCAATATGACCATGCATATCTATAAACCCTGGAAGTAAATACATTCCATGAGCATCAATTTCTTTTCCACCTTCATCTAATTTAGGTCTCCTATTTTCGTTTATCTCAACTCCAGGATACCCCACTACCCTAACTTGGGTTATTACATTCTGCTTAACAACAACATCAACAGGACCAATAGGTGGTGCTCCATTTCCATTAATTAGGGTTACCCCTCTTATAATCAATTGATCGAAAGGACCCTCGGCACTTAATTCTTGTGCTATAATTGGCTGAAAAATCAACATAGACACAAAAGCTAGTATAAAAGAAAAGGAAATTTTCATTGTAGGAGATTTTAATTGTACTCTAAATTTATGTATATTTTATAAATAATATGCGTTTTTGTGATTCATAAGTTATTGGCATGATTTATGAACAGTATATTTTGTATATTTACATCATGAATTATAGGCTATTATTTACGTTTTTAATTTTAATTAATTTTTATACTCACGAGGGTTTCAGCCAGGACATACAAGCACCTATACTTTCATCATTTACCGTCTCACCAAGTTCCGTTGATATTAGCTCGGGTCTGGTAACTGTAACTGTAAGTATTAGAGCTACAGACACTTCGGGTGTTGTTACCCCAACAGGAGGAGGTCCATACATATACAGCCCCGATATAGCCGGAGAAACGATTCAGTCAAGCAGTTGGCAATTAGTTAGCGGTAATCAATATGATGGCTATTATGAAGCTCAGATTGGAATTGATCCAACAAAAGTGCCATCAGGAAATTATACTATAGATGAATATCGTAACAGATTTTATGATTCTAATAATTTTGTTGCCGTTGGTATAAACAATATACCTATTTCTGTGGTGAATAGTTCAACTAATGAATTTGATCCACCTATACTTTCATCATTTACCGTCTCACCAAGTTCCGTTGATATTAGCTCGGGTCTGGTAACTGTAACTGTAAGTATTAGAGCTACAGACACTTCGGGTGTTGTTACCCCAACAGGAGGAGGTCCATACATATACAGCCCCGATATAGCCGGAGAAACGATTCAGTCAAGCAGTTGGCAATTAGTTAGCGGTAATCAATATGATGGCTATTATGAAGCTCAGATTGGAATTGATCCAACAAAAGTGCCATCAGGAAATTATACTATAGATGAATATCGTAACAGATTTTATGATTCTAATAATTTTGTTGCCGTTGGTATAAACAATATACCTATTTCTGTGGTGAATTATTCTGGTACCTCTAGCCCTTCTTTAGGAGATGGGAGCTCAGCAAGTCCATTTCAAATTGATTCCTTTTCAGACCTTTGGTGGATATCTCAAAATAGTAGTCGTTGGGCATATCATTATATTCAGACTGCCGAAATTGATGCATCCTCAAGTGTTAATCTAGATTCAGGTCAAGGATTTACACCCATAGGAAATACTAATACAAGCTTTACTGGAGTTTATGACGGAGCAGATTATTTTATAAATAACTTGACTATAAATAGGGTATATTCAAATAATATTGGTTTTTTTGGTGTTGTTGATGGAGGTATCATAAAAAATATTACTCTAGAGGATTCCAATATTAAAGGTTTAGTTCGAGTTGGAACATTAATCGGAGATTTTTTAAATGGTAGCTCCTCAAATAAATCTTTAAATAATCATGTACATGATGGGCAAGTAACAGGACAAACCACAGTAGGAGGACTTATAGGAAGAATTGGTTCAAATTCTATTTTAGACACTTCATCTTTTGTCGGAACAGTTACTGCATATGTTTCAGATTTTAGTGGAGGTTCTAATCTTGAAAATACTGGCGGTATTTCAGGTAAAATGCAATCTGGCGCTATATTAAACCGAAGTTACTTTGAGGGCACTGTAACCGGAAAAGCAAATGTTGGTGGTCTTGTAGGAAGTACTTCTGGTTCTACAATTGATAATTCCTATAGCATCGGAAGTATTTATGCACTAACAGGATATGCTGGTGGAATTGTAGGTAGTTCAGCAACAAGTTCAAATGGTGATACAAGCAATAGATCTAAATGTTTCACTTCCTCAACTGTTTCAGGTACTACAAATAATATTGGTCCAATAGCAGGATCATCAGCTTCTTTCAATGGACAAAGTAACTTCTGGAATTCTAACGAATCCAATTTATCAAGTCAAGGGGGATCTATTGATTCTGGAAAAACTAATCAACAATTAAAATCTAAAGAAACATTTACTAATGCGAACTGGGATTTTAACGATAATTGGATTATCACTGGAAATCTAAATAATGGTTATCCAGCTTTAGTTTCTAATAATGACATAGGATTAGTCAGCTTTAGTTATAATGAACAATCCGTATCTGGTTCTATCACGTTTAAATGGCCTTTATATGGAGATAGTTCAGCAAGTTCTGCACTTCAGGCATCAGATTTGAGTGTTTCAATTTATGACCCTGAGAATTCAGTAGCCCTGACTAATAGTACACCATTAACTTTTCAAGTTTCATCTGACAATAAAGCATTTTCATTTTCAGCATCATCAACAGGTAACTTTTCTGGTAATGAAGAATTTAGAATATCTCCTTCAGGATCTTCTTCAATTTATGACTATTCAGGAGGTAATTATGAAGATGATATATATTTAAGCTACTCTTTATCAAATGATAATTCACCTCCACAGCTTTTATCCTTCAGTAGTAATTATACTGATAATAAAGTTAATTTTGGTGATAATGTAATTATCACAGCTAACTTCAGTGAGTCGATGAGTTCAACTCCTAGTTTGATTTTAAGTACAAGTTCTCAAACTACATTAGAAATGACTCCATCTTCTTATGGTTTGGAAACTTTAAATCAATTTAATTCAACAAGTGGTTCTAGTGCAGGGGGAACTGATCAATGGCAATCATTTACAGTTAGTGAAACTGGAATCCTCTCCAAAGTAGCTTGGAGAATGGCAAATCCAGTTATTAATGGTGATCCACAACCAATTTCCTTAAAAGTTTATAGAGGTGAAGGAACATCTGGATCATTAGTTGCGTCAAGTCAAAACCTACAAACTCCTTCCTACAATAATTCCAGCGGTAATTATATAAGTGGTGAATACATCTATTTTAATTTATCTAGTTCGAACGTTACTGCCACTGCAAATGAAATCTTTACAATGAGACTAACTCTTACAGACGGAAACCAGAATGTTGGTTTTTTGAGTTTAAGCACTAATAATTCATACTCAGGTGGTCGTGGTAGTAATGATTCAAGTTGGGATTATTTATTTAAAACATTCATAAGTCCAACGTCAACAGGTACAAAAAATTGGTTTTATAATTGGACAGTTCCGTCTTCTACTAATACAATAGTCACAGCAACAGTATCAGGAACTGATTTATCAGGAAATATTTATTCTGGATCAGACAGTATAACTTTTTCGATCTCTCAAATTTCCTTGGCTAGTAATGGTGTGACTATTCAATGTGACTCCGCTAACGTGTCTGATACAACAATAATAAATGGAACAACTTATATTGTAGTTGATGAACAGTCTCTTAGATCAAGAGTAGCAAATGACGCAGATTTAACATGTGTTTGTACATCTAAGGTTACAGATATGAGTCAACTTCTTAAAGATAAATCTAATTTTAACCAAGATATTTCTCATTGGGACACATCAAATGTAACAACCATGCAGCAAATGTTTGAATCTGCATCAGCTTTTAATCAAGATATTGGGAGTTGGACTGTTTCTAATGTGACACTTATGAATGGAATGTTTAGTGGTGCAACAGCATTTAACCAAAATATAGCAAATTGGGATACTTCTGAAGTCACATTAATGAATAGTATGTTTCAAGGTGCCAATTCTTTTAATCAAGATATTGGAAGTTGGACCACCTCCTCTGTAACGAATATGGACAGTGTCTTTTCTGGTGCATCATCATTCAATCAAGATATTGGTAATTGGAATACTTCTAATGTAACTAACATGACAAAGATGTTTAGAGCAACCCCATTCAATCAAAATATTGGTAATTGGAATGTTTCAAATGTAACTACCATGGAAGATTTATTCCAATCAGCTGTTAATTTTAATCAAGATATTAGTGGTTGGTATGTTTCTAATGTGACTAACATGGCCAATATGTTTAAATACGCAAGAAGTTTCAACCAAGATATAAGTGGTTGGGATGTTAGTAGTGTAACTACTATGGCTGTTATGTTTTTTGAAGCAGATAATTTTAATCAAGATATAGGAAATTGGAATACTACTAATGTTACTGATATGTATTCTATGTTCAATAGTGCAGATGATTTTAACCAAGATTTAACAGGGTGGTGTGTTTCGAATATTTCATCTGAACCAAGTGTTTTTGCTTCTGGATCTGCTCTTACAAATTCAAATAAGCCATTATGGAGCACTTGTCCTGGTCCATCGGTTATTTTATCTCACAGTCTTCCATCATTAAGAAATAATAGTGCAAATTCATCTGAAACCATTATAATTAATGCTCAATTTTCTCAAGCAATGTCCGCCTCACCTACAATTAGCATCTCAGGAGGAGTCGTTTCTAATCAAATTATGTCAAGTACTTCTAGTTTATCTTGGTATTATTCTTTCAATACTAGTACTGTCACATCATCTATATCGTCAGTTTCAATAACTGTTTCAGGGTCAAGTACACTAGGCAAAATATATACGGGAACAGATAGTCTTGAAATATTAGTTGATAGAGATGCTCCTTCAATTTCTGAAATAGTATATAATTCAAGTACTGGTAAAATTGAAGTTAACTTTAATGAGTCAGTTTATAAATCATTTAGCTCAAGTCTCGGAACTGACACGTTAACTACTTCAAATTTCTCTCTAAATATCCAGGGTGGTTCAGCATCTCTTAATAGTATTACTCCAAGCTCAATAACAACTAGCGGTTCAACCTATTATCTTGGGGTTGATATAAGTGGAAGTTCATCTGGAAGCGAAAAAATATATGTCAATAATACATCATCTTATCCTATTTATGATTTAGTTGGTAATATTTTGTCTTACCCTAATAATACTTATTTCATAAACTTAATTGATAATGTTTCGCCTTACATAACTTTATCTCAATTAAATAATGAAAACAATAATGTTGGAATAATTTTTAATGAAAATATTCTGGGAGGGGTAAATACGCAATTCAATAGCTCTACAGCAAGTTTTACAACTTATAGTATTCCAACTAAACAAACAAATGTCTCAAGTTGGGAACCTTGGACTTATGATTTTGATTTAAATGTTCCTGATGGTTATGTAATTACTAGAACTGAATTTAGTTTTGATGCTGTAGATCAAGGATGGGGAGGATCAAACTTAAATGCTACTATAAAGCTTAACAGTACTTTTATTGATAGAGCTAAATTAACTCATAGTGTTCAAAGCTTTACTGCTTCAAACTCTACATCATACTCAGACTTCAATTATAACGGGACAAATACTCTATACTTCTATTTCATTGGTTATACTGGTTGGAGTTCTACTACTACTAACGGTATTTTAAAAGTGTATTATAATCCTGTTGATGTAAGTATTAATGATTTTGGATTGAGTATCTCCGGAGGAAACGCAACTTTATCGGCTTCCAACCCTTCAAGCGTTGTATTTACTGAAAATAAAATAGTTAATCTTACAATACCAATTCAGGGAACTCCAAATGGTCAAGAGATTTTAAGTGTTAATTTGAATTCAAATTCATTATTTGACACCGCTGGAAACACAGTAACTAATACAACATCATCTTTTACTTTAAATTCTAAAGAGGTTTCGCAAATTACTTCCACTACTTTATCATCAACTAACACTAAAGTGCTCGTAACTTTTTCAAAAGAATTAAATACCTTTTCAAATTGGAATGGTGGAGAGCCAAATAATGCAAATTCACAAGAAGAGCATTTGGGAGTTTTCTTAGATAATGGAAAGTGGAACGATCACTTTGGGAATAATTTTCACAATTTGATTGAATCAAATCAAATCATTGGCTCCATTGAAGGTTATGATAATATTGGCTATTTTAATGGTCACAGTTACTTTAAAAGTCAGTCGAAATCAACCTGGATTGAAGCATCCTCTATTGCTTCTAGCTCTAATACCTATTTGGCTATAATAGATTCATCAGAAGAAACAGATTTTGTTAAAAATAACACCTCTGGTGATTTCTGGATGGGTCTTTATCAAGATTTGAATGATTCCAATTACAGCGAACCATCAGGGGGTTGGAAATGGGTAAACGGGAATTATTCAAACATGTCTAATGGACTTAATTTAAATGGTTTTAACTTATCAATATCTGGAGGTACTGCTAGTTTAACTTCAACAATTCCAATATCTGTATCACAAAATAATGAGTATAGTTATTTCATTGAACTTCCTTTATCAGGAGATGTCTCAGGAGAAGAAGTTGTAACAATTGGAATTGTTACAAACACTCTCTTTGATTCTGATTATAATTCTTTGGATACCGCTCAGACTAGCAATACAATTCAACTTGTAGATACTACAAAACCAAATATATTTTTATCAGCCAGTGTAACTGATACCATTATTAGAGGAAATGAAAATATCACATTTACTGCATCATCATCTGATGTATTAATTTCTGCACCAATCTTGACAATTACGAATCAAAGTAGTCAAACAATGACTGCATTAAACCCTTCTAATTCAACATATCTTTGGGAATATTCTTGGACAGTACCTTCAGATGTGAATGAAATAATAACATTAGGAGTTAATGGCTTTGATATCGCAGGAAATACTTCTATTGTTTCTTCTGAAACTTCAATTACTTACACAATTGACAATATTGCTCCTTTTATAGAGGAAATTACAATGGTAAATGATTCAATTGTTAAATTAAGGTTTAATGAGATTCCTTTAATAAGTTCAACATCTACATACCTTTTAGACGAGAGCTATTTTAATTTATCAACACAAGGATCAACTACTTTAACAAATAGTTCGCCTATTGGAATAATTCAAATTGAAAAAGAAATTGAACTAGAATTTAAATTAAACGGAAAGCCTGAAAATGGACAATTACTTACAATCCAGTTATCAAATTCAATATTTGATATTGCAGGTAATTCAACTTCAACATTTTATAATAATAATACCATTGAATTAATTCCTGACTCGGATCAAGACGGAGTAAGAGACGAAATAGATGTTTGTCCAGGAACAGCCGCAGGAGAAAAAGTAGATGTTAATGGATGTAGCTATGGTCAAAGAGATGAAGACAAAGATGGCGTAATTAATAAAAATGATAAGTGTGCTGATACACCTAAAGGGGAATCAGTAGACCAAAAAGGATGCTCTAAGCTTCAAAATGATGTCGATGAAGACGGTGTTTTAAATGAAAAAGATCTTTGTCCAGAAACTGAGTTAGGTGCCGTTGTAAATGAAAACGGATGTGCCCAAATACAAATTGACGAAGATCTCGATGGGGTTCTTAATGTAGATGATAAATGTCTAGGATCAAAACCAAATGTTAAAGTCGATGAGAATGGTTGTGCAAAAGTTCAAAAAGATGAAGACTTAGATGGTATTCTTGATTTAGATGATCAATGCCCTAAAACTATAATTGGTGAAAAAGTTGATGAATTTGGGTGTTCTCAAGCTCAGAAAGATGTCGATTTAGATGGAGTTAAAAATGAAGATGATCTTTGTCCTGACACTCCTTTAGGAGAAATTGTAGATGAATTTGGTTGTTCACAAAAAGATACTGAAGAGCAAGAAGAAAATAAAGATGATGATCAAGATGGTGTACCTAATACTCTTGACCGATGTAACGACACCCCACTTGGAGCTGATGTTGATCAAAGTGGTTGTACGGTAGTTGAGTTGGAGCAAGTAGCAGTATATGATGAAGATTACGATGGTGTTCCTGATACAATCGATTCTTGCCCAGGAACAGAAAAAGGGAAGTTGGTTAATGAATTTGGATGTTCATTAAGTGAAATCGATACCGATTTTGACAAAGTAATGGATGATGTAGATCTTTGCCCTGACACTCCATTAGCAGAAAAAGTAAACGAATATGGATGTTCCGAAAGCCAGCTAAAAGATGACTTTGATCTTGATGGGGTTGAAAATGAAAAAGACTTATGTGACGATACTCCTATTGGAGAAAAAGTAAATGAATTTGGATGTACCGAGTTACAAATAGAACTTGATAAAGATCTTGATGGAGTTTTAGACGAAGTAGATAAATGTTTAAATACTGAACTTGGTCTTGAAGTAAATGAAGATGGTTGTAACGAAAAACAACTCGATGATGATTTTGATGGAGTTGAAAATCAATTTGACCGATGTCCAGAAACTGAGGCTGGTGACCAAGTTGATGAAAATGGTTGTTCTGAAGATCAATTAGATCTAGACGATGATGGTGATGGGGTTAAGAACAAAAAAGATTTGTGTGGTGGAACTCCTAAAGGAACTGCAATTGACGGTAATGGTTGTCCATACAATCCTCCAACAATTTACTCAAATCAATTTGAGCGAATAGAAACTAAGAATATAGATATGGATCTTCCTGTTAATGATCAATTAGGGAAAATCATAACCTTTGATAATAATCCCATCTTAAATAATGGTAATGATCAAATAGGACTTTCAATTATCCCTGGAAATGATTCAGAATATTTTAAACTTGTTGATGATCGAATTTATCTTATAAGACCAATTGATTTTGAAGATAAAAAGTTGTTATCCGTTCAGATTAGAGCAATAAACAATAGAGGAATTTCTGCATATGGAATTATAAAACTCAAGGTTCTTGATATTCCAAATACTTATGCTTTTTCTCCATTCTCGATGAGTGTATTTGGCGTTAGCGATGGAGGTAGAAGTTCTAAAGTTGATCATACAAGATATTACAATCCTAATGTCGTTAAAGGTGTTGGTAAATGGAAAATTAAAAAGAAAATTAGTGGAGGTGCAGATGCAAGTCTGTTTACAATTCGATCACCAGAGGTTCAGAAAAATGGTGAAGGTGAATCCGATGATTATTTAGACTTTATTGTTCCTCCTGATTTTGAAAATCCTCAAGATCATAACCAGGATAATATATATGAGGTGGAAGTCGTTAACGTAAATACAGAAGATGGTGATACAAATGTTCCTGTAGTAGTGACACAAAATAACCTTGTAGTTCCAGAAGGAAATACTACCGCAATTCAGTTACAAACTGTTGCTGCATCTCCACTAGATGATACTGATGGTGATGGTATTGTAGATATAATAGACAATAGTCCTCTTGTCAGTAATCCTGATCAACTTGATAGTGATGGTGATGGTGTTGGAGATGTTTCAGATGATGCTGATCATGATGGGGTTTGGAATCCTTTTGACAATTGTGCTGATACTCCATACGGTTCTTTGGTTGATAACAATGGATGTTTAATGTTTTACTTGCCTCCTAGCAACTTCTCTATTTCTAAAACAGAGAAATGTCAAAACACCAACAGCATCAGCTTGT
>Ga0209716_1000365_pt1 | contig 43775 bp, 57 predicted proteins | sample COGITO_mtgs_1205_FD_184811 | JGI IMG/M metagenome (GOLD analysis project Ga0209716, IMG submission 184811) | Pelagic marine microbial communities from North Sea - COGITO_mtgs_120531 (SPAdes) (version 2) | ecosystem: Environmental > Aquatic > Marine > Epipelagic ...
GAATTTTTAACCTGGATTAATAGTACCTGTTATTAGTAAGTTATGTCAAGGTGTTAATTAATTCAATTGTAAAATTAACAATTTCACTAATACTTTATAATCAGACATAAATTGTTTATTGTGGTAATATTAGAGTAGTTTTTTTAAATATTTTCCTATCAAAATGAGTTTACTTATTATTGGAGGTACTGGGACTTTAGGGCGTCAAGTTGTAAAACAAGCTATTGATGAAGGTTATCAAGTCAAATGTTTAGTACGGAACCTTCGACGAGGAACTTTTCTCCGCGATTGGGGTGCTGAACTTATTTACGGTGACTTATCAATCCCAGAAACTATCCCACCGTCTCTAAAAGACGTAAATGTAATTATAGATGCTGCAACAGTTAGACCTACCGATGACTATAATGCAGAAAAAATAGACTGGCAAGGAAAGATTGCATTAATTGAAGCGGCTAAACTTGCTAATATTAAAAAATTTATCTTTTTTTCTGTCTTAAATGCAAATGAAAATCAAACTATTCCGCTACTTGATTTAAAGCTTAAAGTAGAAAAACGTTTACAAAATTCTGGTTTAAATTATACAATCTTTCGCTGCCCAGGATTTTTCCAAGGCTTAATCAATGAATATGCAATTCCAATTCTAGAAAACCAAAAGGTTTGGCAACTAGGAGAATCTAAGCCGATTGCCTATGTTGATACACAAGATGCTGCAAAAGCAGTTATTAGTAGTTTAGTTACATCAAAAAGTGACTATAAAAGCTTTTCTATTGTTGGTCCAAAGTCTTGGACATCACAAGAAATTATTGAATTGTGTGAACGCCTATCTGGTGAAACAGCGCAAATTTCATACATACCGTTTATTGCGCTTGGTACACTACGTAAATTTTTCCGTTTTTTTGAATTTACATGGAATATTGCGGATCGTCTTCAATTTTCCGAAGCCTTAAGTGCACAATCTAAATCTAATGTTAATAAAGATATTGCGTTCCAATCTTTTGAATTTTTAACATTGGAACAGTATTTACAAGAGTACTTCGGTCAAATTTTACGTAAATTGAAAGAAGTAAATTATCAACAAACACAACGAAGTAACGATATATCGTTTCTTTAATTTACTTTGATAAAGACTAGCAAACTAGGATTTAACATCGTACTTATTAAGAATCTTGTTAAATATTTTATATCGACGAGTGCATATTTCAAGATTTAGAGTATAATCTTAAACTAAATGGTGGTCCTTTTGTTAATAGTAAATTTTACTTTAATTTTAACCAACTTTAATTAAATCAACAGATTTTGATAGATGTTTACACTAAAAATATTAGTTTATACAGTTGTTATCTTTTTTATTTCACTTTTTACTTTTGGATTTCTTTCTAACGATCCATCAAGAAACCCAAACCGAAAGGATTTAGAATAGTAACTTAAAAAATAAAAGACAACAGATCTTAATTAAGATCTGTTGTCTTTTATTCTATTTTAATTAATAACATGAGACAGTACAAAGCCCACTCTAAAAGAGGACTTTGTGCCGCTAATTGAAAAGCAAGTAGTTAGAACTATCTGAAAATTTGAACATTTAACCTTGCACCTTCAGAAATAATTGGAATTTTAGGATATCTTCCAAAAAGGATCATTAGTATACAGTAACATATAAAACCAATTACACCGAAATATGCAACGTTACTAATTAAATCACCGAAGGTACTTTCTCGCGCCAGATAAGTTGTTTGAACAAAAGTTACTCCAAGAAAAGAACATATCACATCTAATAAGATACCTTGTATAATATTAAATCTTGTAAAAAGAGTTAATGGAAGGGTTTTTCTTACGCACGCATCAAAAATAAATATCATTACGATAAATGCAACAAGATGATTTACTTGACTACTATAGAACATACTAATCGGCCCAACAAGAGTAGCTCTAAAAAATTCGTTAAAAGTAGCATTGTCAGTACTACATAAAACCTTTGGACCAAGAATCGCATTTATTTCAAGAAATGGGAAAATTAATCCTGTTAATGATAAGATTCTTTCACAGAATGGATTTTCAAAAATATTTTTGCTTGTCATGAATAGTTTTATTTAAATATATTAATTGAGCTTATTTATTAAACTAAAATCGACGCTTTAGTCGCGCTGATTTACCTGTTCGTCCACGTAAATAATATAGTTTTGCACGTCTAACTTTCGCTCGACTAATTATTTTAATATCCTTTATCCAAGGCGAATTAACTAAAAAAACTTTTTCGATCCCAACTTCTTGTGCGACTTTCCTTACGGTAATTGTAGCGTTTGGTTGATTAGTATTTCGATGCTTTGAAATTATTACACCTTCATACGCTTGCGTTCTTTCTTTCTCTTTTTTTTCAGAATCAAATGTTTCTTTTGGTAACTCAAGATAAATAGTTACAACTGATTTATCACCTACGTATAAATCTGGTAAATTATTTTTCTTGTAAAAAATTTCATGATTTTCTAAAAGTTTCATACGTAACAATACGAGGTTATATAATGAATCGCACAATATAATTTGCAAATGTATTGCAGATAATAATAGTTTTTTTTACGATTGTCAAGAATTCTTGACTAGAACGTGTAAGAAAACAGGTTTTTTACTTATTAAGGATAACGATATTTTGTTTCTAATAAAGTTTTTTCACGTAATTTTTCAATTCAACTTCCGATATTTCATAATCCTCTCTCAAGCTAGGGTCGGGTTCAAAGACGTCACAAGCAGTGAATAAGTTTGAAATTATAGTTGAGAAACCCTTTGATTCAACTAATTTTTCATTATTTATTTTTAGAATTGATAATATAAATTTCTTCAGAACTATATTCTTTATCACGGTTCAATCTCCAAATTTGGTAAAATTTTTCCTCAAATTTCTGACCGTCAATTATTCCGTTAATAAATTCTTCCATTGCCAGTAACTAAAATCCTCTAATAGTAACCGATCCTTGTTGTACAAATTCATAATTTTATTTTAAACTTTCATGTAAAGGGTTATTATTGTTCTTTTTATAAAGATCCTCGTGACTTAACATTGTCAAATTGAGCTTTACTTAAATAACAAGCCCGATAAAGTCACTTACAGAGTTCTGTTTATTGTATCCCAAAAAAGGATGAGGAAAACTCTGTAATGGAAAAAAATTTGTTAATCAGTTAGTTCTGTCTTTTAGATTTAAAATTTTGACGCGTTTACTACATTTCCTGATTCTGACCAGTCTTGAAGTGCCTTAATTTCTGCATTCTTTGTTTTAGCAAGTGGAACGCAGTTTTGAATTGAAATAATTATATCTTCATTTGTAAACTCACGTTTTTGACTAAACCCTATTCGCATTGCATCAGTAATTATTTGCTCGATTTCAGCACCAGAAAAATCTTTGGTTAAATCACTCAATAAGGGTAGTTGAAAATTATTTAAACTTTCTGGTCTTGATTTTTTAAGATGTACTTCAAATATCGCTTCGCGTTCTTGTCGTGTTGGTAGTCCTAAAAAGAATATTTCATCAAATCTCCCTTTTCTTAGTACTTCTGGTGGAATCCATTCAATATTATTAGCAGTTGCTACAACAAAAACAGGCGTTTTCTTTTCTGCTAACCAAGTAATAAAAGTAGCTAGAACACGACTTGTTGTTCCACTGTCTCCACCTGTTTGCATACCGGCAAATGCTTTATCAATTTCGTCAACCCAAAGAACACAAGGTGCTAATGCTTCAGAAATTTGGATCATTTTTCTTACTCGGGATTCGGATTGTCCTACAAGCGATGCAAAAAGTCTTCCGAAATCTAATCGTAATAATGGCAATGTCCATTCATTCGCGATAATTTTAGCTGCGATGGATTTTCCTGTACCTTGAACTCCAACAAGTAGTAAACCTTTTGGATAAGGTAGGCCATAATCTAATGCCGATTGTGAAAATGCCTCGTCACGTCGTTTTAACCATGATTTAAAATTATCTAGACCCCCTAAATCAGATAATGATTTATCGTTAATGCAAAATTCTAATAACTGACTTTGTTGAATTATTTGTTTTTTCTCTTCTAATATTAACTGTGGACTCAATTCGTTGATTTCTCCATATTTAGTAATTATTTTGGATAATACACGACGAATTCTTTCAAGTGATAGTCCTTGACAAGCTATTGTTAGTTCATTAAGTTGATCATCGAGTATATCTTGTTGTAAGGAATTAACTAATCGTTTAAGTTCATCTTGAATTTCTAAGTAATTTGGTAATGGAAATTCAACAACTGTAATTAGTTCTCGCAAACTTTCAGGTATATTAATTTCGGGGGCAACAATAATTAAATTTTTTGGTTGTGTCTTTAATTCCCGGTTAAGATTTTTAAGTTTACGAATTATTGAAAGATCTTTTAAAAAATTGTCATAATCTTTAAGTACAAAAACAGATGCTGTTTCAGCTGTTAGTTTTTCAACTAATTCCAATGCTTCTAACGGATTCTTTGCTGCAAATCCTGAATCGTTCGGATTACCCTGATAACCGTTTATAAAATCCCAAGAATAATATGTTCGGGATATATATTTTTTACAACAAAGTCGAATTATATACTCGATACGTTCTTCTTCATATGTTGAAATATAAATAATCGGATATCGGGCTTTTAATAATAGAATAAAATCATTTAAAAAATTCATATTTAAATTAAGTGAAAAATTTTTTATCCGATTGAACCCTCTAATTTGAGACTTAACAGTCGGTCGGCTTCAGAAGCGAATTCAAGAGGTAATTCGTTGAATACTTCCTTACAAAACCCATTAACCATTAATGCAACTGCTTCTTCCATCGTAATACCTCGTTGTAATAAATAAAACAATTGTTCTTCCGCGATTCGTGATGTAGAAGCTTCATGCTCAACTCGTGTATTACTGTTTTGTACATCAATATAGGGAAAAGTATTAGCACTGGATTGTTTACCAATTAGTAATGAATCGCATTGTGCATAGTTTTGTGTATTAGTCGCATTTGGGCCAATTTTAACAAGACCTCGATAGCTATTGTCAGATTGAGCAGCTGATATTCCTTTTGAAATAATTCGACTTTTTGTATTTGGTGAAATATGAATCATTTTTGTCCCAGTATCGGCTTGTTGTTTGTTACTTGTTAAGGCTACAGAATAAAACTCCCCAATGGCTGAATTACCAGCTAATATGCAGCTTGGGTATTTCCATGTTATAGCTGATCCTGTCTCAACTTGAGTCCATGAAATACGTGCATTTTTCCCTGCGCAAAGCCCACGTTTTGTAACAAAATTATAAACTCCACCAATCCCATTTTTATCGCCAGAATACCAATTTTGAACAGTTGAATATTTAATTGAAGCGTCTTCTAAGGCCACTAATTCAACTACTGCTGCATGCAATTGATTACTGCTAAATTGTGGTGCAGTACAACCTTCTAAATAGCTAACTGTACTTCTTTCTTCTGCAATGATAAGTGTTCGTTCGAACTGACCTGACTCTTCGTTATTAATTCGAAAATAGGTAGACAGTTCTAACGGACAGATTGTATCTTTTGGTATATAGCAAAATGAACCATCACTAAATACCGCTGAATTTAATGCAGAAAAAAAATTATCTCCAATTGGTATAACACTCCCCAAATATTTTTTAAGTAGTATTGGGTATCGTTCAATTGCTTCAGAAATTGAGCAAAAAATAATTCCCGATTGATGCAATCTCTTTTTAAAAGTTGTTCCGATTGAAACACTATCAAATACGGCATCTACAGCAACGTTTGCAAGCATTTTTTGTTCGTTTAGTGAAACACCTAGTTTTTCAAACGTTCTTAGCAATTCAGGATCAACGTCATCTAAACTTCCAATTTTATTTTTAGTTTTTGGGCGTGAATAGTATTGAATTCCTTGATAATCAGTTTCTGCAATATTTAAGTATGCCCAATCAGGTTGGTCTAATTTTTTCCATGTTGCAAAAGCTTTTTGTCGAAACTGTCTCAAAAAATCAGGTTCGTTTTTTTTATCTGATATTTGTTGAATAATTTTATTATTTAGTCCTTTTGGAAATTGTTCGGTTTCAATTTCAGTTTTAAATCCATACTTATAAGGACTTTCAACAATATCTTTTAAAACCGATTCAGAGTTTGGTATTTTTTTCTCAACCATTTTATTTTTTTATTTTGGTATCTTATATTTTTAATATAACCAGCGACCTTGACTTAATTTTGTACAGAAATCAACTACAAAATCAATAACCCAAAATGCAAAAATTGGTGACGTGTCAATTATGAACTGTGGTGGCATAAATGTACGCCAAAACCTTAAATAAAAGTCAGTCATTGTACCAATAGTTGAAAATGGTTGATGGTACATGTTGATATTTGGAAACCAGCTACAATAAAGGCGAAATGTTAGTATAACTGTATAAATTTGGAGAAATGCGGCTGTGCCACTAGCTAACAATTGAATTGCTATTTTTAGTTGTAAAGGTAGTAAAGTAAGCATAAAAGCAAAAATTGATTAAACTATAACATGATTTTAAATCTTTTAACTATAAGAAGCATACCATAAAAGTGTCATTAAAATTTAACTATCTAGAATATTAGTTATATTCAGTAGTAGCTAGTGAAGAGACTTGAACTCATAACCTACTGATTACAAATCAGTTGCTCTACCAATTGAGCTACACCAGCAAACACGTTAAACTTTGTTATAGAGTCTAACAAATAATCCAAATTGTGTAAAATCTATTACAAGTAATTTTTTAAATTTCGGGTTCAAAATTAATTTTTTGGGCAAGGTTATTTTTTTTTTGCCGCATCACTTAATTTATAAATCAACTTGTTTTTTTCTAGCTCCTTGTTTTATAATTTGGTTATCGTATTTTTTTAAAGCAATTTCTTATGGCTAAAGGTAAAGGGGCGCGTATCCAAGTAACTTTAGAACATAAGTGCGAATTAGGCACTTATCGTTATACAACAGTAAAAAATAGACGAAATACAACCGAACGTTTGGAGCTTCGTAAATATTCGCCTGTAACAAAACAGCATGAAGTTTTTAAAGAAATTAAATAGAGTTAATGTATAGTAATTCAAAAAAAAATTTAGGGGTAGAAATTAGTGATGAGGTTCTTGATTCGTTAGATTATAAGAACATCACTGTTTTAATGTCGTTTGTTAGTGATCAAGGTAAAATTTTACCTCGTCGTACAACAAATTTGACTTCAAAACAACAAAAAAAAGTACAAAAGTTAATAAAACGTGCTCGTATAGCATCATTATTACCGTTTGTGATTGGTAAAAATTAAGTCTTTAAAAATGAAATTTCTAGATTTGTTACAATAAATTTATTGTAACAAGTGATGTTCGATTATTTTAGAGTCATAAATTTAAAATTATAAAAACTTATTTTTTTTGATTTAAATGACCCATTAACAATTTAATTTTATATCTATTTTCTAAATTGATTAAGTTAAGTTATGCTACAATTTAACTTAAGTTCAAAAAATTAAATTTGTTATCAGTATGACACCTTCATTAAGCGCATTCTTAAGTAGTGTGATTTTAGCGGTGGTAATTGTTGTTATTCCAATTTCGGCAGCATTAGTATTCGTTAGTTCTTCAGATAAAATTGTTCGATCATAAAAAAGAAACTGGATCATACCGATCCAGTTTCTTTTTTTTTATGCAAATATGATTTAACCTTACTTTCTATTTGATCGATAAAATTAGAAGTTCATCTCTGCTGCTTGTACTTTTTCGAACTGCTTCTTCTTTAATACTAACAGAATCTGTGTAAGAGTTACTGTGAAGAAGAAAACAATCATTCCCTTAATACGATTTGGATTTTGTAAAACAATTTCAGTTTCATTTTGACCGAAACCACCAACGTTTGGGTTATCTGTAAGTGGTTGATCTACTCTCACCACATCTTTTACATTAGCAATTAATGTTAAGCCAGCAGGAATAGTCTGTGTTACAGAATCTCCAGTCGTTGATTGAATAACAAGGCTTTTCTTACCTTTCTCTAATGGTTCGATCGAGGTAATTTGACCTGCTACTGTTGAAGTGTAAGTGTTGTTATTACTTTTTTCTCCACTTGGATATACTTGTCCACGACCACGATTAGCCCCAACATAAACTGGATAAGTTAGATAATGTACATCCTTATTTTGAGCTGGGTCTGGAGATAGTATAGGAAATGTAACTTCTTGGTGTTTATCACCTGAAATTGGCCCAACTACTAAAATATTTGGTTTTGTCTTACTGTAAGGTTGGACAAAAACTCCTTTTGTTTTCTGTTTAATTTCGCTTGAAATACGATCTTTAGGCGCTAGTTGAAAACCTTCTGGTAAAACAAGAACTGCACCAACATTTAATGGTCCTTTTGTTCCACCTGCTGTAACTTGTTTTGAGCTTAAATCATAAGGAATACCTACAACCGCTTCAAAAACTGAATCTGGTAACACCGCTTGAGGGACTTCAATTTCTGTTGGTTTTTGTGCTAAATGGCAATTTGCACAAACAATTCGACCAGTTGCTTCTCTTGGATTTTCATATGCTTGTTGTGCAAATACTGGATAAGCATAAGAAACTTTTGGTAATGCTAGGGTAAATATCATTCCTAGAATTAACAATACTGATCTAAATTTACTGATTATACTTGTCATTTTAATTTGAAATATTCAAAAGTATACATAAAGATTATATCTTAATATTTTGAATATTAGTATGTTTTTTGTCTGTTTTTAAAAATTATAAAAATTTAATTTTTTATTAAAATTACAATTCCAGCTCCGCCTAGATACAATACTAGTAAAGCACCTGACATAATAATTTGTGTTAATGGATCTGTAGATGGTGTTATTATTGCGGCAATAATTGTTGATAAAACAACAATATATTTCCAGGCGGATAACATAGTTTGACCGGATACAATTCCAAATAACCCCAGCACAATTTGTATAATTGGGATCTGAAATGCCAGTCCTGTTGCAAAAATTAAAGCAGCTACAAAATCAAAATATTGATTAAATGACCAAAAAGGTTCAACAACCTCTGCTCCATAAGCAATAAAAAATTTAAGTGCCGCCGGAACTAAAAAGAAATAAGCAAAAATTAAACCAACTGCAAAAAGAATACATGATCCAAAAGTTATTGGGAGTATAATATCCCGTTCTTTTTTTGTCATACCAGGTACAACGTATAAAAATATTTGATATATAGTTATTGGGCTACTTAGTAAAATTCCACAGAATGCGGCAATTTTTACTGATGCAAAAAAATATTCACCTGGTGCAAATTGAAGAAATTTAATTCCTACAGCAGGAATTTGGAATATTTGGACAATCTGCTTTATATCTGTAAAGCATAATAATGTCGAGATAACTAGAAGAATTAAACAAAAAATTAGTCTTTGGCTAAATTCTTCGATATGCTCAGACAATGCCATTTCATCATCTTGGATTTTCGTTAGATTTGATTGGTTACTATCATTATTTAGAAACATATTAATCTACATATCTTGAAAAAATATTAATAATTTATTTAGGTTTTGTCCATTTTATCGACAATAATACATTCAGTAGTTAAAACCATACTAGCAATCGATGCCGCGTTTTGTAAGGTTGAACGTGTTACTTTCGCTGGATCAATAATACCTTGTGTATACATGTTTACAAATTCGTTTGTTGCAGCGTCATAACCGATTTTAAATTCTGAATCTTTAATTTTCTCAGCAATAATTGCTCCATTTTGACCAGCGTTTGTAGCAATACGTCGTAAAGGTGCACTTAATGCTTTTTCAACTATTAATGCTCCTAGTAGTTCATCATCTTTTAGGTTTTTCTTAGCCCAATCTAACAATTTTGTTGATATGTGTACTAGTGTGGAACCTCCACCGGGTACTATTCCTTCTTCGACAGCTGCTTTTGTTGCATTAACAGCATCTTCTAGCCTTAGCTTACGGTCTTTCATTTCTGTTTCTGTGGCAGCTCCAACTTTTATAACAGCTACACCACCACTTAATTTTGCTAGTCGCTCTTGAATTTTTTCCCGTTCATAACTCGTATCACTTTTTTCAAGTTGGCGTCGTAATTGTTCACATCTTGCTAAAACTTTTTCTTTATTTGCATCTGATATTATAGTCGTAGATTCCTTTCCAACTATAACTCTTCTTGCTTTTCCTAATGTTTCAATATCAACTTTTTCTAAACTCAAGCCCGCATCTTCTGTAACAACTTGTCCAGCTGTTAATATTGCTAAATCTTCTAACATAGCTTTTCGACGATCACCAAAACCAGGTGCGCGTACTGCTACTACGTTTAATATCCCTCTTAATTTATTAACAATCAGTGTTGCTAGTGCCTCTTTTTCTACGTTATCACTAATAATTAATAATGGCTGATTAGTTTTTGTGACTAGTTCCAGTACAGGTAATAAATCTGTTTTAATCAAGCGAATTCGTTTATCAGTAATTAATACTAATGGATTTTCGAGTACGATTTCCATTTTTTCTGTATTTGTTACAAAATAGCCAGATATAAAACCACGATCGAAACCCATTCCTTCTGTAATTTCAAGCTCTGTAGTAGTTGATTTACTTTCTTCTAATGAAATTAAACCTTCGCGTCCAACCTTATTAATAGCATTAGCGATTAATGATCCAACACTTTTGTCATTACCTGCAGATATAGTCGCAACTTTTGTTATATCATCAATATCTTCAATTGGTCGAGCATGTTCTGTTATTTGATACACTACATATTGTGTAGCTTTTTCTATACCGCGTTTAAGTACGATTGGGTTCGCACCTGCTGCCACATTACGCATTCCTTGTTTAATAATCGCATATGCTAATACAGTTGCAGTTGTTGTTCCATCACCTGCGACATCATTCGTTTTTGAAGCAGCTTGTCGAATTAATGAAACACCAGTGTTTTCGAGATTATCCAATAAGTTAATTTCTTTTGCAATTGTTACCCCATCATTAACAATTTGCGGTATTCCAAATTTTTTTTCTAGAACTACATTTCTACCTTTTGGTCCTAGTGTAATTGACACTGCTTCAGAAAGCGTGTCCATTCCTCGTTCAAGTGCTTTTCTCGCATCTTCTTGGTATAAGATAGTTTTTGATTTCATATAGACTTTATGATTTGATTAACATTAACTGCTCTTTTAATATAATTCCTAACTATTTATAAATATTGGCTCAGGCTGGACTTGAACCTGCGACCTTGGGCTTATGAGTCCCCTGCTCTAACCAACTGAGCTACTGAGCCTTATGTAAATAGTGTAGCAAAAACTTTTAGGTTTTTGCAACTTTGCTTGTAAAGTCATAGATATTAAACATGACGTATTTTCATTTTCTTTCTAAAAGTAGTGTTTAGTTTTATAAAATAAAACAGATTTAATTTGCAAATCTAATAAACCATATGAGGTAACTTACAAAGTCCCGTTTATCGTTTCTCAACAGAAGCTAAGTAAAAATTTTATCAAGCTTAACGAGGAAATAATAGAATTGAAGTCAGAATTGCATAAAAGAAGCGTTGAGCGTCTAAAAAACCAAGGTGATAACATAGAGTCTAAAGACATTGATAAAGCCGTTAATGATGTTTTAAACAGCGTTATAGATAAAGTTTCAAAACGTAACATAGAAGCATTAGGAAAGGTTCAATTTTCAGCCCAAATTAATTTTTCAGCAGATGGTGGATTAAGAATAGGTGAAATACAAGATATTATTAATATTCAACCTAAAGAAATATTAAATGAAGAACCTGATCATACTAATAATCAATTAGAGTCATTATTGGTTAGAATGCGTACAACGAAACAAAAACAATTGTTAAAGTCTAATTTTTTAGATTTGCAAGAGACGTTTATACTTGAAGGGCAAACAGCCTTTAATAGAAAATATAATTCTATAAAGGGTTTAGGTAGGTTTACAAAAACATTACTTTTAGCCACTTTTAAAGAAACTCAGGATAGGATAAAGTAAATAATACATCATATTTTTTTATTGCCTTAAAAGGAATAGAAAAGCTTGTAGCCGATCCAGTGAGGCTATAAGCTTTTTGATCAGATAGTTTTTCTTCTAATTTGTCATTAATCATTACGAATTAATCATTACGATTTTAAGATAAGAATAGTACATAAATAAAACATATACTAAAAAGTTCTTATTTTGTGCTCTTAGATCCTTTAATTACAACTACATGTTGCTTAATGTTGTCGGTTCCCAAAATGCAGAATAAGTAGCACTTTAGTAAACCAAAGTGCTACTTATTCTGCATTTTGGAAGAAAATTACGTAGTATATCTAACCAAAAAAAAACCCAAAGTGCTACTTATTCTACGTTTTGGTTGTGGCGACACAAGTAAATCAATAATATTATTTAAATTTATGATATATGATATATAGTTTGGTTAAAGACTTAATTATAAACGTTAATCAATGTCTAAACAATCACCAAAGAAACAACGCAAAAGAGATAGAGTAAAAAAGGCGATTAAATCAGGCGGTAAGAAAATTGCCAAGTTTACAAAATCTAGAATTGTAAAAAGGTTTATTCCATTATTTGGTCTAATTACAATTTTTGTGCCAGGTAAGGCTCACGCATTTACTCTAGACGAGGGGATGATACAATTTGGTGCAAACGCCACTTTCATCGCAGTAGAATATAAAGGAATGCGTGAAGTAGTTCGAACAGGAATTAGTGCGATACCTGATCCTACCGTACGTACAGCCGTATCTACAGTTGGTAGTATAGCAGCACTTGTTGGTGGTGTAAGTTGTGGTATCGGGTCTGCGGTTTGCAGCGGAATGGGTTGGGAACAAAAAGCGATGGTGTGCTTACATGGTGTGGGAGTTTGTTCTGGTGTAGCGTCAGGAATGCATGATGCCGACCCTATAAACCCCGTTACAGTGCCGGGTAAAATAGCAGGCGATGCAATAGGTAAAATGAGCGCGTAATAGCGTAATATTACTGATTTAAAGTTAATATAAAACCTTTATAGACGATCCAGTGAAGCTATAAGGGTTTTTGATTATTCAAAAAAACCCTCCCGTTAACGGCCAGGTCAAGGGCTTGGATGTTTAGTTGTAACCAAACTAAATTAAATTTTGATATGATAAATGAATACTCAGAATTAACCACTGAAATCGTAAAGTTAAGCTACGAAGAAGTAATGAGGAAAGGAATACCGTTCTTACAAATTTTCCCACAAATGTTTCAGGAAAATAACATTGCAGAGACATTTAAAATTAAAAAGACGCAAAGAGATAAAACAATAAGTGCTTACACGTTACGTGTAAAAGAAGAAGAAATTCAGCAATTTAGAGAAAAAATTTTTGTACATTGTGGTATGAGTTTAAGTATTTTTAAACTTCCGACACAAACACAAGCAGCATTTTGGTTTATGCTATTCAATTGGATAGAATGTAATAATTATTCAATTACAATAGGACCAGAAAAAAGAAAGTTATTAGCCAAATATTATAGTCGATCAAGTGATCCAGATAGTAGATCAGTTCAAAATATTTTACGTGGCCTTACAAAGAGTGGATTATTAGTAAAGTGTAAAAACATCGTATTTCATTAATCCCTATGAAAGAATACAAGATCAGTATATACTTATAATAGGAAATTAAGGGTTACTAACTCAATGGTAGAGTACTCGGCTTTTAACCGAATAGTTCTGGGTTCGAGTCCCAGGTGACCCATCAGGTTTTATTATAAGTTATTTGCACTTTTGATAAATTTTTTTTAACTATGGTAGAATTTAATGCAAGTCTTAATTAGTAATCAAAATATTAGTAAAAAAAACCTACCATCAATAGACTCTAAACCAAAGTGTTACTAATTAAAACCCGTTTTAAGTCCTATTTAGTTTTTAAAATAATTAATTTAAAATTGAATTTATGTTTGAAACATTTTTTCAAAATTCAACAAAGCAAGCGCTTACCAAGTATGACCAAATAGTTAATCAGATAAACACATTAGAAAAAGATTTTAATGGTTTAACAGATGTTCAATTACAAGATTATACTCGCCAACTGAAAGTTGATCTACGTGAAGGTACAAAATCAGAAAATCAAATTATTGTTGAATCGTTTGCACTGGTTCGAGAAGCTAGTATAAGAGTATTAGGTCTTCGACATTTTGACGTTCAATTAATTGGCGGCCTTATATTGCATGAAGGTAAAATTGCTGAGATGAAAACTGGTGAAGGAAAAACATTAGTTGCACTACTTCCAACATTTCTTAATGCGCTTGCTGGTCAAGGTGTCCATGTTGTTACTGTTAATGATTATCTTGCACGTCGTGATGCTGAATATGTGGGTCAAGTTCACCGTTTTTTAGGTTTAAGTGTTGGCTTAATTCAAGAAAATATGGAATTTTCAGAGCGCAAAGTAAATTATTCGTGTGATGTGATATATGTTACAAATAATGAATTAGGTTTTGATTATCTTCGAGATAATATGGCATTTACAGAAGACGAAATAGTTCAACGACCATTTTTTTATTGTGTTGTTGATGAAGTAGATGCAATATTAATTGATGAAGCTCGTACACCATTGATTATTTCTGGTCCAAGTAAAGCACCGATTCAAAAATATGCTCGAACGACGAGATTAGTTCAGACGTTAAGGAAAGATATTCATTATTCGGTTGATGAAAAAAATCAAAACGCAACGTTATTAGAAGAAGGATTAGCCTTTTGTGAACAAGCATTAGAAATATCGGATTTATACAGTGTTGAAGATCCTTGGATTCCGTATATATTAAATTCCGTTAAAGCAAAAGAGTTATTTGTTCGAAATACTCATTATATTGTTAATGAAGAATCGGAAATTATTATTGTTGATGAATTTACGGGTCGAACAATGATTGGTAGGCGTTGGAGTGATGGTTTGCATCAAGCTGTTGAAGCTAAAGAAGGATTACCAATTCAAGATGAAAGTCAAACATTAGCTTCCATTACGTATCAAAATCTATTTCTTTTGTATAGTAAATTATCAGGAATGACTGGTACAGCGAAAACAGAAGAAGTTGAATTTGAAAAGATTTATAATTTGCAGGTTATTTCTGTACCTACAAATCGTTCTATTAAACGTAAAGATTTTCCAGATTTGATTTATAAAAATCAATACTTGAAATGGCAAGCAATCGCTAATGAATGTCTTGAAATGTATAACATTGGTCGTCCAGTTTTAGTTGGTACAACTACCATTGAAAAATCAGAATTGTTAGCAGCATTACTTAATGAATATAAATTACCTTATAGACTTCTAAATGCTCGCCCTGAAAATATTGAAAGTGAATCAGAGATTATTTCCCAAGCAGGTTGTAAGAATGCAATTACAATTGCTACAAACATGGCTGGGCGTGGTACAGATATTGTTTTAGGTGGTAGTTCAAAATCACTTACACTTTCAATATTTCAAAAGTTTCTAAGTCAGAAAAAGTCATTAATTGTTCGTTCTAAAAACAACCAGTTTATTGTAGTTGATTTCCCTGATTATGTAGCTACATATGATCAGGCTTTACAATATCTTGAAATGAATTCTGATTTACCGACCGAGTTAGCTGATGATTTGAAGAATACATATAATCAAATTTATGAGGAAAAAAATGAGATTGCAGCGTCTGGCAAACTTATAGTTAAACAGCTTGGTGGATTACATGTAATTGGTACGGAACGTCACGAATCAAGACGTATTGATAATCAATTACGAGGTCGATCTGGTCGTCAAGGTGATCCAGGTTCATCAAGATTTTTTTTAAGTCTTGAAGATAAATTGCTTAGAATTTTTGGTGGTGATCAAATTTCGTCACTTATGCAAAATATCGGGTTACAAGAATCAGTACCAATTCAATCTAAGTTTTTAAACCAAAGTTTAGAATCTGCACAAAAAAAGGTTGAAACTTATTATTTTGATATTCGTAAAAAACTATTTGAATATGATGAAGCATTAAACACTCAAAGAAATGGTGTTTATATAGAACGTCGTCGAATTTTAGAAATTGGTAGTCTTCGGAATTGGATTGTTGAATATGCTGAACGAAGTTTGTATGATATTGTACTTCTTCTTGATGTAACACAAGACGATGTGATTAAAAATAATATTTTACAAAAAGTACAATATTTATTGGGAACACCGTTTTTATTTAAATTGAATCCTCTAAACAGCCAAGAACAAATTAAATTAATTTCAGATTTGCATCAACAATTTCAAATTAGTTATGCTTTAAAAGAAGCTGAAATGACTTTAATTGAACCAGGTTTATTGCGTGAATTAGAACGTTCGTTTTTATTGCAACAAATTGATTTCTCTTGGAAAGAACATCTACAAAAAATTTCTGCCTTACGTGATGCAGTGGGTTGGCGTGCTTATGGTCAAAAGGATCCACTAACAGAATATAAACAAGAGGCATATAACTTTTTTGTTATCATGTTGACTCGTATTCGACATCGTGTAGTTTATTTTGTTTTACGATCACGAATTATTATTGAATTAAATTCTAGTACTAAAACATCATATACAAATAAAGAAGTTAATTTGTAATTTAAGCTCTTCAAAATGAATAATAACGCAAATAGTTTATACAATTAACAATTAATCCTCTAAATTAATATCTTTAGAGGATTAATTTTTTATTTAAAGTCTTTTTTTATAATCTAGACTCCAAATTGATTTCCACGGCGATACTGTAAATATGCAGCTACAAAAAGTCCTGCAATTGTTACTGGTACTAGTCCTAAAACAATCCCTGATAATAATACTTCTACCATAATTTTTTATAGATGTTTTAAATAATTATACTTCATCAAATAAACTACTTTGACGAATGTCATCTGCCTCGATTGTTACTAGGTCGGCTTTTGTAAGAACTCTATCTCCCGAAGCAAACATACGATTAGCATGTTTCATACGTGCTTTATCAATTGCGTTTGATACTGTTCTTGCATTGGCAAATAACGGTAATTGACGACGCTTATCAACATATTCTAAAAGTGCTTCTTCTGCATCAGGTGTCATGCGATATTGTTGCTCTTCAAGAATTAATCTCCCAATTTGTAATAATTCTTCTGCTGTATAATCGGGGAAATCAATGTGATTTGCTACTCGTGATGATAGTCCAGGATTTGATTCATAAAAACTATCCATACGGTCCTTATAACCAGCAAAGATTACAACTAAATCCTCACGCTGATTTTCCATCACTTGAAGTAAAATTTCAATGGCTTCAGCTCCATAATCTCGCTCGTTATCGGGCTTATATAAATAGTATGCCTCATCAATAAACAGGACTCCACCCATAGCTTGTTTTAAAACTTCTTTTGTCTTCGGTGCGGTATGTCCAATATACTGTCCAACTAAATCGTCACGAGTAACAGTAATCAAATGCCCTTTACGAATATAGCCTAATTTATATAAAATATCTGCCATACGATTTGCTACTGCTGTTTTCCCAGTTCCAGGACTACCGGTAAATGACATATGTAAACCTACAGATGTCGAATTTAGACCTAGTCCAAGATTCTTTCGAAGACGCTGTACTAATAATAATGCAGCAATTTCTTTAATACGGGCTTTTACAGGGGCTAAACCTACAAGATCTTCTTCGAGTTGGTTAATGATTCCTTGAATATCTGTTTTATTATACTCTTCTTGTAAATTAAGTGCCATTGTATATACAATTTTAATATTACCGCTTAAATTATAACATTATTTTATCGAACTAGATCTACTGTATTCAAATTTGTTTACTTCATATACATAAGCAACCCAAGGGAGTTCTTGTTTTTTTCTAACTAAAAATACTTCTTTTTTTTTATTTAAATATCTATTTAAACAATATTGATCTTAATAAGATCGAGAAAAATTGATATTATGCTAATCCTTGCAAATGAACTTATTACCCTCATTCTGAATGTAACTACGACTAAAGAATTCATTATAATCTGGTTCAGAGACATTTGTAAGTTTAATATTCTGAAAAACACATTCATAAAAAGCACAATTCTTCATTTTGCTTTTTTTACAATAATAAATATCGAAAACAATATTAATAAATTTACATTCAACTTTATCAGAAAAACTTTTATGGTCTATATAGTCTACGAAAGACAGAAGAAATATCCCTTGAAAACAATAGTGATTTTACTAGGGTCTTATATCGCATAGCAAAAGCCAATAGATATGAGAATATTTTGTAAGCAAAGAAACATCTTTTATTGCAATCTAGGTTGGATAAATTCTAACACGGCGATTTAATTCATTTCCAACGTTAATACTATGTAGTTGGTAATGTTTTATTAGATCGTGTTGTAATTTTCGAACAGAATTAGTCTGTGGTAAAAGATCAAGTACTTTATGATGTGGAATAATAATTTCTTCAATTGCTAATCTCGTTTCTTCTAAGGGTGTTAACAACTCTTTTTCCACTATGCGTGAGATTTTACGAACCGTTTGTTTCTTATTAGTTAAGAATGTAGTATCTTTTTTACCTAATTTTTGTAAAGCTTTTACTATTTCTAACAGGCTATGTCGTTGAATAGTATAAATTGTAATTTTACGCGAATATGATATTTGTCGTAACCTTCGATTATTTTTAATTAAATTGTCTAACGCTAGAACCGCATCCGCATGTTGAATTTCTTTAATTACAACTATTGGTAAACGTAATGTTCGGATAATAGCTGTTAGCTCTTGAGTATTTATACCGTACGTATATAAATTAACCTCTGTTTTGACTGGATTACTTTTACCCAACTTTTTGATTTTCCAACTATCTACAGACTTAACTTTCTTTAATAAGACACTCTTTTTTTGTTTTTTATCTGTAATAACCTGCTTAAAATGACTTGTCTTATGATTTTCACTGTACGTAATTTGACAATGAATATTTACTTCTTTCTCATTGATTAATGTTCGTTTTTGTAGTAAAGGATTTTGACCCCTAAGTAACACGTCTACTGAATTTTCAATATTATCGTGAATGATCCAAGTTTGTGGATCATGAATTTCAACTGCTACATCAAATGTAGGAGGAGCTTTTCGTTCTAAGATACTTTTGGATGATCCACGTCGTTTTGCTTCTTCGTCTCCTAGAGTGACGTATTGTATTCCTCCAATTAAATCTGTAATGGTTGGGTTTTTAATTAAATTTTCTAAAGCATTTCCATGTGCTGTTCCAATTAGTTGGACACCTCGTTCAGCTATTGTTCTAGCTGCTGTGGCCTCTAGTTCAGTACCAATTTCATCAATTATTATAATTTCCGGCATATGGTTTTCAACAGCCTCAATCATAATTTCATGTTGATTTTTAGTACTCGAAACTTGCATTCTACGTGCTTTTCCAATAGATGGGTGAGGTAAATCACCATCGCCAGCAATCTCATTAGATGTATCAATAATAATTACTCTCTTTTTCATTCCATCAGATAATACACGAGCAATTTCTCGAATAGCAGTTGTTTTACCGACACCCGGTTTACCTAACAATAAAATAGATTTTTTATTTTCAAGTAAATCGCGTATGATGCTAACAGTCCCAAAAACAGCACGTCCAATTCGACACGTTAAGCCAATTATATTACCTTGGCGATTACGTAAAGAACTTATACGGTGTAATGTTTTTTCAATTCCTGCACGATTATCATCATTGAATTTCCCTAATCGTTTTATGATATAGTCTAGATCTTGCCACACAATAGTGCGGTATGACAGATATTCGGTACTACCATCAGCAAATCTTGCTTCTGGTCGACGACCAATATCTAATACAATTTCAATTAAAATTTCCTGTTTAGGATGAGACTCTAACGGCCGTCGAATAAAATCAGGTACTATTTCTAATAATTGATTTAAATTATCTGCTAATAACATCTTCTGAATTTAAATGTTGATGATTAGAATTTGTAAGGTTAGTCTAATAAATAAAAAAATGACTGATATATTTTCATTAGACCAACTTTAAATTAGTCTAGTGAAAATATATTTTTTATTCATTAATCAAACTTTCGGAGTAGTAATCGTACTGAACCATTTTGTGGATTTTCAGATTGGGCAAGTTGAAATCCTTCACGTTCACTCATTTGTACAATCGATTTATACGCATAACGCTGACTAATTCGATTTAAAAACTTATCTACTGAGTAAGGTTGTAACCAAAACATTAAATCTGTTACCAACTCGTATTCACTTCCATTCCATGCAAAGCCGATATCATGATTATTTGATTGTTTAATAACCAATTCTGCTACATGCTTTTGGTTATTATAGCCTCGGATCTCTTTATTTCCAACTTCCGTCTCTAATGAAAGATCGTTTAAACTTTCTTTTAGAATCGTTAAATTGTAAAGTTTGGTTTTAATTTTTGTGAAGTGAGACATGGATTATAAACTTCTTTAATTAACTTAGTAATTTGACTACTTATTATGTTTTTGTGTTTAACTACTTATAGCTATTATAGCATATATTGTAATATTAACGTTTTTAGAGTTTAAAATGAAATAAATTTGACTCTGGCACAAAAAACTTCCATGTAATCTTGTTAACGTATTCTATTATTAGAAGAGTATGACTAATAAAAAATATTTCAACTAGTCCCTCCACTAGTTGATTTTTTTAGTTCTTCTATTTATACTAAGGATATACATATTATTATAGTTAAAAATATGCGAAAAGAATTAGAGTTATATGAAATCTTAATTCTATTAGACCCAAATCTTATAGAGGATGAAGTTACTAACAAAATTCAATTTTATCAGGACTTTTTAGTTGGTAAAGGTAGTAAAGTAATGGTTCAAAACCAAGGTCGTAAAGGTTTAAGTTATGCCATAAAAAAGTTTGAGGCAGCTAATTTTGTTCAGATGGTATTCTTAGGAAACGGTAAACTTGTGGAACTTTTTAATAGTACTATCCGTCGTGATGAGGCAGTTTTGCGCCATATTGTAACAAAATTAAATGAACCTTTATTAGTATAGAATTTTATTCTTGATTAGTTAGGCGAGATTCTCATTTACTAGGGTTTATATTTTTATATTGTTTAATAAGTCCCTAGTATTGAAAAGTTTGAAAGGTTGACAAGTTTTTTTATTTTATACTATGCTGTTTCTAGGTAAAATTACTATTCGCGGGATAGAGCAGTTTGGTAGCTCGTCGGGCTCATAACCCGAAGGTCAATGGTTCAAATCCGTTTCCCGCTATGTAATTTGTTTTTTAGGTCAGAATTTTTTTCAATATAATAAAAACATTAAAAACATCATGGACGAAGAAAAATTTTTCAGCCTGTTAAGGCAATCAAACGAACTAAAGAAAAATACTGAAACACCGACATTAATAGATGGTCGAATACCCTCTTTAGACCCTGAAGAGTCTGATATGCTTTCAGACTTTATGATAACAATTGGAGACAATTTTCATTTCTCAGAAAGACGAGAATATATTGACTTAGCGAAAGATTTTCTGGCTGATGAAATAACTGCAGATGACTTTTCGTCTTCTTTCATGGGTTTATATGAAGGAATAGATGGAGAGGTTGCTCAAATGGGAAAAGATGAGTCGCCAGAGTTGACAAATTTTTTAAAAACTAGTCAATCTGAACTAGGTGACTTACTCTCACAAATTTATGGTACTTGCGACTTCTTTGGACATGTCATTTATGACGAAGAAGAATTAAAAGATTGTGCCCGAATCTTGCTATTAAAATTGCAATAAACTGTGATTTACGGGCACAGATTTATATTATTGCTTTATGATATAAAAAAAAACTAGAGAACTTATAGTTCTCTAGTTTTTATAGGTTCTAGATAGCTAATTACGCTGCAACTGCAGGAGCAACTAGAGCTACTGGTAAAGACTCACCAGCTGCTAGGTCTAGAGGGAAGTTGTGAGCGTTACGCTCGTGCATTACTTCCATACCTAGGTTTGAACGGTTAAGGATATCCGCCCAAGTGTTGATTACACGACCTTGAGAATCAACTACAGACTGGTTGAAGTTGAAACCGTTTAGGTTGAATGCCATAGTAGCAACACCCATAGCAGTGAACCAGATACCAACTACTGGCCATGCACCTAGGAAGAAGTGAAGTGCACGTGAGTTGTTGAATGAAGCGTATTGGAAGATTAGACGACCAAAGTAACCGTGAGCTGCAACGATGTTGTAAGTCTCTTCTTCTTGACCGAACTTGTAACCGTAGTTAGCTGATTCGTTCTCAGTAGTCTCACGGATTAGAGATGAAGTTACTAGAGAACCGTGCATAGCTGAGAATAATGAACCACCGAATACACCAGCAACACCAAGCATGTGGAATGGGTGCATTAGGATGTTGTGCTCAGCTTGGAATACAAGCATGAAGTTGAAAGTACCAGAGATACCTAGAGGCATACCATCAGAGAATGAACCTTGACCGATTGGGTAGATTACGAATACTGCAGCTGCTGCAGCTACTGGAGCTGAGAAAGCAACACAGATCCATGGACGCATACCTAGACGGTATGAAAGTTCCCACTCACGACCGATGTAAGCACATACACCAATGAAGAAATGGAATACAACTAGTTGGTAAGGACCACCGTTGTATAACCACTCATCAACTGAAGCAGCTTCCCAGATTGGGTAGAAGTGAACACCGATAGCGTTAGAGCTTGGTACTACTGCACCAGAGATGATGTTGTTTCCGTAAAGTAGAGAACCAGCAACTGGCTCACGGATACCATCGATATCTACTGGAGGTGCAGCGATAAAAGCGATAATGTAAACTGAAATAGCTGTAAGTAGAGTAGGGAACATTAGACAACCGAACCAACCGATGTATAGTCTGTTCTCAGTTGAAGTGATCCATGCACAGAATTGCTCCCAGAAGCTTGCGCTTGCGCGTCTTTCTAAAGTTGTAGTCATGATTTTGATTTATGATTAAATTAATTTTATGGTTTTAAAAACCTCCCAGATTTTCATCTGTTACATACATTATTATTTCGTCACACACGCTTTTATGTTACAGAATACCGAGTATAATTAATATTAAGTGTATTTACGATAGAAATCACACCGGTAAAATATTTTACTCTATCCTATATAATTTTTATGAATAGTCTTATAAACTTCTCCATAACATTTTTCTATTTAGTACATCAGAGGTACCTCTCTTCCAGTCCTTTCTTACTATTTGCTGACTATCCTTTATTTTATATGTTTTAGGATATAAGATAAACTGATAAGATAATTGAACTAATTTTTACATCATGAAACAATATCTTATCAGTTTTTAATTGAATTTAAATGAAATAGATTTTAGTAGTAAATCTTACCACCACCCCATTTTTCGTTAACTACTTTCGGCTGAATTAGAATATGACCAGCCATAGCAAATAAATCTTCATCTGTTAATGAACGCATCTTTGGAAAAATATCTGCACTCTTAATACTTGGATGAATTTCTGCTATCGAATCTGTACCATCGTAACTTAGCGGGTCCTTAAAATAACTTACAAGACTAGTAACGTTATCTCTAGCCGGTGTAGCTAAACTAAGAGATTCAACATCTAAACCAACATTCGGATTCGTTTTTGTCACACCACCAACATGACACGTTCCGCAGGCAGTATTAAATAATCGTTTCCCACGTTTTACCTGCTCTACACTAATTACTACTGTGTTTCCTTTACCATCTAATGTTACAGTTCTCGTATCTTCATCTAATTCTAATGCATTAGCCGAAGAGATATGAGTATTAAGAACAAAAGCTGCTAAAACACTTCCTAATAAAAATTTATTTTTCAGCATGTCTAGTCTAAATCTCTAATTTTTTACTAATTAATTTTGAAAAAATCTCTCAATAAGTATTAAATCTTATTATAAGCTATCTAGTGAAAAATTTCTCAATTATCTAGAAAAACTATTTAATACTCTAATATTGAATTTTTACTATGTTAAACTTCACAAGTTTTTTCGATAAACTTAATTAATTTAACGTATTCGTGAATACATGTTAATTTCTATTTAACTAAATAAATTCAATATTTTACTTAATCAAAAGTATTCTTACCAGTAAATTTAACATTAACTGGTTGTGCGTTTTTACCAATGGAATGCATAACATTACCGATACCAATTCGACCAGCATTTAACTTCTCTGGGAAAACTCCATCTTTAGGGTGAAGATATTGAACTTCACTATTTGGAAAAATACGATAAATTTTATAATCGTTAATCTTAAATGATGTACGAAGTTGAGTGCCTAGTGCTAAACATTGTTCTTTCTTTGCTAGATAAAGAAGATTTTCTCCTTTTTGCATTATTGCTGAACCACTTGTTGGCATTTCAAAAATTTGCTCTTTTTTACTTGTCCAAGTAATAGCATACTTTTCTTCAGTTTCTGCAGCTCGTAACCAACCACCAGTACTACCTCCAAATGTTGGAGAAGCTATTTGTAAATCTAATATATCAGTCATAAATACGCCCTACTTCAAAAAAAATAAACATATTAATGTTACTAGAAAAATATTTTATATGATGTTTACTAATTTAATAGCAATTGAAATAATTTTTTTAATCAATTGCCGTTTATACTATCCCAATAATAACCTAAAACTTATGTCATTTCCGTAAAAATGTTCTTACTAATTGCAACATCAGTTGTAATCTTATTTCAGATTGATCTTCCAAGAATTGTTCCTAATTTAATCAGCTTTTTAAGTGGGTTTTTATTTTCTAGTATTTTAGATACTTCACTTGGTGAATTTAATGAATGGGCAATCGTTGGAGCTGCATTAATTGTTTCAAGTTCAGAGATTGTGACAAAAATCTATTATTTTGTAAATTTTAAACTTCGTCTAAAAAAATTCGGTAAAAAATACTCTATAATGGAAGTATTGAATGTTCTGCAGTTTTTTAAAATTGGTTTAATTTACGGTTTAATAGTAGACGCTTTTAAGCTCGGAAGCTAATAAATTGTTTGAATTTATTTGCATAGCTCAGAGTCTTTCAATTTCTTCCCTTTTAATATAAGCATTATAAAGACATGCTTTATATATAACTATATGGACAAAAATCGATATAGTTGTATAGATCAAATTTAAATATGTATATTGAAATATAATAATATGATCACAGATGCCCAAGTTTTTTTAGCATTAGGAATAGCATTAATTGCAGCTGTATTTGCGATTGGTTTAGGTCGACAATTATATGTATAGGTTCATTGTTAGATTAATCTAATTATCGTATAGGCCCTTAGCTTAGTATAAGGGCTGATACGTAGTTGCAATATGATTTTAAAAATAAAATGTTTCAAATAAAAAATAAACTTAAAAAAGTATTAAAATTACACGCATTTATCTTGAGTTTATTTAGAAAATTGTTAATCATATCTTTTTTGGGCCGAGTTGGATTTGAACCAACGTAAGCTATGCTAGCGGATTTACAATCCGCCCCCATTAACCACTCGGGCATCGACCCATAAATTCAGTACAACTATTTATAAATAATTACAACTGATTAGAGTGTATCATTCACCAATACTTTTTTCAAGTAATTTAAAATAAATATCCTAACTAGCAAGGATAATTCAGATAATTCGGGTGATCAAACTCATAGGCGGGGAAAGAAGATTAATACCATACTAGGACAAAGAGGGGGTTAGAAAGTCTTGGGACAAAATACAAGTCCGAGGCTGACAAGGTGATCAATGATGATCAAAAGAGCCTAATAGTACGTTGTTTAAAAGAAGAGTTACTTGCATGAAAAATATATAACTAAAAATATATAACTAATATTGCATTAAAGAAAAAGTAGCCAACGAAATAAAATCATAGGAAATTCTGAATTAGCTCGAAAAGACGAAAACATTAGCGAATTTAGAGAACAAATGAATTAACAATATGATAAACGTAGGTCCATATTCAAATATGGTTCTACGTTTATCATATTGCTAATCCCGTAAAAATTAGTTTTACTATGGTAAAAATTTAAACTATATAATCAGTTACTTACCTACTGAAAAATCCGTTTCTATTGTTTCACCTTCTGGCCCATTTGTTGAAGTAGGGTCTGCTTGACTATACACTTTTTGTCCTATTTCCATCATAACTTGTTTTATTTCTTCAGTTAATGATTTCATCGCATCTGTATTATCACTTTCAATTTCTGCTTGTAGTTTAGTAAGTAAAGATTCAACCTTTTCTTTTTCACTAGGATCAATTTTCGATTCTAATTCTTCAAGTTGCTTTTTAGTTTGATAAGCGACTGAATCTGCTTGATTTTTAGTCTCGATTTGGGCTGATTTTTCTTTATCTGCAGCTGCATTTGTCTCAGCTTCTTCTACCATACGTTCAACATCTTCTTTTGGTAATGTTGAAGCTCCAGTTATAGTAATGGATTGTTGTTTATTTGTTGCCTTATCTTTTGCCGTTACAGATAAGATACCGTTTGCATCAATGTCAAATGTAACCTCAATTTGTGGCACTCCACGTGGTGCTGAAGCGATTCCATCTAAACGGAATGTTCCAAGACTTTTATTATCTTTTGCTAGTTCACGTTCACCTTGTAAAACATGAATTTCCACATTAGGTTGATTATCGACAGCTGTTGAAAAAGTTTCTGATTTCTTAGTAGGTATAATTGTATTTCTCGGCGTAATTTTAGTTGTTATACCACCTAGTGTTTCAACACCGAGTGATAGTGGTGTAACGTCAAGTAATAAAATGTCTTTAACCTCGCCACCTAAAACTCCCGCTTGAACTGCTGCTCCTACAGCTACGACTTCATCTGGATTTACAGTTTGGTTTGGTTCTTTGCCAAGTAAGTTTTTAACTAATTCTTGGACCGCAGGTATTCTCGTTGAGCCACCGACTAATACATTTTGATCAATTGCATCTGGAGTTAGCTCAGCATCTTTAAGTGCATTTTGGATTGGAGTCTTACAACGTTCGATTAAATCTGAACACAATTCTTCAAATTTTGCTCTCGTTAATTCTTTCTCTAAATGCTTAGGTCCGTCTGATGATACGGAAATAAACGGTAAGTTAATTGATGCTTGACTTAAGTTTGAAAGTTCAATCTTTGCTTTCTCGGCAGCTTCAGTTAAACGTTGTAGTGCTTGATTATCTTGTGTTAAATCGATACCTTCTGCAGATTTAAATTCTTGTACAAGCCACTGAACAATTTTTTCGTCAAAGTCATCACCTCCTAAATGTGTATCACCAGAAGTCGATAAAACTTCAAAAACACCATCCCCAACTTCAAGTATAGAAACATCAAATGTTCCTCCGCCTAAATCAAAAACAAGGATAGTTTCATTATCCTTTTTTTCTAATCCGTATGACAATGAGGCTGCTGTTGGTTCGTTAATAATTCGTAAAACATCTAAACCGGCAATTCGACCAGCATCTTTTGTTGCTTGACGTTGTGAATCATTAAAGTATGCTGGCACTGTTATTACAGCCTGGTTAACTGTTTCACCTAGGTATTTTGTAGCGTCTTCAGCTAGCTTACGTAGAACTTGTGCTGAAATTTCTTCAGCTGCAAATTTTTTATTCAATGCTGGACAATCAAGTTTTATAATATCCTCAGTTTGAATAACTTTATATGAAACTTGTCGCAATTCTTCCGTAACTTCATTTGTTTTACGTCCAATAAATCGCTTAATAGAATAAAATGTATTCTCAGGGTTAACGACTGCTTGACGCTTAGCAATTTGACCTACTAGTAGGTCTCCTTTTTTTGTATAAGCTACTACCGATGGTGTTGTACGATTTCCTTCGGAATTTGTAATTACTTCCGGTTTTCCTCCTTCCATCACAGCAACAACCGAATTTGTTGTTCCAAGATCAATTCCAATAACTTTTGCCATTTATTTTCTACTTTATTTTCTCTTTCTTTTTAAATTATAAGAATTGGTTAACTTGAAAAGAAGGTGTAATTACCCCCCTATTTTTAATGTTGTAGTTTAAGTTTGTTCCTTTGCGATTTGTTGGTAATTGAACTAGCTTAATTTTTTTAAAATTTCTATTGACCGTGTTTGAATCTGAACTGGACAAATTGATCTAAATTACTCTATAATTAGAGTGCTTATTCCTATCTCGGATTGAGCTAAAAAAATTTACCCCTTGGTAAATTTTGCATTGTTTATATGATTTGATAATAAAGAATTGATATGTCTATTGGCTTATTTGGTCGAAAAATCGGAATGACTCAAATTTTTGCTGATGATGGAACAGCTGTTCCAGTTACACTTGTTCAAGGGGAAAATTGTCAAGTGAGTCAGATAAAAACTATTGATACAGATAGTTATAATGCAATTCAAGTTTCATTCGTGGAACAGTCATTACATAAAATAACTAAACCACAATTAGGTCATTTAAAGAAGTCTGGTACCAAAGGATTTAAATATTCTGGTGAATTTCGTGTTACTGATCCAAATGGTTATAAGTTAGGTCAAATGCTTAATGTCGATATATTTAGTACTGGTCAAAAAGTTGATATCACCGGTAAAAGTATTGGTAAAGGTTTTGCTGGAAATCAAAAACGACATAACTTTAGCCGTGGTCCAATGACTCACGGATCAAAAAATCATCGTTTACCTGGTTCTATTGGTGCTGGTAGTACGCCTGGACGTGTTTACCCAGGTAAAAAAATGGCCGGTCAAATGGGAAATAAAACTATAACTATCAAGAATAGTGAAATTTTATTTATTAGTGTTCCAGAAAATATCCTTGTTTTAAAAGGTTCGTTACCAGGAAAGAAAGACAATTTATTACGCATAGCACCTATTGATTAGGTTTTTTATTTTTAAGACTTAATTTAATCAATTGTTTCTTTTGTTCTGTTAGTAAATATTTATATACAAATGTATGTCTTTAAAACAAAATTCGTTTATTTCGTTAATAAAATATCCGATTTTAACTGAAAAAACTATTCAACTGTTACAGAGTAATCAGTATAGTTTTGCCGTTGATAAAAAGGCAAATAAAGTTTCAATTAAAGCCGCAATTGAAGAATTATTTGATGTTAAGGTGGTTTCAGTTAATACTTCGATGCGTCCGTTAAAGCGTCGTCGAGTTGGAAAATTTATCGGTCAAAAGCCTCGTCACAAAAGAGCAATAGTTACACTTGCGCCAGAAAATTCAATTACATTTTTTGAAGAGAATTAAAATTTGGTGCTTATTTAAAAGTTTTAATAGTATATCTTATACATACAATTTTATATGGCAATTCGTTTGTATCGGGCATATAGTCCAGGCACACGTTCACGTTCTAGTTTATTCTTTGATGAAATTACAACAAATCGTCCTCAAAAAGCTCTAACATTTGGTAAAAAAGCTTGCAGTGGACGTAATAATCGAGGAGTAATTACACTTGGAGATCGTGGTGGTGGACATAAGAGAAAATATCGTATTATTAGTTTTAATCGTAAAGAAGCGAATTCTGAAGTTGATGTTATTACAGCTCGAGTTATAAGTATCGAGTATGATCCTAACCGTAATGTTCGTATTGCACTGTTATGTTATGAAAATGGAACAAAAAAGTATATCTTATGCCCTCGTTCTTTAAAAGTTGGAATGACTGTATCTTCGGGTAGTAATGCGCCTATTGAAATTGGTAGTGCAATGCCCCTTTCATCTATGCCGTTAGGTAGTACTGTTCATAATGTTGAATTAACGTTAGGTAAAGGAGGTCAACTTGCTCGATCCGCTGGTGCATATGCCCAACTGATTGCAAAAGAAGGTAATTTTGTTACATTGAAGTTACCTTCAGGTGAGATACGTTTGGTCCATAAGCAATGTTATGCAACATTAGGTCAAGTTGGGAATATTGAGTTTGCTAATATACGTTTAGGTAAAGCTGGTCGTAATCGTTGGTTAGGGCGCCGACCACATGTTCGTGGTGTAGTTAAAAACCCTATTGATCACCCACACGGTGGAGGAGAGGGTCGTTCTCCGATTGGTCGTGCACGACCAGTAAATCCTTGGGGTAAACCAGCTCTTGGAGTTAAAACACGTAAACCAACAAAGTCAAGTAGCAAGTATATACTTCGTTCGCGTCGCTAAATTAAGTATTTATATTAATTATTCACATGACACGTTCTTTAAAAAAAGGTCCTTTTGTAGCCTCTTATATCATGGAAAAAGTTGAAGCAATGAATGCATCTGGTAAAAAGGATACTATTCAAACTTGGTCTCGCACATCAACTATTCTTCCAAATATGATTGGTCATACTTTTGCTGTTTATAATGGTAGACAGCATGTTCCAGTTTTTGTTTCTGATCAAATGGTTGGACATAAATTAGGTGAATTTTCTCCTACTCGAACATTTCGCTCCCATATTAAGAAAGACAAAAAATCTAAGCGTTAGAATTATATAGTTTGGTCTTATGGTTACAAATTCTTTAAAAAATAATGAAGTTCAAGCTGTTTCTAAGTATATCCGAATGTCTCCTAGCAAGGTGCGTCGTGTTCTTAGACAAATACAAGGAAAAAGTTACAAAGATGCACTTATTCTTTTAGAGTTTATGCCTTATGCATCGTGTGAGCCAATTCTTAAGGTTTTACGATCCGCAGCAGCAAATGCTCAAAATAATCTGAATCTAGATGAAGCAAATTTATTCGTAAAATCAGCTTTTGCTGATCAAGGTCCAGTAATGAAGCGTTTTCGTCCACGTGCTCAAGGTAGAGCATATCGGATTCTAAAAGCTACGTCACATATAACAATTGTGATATCTAGTTAGACTATCAAAACATCATAAAATTTTTAATTAAAATATTTTTGTGGGACAAAAAACACATCCAACTGGTTTTCGAATCGGCATTAATAAGCCATATCAATCTACATGGTTTGCAAACTATGGTGTATACAGCAAAGTTTTGCAAGAAGATTATAAAATTCGACAATTTTTTGAAAAGGAATGGAGTACGGTTTATAGTAAAGCTGGTATTGCCAAATTAGAAATCAAAAGAAAGGTTAACAAAATTGAGTTGTTAATTCATGCTACTCGTCCGAAGTTAATAGCTACTGGTTCTGAGGATGCGTTTTCAATTGATAATGTCGTTTTAAAATTAAAAAGCGAACTAAAAGAATTTAGAAAAGTTCGTCTTAAAGTTATTCAAATCGCTAAAAGTGAGAATGAAAGTCTATTAGTTGCACGTTCATTAGCTGACCAGTTAGAAAAACGTGTCGCTTTTAGAAAAGCAATGCGCCAAACGGCGCAACGACTGCAAAAAAGTGGTGTTAAAGGATTTAAAATCCAAGTTTCAGGTCGCTTAAATGGTGCCGAAATTGCAAGAGCTGAATGGGCTCGTGAAGGTCGTGTTCCCCTGCAAACAATTAGAGCTGATATTAGTTATGCCACTTATGAAGCTTTAACTACTTATGGAATTTTAGGGATCAAGGTTTGGATCTTTGATAAGGAAATTATTCATAAGTAGTAAATAGTTCGTTATAAATTTATATAAAACAAATATATACTTATGCTACTTCCTAAAAGAACCAAATTTCGTAGAGTACATCGCGGAAGACTAAAAGGAATTGCAACAAAGTCAAATACAGTTGTTTTTGGCGATTTTGGTATTCAAGCGTTAGAGCCAATTTGGTTGACTTCACGACAAATTGAAGCAACTAGACGAAGCATTACTAGATATGTACGTCGTTCAGGAAAAATTTGGATCCGTGTTTTTCCAGATAAACCAATCACGGAGCGTGCAGCTGAATCACGAATGGGTGCAGGAAAAGGTACTCCTGAGTATTGGGTTGCAGTTATTAAACCTGGTCATATTCTTTTTGAAATAACCGGTCTTGAAAAAGAAGCTGCATACAAGGTTCTTAAAACTGCTTCTCATAAGTTGCCGATTAAAACGAAAATTGTTAGTCGTGCAAATTTATAAATTCCTGGTTAATTTAGTTTTACAGAATTAAATATTCAAAGAAAATGGTTGTAAAGGAGAAAATAGGAATTGTCGTTAGTGATAAGATGATTGATACGAGGATTGTTGCTGTAAGTGATCGTATTGTTCATAAACGATATAAAAAAGTTATTACCCGTACCAAACGATATGCCGTTCATGATTCGGAATTTAATTCAAAAGCGGGCGATAAAGTTCGAATTAAGCAGACTGTTCCGATTAGTAAAACTAAAACTTGGGCAGTTACAAATATTTTGAGAAAATCTTCAACTTAAACTTTATAAATGATACAACCACAAACATGTTTAAGAGTTGCTGATAATAGCGGGGCAAAAAAATTGATGTGTATTAGAGTTCTTGGTAGTAACCGTCGTTATGGTTTTGTTGGTGATGTGATAATCGGTGTTGTTAAGGATGCTACACCTAATCTTACAGTAAAACGATCTGACGTTGTTCGGGCCGTTATTGTAAGAACTAAGCACTCGATAACTAGAAGAGATGGAACTCGTTTACGTTTTGATGATAATGCTTCTGTGATTATTAATAAAGAAAATAATCCTCGTGGAACTCGAGTTTTTGGGTCTATTGCGCGTGAGCTAAAAGAGAAAGGTTTTACGAAAATTGTTTCATTAGCTCCGGAAGTACTATAAAGCAGATACAAAAAGTTTTGGCTTATAGAAGTATTGCAAATAATAATTTGATGAAAAAAGATTTAAGAAGTTTTTATAAACAGACAATTGTTCCGTCATTAATAAATGATTTTGGTTACAAAAATGTTGAACAAGTACCAAAGGTTATCGCAGTTTCTATTAATCGAGGTTTCGGTGAAGCAGCAAAAAATTCAAAAGAGCTTGATATTAGTTTAAAAGAATTAGCTATTGTTACTGGTCAACAACCTATTGTTAATAATGCAAGAAAATCTGTAGCTGGTTTTAAAATACGTGATGGTATGCCTGTTGGTTTATCAGTTACATTAAGGGGTGAGCGAATGTATGATTTTCTTGCTCGATTAATTCATATTGTTCTTCCAAGAATAAGAGATTTTCGTGGCGTTAGTCCAAACGGGTTTGATGGTCGTGGTAACTATAGTTTAGGGTTAAAAGATCAACTTATTTTCCCTGAAATTTCTTATGATGATGTCACTCAACTCCGTGGTTTTGATATTACGGTCGTTACAACTGCTAAAACAGATGAGGAAGCATTAGCTCTTTTAAAAGGTTTTGGTATGCCTTTAGCGGCTTCGTAAACTGTAAATTGAAAAAAGATTAAATTTATGACTAATGATACTATAGCCGATATGTTAACGCGTATCCGAAATGCAAATTTAGCAAAGCACCAAATTGTACAAATCCCTTCTACAAAAATTACAAGGGCAATAGCAAAAGTATTATTCGATGAGGGATTAATTGAATCTTTTGAAGAACTAGATAATGGTTTAAGAGGATCACTTTTAATTTCTCTTAAGTACGATGGAGTTGATAGAAAACCTGTTATTGAAAAAATACAAAGTATTAGTAAACCGGGTTTGCGTGTTTATAGTAGTAGTAAAAAAATGCCTCGAGTTTTGGGTGGATTTGGTACTGCTATCATTTCAACCTCTCGTGGTTTAATGACTGATCGACAAGCCCGCAGCGAATGCATTGGTGGTGAGATTTTATGTTATATTTGGTAGATGTGAGGTAAATTATGTCACGTATAGGTAAAAAGTATATTGCCTTACCGCAAAAGGTTAAGGTAACACTTGAAAGACAGAAAATTTCTGTCGATGGTCCAAAAGGGAGTTTATTTCGAATCTTACCTTCAATTATCTGTTGTACGTTAGATGAAGAAAATAATAGACTTCTTTTAGAAAAAGCAGAAGATACAAGATTAGCACAAGCTTTATATGGGTTATCACGTACTCTTGTTGCAAATATGGTAATTGGTGTTTCTGATGGTTTTTCTAAAACATTACAAATTTCTGGGGTTGGGTACCGTGCTCAATTAGATTCTAAAGATTTAGTTTTAAATATGGGGTATAGTCATCCAGTTCGAATGATTCCCCCTCCTGGAGTATCTGTAACATTAGAAGGTCAAACAACTATCATTATATCAGGTATTGAGTTGGATGTTGTTGGTGAATTTGCCGCTAAAATAAGGGCTGTTCGTCCGCCTGAGCCTTATAAAGGTAAAGGTATTGCCTACGAAGGTGAGGTAATACGTCGTAAGGCAGGTAAGACAGGTAAATAAGAATTTTAAAGTTATTAAATAAGAATTTTTATAAGTAACTAATTGATATGGTAATTCCTAAAAAATCAGGTAATCCGAAGACTGATTGGCAAGAGCGTGTTGTTGCGATTCAACGCGTGACAAAGGTAGTTAAGGGTGGTAAAAAAATGAGTTTTCGTGCGGTTGTAGTAGTTGGTAATGAACAAGGTAAAGTTGGTGTTGGTGTTGGTAAGGCAGGTGATGTTATTACTGCTGTAAAAAAAGGAGTAACTGATGGAAAAAAGCATGTAATTAATGTTCCATTAACTGGTGCAAATTCCATACCCCATGCAACTACTGGCCGCTTTGGTGCAGCTCGACTTGTTTTAAGACCTTCTGCACCAGGTAGCGGTGTAATTGCAGGTGGATCTACTCGAATTGTTCTTGAGCTTGCAGGTGTAAAAAATATATTATCCAAGCAGCTTGGATCAAATAATTTGTTAAATAATGCACGTGCGACAATTGAAGGTTTAAGTTCACTTCGTTCATATATTAAAGTTTAAGGGTTTTCATTTTAGTGGAACAATCAGAAACAACAGCTCTTTTAAAGGCAAAAATTACGAAAATTTTGTTTCTTTTGCTTCTTGTCCGTTTAGGTTTGTATATTCCAGTTCCAAATATTGATTTAGATATCTTTTCACAAAATCAAAGTACCAACCCAATTTTTGGGTTTGCAAAAACACTAACTGGAAGTTCCTTCTTAGGTATTGGGGCGTTAGGTATCTTACCTTATATTAATGCTTCGATAATTATTCAATTATTGGTACCCGTAATACCAAAATTAGAGCAATTACAAAAAGAAGAAGGTGAATTTGGACGACAACAAATAACTCGTTATACAAGGTATTTAGCCTTTGCTTGGTCTATTTTTTTAAGTGTGGGTATCGCATTTTTTCTTGTAAAACCCATTGTCTTTGATTGGACTAGTAGTTTAGCTTTAGAGATAATTTTATCTCTTGTTACCGGCTCAATTCTTTCTATGTGGTTTTCAGAATTGATTACTGAGGAGGGACTTGGAAATGGTTCATCAATGTTAATATTTATAAATATTGTTGGAAGTATACCTAATAGTTTTAGTGATTTAAATAATGCTCTATTTAGTAAAGTTTCTTATTTAGATAATCTAAAGACTGTTGGTCAAGGTTTAATATTTTATCTTTTTGTTGTTAGTGTAATTATCTTATTTCAAGATTCATTTAAAAAGATTAATATAATCGCAGCTAAACAATTAAACGTAAGTTACAGTAGTCAAACTCAAAATTTTTCTGAGCTTAAAAATAGTTATATCCCACTTAAAATAAATCAAGGTGGGATAATGCCATTAGTTTTTAGTTCAACTGTTGCAGTAGTTTTTGCCTATCCAGTTCAAGCATTTTTAAATTTAGGTTTTATAAGCTCTTCTCTCGCTACAAGCTTTATGAGTTTTTACTCAATTGCTTTAAACATTATTCTTGTTGTTATTTTCAGTTGTTTTTATGCGGCTTTAGTACTAAAACCAAATGATATTTCTCAAAATTTAGCAAAAATGGCTTATAGTATTCCTGGCGTACGTCAAGGTAAAGATACAACTAAATACTTAGAAAAAACTGTAGCGCGTTTAGCGTTTATGGGAGGTCTTTTTTTAGCATTTTTAGCATTTTTTCCTTTAATAATTGGTAATGTTTTACAAGTTAACTTATTTAAAAATGTTACTTCGTTATTAATTTTGATTGGTGTTATTACTGATGTTACATCGCAGATTCGTGGTTATCTTGTAGCGCGTAAATACGAAGGATTTAAATAGTAATTTCATAGACTTTTTGTGTTTTTTGGGTTAGCATTATTTATAAAATGTTTTTACATTTTGAATCCGAATTTAAGTTATATTTAAAGTTAAAAAAAACAATTTCTTATGAAAGTTGTTAGTTCGATAGGAAATTTAAAAAATCGGTCGAAAGATTGTCAAGTTGTTAAGCGTCGTGGTCGTATTTATCTAATTTGTAAAACTGATCCACGTCTTAAGGTTAGACAAGGTCGAGCGAAAATGAAACGAAAATAATAAAAAAAGATATTAAATGGTACGTATTTCAGGAGTAGATCTTCCGCGTAATAAGCGGATTGAAATTGGTTTAACTTATATCTTTGGAATTGGACTTACGAGTTCCAAACAAATTCTCGCCTCAACAGGTATCTCACCTGATAGTCTTTGTGTAAATTTAACTGATGAGGAAATAAATGTATTACGAACACTTATTGACGAAAAATATCAGACAGAGGGTGATTTAAGGCGTGTTTATTCATTAAATATTAAGCGATTAACTGAAATTGGTTCAGCTCAAGGTCGTCGTCATCGTGTTGGGTTACCTGTTCGTGGTCAAAGAACGCGCACAAATGCCCGTACTCGTAAAGGTAAAATTAAAACTGTAGCGGCAAAGAAAAAGGCTCGTTAAATATTTTACAATTTAGTTTCAATTTTTATGATAAAACAGATTAAACGATTTACTGGAAAAAAATCTAAAAAGGCACCAAGTCTTGGTGTTGTGCATGTTAAATCCACATTTAATAATACGATAATTAATATTACGGATAAACAGGGTAACACACTTTTTTGGGCCTCCGCTGGTGGAAGTGGTTTCAAGGGTGCGAAAAAAGGTACACCATTTGCAGCTCAATCTGCTGCAGAAAAGGCTGGTTCATTAGCTTATGAACAAGGTATGCGACAAACGGAGGTTATTGTAAGTGGTCCCGGTAGTGGTAGAGAAACAGCAATTCGTGCATTACAGGGTTGTGGGTTAGAAATTTTGTTAATCAAAGATATTACTCCAGTACCTCATAATGGTTGTCGACCACCTAAAAAACGACGTGTTTAAAAAGATTAACAATAGCTTTAAATTGTTATTATTTTGCATCTTATCTTTAACATATGTTTCAGATCCAGTGTCTAAATTCCAAAGTTGAAAACTCAACTAATATTCTTGGGAAATTTTGTATTGAACCTTTAAAAAAAGGTCAAGGTGTTACTATTGGTAATGCGCTAAGGCGTGTCTTGTTATCAGATCTTCCAGGTTTATCGATCGTTGGTGTACATATTAATAATGTTAGCCATGAATTTTCAACAATTCCTGGTTTAAAAGAAGATGTAATTGAGATTCTTTTAAATTTAAAACAAATAATTTTTAAAGGAGACCTTACTGAACCATCCATCGCTCGACTTGTGTTTCAGGGTCCTGGAGTTGTTACAGCACAAAACTTGGAATTACCAGATGGAATTACACTTGTCGAACCCTGCCAATATATTGGTAGTTTGATGGCACGTACTAGTCTTGAAATGGAAGTTTTAATTGAGCCAGGTTATGGTTATTTAACAAGTGAACAATTCATTAATCGTCTTCCTCAAGGATTTTTAGCTGTAGATGCCGTTTTTATGCCGGTTCGAAAGGTAAATTTTTTTGTTGAAACTTCTCGAAATAGTTCATTTTCCGTTACAGAAAGTTTAATACTAGAAGTTGCTACCGATGGCAGCATTAAACCCATGGATGCAATTACTAATGCAGCCTTGATTTTAGAGGATATTTTTGCATCTTTTAGCAGTACACAAGGTATTTCTTCACAAATTCCTAAATTGGTTGAAGAAACGAAGTCACAAAATGAATATGAGAATATCATGTTAGCTGATCTTTTACTTTCTGTGCGTGCATATAATGCTTTAAAGCGCGCTAATGTACATAATCTAAGTGAACTATTAAAATATTCGAAAGAAGATTTATTAGAGTTTAAAAATTTTGGGCAAAAGTCCGCAGAGGAAGTTTGTGAAAGTTTACAAAAGAATTTTGGTATTGTTTTAGCAAAAACAAAAAATTAATTCATATATTGTATATAACGACTGAAAAGAGGCAAGATTAATTTAAGAGTTTTATTAAAAAATATCTTTGAACTTAAAACGATAACGTTACAATAATTCAATTTTAATTATTTATATTTTATATAAAGAAAGAACAACTATATTATGTCTTTCAATAATTCAAACATGCAACCAATTTATTTTGGAATTGGTCGTAGAAAAACTTCAGTTGCTAAAGTTACTTTAGTTCCAGGAACTGGTTCGTTGACTGTAAATCATAAACCTGGTGCTTTGTATTTGCAATATAACTCGCAATATATTAATTCTTCTAAAGCACCTTTACTGACTTTAGGTCTTGAAAATTCCTATGATATTTATGTTAACACTCATGGTGGAGGATTACGAGGTCAAGCAGATGCTATTAAGCTTGGTGTAGCACGTGCACTTTGTCATATATCCAATGAAAACCGAACTCAGTTAAAACCTGAAGGATTTCTTGTTCGTGATGCACGTGCTAAAGAAAGAAAAAAATATGGTTTACGAAAGGCTCGAAAAGCGCCTCAATACTCAAAACGTTAATTTTTTATTTGGATTCAATTTATTTTATGCCTAAAAATTCAATCCATCCAGAATACTATACAAATGCTAAGGTTTATTGTGACGGTCAACTTGTTATGAAAGTTGGTTCGACAAAGCCATTGTTAAAAGTAGATATCTGGTCAGGTACACATCCATTTTATACAGGATCACAAAAGCTTATTGATACGGAAGGTCGTGTAGAACGATTTATGCGTAAGTATGGAATTGATGATTAAATTTAGAGAAAGAAATTTATGCCAACGATACAACAGTTAGTTCGGTTTGAACGTGTAGCTACTAAGAAAGCAAGTAAATCGCCAGCTTTAAAAATGTGTCCTCAAAGGCGTGGAGTTTGTACAAGAGTTTATACTACAACTCCAAAGAAACCCAATTCTGCGTTACGTAAAGTTGCTCGTGTTCGCTTAACGTCTGGTTTTGAGGTAACTGCTTATATTCCAGGAATTGGCCATAATATTCAAGAACATTCAGTTGTTTTAATCCGAGGTGGTCGTGTTAAAGATCTTCCAGGTTGTCGTTATCATGTAGTTCGTGGAACTTTAGACGCAGGTGGTGCAAAAGATCGTAGAAATGGTCGCTCTAAATATGGTGGAAAAAAACCTAAGGGATAAATTATCAAATACTTAAACTGATTTAACTTATGTCACGACGAAATAGAGCTAAGAGGATTCTAGTGCAACCGGATCCTATTTATGGTAGCCGTTTAGTAAATTTATTAACTGCTCGTATTTTACAATCCGGTAAGAAGTCAGTTGCTCAACGAATTGTTTATACAGCTTTAGAAATTATTACTTCAAAAACAGAAGAGAATCCGATTCTTATTTTAGAAAAAGCAGTAAAGAATGTAACGCCTCAAGTGGAAGTAAAAGCGCGAAGAGTTGGTGGATCAACATATCAAGTACCGATTGAAATTCGTGCATATCGAGGAGTAAATGTTTCTTTACGCTGGATTAATGAAGCAGCAAAAAGTCGTTCTGGTAAAAGTATGGCATTTAAATTAGCTAATGAATTAATCGATGCTTCTAAAGAGAGTGGTAATGCAATAAAAAAACGCGAACAGACTCACCGAATGGCAGAAGCTAACAAAGCTTTTGCACATTTCCGTTATTAAAATTTACTTTTTTTAATTTCGCCAAAAGTATATAGATATAGAGAATTTTAATATTAAAAAAAGCATTTTAATTTCACAATGGCAAGAGAAAAATTTGAACGTGTAAAACCTCATGTAAATATTGGTACAATTGGTCATGTTGATCACGGAAAGACAACATTAACAGCAGCGATTTCAGCTACATTAGCTATTAATAGTGAAAAGTCAGCAAAGAAATTTGATGAAATTGATTCTGCTCCTGAAGAGAAAGCACGTGGTATTACTATTAATACAGCTCACGTTGAATACGAGACTGAAACTCGTCACTATGCTCACGTAGATTGTCCAGGTCACGCCGATTATGTAAAAAATATGATTACAGGGGCAGCGCAAATGGATGGTGCGATTCTTGTAGTTTCAGCTGCAGATGGACCAATGCCACAAACTCGTGAACATATTTTACTTGCTAAACAAGTAGGTGTACCACATCTTGTTATTTTCTTAAATAAGGCTGACCAGGTCGATGATGAAGAATTACTAGAATTAGTTGAGCTTGAAGTGCAAGAACTACTAGAAAATTACGATTTTCCAGGCGATGAAATTCCTTTTGTTTCTGGTTCAGCATTAATGGCTTTACAGGCTTTAGAAGGTGGTCAAAAAGCACGAGGTGAAGATAAGTGGGTTGACTTAATTTTCAAATTAATGGATTCGGTAGATGATTATATTCCAACTCCTGAACGTGATACTGATAAAACGTTCTTAATGGCAATTGAGGATGTTTTCTCAATTACTGGTCGAGGAACAGTAACAACGGGTCGAATTGAAAGAGGAGTAGTTAAGGTTGGTGAAACAGTTGAAATTGTAGGTTTAAAGGATACACAAACAACAACGGTAACTGGAATTGAGATGTTCCAAAAAACATTAGATGAAGGAATGGCTGGGGATAATGTTGGTATCTTAATTCGTGGTATTCAAAAGACAGATGTTGAACGTGGTATGGTAATTGCTCAGCCAGGAACAATTAACCCACATAAAAAATTTGAGGCTGAAGTTTACATTTTGAATAAAGATGAAGGTGGTCGTCATACACCATTTTTTACTGGTTATCGACCACAATTTTATGTACGTACAACGGACGTAACAGGTACAATTGTCCAGTTTACTGGTGATGATGGTAGTGTAGCTGAAATGGTTATGCCTGGGGATCGAATTAAAATGACAGCAGAACTAATTAACCCTATCGCCATTGAGCAAGGAATGCGATTTGCAATCCGTGAAGGTGGTCGAACTGTAGGTGCTGGTGTTGTTTCTAAGATTTTAGATTAAAAATTAAAAATGAGTCTATTAAATTTAAACTCAAAAAAGTTGCGAATTGCTTTAAAAGCTTATGAGCCAAATTTACTTGATACTTCGTGTCGTCAAATAATAGAATCAGTGCAGTCAAATGGTACTGAAGTAACGGGACCAGTTCCTTTACCTACTAAAAGACGAATTTATTGTGTACTACGTTCACCGCATGTAAATAAAGATGCGCGTGAACATTTTGAAATGCGTACGCATAAGCGTTTAATTGATATTCATTCGCCGTCAGACAGTGTTTTAGAAAGTCTAAGAAATTTAGATATTCCTTCAGGTGTTGATGTTGAAATTAAAGCGTTAGGATAGTGTAATATTTAAAACCCTTAACTTATAAATTGATTAAGTTAAGGGTTTTATTGATAACATCTGAATCTATTAGACCGCAACGATATGTTTTAATGTCCTCAGTTTGGGTTTCATGCAATAAGTTTAAGTAATCTAAATTTAAAGATTAAACTTGACCGCGTGTAATGAATGCTCCAGCTAGACCTTTAAAAAAGGTAATGATTTTATTGCCCAATGACATATCCTCACCCCTCATCCATTTTCTTGACACTAATATTTCAAATCGACGGCGCTCGGGAACTGGCATAATTTTTAAAACTTTGTCAAGTTCGTCAAATTGCTTTAACCATACTCCAGTACGAGATATGAGGATGCTTATATTGACCTCTAAAGCTTTAGAGATAGCACCTGTTATTTTATAAACAATTGGTAAATTACTTATTGGATATTTTTCGTGAGGGCCATCCAACATCAACCCTAGAGGTGCGGTTTTTGATTCAGTATAATAAGTTGCAAGTGCAAACTTTATGAGCCCACGAGAGTCGGAACTTAAAGTCTCAAATTGAACTCGGAATCGGTTCAATAATACCACAATTTGAATATGAAAAGCAGCTTCAATAAAATTGTATGTTTCTCGCAACAAAGGCATACTTTTTACAATATTACGCGTATTATCTAACTTAAGTATTACCCAATTTAATCCTTCATTTAATGGTAAATACCAATCATTGCGGATAAATGGTAATTTGTAAAAAATTCCTACTAATGGGTTCGTCCAACTTAGCAATGGTGCTAATATCGGACTAACAAGTTCAAATACTTGAAGGTGGCAATCTCTTATTAAACTTGAAATAATCATCGGTAGTTTAGTGTGCAACTGACCAGGAAAACAAAAAACCTGAATTAGTGTGCTACTCGTCCAAACTATATATCTGACAATGTTGTACTGTACATTTGTCAGATTTAGCATTTAAAATATACCTTTTGAAGCTAAGTAAAATTTACCAGAATTAGGTAGTTCAGAAGCAAAACTTCTACATACTATAGTTAACCGATTAATACAGTCACGAACATTACCAATTAGAGTGTCTCCCTTAATAATACTGCGGATAGTTGAACCATAACGATTGGCTTTTCCTACGAACATTGATTCAGTCTTACTAAAACCTCCAAATGGCACGATTTCACCACTAGCATAAGCCGGCCTAATAACATTAGGAATAAACCGGAAACCGTTTTCTTTAAACGTTTCTTTTACCGAATTTAAAATTAAAGAGAGAATTTCATCCAATTGACTGGCTGAAAGTTTAGATACATCTAATCCTCTTTCGTCACACACTCGAACGACTTCTATTGATATGAGGAAAATCTGCTCAACAGAAAGTTTTAAAGGTAAAAATAGATTTAGATATAAAAGGTTTATCACACCAAGAATACTAAAATACTTTAACGATCTCTTTAATTTGTTGTTATTTTTAACCATACTGACTGAATATATAAAATATAATATAATTATATAATATTAATTCGGTAAAAAAAGTTACACTTTTAAAGTGCTTTGTAAAATATTTTACAAATAAAATCTAAGGTAAAAATACTCTTTTTGATATATAAAACAAGGGCTAAGGTATGCTTTTATAAAAATTTTGTATCGTTAAGCCGCTGTAATAATTACTTATATAATGTTATATAAGTAAGCGATTTTTGTACAGGATAGTTAGGAATAGTTGAATGTAAGAAAATCGACTAAAGCCTTATAAGCAACACGACCAATGGTAGGCATCTTTTTTATCTTACGTTTAACGTAAACTGGATCATTTTTATACTCTTGAGTGAGAAGTTCGAAATTATTTTGAGTCAATACTTCAATTTGTTGTTTTTTCAGCTGATTGCCGGCTTATATAAATTCCTCGATTACTGATTTACTATTTATATTTGATGAGGTTTTTTCGATCGGTATAACGTCCACAATATCAATTAAGTTACCATAAGAAACCTGACCCGAGATTGAGTCACATTCAACTTCATAAGTTACTTTGACATGAGTCTTATTATTCTTAAATGAAATTTTTCCAATTAATTCCTCAGTCATTTGTTCAGAGATTTTTTGTTTTATTTTTTGCGGGTCGATGTTCAGATCCTTTCTTTTAGCATTCGACGTAACTACAAGAAACTTTACAATAGGGTTATGAACGTAAATGACTATGCGCTAGTTCGAAATGTTTAATCTAGTAATTGAATTAAGTTCTTATATTACGGTTTTTTCGTTTCACGAGACTGACGGGACTCGAACCCGCAACTTCCGCCGTGACAGGGCGGTGCTCTAACCAATTGAACTACAGTCCCTTATAACAAGTATAACTTAGTTGGATAATCCAACATTACAATTATATATCTATTGAGAGTAATTAGTCAAGGTTAAGTTTTTAAAAATACGCTTGACATAACTTACTAATAACAGGTACTATTAATCCAGGTTAAAAACTT